>Ga0183260_10001227_pt1 | contig 21709 bp, 23 predicted proteins | sample AntDrymUQ4972206_2_FD_129768 | JGI IMG/M metagenome (GOLD analysis project Ga0183260, IMG submission 129768) | Polar desert sand microbial communities from Dry Valleys, Antarctica - metaG UQ497 (22.06) (version 2) (version 2) | ecosystem: Environmental > Terrestrial > Soil > Desert | place...
CACTGTCGCCTGGCACGAAGGCGAGCACGACCTGCAGCCCTGGCTCTCCTACTTCCTCGGGGTGCTCACAGCGGCCTACCGCGAATTCGAACCGCGCGCCGCAGCGGTCACAAGCGGCCGCGGCTCCAAGGCTGAGCTCGTGAAAACGTTCGTCCGCTCGAACATCAGCGACAGCTTCACCTTCGCCGAGGCCAAACGGGCAGCACCCGGCGTCAGCGACGAATACATCCGCCAAGTGCTCCGCCAGCTCCGCGACGCCGGCATCATCGAAGGAACCGGCGCCGGCCGCGGAGCCGGCTGGCACCGCCTCCGCCGCGATTTCTAGTTGGCCGCACCACACTGCTGGGTTGGACCCGCGCGACAAGTGCCGGCGACGCCAGTCGTCGGCGGACTCGGACGTCCAGTGTTTGACGGTTCCCGGGCAGCAGAAGGGCAGCAAACGCTCGAAATCGAGTCTGCTCAATGGTGCACGATTCACATGCCAAAGGCCCGCAGACCGCATGAATAGAGCGATAGCGCGGCCATCGTCGCCACTCGTCGTCTTCGCGGAGCAAGCCTGTCACGCCGGAGGTCGCGGGTTCGAGTCCCGTCGCTCCCGTCTCTTGAAGTGCCTGCAACAGGGCACTTCTTCCTGCCCAAGCGGGCGCGACACGTTCATGGCGTGGCCCGCTCATGGCCCAAACGCCAGCTGGCCGTCTGCGGTAGCAGTCGTTCTCTTGCAGTTCGCAGGCCGGACCCGGACGTCGATGAACCCGGTCGATCTGGGGCATGCGACGGGTGAAGGGTCCGTTCCACACGCTGAAGGCTGTATCGCGCTGAGCGCATGCTTCGGGCCTAGTGCGGGCTCGCGCGCCGGCTCAATCGGGATGGAAATGTCAATCGCGCAACGTGGAAAGAATCGCTGCAAATCGGCCTAAAGCGTTATCTAATCGTACAACAGCGGGCGTGGACTCGAGCGACCTCGCCTGTGGGCAACTAATGACCTCCGGTCAGTTGCCGCTTCACTCCGTCGCGCCGCCGTGTCGGGGCTCACGAGCGCCGGCCGACGTTCGATTGCGTGGGCAGGAGGTTGGATAGGGGCCGTGACCTATGCGTGGCGAACGTGAGCGTACGATCCGGAGGGTGCCGAGCACAGGAACGAGCGAGACACTTCGGCGCCGGCTCGTGCAGGGACTCGCGAGCCGTGACTTCATGCGGAGTGCACGTGTCCGCGATACGTTCCTCTCGGCGCTCGACCACGTCGAAACCGTCGACTCTGACCGTGCCCGCAGTCGGCAAGAGGAGCGTCGAAATGACCTTCAGCATCGTCGTCTTGCCTGCGCCGTTCAGGCCGAGGAGACCGACGATCTTCCCCTCGTCCATGACGAGGTCGACGTCGCGCAGCGCATGCACGACCTCCTTCCGGGTCTTGTAGTCCCGGGAGAGACGGCTGACCTCGAGGACGGCGATAGCACGCATCCTTCCCAGTGTCGGCGTGCGCTGCAAGTTCGCGTTCGGCTCGTCTTTGCCCATCCGACTCGAAGTTGGCTCGTAGCCGGTCGATGACAGGACGCTCGGCTACCGTGGCTCATATGAGCCCCCGTGCCTCGGTGTGCTTTTTCGTAGTGCTGTTCACCATCGCCGCCATGCCCAGCGCAGCGGCGACCGCCGCAGCGAAGCCGATCCGTGTGACCGTCGTGGGCGATTCGGTGGCCGCATCGATGCAGCACGTCCCGACCGCGCAGACAGCCCTACGAAAGGGGCTCGACGTGCGCCTCGATCTCGAGGTCTGCCGCAGGCTCGTGCAACCCAGCTGCGCCTTCGGAGGGTCGAAGCCGTCGACGGCCCTGCAGGCAGTGCGATCCTCGGGTCGCTCGCTGGGCCACGTGCTCGTCGTCGATGTCGGCTACAACGAAGGGTCGGAAGGGTACGGCGCCGGGGTCGACCGGGTGATGCGCGCGGCGCTCGCGCAGGGCGTCAGCGGTGTCGTGTGGGTGACGCTCCGCGAGCAGAACGACATCTACCGGCAGACGAACGTCGCGATCCGCAAGGCCGAAAGGCGCTGGCCGAAGATGCAGGTCGCCGACTGGAACGACTACAGCGCGGGCAAGCCGTGGTTCCGTGAAGACGGGCTGCACATGGGCGCTGCCGGCGCGACCGCGTTCGCGGCGTTCCTGCGACCGCACATCTTCCGCTCAGCCTCCTGACCGCAGCGTCTCGCCCGAGGGAATCGCGCTCAGAGCGTTCCAGCGGAAGCAAGAGCTCGCCGGTCGGACTTCGACAGTCGTGTACGACGCTGCGGCGAGAAGCGCCAAGGACTCGTCGGGCTCACCGGGGCGGGTGCAACAGGTCCGGATCTCGAGTACCCGCTCTCCGACAACGCTCGACACCCTATCGGCTGAACATCATCTCGCTTCCAGTTTCATAGTTGCTTCACTATGTAAACCAATAGGGTCTAGGATGCCGCGATGGCGGCGTCCCGGTCAGTCCTTTCCACTGCTGAGTTGCACCGTCGTCTCGCAGACCCGGATCTCACGATCGTCGACGTCCGGCCATTGCCCGCCTACAACGGCTGGCGACAGACGGGCGAGTCTCGTGGCGGCCACATCCCGGGAGCTGTGTCCTTTCCCGCCGCGTGGCTCGAGAGCGTCGACGAGGTCGAGGTCGAGCGCCTTTTGCACGAGAAGCTCATCGTTCCCGGCCGCCAGGTCGTCCTCGTCGGGGACGGGCCCGCGGGTGTGTCGATCCTCCGGAGCAGGCTGGTCGACCTGGGCCATGCAGATCTCCGAATTCAGGAGCACGGCTGGCCGGCGTGGGCGAATGACCCGGCCCTTCCCGTCGAGCGTCTCCCGAACTACGAGCGGCTCGTCCATCCCGAATGGCTCGCACAGCTCCTCGCGGGCCGGCGCCCGGAAGCGGCGCCGGCAGGCCCGTTCCTGCTCTTTCACGTCAACTTCGGGGCTCCCGAGGAGTACGAAGAGAACCATCTTCCGGGGGCCCTGTATCTCGACACGAACCAGCTCGAGAACCCCGTGGGCTGGAACCGACGCTCGCCGGAAGAGCTCGACGCAGCGCTGCGCGGGCTCGGGATCACCCGAGAGACGACGACCGTCCTCTACGGCCGAGACACGGAAGTCGCCACCGAGGAAAAGTCGCCAGGTCGGCGCGCCGGGCAGATCTCGACCTTTCGCGCCGCTCTGATCCTGCAGTACTGCGGCGTCCGAGACGTCCGCGTGCTCGACGGCGGCTACGACGCCTGGGCCCGTTCCGGAAACCTGCTGGAGACGACTCCTCACGTGCCGACGCCCGTTGCGTCGTTCGGCATCCCGATCCCGCAGAACCCCGAGGTCATCCTGGACATCGGCGAGGCCAAGCAGATCCTGTCCGACCCGGACAACGCCGTTCTCGTCAGCGTTCGGACCTGGAACGAGCACATCGGCAAGGCCAGCGGCTACGACTACATCCGCCCGGCCGGCCGGATCGCAGGGGACGTCTGGGGGAACTGCGGCTCGGACGCACACCATATGGAGCACTACCGAAACGTGGACAACACGATGCGCGCGTACCCGGAGATCGCGAGCAACTGGGAGGAGGCCGGTATCACCCCCCAGAAGTGGGTCGCGTTCTACTGCGGAACGGGCTGGCGGGCGAGCGAGGCCTGGTTCTACGCCCACCTCATGGGATGGCAGCGGATCGCCGTCTACGACGGGGGCTGGCACGAGTGGAGCCAAGACCCGATCTCGAACCCGATCGAGGTCGGAGAGCCGAGAGCGAACTAGCGGCTCAGCACGCCGAGGATGAGCTGGCTGTCGCCGAACTCGTGCCAGAGGTAGCCGCGCTCGCTGGCCTCGCGGTAGCTGCGAGCAAGCAGCTCGTCACCGGCCGCTACGCGCGGCAGCTCGAGGTGCGAGGAGTCCGACTCGTGCAACCCGGTGAGCAGGCCGTCGATCGTCCACAGGCCTCGCTCGGGTGTCACGACGAGATTCGTCCACCCTCCGCCGCCAGCCACCGTGCCGTCCGGCTGGGCGACGGTCTCGAGCGCGCGAACGACCGTCGTGCCCGTGGCGATCACGCGTCCGCCCCAGGCACGCACCGCATTCACGAGCCTCGCGGTTTGCTCGGGGACGCGGTAACGCTCCGGGTACGGCCCCTCGTGGCCCTCCGGCGAGGAGACTCCAGTGTGCAGCGTGACGGATGCGACGAGGACGCCGTCGGCGACGAGCCGGGTGATCAGCTCGGCGGTGAAGGGTCGCCCCGCGCTCGGCATCTCGGCGCTGCCAGGCTCGGTCGCGTACACGTTCTGGTACGCGGACAGCGGCCAGGAGCGAGCAACGTAGCCGTAGCGAATCGGCCGCCCGTGCGTGGCCAGATATGTCTCGAGCGGCTGCGGGAGATCGAGACGCGCGACCCAGAGCCGCACGCCGGAGTACGGAGCGAGGATCTGCGCAGAGCCGCTGTCGGGCAGCGCCAGTCGGTCACCTACGTGGATCAGACCGAACGGCTGGCCCTCGGACCGCAGCTCCACGGTCCAGAAGCGATCGTGATCTCCACCGTTCGCCGGAGTCGAAAGGTGCAGCTCGAGCGGGGTGCCATCGGCTCTTGTCGCCGGAAGCGCCGCAGGCATGGTCGCCGAGGTGTTGACGACGAGCAGGTCGCCTGGCGCGAGATGTCGGGGCAGATCGGAGAACCGGCCATGCGCGATCGAGTTGTCCGCTCGGTCCGCGACGAGCAGCCGGACGCCGTCCCGCGCCAGCCCGCGCGCTTCGGGCGGCTCGCTCGCTTCGAGGCGAACCGTGGGCTCGATCGCGAGCGTGCTCATGTCGAAACCTCGATGAGCTCCCGAGCGTGGTAGAGCCCGCTCGGGAGCTCGCCCTCGATCAGCGCGAGCAGTCCGGGCACGCTCTCCTCCGGCGGCGGCCGGTCGGAGATGTCCTCGCCCGGGAAGGCCTCCTGCTGCATCTGCGTGCGCATGTCGCCGGGGTCGACGGCGTAGACGTGCAGGTCCGGGTGCTCCACGGCGAAAACCGCGGTCACCTGCGCCAGCGCCGCTTTCGAGGAGCCATAGCCACCCCAGCCTTCATAGGCCTCGACCGCAGCGTCGGAGCTCACGTTGACGATCCGCGCGCTGTCGCTCAGGTGAGAAAGCGCCCGCTGGACGAGATCGAGCGGAGCGAGCACGTTCACCTCGTAGACCCGACGCAGCTCGTCGAGCGGATAGGCGTCGAGCGCAGGCAGCGGAGTCGGGCCGAGCGCGCTCGCGTTGTTGACCACGAGATCGATGGGCTTGCCGGCGGCTTCGACCAGCCTTTCGAGGTGCTCGGGATCCGTGACGTCTCCGGCGAGCGCGACGACTCCGTCGAGCCCATCGATGGCGTGCTCGAGCGCACTGCCGTCGCGCGCGTCGACCGCGAGCTGCCAGCCTCGATCGACCAGTGCGCGGGTCAGGGCGAGCCCGAGACCGCGCGAGGCGCCGGTGACGATTCCGTTCATCGGGTAGCCCTCAAGCCGCGGTCGGCGCACCATTGCGTGCGACGGCGCGGTCGTAGTTGATTCGGAGGAGCTCGATCACGTCTCGCACGTCATCCTCGTTTCGGATCCTGCGCGACCCGAAGCCAGGCTTGCCCGGGAAGACCGGGTGGTAGTCGATCCTGCCGGCCGCATGGAGCTCGTGCCAAACGACCTTCGGAAAGCCAATGTGAAGCACATGCTCGCCGTGGAGATGCCCGATCTCCTTTCCGTTGATCGTGAACCCGAACTCACCGCGAGAACCGGTCCCCGCCTCGACTCCTGGCCACGAAATGACCTCCTCGGTGATCCGACGACTGGGGGTTCGACTTTCTGGCACTTCGCGTTTCCTCCTTGCTAGAAGGCGATGGCAAGAGAAATGTACAAGTTCAACTTAACTTGAAGTCAAGTCCAGGATGTGCTTCTCTTTCGACGTGCTGCCATTGCTCACGATCGGCGAGGTCTCCCGTCGCAGCGGTGTCGCCGCGTCTGCTCTGCGTTTTTACGAGGATCGAGGGCTCATCGCCTCCGAGCGGCCGGGCTCGGGACACCGCCGCTATCCGCGGACGGTTCTTCGCCGGATCGCCTTCATCGTCTTCGCCCAGCGCATCGGGCTCACGCTCGAGGAGATCGGCGGCGAGCTCGCAAGACTTCCGCGCGACCGTGCCCCGGGACGCCGCGACTGGTCGCGCCTTTCCCGGAGCTGGGAAGCCCGGATCGATGAGCGAATCGCGGAGCTCGGCAGGCTCAAAGCCGGTCTGACCGAGTGCATCGGGTGCGGTTGCCTTTCTCTCGACCGCTGCAGGCTCGCCAATCCCGGCGACCGCGTGGCCGGCCTCGGGCCGGGGCCGCGCTTCTGGCTCGGCGACACCGGAGTCAAGCGCTCGAGCTCATCGTGAGCGCGCCGAGGGATGGAGAAGAGGCAAAGCGGACTGCCAGCCCGTGCGCAGAACCGCCACGAGCGAGGGTGGGGTGACAACGCCTCGGCGCCGACCTGGGTGCTCGTCGTGGAGGCAGCCAGGTTGCCGTAGACCAGGCCGCGCGCAGGATCCGCGATCAGCTCGCTGAGCGGCGTGACCCGGTTCTGCCGCGGCATCACGACAACGTAGTCGCCGAGATACGCAGCGTTCTCGGCGCAGGCTTACGACGACGCGTCGGCGTGCTCGGTGGCCGCCGGTGTGAGCTGCTCGAGCAGGTCGATGTACGAGCCCTCGACGGTGGCGTGCAGATCGAGACCGAGCGCCGCCGCCAGCCGATCGTGCTCCAGCCGCTCAGCGGCTCCAGGTGCTCCGTCACAGACGGTCTCGAGCTCGACGAAGTCGCCGAGGCCTTCGACGCGATCGAGATGGATTCTGGTCGAGTCGAGTAGCCAGAGCTCCCGCCGCTTTCTCACGCAGCCGCGCAGGCCGTGCTCGGCGCCGAGCTTCGCCTTGCTGGACTCTGCGTCGTCGATCTCCGTCCGTTCGTATCGACTCACCCGCGCGCCATCCTCGTCGGGGCGCTCGTAGCGAATCAGCTCGGAGCTCGCAGATACCCGGCCGTCGGGAGTGCAGTGCGAGATCTCGCGCAGCTTCAGCCGCCCGTGCGGCACCCGGAAGTACGTGTCGACCTGCTCGAGCCGGCCCTCATAGCGCGCTCCGCGTGCGGCAACGACGCGGGCAACGGCGTCGAGATCCGTTGCCCGCGTCTTGCTCTCGACGTTCGCGCCGAGCATCAAGCCCACGCTAGTACCGATACTGATCCGGCTTGTACGGGCCCTCGACCGGCACGTCGATGTAGGCCGCCTGCTCGGGCCGAAGCTCCGTCAGCTTCGCGCCGAGGGCCTCGACGTGGAGGCGGGCGACCTTCTCGTCCAGGTGCTTCGGCAGGACGTGAACACCGAGCTCGTACTCGTCGGTGCGGTTGAAGAGCTCGATCTGCGCGATGACCTGGTTCGTGAAGGAGTTCGACATCACGAAGCTCGGGTGCCCGGTCGCGTTCCCGAGGTTGAGGAGGCGCCCTTCCGAGAGGACGATGATCGCCTTGCCGTCGGGGAAGACCCACTGGTCGACTTGCGGCTTGATCGTGATGCGCTCGACACCCTCGGTGCCCGCGAGGCCCGCCATGTCGATCTCGTTGTCGAAGTGGCCGATGTTGCCGACGACTGCCTGGTGCTTCATCCGGCGCATGTCCTGAACGGTGATGACATCCTTGTTGCCGGTCGCGGTGATGAACACGTCAGCGGTCTCGACCACGTCCTCCAGGCGCCTCACCTCGTAGCCCTCCATCAGCGCCTGCAACGCGCAGATGGGATCGATCTCGGTGACGGTGACGCGGGCGCCCTGCGCGCGGAGGGACTCAGCCGACCCCTTGCCGACGTCCCCGTAACCGCAGACGACACACAGCTTGCCGGCAAGCATCAGGTCGACGGCGCGGTTGATGCCGTCGACGAGCGAGTGCCGGCAGCCGTAGAGGTTGTCGAACTTGCTCTTCGTGACCGAGTCGTTGACGTTGATCGCCGGGAAGAGCAGCGTTCCCGCCTCGGCCATCTGGTACAGGCGATGCACGCCGGTCGTCGTCTCCTCGGTCACGCCCTTGATCTCTTCCGCGACCCGCGTCCATCGCTGCGGCTCGAACTCGAGCGAGCGCTGCAGGACCTCGAGCACGATCCGGAACTCCTCCGAGTCGGCGCTCGCCGGATCGGGAACGGCACCCGCGCGCTCGAACTCCACGCCCTTGTGGACGAGCATGGTCGCGTCTCCGCCGTCGTCCAGCAACATGTTCGGGCCGCCGTCGGGCCAGGTGAGCGCCTGCTCGGTGCACCACCAGTACTCCTCCAGCGTCTCGCCCTTCCAGGCGAAGACCGGGACGCCTTTGGGCTCGTCCGGTGTGCCGTCCGGCCCGACCGCGACCGCAGCGGCGGCCTGATCCTGCGTCGAGAAGATGTTGCAGGACGCCCAGCGCACCTCGGCGCCGAGCGCGACGAGCGTCTCGATGAGTACGGCGGTCTGGATCGTCATGTGCAACGAGCCGGTGATGCGGGCGCCGCGGAGCGGCTGCTCGTCGGCGTACTCGCGGCGCACCGACATCAAGCCGGGCATCTCGTGCTCGGCGAGGCCGATCTCCTTGCGGCCCCATTCGGCCAACGAGAGATCGGCCACCTTGAAGTCCACGGCCGGAACCTCACGTACTTCGGTCTGGGTCATGCGACGACTCCCTCTGAGTGGTTCGTTCTAGGATCGGGTCACTTCGAGCAGGTACGCGACCATCACGTCCTCCTCCGCAAACCGTAGGTGATAGGCGTCGGAGAGCTGCTCGACACGGTCGATCTGGGTCTTGTTCTGCAGGAAGACCGGGCCGAACGGGAAGAAGCTGAAGTCTACGACCTTGGCCTCGAGCCCCCCGTCCGCGAGCAGTTGTGCGGTTCGGCCCTGACCAAGAATCGACAGCTGCATCACGTACGCCATTCCGTCCTCGGCGAGAAGTCGTGGTAGGAGCCGGATGAAGTGGTCGAGCAGGTTGCGGCCCCAGTAGTCGAGCGGACGATGCCCGCTCGGTTCCTCGTAGGGGTCGACGGGCATCTGGTAGAGGCTGGCGGCGATCAGGTCGAAGCGCTCGTTCGGCTCCCACTGGTACAGGTCGACGGTCTCCCCGGTGAGCCTGTCGGCGACTCCGTTCCGAAAGCCGTTCGACAGGGTGTTCGCGACCGCGCTCTCGTCGATGTCGATCGCGTGCACCCGGGCCGCGCCGTTCAACGCGAGCTGGACGGAGAGGATCCCGCAGCCACAGCCGACATCGAGGCAGTTCCGGCCGCGCCCGACATCTCCGTCGAACAGCGTCTTCCAGACGAGGTAGCTCCCGGTCGTGGGCACGAAGACCCCCTCGTCGACCATGAGCTGCGGGAACGGGAGCGGGAAGACGACGCGGCCCTGCTCGTCGCGCCACGGCTCCGCCGGCTGGAGGTCCAGCTCGTCGGCGAGCAGCCGCTCGTCGAGCGGTGGGCGCTTACGACCCGGCTTTGTGCCGGCGACCGCTCTCGCGAGCGCGGCGATGTGCTCCGCGGTCACGCCGCAGCAGCCGCCGATGATCTGAGCGCCCTCTTCGCGCCACGCGAGGGCCAGCTCTGCATACGCCGCCGGGTCGATCTCCTCGTCGAACCGCCAGCGCGAGCCGGCCAGGTGGCCGAGGTTGGGATAGACGCCGAGCGGCAGCTCGGTGAAGTCCCTGAGCCAGGAGATCATCCCCGGCACGTGGTCGACCGGCAGGCAGTTGACGAGAAGCGCACCGACGCCCATCTCCTCGAACCGCCGGGCCGCGCGCCCGAAGAGATCTCCTTCCGGAGGCCCCCAATGCTGCCCGAACACCCCACAGACGCCGTGGCGGCAGCGCCGGAACGAGAGCCAGACCGGGAGCCCGGTCTCGAGGAGCCGCTCGACGGTCTCGAAGAGCTCCGGGTCGCGTACGAGCGTCAGGGTCTCGAGGAGGATGAGATCGGGAGGCTCCTCGGCGAAGACGCTGCCGAGCAGGTCGAGCGTCCCGCGCCGCTGGGAGGAGTTGACCTCCTCCGAGATCGCGAACGCGACGGCACAGCCGTCGATGCGGTCGCCCTCCTCGACGGCTCGGCGCGCCAGCCTGATCCCAAGGCGGGCGACGTCCATCCAGTGCGCAGCCTCTCCGCTCCCCGGGCCCTGGCGGAGCTCGCGCTCGGGGGCGGACAGGATCGACCAGGTGTCGGTCGAGAGGACGTTGCAACCCGCGTCGACGTAGCTTCGATGGACGTCGAGAACTGCCTGCGGCGCCCGGAACAGCGCCCATGTGCCCCAGAGCTCCGGGTCGGGCGCTGCGCCGGAACCGCGCCGCTGCAGCTCCGTTGCCACGCCGCCGTCGAGGACGACGCAGCGCTCGGCGGCGAGCATCTCCTCGAGCTTGCGGTATGCGGGCGACGGGGACGTCGTGCGCGCTCTCTGAGGCGACGCGCTCAGCGTGGCTACTCCTCGGTCGCGGGGACGAGCAGCGGCTGCGTTTCGAAGTTCGTCATCTGCCTGAACTCGCCGAAGCGGGCCTCGATCTCGGGCAGCGTCAACGTCTGCAACCGCTCGCTGCCGAAAGCCTCGATCGTGAACGACGCGACCACCGAGCCGAACACGGCTGCCCGGCGGAGCACCTCGTCGGTGATCTCCCCCGACTCGAGATGGGCGTCGAGGTAGCCGAAGAAGCCGCCGGCGAACGAGTCTCCCGCGCCCGTGGGGTCGACGACGGTCTCCAGCGGATAGCCGGGGACGAAGAAGAAGCCGCCGTCCGTGAACATGCAGGCGCCGTAGCTGCCCTGCTTCACGACGAGCACGCGGGGCCCGAGCGAGCAGATCTGGCGTGCGGCACGGGCGAGATTCGGCTGCCCGGTGAGCATCCGCACCTCGTTGTCGTTCAGGGAGACGACGTCGACGCAGGCGATCGTCTCGAGCAGCGACTCGCGCGCAGACTCGATCCAGTAGTTCATCGAGTCGAGGCCGGTGACGACTGCGCCGGAGCACTGGTCGCGGACCCGGCGCTGGAGATCGGGCTGGATGTTCGCGAGGAAAGTGACCCGTGACGATCGCGCGCCGGAGGAGAGCACCGGGTCGAACCCGGCGAACACGTTCAGCTGCGTGTCGATCGTCTGCGCGACCTGCATGTCCGAGTCGTAGCGGCCCGCCCAGAAGAACGACCGGTCGCCGGCGATCTGCTCCACGTCGTCGACGTTGATCCCACGCGACTGGAAGACGGCGAACTCCTCGGCGCCGAAGTCGTCGCCGACCACGCCGACCACGCGCACGTCGGTGAAGAAGCTCGCCGCGAGCGCGAAGTGCGTCGCCGCGCCGCCGAGGATGCGCTCACGCCTCCCGAACGGCGTCTCGACGGCATCGAAAGCGACGGAGCCGACGACCGTGACTGCCATCAGTGGTCTCCCGGAAAGACCACTACACGGCCTGCGGCTCGCGGGCAAGACCCGCGGCTTCGCGAAGCGCCTCGACCTTGTCGGTCCGCTCCCACGTGAAGTCGCGATCCTCGCGGCCGAAGTGACCGTACGCCGCGGTCTTCGCATAGATGGGGCGCCGCAGATCGAGGTCGCGCAGGATGGCAGCCGGCCTGAGGTCGAAGTGCTCGACGACCAGCTCGCGGATACGCGAGACCGGGATCGACTCGGTGCCGAAGCATTCGACCTGGATCGAGAACGGCTGGGCGATGCCGATCGCGTAGGCCACCTGCAGCTCGCAGCGGTCGGCCAGCCCGGCGGCGACGACGTTCTTCGCCACGTGGCGGGCCGCGTAGGCGGCGGAACGATCCACCTTCGTCGGGTCCTTCCCCGAGAAGGCACCGCCGCCGTGCCGCGCAGCGCCGCCGTACGTGTCGACGATGATCTTGCGCCCGGTCAGGCCCGTGTCGCCCATCGGGCCGCCGACGACGAACCTCCCGGTCGGATTGACGTAGACGAAGTCCTTGTGCTCGAGCCTGTCCTCGTCGTACATGTCCCGAGGGAGAATAGGTCGTAGCACGCGCTCGACGAGATCCGGCTTGATGAGGGATTCCGAGTCGATCCCGTCGGCGTGCTGCGTCGAGATGAGAACGCGCTCGATCTCGACCGGGCGTTGCCGACCGTGCTCGTCGATCTCGTAGCGAACGGTGACCTGGGCCTTGCCGTCCGGTCGCAGATAGTGGAGCTCCTCGGCATGCCGCACCTCGGCGAGCCGCTTGCAGATCTTGTGGGCGAGGGTGATCGGGAGCGGCATCAGCTCGTCGGTCTCGCGGCACGCGTAGCCGAACATCATTCCCTGGTCGCCGGCTCCGAGCCTGTCCAGCGGATCGTCCTCGCCCGGCTCGTGCTGGGCCTCGTAGGAGACATCGACGCCCTGGGCGATGTCGGGAGACTGCTCGTCGACCGCGAGGAGGACGCTGCACGTCTTCGCGTCGAACCCGTATTCGGCGCGGGTGTAGCCGATCTCCGCGATCTTCTCGCGCACGATCCGCGGAATGTCGACGTAGGTGGACGTCGAGATCTCCCCGCCGATGAGCGCGAGACCGGTGGTCACGAACGTCTCGCAGGCGACACGCCCGTACGGATCGTCGCGCAGGATCGCGTCGAGGACCGCGTCGGAGATCTGGTCGGCCATCTTGTCCGGGTGGCCCTCGGTGACGGACTCGGAAGTGAAGTGGAACTCGCGGGCCGGCCGCTCGTCTTCATGCGTCATCGCGTGTCTCTCCTTGCTCGGCATCCGGGCCGGAAGCTCTCGAAGGTCAGAAGTCCTTCCCTGAGAGTAGGATTGATTCGTCGCGATGGCAAGAAAACCGAACATCATTCGATCGAACAGCGCCTACGTCCCGCTGGACCGAATCGATCGGGAGCTCGTGCTCGAACTGCAGAATAATGCGCGGATCTCCAACAAGGAGCTCGCGGCGCTCGTCGGCCTCTCGGCCTCGAGCTGCCTCGAGCGCGTCCGTCGCCTGCGGGAGCGGGGCGTCCTCAGCGGCTTTCACGCCTCCGTCGACCCGGCGCTTCTCGGCAGGCCGACCCAGGCGTTGATCTCCGTTCGGCTCCAGGTGCACAACCGCCATTTGATCGACGACTTCTACGACCATGTCCTCCTGCTGCCCGAGTCGATCTCGGTCTACCACGTCACCGGCTCGGACGATTACGTCGTCCACGTCGCCGTCGCGGACACGGAGCACCTGCGCTCCCTCGTCCTCGACCTGACCGCACGCGACGAGGTCGAGCACGTAGAGACACAGCTCATCTTCCAAGTGCTGCGAAAGCCCGCGATCGAGCCGCTGTGAGCAAGGGCATGGTCTCGGGCTGGAACACGAGTGAGCGGGCTCTCGACTCCGGGGGCTTCGAATCGAGGCAGCGCGCGCTCGTCGCGGACTCGGTCGTCGAAAGCTCCGAGTCGGGCGCCCGCTGGCTCGGGATCGCCTATTGGCAGACCGTCGCGCGCGTCTCCCGCGGTGGCGTTCGCGCACGCTGGCGGGGCGAACGTGCCCGGCTCAGCCTCTTCGGCGGTCCGACACTTCTCTCGTTCGGCCTGCCCGAGCTCGTGTTTTCGGACGACCTCGTGTCGTGCCGGTACGCCATCGAAGGCGGCCTGCTCGCATCGCGCGCGGGGGGCTCGGTCGCCCTCGGGCAACGACGACTCGAGGACGGGTTCGAGCTGAGCGTCGTCGTCGAGGAGTACCTTCCCCGCCTGGCGGCGCGTGCCGGAGCGCCCACGTGGACGGGAACGCTGTACGCGAAAGGCCAAAGTCCGTTTCACGCGGCGGTCAGCCGTCGCTACTTCGATCTACTGGTCTCGAGGGCGGACGCGTGAAGGTTGCGGTCTTCGGTGCGACCGGCGTCATCGGAAGCGCGCTCCTGCCCCGGCTCACTGCCGAGCACGAGCTCATCGCGGTCTCGCGCACTGCGAAGGAGCCGCAACCGAGCATCCGGTGGGTCGAGGGCGATGCGGCCTCCGCGGACGACGTGACGCGAGCCGTCAACGGCGCAGAGGTCGTGTACTACCTCGTCCATTCCCTCGGCTCGCGAGACTTCGAGCGCCAGGACCGGGTTGCTGCTCAGAACGTCGCCGACGCTTCCGAGCGCGCAGGCGTCGAGCAAATCGTCTACCTCGGTGGGCTCGGGGACGACAGCCTCACCGCTTCATCGCATCTCCGCAGCCGGCGCGAGACGGGTGAGCGCCTGGCTTCGGGCTCCACTCCCGTCACCACACTGCGCGCCGCGATGGTCGTCGGCAAGGGAAGCGCGGCCTTCGAGACGATCGTGGCCCTCGTCGACCGTCTGCCGGCGATGATCACCCCGAGCTGGGTCTCGACGCCAACCCAGCCGGTCGCGCTCGACGACGTCGCCCGCTACCTCGCGGGCGTCTGCGGGAACGACGCCACGCTCGGCCGAAGCTTCGACGTCGGCGGGCCTGAGGTGATGACGTACCGCCAGATGATCGAACGGATCGCGGTTCTACGGGGCCGGCGGCCGCTGATCGTCGAAGTGCCGGTGCTGACACCGAGGCTTTCCTCGCTCTGGCTTCATCTCGTCACACCTGTCGGCGCGACGGTCGCCCGCCCGCTCATCGAAGGGCTGAAGAATCCGACAGTTGCGCGCGAGGAGCGGCTTCGAAGCCTCCTGCCGTTCGAGCTCACGACCTTCGACGTTGCCGCGAGAGAGGCATTCGCCGCCTGACGGACGTCAGCCCGCTTGGGGGAACGCCGGGTACACGCCGACGAGCTTCGCGAACGGTCGCGAAGTAGCGCGGCCGCCGGACGAGCGGGCGGCCTCGGTCGTCGCCGTCTCCATCGCCTCGGGTACGTCCTCTTCCCGCGCTTTCGAGCCGGCTGCCAGCTCCCGGGGTAGCCTCCCGAGGCCGTGACCCCTGCTTGCACCCATCTCGACGAGATCAAGCTCACGGAGTTGCCGCACGAGCTACTCGGTTGCGAGGAGTGCCTGAAGATCGGGAGCCGCTGGATGCACCTCCGGATGTGCCTCGGCTGCGGCAAGATCGGGTGCTGCGACAACTCCCCGAACCGTCACGCGACGACGCACTTCCACGAGACCGGCCATCCGCTCATTCGGTCGGCCGAGCCCCGGGAGGATTGGTACTGGTGCTACGTGGACGAGATCGGCTGGCAGGTCGGGCACCAGTAGGCCGTGCGATTGGCGTCGCCCTGGCCGCGGGAGCGGATTGGCGTCCCGCACCGTCGGCAGGGTCGGCCGGCGCGGCGATAGACACGTCGACTGGGACGCGAGCTCTCGAGGGCGGCGGACATCATCCGATGGGTCTCATCCAGGAGCGACAGGAGATCTTCCTCGGAGACGTCCCGAACAGCAAGCCAGGGTGACAGCCGGCTGGACCAGAGCGCCTCGGCCGCCCACATGTTCCCGATCCCCGCCACGAGCTGCTGCCGCTGAAGCGCCTCCGCGAGCGGCAGCTCGGAAGCTCGGCGAAGCCGCAAGATCATGGATTCGAGATCCGGTGGCCGCTCGAGGATGTCGGGGCCGAGCCGCCTCACCGCGTCGCCGCCAAGCTCGAGGACCGGCCCGTTCCACTGCGAGGCTTCGAGCTCCGCTGAGCGCAGGATCAGCCACGGCGCTCCACGCGTGGCCCCTCCCCGCGGGCGCACGCGCCAGCGTCCCCGCATTCGAAGATGGCTGCGAAGCGTGACTCCGCCCTCGAAGTGGAGCAGGAGGTTCTTGCCGACCGCCTCGACGCCTTCCAACCGCCTGCCGTCGAGCCTGCCGGCGATGTTCAGCGCCGCGGAGCGCGCTGGCCCCTCTTCGGGAGCGCGGGCGGCGAGATCCCCCTGCCCCAGCCGGGCCGAAGCATCCGCCAGCCGGCGAATCTGGCGGCCGAGGGGGAGCTCGAGGAGCCAGGCGACGAGGACTCCCGCCACGATCACGACCCCGCCGAGCAGCGCGAGTCGGAGCCAGCTTGCGCGGACGGCGGTCCCCACCACCTTCGTTCCGGCCGAGAGGCGAACCGCTCCCACGACTCGTCCGCGATCGACCACGGGCACCGTGACGAGCAGGAGGTCCTGCCCGAGCGTGTCGCTGTATCTCGTGCGCGTGTCGATCCGGCCCTGGAAGAGCGCGGTGCGAAACTCGGGACGCCCGCTCGTTGCGTAGAGCTCGCCGGAAGAGACCGTGCCGGCGCTGTCCGCGACCACCTTTCCGGACGCGTCCGTCACGACCACACGCTGGCCGCGCGCATCGGCGCTCTCCGCGACGAGCCGGTCGAGCCGGGGCACGGGCGAGTTGGGAGGTCCCGTGGCTGCAACGACGAGGTCGGAGACCCGAGCGGCGAGAATTGCCGCATCTCCGAGGACAGCGGCCTGGTAGTCAGAGTCGGCCCGCCGCTCAACGGTCAGCGCGAGCGGGATCGAGAGCGCGAGAACGGTCGCGCTCGTGAGGTAGAAGGCGGCGAGAAGGAGCCGGGCTCGGAAGCTCACGTGCCGGCGTTCAGCTCGTCCGCGGACGCGAACCGGAAGCCCACGCCACGAACCGTGTGGATGAAGCGCGGCGAGGACGGATCGTCGCCGAGCTTCTTGCGGAGTGCGCTCACGTGCACGTCGAGCGTCTTCGTGGAGCCGAACCAGGTCGTGTCCCAGACCTCGCGGATGAGCTGCTCCCGCCGTACGACCTTGCCGGCGTTCTCGAGCAACATGCGCAGGACCTCGAACTCCTTGACGGTCAGATCGAGGGCCTCGCTCCCCGCTCTGACCTCGTGCCGGTCGAGCTCCATGCGGACGTCTCCGACCTCGAGCACCGACTCAGCCGGCTGCGCGGGCACGTCGGCTCGCCGGAGCACCGCGCGCACGCGCGCCGCGAGCTCGGCTGCGCTGAACGGCTTGGTCACGTAGTCGTCAGCGCCGAGCTCCAGCCCGAGAACGCGTTCCAGTTCCTCGCCGCGCGCGGTGACCATGATCACCGGTATTCGCGACGTGGTCCGGATCTCGCGGAGGACGTCCTTGCCGTCGCCGTCGGGCAGCATGACGTCGAGGAGCACGAGATCGGGAGCATCCGCGTGAAAGCGCTCGCGACCCCGAGCCGCGGTCGCGGCCGTCACGACGTCGAAGCCCTCTCGCTCGAGCGCCGCGGCGAGGGGCTCGGCGATCGACTCCTCGTCCTCGATCAGGAGAATTCTGCGCCGGAGCATGGCGATCAGGATATTGCGCGGTGAGCCCGCTCTCCTGTGCCGGGAGTGGCCGGGCACGCGCCGTCTACCGATTCTTTACCGCCTCGCCGGAGACTCCTGGCCGACGCAATACCGGCGCTTGAGCCCGGCGTGCCTAGTTTGAAACCGTTCACGCACTCGACCGAAGGAGCGTCATGTCTGAGACCGTCACGATTCGTAAGCGACTTGGCGTCGGAGTCGCCGCAGGTGTCCTCGCGACGCTGGTAGCTCTCGCCCTGCTCTTCTCCGTGACCGCCGAGGCGGCGTCGCCAAACCTTGTGGCAACCGTAGGTCCCGGCTACACGATCTCGCTCAAGACCGCTTCCGGGAAGCGCGTGACTACCCTCACGCGCGGCACCTACACGATCGTCGTCAAGGATCGCTCGGACGACCACAACTTCTACGTGCGGGGTCCCGGTGTGTCGAAAGCATTCACCGGGGTGGAGTTCGTCGGCACGAAGACGATCAAGGTGCGACTCGGGTCGGGCAGGTACGGATTCGTCTGCACGCCGCACTCGGACGAGATGCACGGCTCGTTCTCCGTCCGCTGACCTTCTGGCAGTGTCGGAGCGGGAGCAGAGGGGGGCCGACTGTTGGCCCTCCTCGGCTCTCGGGGCACAGCTGGAATACTCGTCGCCATGAATGCTCCGCAGACAGCCGGTGCGAATTGGTCGCGCCGGCTCCTCGTCGCCGGAATCGTCGTCGTCGTCGTGCTCGGAGGGGGGCTGATCGCGTCAGCGACGATCCCGCGCTGGTGGGCCCAGCGAATCGGCGATCAGATCGAGGGCAGCATCGTCACCGGGACATTCGTGGGTCTCTTCTACGGATTCGTCTTCACCGCCCTCCCGCTCCTGGTGCTGGCCGCCGTCATGCGGTGGCGGCGCACGGTGCGGGCGATCATCGTCGCCACCGTCGTCGCCGCGGTACTCGCAATCCCGAACCTGATGACGCTCGGCATCGTCCTCGGGCGGGGAAACGCCGCGCACGCCGGGGAGCGGATACTCGACGTCGAGGCGCCGGCATTTCGAGGTGCGAGCCTCGCCGGGGCGTTGATCGCGGTCGCAATGGGCGCCTTCGTCGGTTACCTGATCGCATCCCGCCAGCGTGCGCGAAATGGAACCGGCGACGTGCGCTAGACGCGTCCGGAGAACGTGTCGCAGGAGTTGGCGCTGCCGCCCTCGATCCCGCGCACGAACCAGCTCTGGCGCTGCTCGGCGGAGCCGTGCGTCCAGGCCTCGGGATTGACGCTGCCCTGGGCCTTCTCCTGGATACGGTCGTCGCCTACCGCCGCGGCGGCGGAAAGGCCGTCCTGGATGTCCTTGCGCGTGATCTCCACGATCAACCCGGTACGCACCGCGTTCGCCACCCAGACACCCGCGTAACAGTCGGCCTGAAGCTCGACACGGACCGCATTCGACTGCGGGCCGGTGTCGCGGCTCTGCGCCTTGCGGAGCACGCCGGTCAGATTCTGGATGTGGTGCCCGTACTCGTGGGCGAGGACATAGGCCTCAGCCAGCGGTCCTCCCGATGCTCCGAACCGCGACTGCAGCTGCTCGAAGAAGCCGAGGTCGATGTAGACGAACCGGTCGGCCGGGCAGTAGAACGGCCCTACGGCAGAGCTCGCCTGCCCGCAGCCGGTCGACACCCCGCCTGTGAAGAAGCGCGTCCGGGCGGGCTCGTAGCCACGGAACGACTTCGACCAGTATTTCTGGACGCTATTCACGACGGCGAGGATGCGGCAGTCCTGCTTCTCGTTCGCGTCCTGCCCGGTCTGACAGTGCTCGAGTGTCGAGGACGGCGGCCCGTTGCCGGCCGTTTGCCCGGCCAGGTCGTCGAAGGGAGACGCGCCACCTCCGGTATCCAGCGGATTTCCCCCGAGAAGCGCGATCGCGACGATGATGATCAGGGTCACGATGCCGCCGCCCCCGAGCGCCATCGGCGCGCCACCTACACGGCGCCCACGCAGGTCTTCCACCTGAGAGCGATCGAGCTTCGCGTCCTTCCGAAAGCGCATCGCGCTGAGCGTACCCCCGATCGAGCGCGTCCTAACTACGCTCCCCGCGTGGATCGGGCCTCCGCCACACTCGAGCTCGTCCCCGCCGTCGCCGACTCGGCGCTTGCCCTTTCCAGTCATCGCATCGAGCGCAATTCGCTCAAGATCCACGAGCCGGAGCACGATTCCCTCCTGTACGTCGTCACGGGCTCAGGCTCTCTCACGATGGAAGGCGTGCCCGCGGATCTCGAGGAGGGCTCCGCAGCGCTCGTCCTGGCCGGCGAGCACGCGACGCTGGAGCCGGGCGCCGCGGAGCTCGTCATCTTGCAGGCGACCGTCGGCCCGAAGACCGACCGGCATGCGCCACTCGGCGTGCGTGAGGTCGTCGTCGACGTCGACGCCGCGAGCACGTCCGACGCGACCGGCGCGCGGAGCTTCCGGCTGCTCTTCGGCCCGCACAACGGCTCGACGCGGGCGACGCTCTTCGTCGGCTACCTCCCGCCCGGCCGGGCACCGTGGCACTACCACCTCTACGACGAGATCGTGTGGGTCCCGGAGGGGCCGGGCCGGGTCCTGCGGCGCGACTCGGAGAAGGCGCTCGCTGCGGGCAACGCGTTCCGCCTGCGTCCGCGCGAGGTTCACATCGTCGAGAACTCGAGCTCGGACCGGGACATGACCGTGCTCGGCGTCTTCACGCCCGCGGGCAGTCCATCTGCCGCCTACCTCGCGGAGGGGTAGTTGGAGCCCGAGCTTGCTCGGCCGGTTCTGCTCTACGACGGCGGTTGACGTTTCTGTTCGTGGACGGCGCGTGTCGTCGTCCTCGTCGACCGCGATGAGGCGCTTGCGTTCCTTCCGCTGCGCGACCCGCAAGCCGTACCGCTACTGGGCGGACTCGAGGAGGACGAGCGGTACGCGACCTGGCGCCTCGCGTTCCGAGACGGATCCGTCGCCGGCTACGGGGACGGGCTCATACAACTCCTGGAGGCCATGACGCTCACGCGTGTCGCTGCTCGCCTCTTCTCCCGTCTTCCGCCATCGCTGCTCGACTTCGTGTACGGCACCGTCGCCCGGCATCGTGAGACGCTCGGCAAGCTGGTGCCGGACCGACCGGGACCCAGGCGCTTCCCGTAGACGTGCGCAAGCACGCCTGTCACCCCACGGGTGACGGGCATTCGCTTCAGGCGGCCGCGACTTCGCGGGCCAGTGAGTCGACCGAGAGCGGACGTCCCGAGGCCTGCTCGACCAGCCGGTCCCAGCGGATGGAGGCTCCGGGCGCGAAGAGCTTCTGCTGCAGGAGCACACCTGCTTCGGGACGTTCCACGAGCCCGCCGGCGGCGCTCAGCAGCGCGCCTTTGACCTGGGACGCGACGATCGCTCCGTAGAGATAGGTGTGGTAGTAGACGGGAGCGACCGCCACGTGGATCTTGGCCGCCCAGTCCGGGGCGCTGCGCCCGTCGGGAGGGGTGAGCAGCTGGTAGCGGGCGACGAGCTCCCACCAGACGGTGTTCAGGTCGGATTCGGGGTCGGCATAGAGCGCGCGCTCGAACGCGTTCATGACCAGTACCCAGCGCGTGAAGACCAGGAGCTCGGCAGCCCGGGCGTGACGCAGCCGACCCCCGAGCTCGTCCGCATCCTGCGCATCGACCTCGAGGATGCGCTCCAGCCATTCGCGGTCGCCCGCGAGCGCGCCGAAGAGAAGCGCGGACGCCTCCGTCGTGACGAGGTGCGTGTCGCGCAACACCCACGAGAGCTCCTCGTCGAACCCGAGGTCGTAGACACCGTGTCCGAGCTCGTGGAGCATCGTGTCCGTCCAGCCGTGGTTGTCGATGACGTTGGCGAGAACGCGAACGTCGCCGCCGCGATCGACGTCGATGCAGAACGCGTGCTGGTTCTTCCCGAGCCTCGGGAAGAGATCACTGCGGTCGAGAATCCCCTGGACGGCGAACCCGATGCCCTCGAACGTCCGTCCGGCGAGTGCGACGACATCCTTGCCCTTGAACAGCGGGTCGAGGTCGAGCGCGCCCTCGGCCGGAGGCTCCTGGAAGAAAGGATCTGCGTAGTGCCACGGGCGGAGCTCGGAGACGTCACAGCGAAACCGTCCGGCGAGCTGCGAGTCGAGGCTTCCCTTCCAGCGGGCGAACGGCTCCGCCGTCGCGCGGTCGGCTGCAGCCAGCGTCTCCAGGAGCTTCTCCTCGCTCATCTCGTCCGTCGCCAGCGACAGCGCGAACCAGTCTCGGTAGCCGAGGGAGCGCGCGGCCTCGTTTCGCATCCGCGCGAGCTCGCGCACATCGTCGGCAACCTCGCGGCCGACCGTCTTGGACGCTTCCCACGCCTCGCGGCGCTCGTCAGGGTCCTCGCTGTCGCGCAAGATCTGCTTGATCTCGTTGTCGTCGACCTGCTTGCCGGCGACGACGCCTCGATGGCGAGAGAAGCGGGTCTCCACGGACGCCTCGAGCTCCACGATGCGCTCTCGGAGCGAGCTCGCGGTTTGGTGCCGGCGCATCGCGTTCGCGAGCAGCTCGAGCCTGCGGCCGCCGTCGGGGTCCGCTCCGTTGCCTCGGGC
>Ga0183260_10001228_pt1 | contig 21704 bp, 20 predicted proteins | sample AntDrymUQ4972206_2_FD_129768 | JGI IMG/M metagenome (GOLD analysis project Ga0183260, IMG submission 129768) | Polar desert sand microbial communities from Dry Valleys, Antarctica - metaG UQ497 (22.06) (version 2) (version 2) | ecosystem: Environmental > Terrestrial > Soil > Desert | place...
CGCGAGATCGCGCGTGCCCATCACGGCTCGCTCGCGCGCGAGCAGCGGCTCCTGATCGAGGAGGACCTCAAGGCCGGCCGGATTCCCTGTCTCGTCGCGACCTCGAGCCTCGAGCTCGGGATCGACATGGGCGCCGTCGACCTCGTCATCCAGGTCGAGAGCCCCAAGTCCGTCGCGCGGGGGCTGCAGCGCGTCGGCCGGGCCGGGCACGAGCTGGGCGCCATCTCGAAGGGGCGGATCTTCCCGAAGTTCCGGGCCGACCTGCTCGAGTGCGCGGTCGTCGCGAAGGCGATGCGCGAGGGCGCGATCGAGGAGACCGCCATACCGCGCAACCCGCTCGACGTGCTTGCGCAGCAGATCGTCGCGATCTGTGCCGAGGAGGAGATCTCGGTCGACGAGCTACACACGCTCGTCAGGGGCGCCTACCCGTTCGCCGAGCTGACGCGGCAGCAGCTCGAGAACGTGCTCGACATGCTCGCCGGCCGGTACCCGTCCGACGAGTTCGCCGAGCTCCGGCCGCGCATCGTCTGGGATCGAACGGGCGGCGTGATCCGTGGCCGGGCGGGCGCCCGGCGGCTCGCCGTCACGAATGCGGGGACGATTCCCGACCGCGGGCTCTTCGGTGTCTTCCAGGTCGCGGGGGGCGGCCGGGTGGGGGAACTCGACGAGGAGATGGTCTACGAGGCCCGCGAGGGCCAGACCTTCATGCTCGGCGCCTCGACCTGGCGGATCGAGGAGATCACGCGCGACCGGGTGCTCGTCTCGCCCGCACCCGGCGTGCCGGGGGCCGTCCCGTTCTGGAAGGGCGAGGGCGTTGGGCGGCCATACGAGCTGGGCGCGCGCATCGGCGCAGCTTCGCGCGAGCTGGCGGCGCTCTCCGACGAGAAGGCCGAGGGACGGCTCCGCGACGACTACCACCTCGACGAGTGGGCGAGCCGAAACCTGCTGACGTTTCTCCGCGATCAGCAGCGGAGCTCGGCCGTCCCCACCGATCGCACGATCGTCGTGGAGCGATTCCGCGACGAGATCGGCGACTGGCGCGTCTGCATCCTGACGCCGTTCGGCGGACGCGTGCACGCGCCGTGGTCGATGGCGCTCGCCGCGCGGATTCGCGACGCGCTCGGGCTCGAGGTGCAGTCGCTCTGGTCGGACGACGGGATCGCGCTCCATTTTCCCGACGCCGACGTCCCGCCCGCGCTCGCCGATCTGCTCGTCGAGCCGGGCGAGCTGGAGGACTTGGTCGTCCAGGAGGTGGGCTCGACGGCGCTCTTCGGCGCACGGTTCCGCGAGAACGCCGCGCGCGCCCTCCTCATCCCGCGGCGACGGCCCGGACAGCGGACACCGCTCTGGCAACAGCGGCTGAAGGCCCAGAGCCTGCTCGAGGTCGCCCGGAAGTACGGCTCGTTCCCGATCGTGCTCGAGACGTACCGCGAGTGCCTCCAGGACGTCTTCGACCTGCCTGCCCTGCGCGGCATCCTCCACGCGCTGCAGACGCGAGAGCTCGACCTCGTCGAGGTTGAGACGCCGTCCGCCTCGCCGATGGCGGCCTCCCTGATGTTCGACTACGTCGCCACGTACATGTACGAGGACGACACGCCCGCCGCCGAGCGACGCGCGCAGGCGCTCTCGCTCGATCGGGAGCTACTGCGCGAGCTGCTCGGCCAGGACGAGCTCCGCGACCTGCTGGATCCCGGTGCGCTCGCCGACGTCGAGGCCTCGCTGCGACCCGTACCGCGGAACGCCGACGACCTCCACGACCTCCTCCGCCGCGTCGGCGACCTCCGCCCCGACGAGGTCGATCCGGGCTTCGCCGAGACACTCGTGCGCGAGCGCCGCGCCTTCCGCGCGCGTCTCGGTGGCGAGGACGCACTCGTCGCGGCCGAGGACGCGGGGCTCTACCGCGACGCGTTCGGCGTCATGCCGCCGGGCGGGCTCCCCGAGGCGTTCCTCGAGCCTGTCGACGACGCGCTCGAGCGCGTCTGCCTGCGGGTCGCCCGCGGACGCGGTCCTTTCACGACGAGACAGGTCGCCAACCGGTGTGCGCTCCCTGTCGACGAGCTCGAGCACCTGCTCGGCGGGCTCGAGAGCCGCGACCTCCTCGTCCGCGGCGAGCTCCGCCCCGGCGGTGTCGAGCGCGAGTGGTGCGACCCGGACGTGCTGCGTCGCATCCGCCGCGCCTCGCTCGCAGTCCTCCGGCGCCAGGTCGAGCCCGCCGAGCAGGCCGCGCTCGGTCGGTTCCTACCGGGTTGGCACGGAATCGACCGCCGCGCGTCGCTGCGCGAGGCGCTGGTCCCGCTCCAGGGTCTCGCGCTGCCCGTCACTCTCTGGGAGACCGAGATCCTGCCGCGTCGTGTTCCCGGCTACCAGGCGGCCTGGCTCGACCAGCTGTGCGCGACGGGGGAGGTCGTCTGGGCGGGAGCCGGGCTCGACCGCGTCGCCCTCTACTACCGCGATGACGCGCCGTTGCTCGGGCCACCGAGCCGGAGTGAGCCGCTCGCGGGCCTTGTGCACGATGGGATCCGGGCGGCGCTCGCCGAGAGCGCGGCTTTCTGGGGCGAGCTCGTCGCGCGCCTCGAGGCCGATCCCACGGACGCGCTCGCTGTCCTCTGGGAGCTCGTCTGGAACGGCGAGGTCACGAACGATGCGTGGGCCCCGCTCCGTGCCAAGCGGCGCTACGGCGTCCCCAGGGCGGAGCGCAGACCGCGCCGCTTCTCCCGCTCACGGGGGATCGGAGACGTCGCCACGGTCGGGCGATGGTCTCTGACGGCACGTCTCTTCGAGACGAGCCATAGCCTGTTGCAAAGTTCGGATCGGCGCGCGCTCGCGGAGCTCCTGCTCGAACGCCAGGGAATCGTGACGCGCGACGGTGTCCGGGCCGAGGGGATCGCCGGCGGTTACGGGGCCGTCTACGGCGAGCTGAAGGCGCTCGAGAACGTCGGTGCCTGCCGTCGGGGTTACTTCGTCGAGGGCCTGGGTGGGGCACAGTTCGCGCTCCCCGGAGCCGTCGAACGGCTCCGAGAGCTGAGAAACGGTGTGGGGGACAGACTGACGTCAGTCCCCCACACAGATCTCATCGACGCGGAGCCGCTCGTCCTCGCCGCCGCCGACCCGGCCCAGCCGTACGGCGGGGTGCTGCCGTGGCCGAAGCGCGCGGCCGCCCGGGCGGCCCGGGTCGCAGGAGCACACGTCGTCCTTCTCGGTGGCGAGGCGGCGCTCTACGTCGAGCGCAGCGGCCGCTCGCTGCTCCCGCTCCGCGAGCCGGATCCCGACTGGCTCCGCCCCGCGATTGACGCGCTCGTCGAGTGGGTGCGCTCCGAGCGCGGCCGCCGTCTCGCGGTCGAGCGCTTCGACGGGCAGCCTGTCGTCGAGACCGACGCCCTGTCGCTCCTCGTCGAAGCCGGCTTCCTCGCCGGCCCACGGCGAGCAGTGCTCCGGCCCTGAGCCTCGTGTCCGACCCGACCCGTGTCCGACTTCAGTCGGACACGTGCTTTTCGCCGTTCCGCAGGCGCAAGCTCTCGCTCTTCCTCAGGCGGAAGAGCGCGTGTCGGACTGAAGTCCGACACGTTCCTCTACATACTTCTTGAGCCCCTCCGCCTCCGCGGCGGTCGAGCGCTTCATCGTGCCCTTGAGCATCGGGGCGGCGACCTTCATGAGCAGCGACTTCGGGTAGAGCGGCCAGTCGAACGTGGCGATCGTCGCGTTCTCGCCGGCGGGCTCGAGCAGGAAGTCGAGCTCGAAGTCGGCCGCCTCCCAGCCACCGCGGATCGCCAGCCGGTAGGGCGGCTCGAAGGCTGTCACGACGTCGTCGATCTCGATCTTCCGACCCCGGAACTCGATCACCTCGTGGATGCGCGAGCCGACTGCGAGCGGGCCGTCGGACACCTGGCAAAACTCGACGAGATCCGGGCGCCAGGCCGTGTGGGTGGTGGGGTCGGAGACGACCTTCCACACCTCCTCGGGTGGTCGCTCGATGCGCACGCTGTGGGTGATCCGCATTCCCTCTCCTCCGTCCCTCGCTCGGAACGACTGTAGCCGTGCCGCTCTCACGTGAAACGGGGCGGCTCTCCCCGGACCGAAGGCGAGGTCGTGTTCCACCGCTCCGACCCGGCCGATGCGATCCACCTCGTCGCGAAGGGCCGCTTCGACGTGCGGATCACTACGCCCCCCGGGGATGTCGTCGCCCTCGGGATCCGCGGGCCGGGCTAGACGTTCGGCGAGCTCGCGGTCGCGGGCTCGGAACGAAGCGCGACCGCGCTCGAGGCGGGTGAGACGATCGTCGTGCGCGGAGCCGAGCTGCGCGGGCTCGCCCCGACGGCATCCGTCGGTGCACGCGGTGCTCGTGCGCGCCCTCTCGCGCCAGGTGTCCTTTCTCTCCGAGCGACTGGTCGAGGCGTAGACCGTCGACGCGGAGACGCGCGTCACCCGCCGCGTGCTCGAGCTCGCACTCGTCTACGGGACGCACCCGCCAGTGGTTGTGCCAGTCATCCAGGAGGACCTCGCCGCCCTCGCGGGCACGTCGCGGGCGACGGTCAACCGCGTGCTACGGGCAGCCGAGAGACGCGGCCTGGTCGAGCTCGGGCGGGGACGACGAGCGGGCGCGACCCGGACGGTCTCCGTCGCCTCGCGCGACTTCGTCTTTACCCGACCGAGAGCAGGAGACCGAGGACGACGCCGAAGAGGACATGCCGCCAGGTCGCCTGCGCGAACGCGCGCCACGAGCGTGCGAGCGGCGGCAGCTCGGGCGCGCCACGCGCCGGATGGAAACGGTCGGAGAGAACCGTGAGCGGATACGTGCCAGCGTGCTCGGCGAGCGCGAAGAGCAGAGCCCCGAGGAAGACCGGGCCGCCGAGCCACTCGTGCAGGGCCCAGAAGACGAGCCCGGCGACGGCGCCGTTCGCCACGTGCCACGCGAGCCCCGGCAGGCGCCAGCCGTCGCCCCGCGTCACGAGTCGCCCGAGCAGCGCGACGTCCGAGTACGGGTAGCGGAAGACTCGCTGGTCGAGCGGCTCCTGCGCCGCCCAGATCGCGGCGGCGGCACCGCCCGCCAGGCCCGCCTGGAGCCAGGGATTCACGCAGGTGCCTCGAGCGCGCTCCCGGTTCTCGCCAGATCCACCATCTAGGTTGAGCGTATGCCGGAAGGCGACTCGCTGCATCGCGCCGCGGCGCGACTACAACCGCTCGTCGGTGACCGGGTCGCTGCCACCTCGCCGAATCCACGCGGGCGCGTCACGAACGTCGCCCAGGCCGTGGACGGCCACGTGCTCGAGTCGGTCGAAGCCGTCGGCAAGAACCTTCTCCTCCGCTTCGATGGCGGAATCGTCGTCCGCAGCCACCTGAGGATGAACGGCCGCTGGCGGGTGCGGCCCGCCGGCGGGACCCCGTGGCGCGGGCTCCCATGGCTCGTGCTTCGCACGCCTCGCTGGGAGGCGACGCAGTGGAACGGGCCGGTCCTGCGTCTCGACGACGGTCGGGCCGGCACGCTCGGGCCTGATCTCCTCGCCGACGAGACGACCGTCGGGCTCGTCGTGCGGCGGCTGCGGGCGGCCGACCAGAGGTCACTCGTCGGAGAAACACTCGTCGATCAACGTCTCATTGCCGGTATAGGCAACATGTGGTTGGCCGAGCTTCTCTGGCACGGCAAGGTCTCGCCCTGGTCGCGGCTCGAGGACGTGACCGACGAGGAGCTCGAGCGCAGCCTCGACTGGGGCCGTCGTGCGATGCGAGCGGCCGTCGGCGGCGCGCGGCCCACACGCGCGGTGTACCGCCGCGCCGGGCAGGCGTGTCCCCGCTGCGGCGCGACGGTGTGCTCACGCGGGCTCGGCGACGCCAACCGCACCGCGTACTGGTGTCCGAGCTGCCAGCCCGGGCCTGCCTCGACGTCGAGCTGAGGTCGCCGGGGCAGGGATCGGGGCTCCCGCCCGGTACCTGTCCTCGTGGCTCATCGCGCGCCGCAGCTCCACCTCGTGCTCCGCGCGTTCACGCTCGGCGCGTTCGCGTACCTCCTGCGCGAGCTCGACGACGCGGGCGAGTCGCTGCCCTTTGCGTTCGAGGAGCACGAGCGCGGCGACGGGCCGACGCTCTACGAGTACCGACCGCTCGTCGGCGAGTTCGTCGAGGCGCGAGCCGGCCGTCTCCGGAATCGCGACGACGCGCTGATCGCGCTCGAGGAGCTTCGACGCGAGCCCGCTGCCGCCATCTACGCCCGAGCGCACGCGGGTCGTGACCCGTCGGAGGACGAGGCGCTCTTCCGCACCGTCCTGCTCGACCTCCTGCTGCGCGTTGCCGGTGCGTGCGGCGGCTTCGACTGGGACGACGACGCGTTCGACCGCGAGTTCGTCGAGCTCGAGCGGTCGCTCTTCGGCGAGCACCGCAGCTACGCGGCCGTCGCGCCGCTCGTCGGCATCTCGACGGGAGTGCAGCGCGTGCTCGCCGACGGGTTGCGCATTCGGGCGGCCGCCGACGGCGAGCTCGCCCGTCACTGGCCCGAGGCGCGGGGACTGCTCCCACCGGGCTTCGGACGGGAGCCTGACCGCTATTGCGTGGTCGAGTTCCGTGCGTCGCTCGAGGCAGGCGAGGACGTCCCCGATGCGCCGGGGGAGATCGCCGACGTCGTCTCGGCGCTGCGCCTCGCGACCGCAGCGCCGCTCGCCGCCGGGCCCGTCCTCTTCGAGACGCTCGACGGACGTCCGTACGGGATCCGTCCCGTGCTCCCGATCGCGGCGACCCAGCCACCGGGCGAGGCGACCCGTCTCGACGAGTTCCGCGGGGCGCTCGCGGCCGAGATCCTCGTCCGCCTCGGGCTCGTCGATAGGGACACGAACCTCGCCGAGGCACTCGATCGCTGGGAGCTCTCGCTCTTCCAGCACGAGCCGTTCCGCTCGGAGCAGCTGCGAGCCGCGCTCGAGGCGGTGCTCGGTGCGACCTGGCCGCTGCGCGGCGCGATCCTGCTCGAGACGGCATCGGACACGCGCGAGCGCCTCCACCGCGACCTCACCTTGCTCGCGGGTGGCGAGGAGGCGACCTCGGTCGCTGCGGCAGGCGTACGCCGAGCGCTCGTCGAGGTGCTGCGCGCCGGCGATCGCCCGGACCTCGTTGCGGGACTCGACCGCGAGCTGCTCGGGCTCGGCTCCCAGCGGGTCCGCGCCGCGTCCTGAACCGCTCCGCGCGCGCCGCGGGTCCGCCAGAGCACGTTCTTCGCCGACCTACACTCGAGAGATGGCGAGGTTGATCCTGCTCACGGGTGCGACCGGCTACGTCGGCGGCCGGCTGCTTCGAGTGCTCGAGGAGCGGGGCGAGCGGATCCGGTGCCTCTCTCGCCGCCCCGAGGTGCTCGAGCATCGCGTCGGGCCGACCACCGAGGTCGTGAAGGGCGATGTCGCCCGGTCGGAGACCATCGCTCCGGCGCTCGCCGGGGTCGACACCGTCTATTACCTCGTGCACTCGATGAGCTCTTCGCGGCCGTTCGACGAGGCGGATCGCGAGGCCGCTCACTCCTTCGGCGCGGCGGCGCGCGAGGCTGGCGTCCGGAAGATCGTCTACCTCGGCGGGCTCGGTCACGGCCGAGATCTCTCGAGTCATCTCCGGTCTCGACAGGAGGTCGGCGCGATCCTGCGGGGCTCGGGCGTACCCACCGTCGAGTTGCGCGCCTCGATCGTGATCGGCTCCGGGAGCGCGTCGTTCGAGATGATCCGTGCGCTGGTCGAGAAGCTTCCGGTGATGATCACGCCGCGCTGGGTGCGGGTCGAGGCCCAGCCGATCGCGATCGAGGACGTGGTGGCGTACCTGGTCGCCGCGCTCGATCACGAGACGGACGCCGGTGAGCTGTACGAGATCGGGGGCGCCGACCGGGTCACCTACCTCGAGCTGATGCGCGAGTACGCGCGCCGCCGCGGACTACGGCGTCTGATGATTCCCGTGCCGGTGCTTTCACCGCGGCTCTCCTCGCTCTGGCTCTGGCTCTTCACGCCCGTCTACGCGGGTGTGGGGCGGAAGCTCGTCGACTCGCTTCGCAACGAGACGGTCGTACGCGACCCCGGGGCGCTCACCGTGTTCCCGGTCGAGCCGAGAACGGCGGCCGCGGCGATCGAGCGTGCACTTGCCAACGAGGATCACGAGATGGCCGAGACGCGGTTCTCGGACGAGGCGCTCGTGGAGCGGTCGTCGTTCGGCGGCGTGCGGGTGGGCTCTCGCCTCGTCGATGCGCGCGCGGCGACGGTGCGGCATCCGCCCCCGGTCGCCTTCACCCCGATCCGTCGGATCGGCGGCGAGACAGGCTGGTACCGCGCCGCGTTCCTCTGGCGCGTCCGTGGGCTCCTCGACGTGCTCGCCGGCGGGCCGGGTCTGCGCCGCGGCCGCCGCGATCCGAACGCGCTACGCGTCGGCGATGCGCTCGACTTCTGGCGGGTCGAGGCGTTCGAGCCCGACCGCCTGCTGCGGCTCCGCGCCGAGATGCGGGTGCCGGGGCGCGCCTGGCTCCAGTTCGAGGTCGAGCCGTGCGCGGACGAGACGTCGCGGGTGACGCAGACGGCGATCTTCGAGCCCGTGGGGCTCTTCGGTCTCGTCTACTGGTACTGCCTGTGGCCGTTCCACCACTTCATCTTCGGCGGCATGCTGCGCAACCTCACGCTCGCCATGGATGCCGCCGCCGCTCGTCGCGCTTCGGTTTGACCCGTTCCACATTCGGCACGAAGTCGACACACACCCGTGACAGGTTGCGGGCTACGGTCGCTCCATGGAGGAGGCGCGGAGTGTCCTCGAGCGGCTGGAGCGGATCGAGTCCCTGCGACGGGCGAACGCGGGCCCGGTCGAGTTGCTCGGGGAGCTCCGCGCCCTTCTCCACGAGGCAGAGGCCTGGGCCACGGTGGAGGGAGGTGAGGCAGGCGACGCCGCGGTCGGGCGACTGCGGCACGCGCTCGAGCGTGACATGATCCAGGCGTGATCTCGCACTGGGACGAGGTTCCCGCCGTGCGGCGAGAGCGGGGGCACATCGGGGCCGACTGGCAAGGTCTCACCGGGGACAGCTCGTCCTGGGCGGGCGTCCAGCGCATCCGGATCGACCCCGAGCACTGGGCGACCCCGTTGCACCTCGAGGGTTCCGAAGAGGAAATCTTCTACGTCATCGGCGGCTCCGGAATCTCGGTGCAGTGGGACGGCGGGGTCGAAGCCTCGTACGAGGTTCGATCAGGCGACTGTCTCGTCCATCTCGCCCTCGAGCATGCCCACACGCTCCAGGCCGGGCCGGAGGGGCTCGACGTGCTCGCGTTCGGCGAGCGGCACTACGCCGCCAACACGCTGCTCCCGCGGGCCGGAGTCTCGTGGCTCGGGCCGACCTGGGTGCTCGAGGGTTCCCCCGACGACCACCCCTGGAAGCGCGAGGAGGCGGTCGGCCCGCCCGAGGTCGGCGAGCTCGCGGATCGCCCGTCGCGGATCGTCAACGTCGCCGACATCGAGACCGAGGAGCACTCCGGCGGGACGGTCGATCGTGCGATCCGCGATCTCGGACGGGCGGCGGGTTCCCTGAGGACGGGGATCCGGTTCTTCGAGATCCGGGCGGGAAAGCTCGCGAACCCGCCGCACGCCCACAGTGCCGAGGAAGAGATCTTCGTTGTCACCGGCGGTGACGGTGAGGTCGAGCTCTGGCCGCATCCGCGGCACGGGGGCGAGCTCGAGCGTCATCCGGTCAGGGCCGGGAGCGTGGTCGCGCGCCCGGCAGGCACGGGTAGAGCGCACACCTTCCGCGCGGGCGCCGGCGGGATGTCGCTCCTCGCCTACGGCACGCGCGATCCACGGGACGTGACCTACTACCCGCGCTCGGGCAAGGTGAATATCCGCGGTCTCGGCATCATCGGTCGTCTCGACGTGCTCGACTACTGGGATGGGGAGGACTGAGATCTCGTGAAGGAGTCGGGTGGACAGCGGTGAACGAGGCGTGGTCATGGGTCTCCTCCGTCTTCGCCCTCGACCGGCCACCCAGCCGACCGCACCTGCCCGCGAGCTCGAGCCCGAGCGACGATCCGAGCCCGAGCGACGATCCGAGCCCGAGCAGGAGACCGCTGCTGTGAGAGAGCCCGTGCGCGAGCCCGAGCCCCCGACCCGCGAGCCGGAGCGCGCCGACCCGGGGCCGGTCGTGCCTGTCCCCGCGGTGCAGCCGGTGCGCCCGTCGACACCCGCCGGAGCGACCGCGACGCAGGTCATCGCACTCGCGAACCAGAAGGGCGGTGTCGCAAAGACGACAACGACCCTCAACCTAGGGGTCGCGTTCAGCGAGATGGGTCACCGTGTGCTCCTCGTCGACCTCGATCCGCAGGGCAACCTGACGATGAGCCAGGGGCTCAATCCCGACGTGATCGAGCGCTCGATGTTCGACGTGCTCGTGCACAAGATCCCGATCTCCGAGGTGATCGAGCACAGGGAGGTCGACCTCGCAGTCGCCTCGATCGATCTCGCCGGTGCGGAGCTCGCGCTGAGCGCGCTGATCGGTCGTGAGCGGTCGCTCGAGAAGGCACTCGCCGAGGTGCGGAGCACGTACGACTTCGTGCTCATCGACACGCCTCCGTCGCTCGGCCTCCTGACCATCAACGCGTTCGTTGCCGCCACCGGCGTCATCGTCCCGGTGCAGTGCGAGTACCTCTCGCTCCGTGGGCTCGTCCAGCTCGAGAACACCCTTGCGATGGTGCGCGAGAACCTCAACCCCGACGTCGGTGTCGAGGGCATCGTCCCGACGATGTTCGACGGCCGCACGCTTCATTCGCGCGAGGCGATCGAGATCCTCGAGGAGAGTTTCGGCGACCTCGTATACCGTACGCGGATCCGGAAGACCGTTCGCTACGCCGAGGCGCCCGTGAAGGGCTGCTCGGTCCTGAAGTACGACCCAACGGGCGCCGCGGCGGAGGCCTACCGCGTGCTGGCGCGCGAGATCGTCGCCGCGAAGGAGGCTCGTGATGGCGCGCAAGCGCGCAAGCATGCGTGAGGGGCCGCTCGCTGAGCTCTTCCGCGCGACCGAGGCAGCCCAGCGCGCCAAGACCGACGACGCGCAGCCGACCACCGACGACGAGGCCTCGAGCCGCGCTGAGCCGACCGAGACGCAACCGCAGGAGCCGCAGCTTCCGCTCGAGAACCCGAAGCCGGACGCGACGACCGAGCTCGAGGCAACCGTCGAGCACGTCTACGACTTCGAGGTGGGTCGCGAGCGCCGCGACAGCCGTCCAACGGAATCGACGAGCCAGGCGCCTACCCCTGTCGAAGCGGAGGCGCCGACAGAGATCCGTCCCGCAGCCGGAGCGTCGCCTGCCCCGACCCCGATCGAGAGTCGGAAACCCGAGCCGGTCGAGCGCGTCCCCGAGCCGCCGATCGCGCCGTACACCCCGCCTGCAAGCCGCTTCGTGACGCCGATGCCCGAGAGCCCGCCGCGCCTCCACGTCGCTGGAGACGTCTCCTCGTACCTCGCCGTGATCCGGGTCGCCGGCGTGGGCGGCGCGGGGATCAACGCGGTCAACCGAATGCTGGACGCAGGCATCGCGCAGGTCGACTTCGTCGCCATCAACACCGACGCGCAACAGCTCGAGCTCTCCGACGCGCCCGTGAAGCTCCACATTGGCGAGGCGATCACCCAGGGGCTCGGCTCGGGCTCCGATCCGGAGACCGGAAAGCGCGCCGCCGAGGAGGGCTACGACCAGGTGCGGACCGCGCTCCGCGGGAGCGACATGGTGTTCGTCACCGCCGGTGAGGGTGGGGGAACCGGAACCGGCGCGGCCCCGGTCGTCGCCAGGATCGCGCGCGAGCTCGGCGCCCTCACGGTCGGCATCGTGACGACCCCGTTCAAGTTCGAGGGCACACGTCGCCGGACGACGGCGGACGCCGGTATCGAGGCGCTCCGCGCCGAGTGCGACACCGTGATCGTGATCCCCAACGACCGGCTGCTCGAGGTGCTCGACCGCTCCACGTCGATGATCGACGCGTTCCGGATCGCCGACGACGTCCTCCGTCAGGGCGTCCAGGGCATCTGCGACCTGATCACGATGCCGGGGCTGATCAACCTCGACTTCGCCGACGTCCGTACCGTGATGAGCGACGCCGGCTCGGCGCTCATGGGGATCGGCTACTCGGAGGCTCCGGAGGGACGCGCGCGAGAGGCCGCCGAACGCGCGCTCCGCTCGCCGCTCATCGACACGGAGATCGTCGGCGCGCGCGGCATCCTACTCTCGATCGCCGGTGGGGACGACCTCACGCTGCTCGAGGTCAACGAGGCCGCCGAGGTTGTCCGGCAGGCCGCGACGGACGACACGAACATCATCTTCGGGGCAACCGTCGATGAGCGCCTCAGTGGGCAGGTCTGGGTCACCGTGGTCGCGACGGGGCTCGGCTCGTCGCGACGCAGCTCGTTCGCGCCGACGAGCATGTCCCGCGCGAGCGGTTCTCGCGCGGGCGGTTCCTCGACGCGAGAGCGCGAGGGCGAGCTCCCGAGCTTCTTGCGCTGAGACCCGCGGCGCCTGTTCTCGCGCCCCCACACTCGGGCTCGCCGATCGACTGCGGTGTCGCCGAGCAGGTGCTCGGCACGCTCTTCCCGGGTGGCGGTGACCTCCCAGGGTGAGCGCGATGCGGCTGACGGCACGTCCGACCTAAGCTCTGGCCGTGCGCGGAGCGGTCGCAGCCGGGAATCGCCATTCGGCCGAGGCCGGCGCCTGGGCGCTACGTGAGGGCGGCACGTGCGTCGACGCTGCCCTGGCCGCGACCTTCGCCGCCTTCGTGACCGAGGGGCCGTTGACAGGCCCGGCTGCGGGCGGCTTCCTCCTCCTGCACGAGCCGGGCCTCCAGACGACCGTGCTCGACTGCTTCTTCGCCGTCCCCACGGAGGGGCGCGGAGAGATGGACGAGATCCTGATCGATTTCGCCGACGCCTCCACGCAGAGCTTCCACATCGGCGAGTCGTCGGTGGCGGTGCCAGGACTCGTGCTGGGGCTCCTGGCGGCCCACGAGCGTCGTGGCCGCCTCCCGTGGCCGAGGCTTTTCACGCCGGCGCTCGAGCTCGCTCGGCGACCCTTCGAGACCACGCCTGCACAGACATTCCTCCACGAGATCCTCGTGCCGATCCTCCAGCGCGAAGACGGCGGTCGTCGTGTCTACGGCCGCGCGGGCCTGATCGATGCGAGCGATCTCGTGCCGACCCTCGTTCTCCTGCGCGACGCCCGTGAAGGGGCGCTTCCGCTGCTCCTCGCGGAGCTCGCGGCGGACCTCGTGGCGTACCGCGTAGAGGAGCGACGCCCTCTCGAGGGTGGGTATGCGGGGATGCACGTCTTCACGACTCCGGCACCGTCGATCGGCGGCGCCGTCGTCCAGGTCGGCCTGGCGGCGCTCGACGCCGCGCCTGGAGCCGCGGCTGGCCACGCCGCCGGTTCCCCCGACGAAGCCGTCGCACTGGCGCTGGCGCTCCAGGCCGCCTACGCGCCGGGCGCGTCGGGGGCGCGGCCGACGGGTACGACCCATGTCTCGGTCCTGGACGGCGACGGGGCCGCCGTCGGCCTGTCGTCGACGCTCGGGTCGGGGTCGGGTGTCTTCCGCCACGGGTTCCAACTCAACAACATGCTCGGCGAGCTCGACGTGATCGGCGCGGTCGCACACGACGCGGGCGTTCGCCTCCCGAGCATGATGACTCCCACGCTCGTTCTCGACGGTGACGAGAGGCCACGGCTTATCGCGGGCAGCGCAGGGTCGGTGAGGCTCGCGGGAGCGATCCTCCAGGTCGTCACTGCGGTCGTGGGTCGGGGTCTTCCTGTCGACGAGGCAATCGCCCGCCCCAGACTTCATGTGGACGGCGAGACGGTCCACGTCGAGGGCGGCTGGGCCGAAGCCGTCCTTCCGGCCCTCGCCGACCACGGCTTCGGCGTCCGCCCGTGGGCAGAGCGCAACCTCTACTTCGGCGGGGTCTCCGCCGTGGAGCAGCGCGGCGCCGCGCTCGGTGCCGCCGGCGACCCGCGTCGAGGTGGCCACGGCGTCGTCGTGTCGTGATCGAGATCCGTCCGGCCGATCCATCTGACGCAGCGGCACTCGTATCCCTCGCGGCGGAGGTCGGTCGTGAGGCCGGCGGGTGGCTCCTGACGACCGAAGCGTGGCGGCCGGTGTCCGAGGAGCGGCGCTATCTCAAGGCGGCTCGACGCCATCCGGACGCAGCCGTCCTCGTCGCGACGGACGACGAGCGGATCGTCGCGCGCCTCTCGCTCGCACGCGATCCGCATCCAGCAAGCGCCCACGTCGCCGATCTCGGCGTGATGGTCGCCGCGAGCTATCGCCGACGAGGGGTCGGGACGGCGCTGCTCGAGGCGGCCGTCGGCTGGGCTCGCCATGTCGACGTTCGCAAGCTGGAGCTTCACGTGTTCGTCTGGAACGAGCCTGCGATCCGGCTCTATGAGGGATTCGGCTTCGAGCGCGAGGGCTTGCGCCGCGGGCACTATCTCCGCGACGGCCAGCCCGTCGACGCCCTGCTCATGGCCTATCACCTCCCCCGGGAACCGGGAGTCCCTCCATCTCCAATGCCCTGATCAGGAACCGCCGCATCTCCGACTCGTAGCGAGGGTCGAAGAGCGAATCGCCTCCGACCATTCCGCCCGCGGCCTTGACCGCCTCGACGAGCTCCGCAATCGTCGGGCCGCCGTCGGCCCGCCCGACCGGGAGCGCGATCCAGCTCTGCGGCTGTCCGGTCTCTCCGGCGACCTGATCCTCCCACGGCCCGCCGTCGCCTCCGACCGCACTGTCGCCACGTCGCTCTGCCCGTTCGTCGTGACCATCACGGGGCTCGTCCATGAAGAAGAGCCTGCCCACAGAACTGTCACGTGTCTGTGCCAACTCCGTGCCAAGCGCGAGCAGGGTCGCCGTGACCGCCACGATTAAGGCGCGGATGTCGTCGAGCAGACTCGGGTCACATGTGCCGTCCAACCCGGCGCGCCCGCGGAGCGCAGCGCGGCAGCCGCCGCGAGCGGCACGGGTCCGCGCGCGACCTTCGTCGAGAGCCGGGCGGGATCTGGATCGATGCCGACGCGGGGCAGATGCAGGCGATCGGCGTCCCAACATGCCCCAGTCGTCTCGTCGTCGGCTACGTGACCGTCGGCGTGGAGCCGGAGCGCGGTGGCGAGAAGCGCAAACCGCCGGTCGCCGAGCGCGAGCAGTCCCTCGTCCCGTAGCTCGTTCGCGAAGCGCTCCGCTCGCAAGCCGTGCTCCGGATCGGACCACTCGTTCTCGCGCCGCGTGTCGTGCAGGAGGCCGAAGCAGAGGACGAGCTCTCGGTCGGCCGACGGCAGGTTCTCCGCGAGCGCGAGTCCGGTCGCGGCCACGCACCGCCAGTGTTCCTCGCCGTGCCACGACGAGTCTCGTCCCCACGAACGGCCGAGCGCCGCTTCGACGAGGACGGTCAGCGACCCGGAATCCATGCTTCCACGAGCGCTCGTTGCACGTCGGTCTCCGGTGACGGCCGGTGCGCATCCCCGACGTTCGCGCGAAGCGCGGCGAGGCGGGCGAGGACATCACCTGCGTCGCGATCGTGCCGCAGCAGCCAGCACCCGACCACGATCCCCGTCCGCCCGATGCCGCCCCAGCAATGGAGATACACCGAGCCTCCCGCTCCCAGGGCCTCGTCGAGCTCGTCGAGGATGCACGTCATCCGCGCCGATGTGACCGTTCCGAGGTCGACGATCGGGTATGCGATCCGCCGGGCGGGAGGCACGAGCACGGACTCGTACGGTTCGAGCGCGTCGTCGGTATGCGTGAGGTCGACGAAATGCGTGATCCCGAACGCCTCGAACGCCCGGAGCCGGAGGGCCGCCACAAAGGGGTCGCGTGCGCCTGGGTACTCGCCTGCAAGCAGACCCTCGGTGACCCGGTAGGAGTCGGGGATCGGCACGTCCACGGGTTCGAGTGTGACAGGGCCGGCCGGGTCGACAGGCCGCGTAGGCTCCTGCCGTGAACGGTGACCCAGTCGAGCTGCGAGTCCTCGGCTGTCTGCTCGAGAAGCAGCGCACGACGCCGGATCAGTACCCCCTCTCGCTCAACGCGCTCAGGCTCGCGTGCAACCAGACGACGAACCGCGACCCGATCGTCTCCCACGATGAGCGTGAGATCCACGAAGCTCTGCAGCGGCTCGCGCGCCGTGGCTGGACGAGGCTCGCGAGCGGCGCGGGAAGCCGCGCAGCGAAGTACCGGCAGCTCTTCGACGAGGCGCTCGGGCTCGGCCCGGACGAGACCGCTGTCCTCTGCGTCCTCCTCCTGCGCGGCCCGCAAACACCGGGAGAGCTCAACCAGCGCACCCAGCGCCTCCACGCCTTCTCAGGACTCGACGAGCTTCACGAGACGCTCGAGTCACTCGCCGCACGCGAGCTCGTCGAGCGCCTCGCTCGCCGTCCTGGCCAGAAGGAGGAGCGCTACCGCCACCTGCTCGGCTCGACGGACGAGGCCGAGCCGGCGGCGCGGTCGCCGTCGCCGTCGCCGCCCGCACCGTCCTCGACCGCTCTCGAGGAACGGGTGGCCGCCCTCGAGCTCGAGGTCGCAGAGCTTCGGACGGCGCTCGGCAGCCTGTCCGCGCGACGGGAGTCAGAGCCGTAGTCGACGTTCGAGCGGCTCCTCGCCGTCCGGGCCTGCACGGTGGGCCAGCGCGGCGGCCGCGAAACGGCGACCGTCTGGCAAGCGGTTCGCCCGCGGACCGGCTGCGTCTCCTCCTACTCCGAGCCGTGAACGCCTCGGCCGGCCCCCTCGACATCCGGCTCCCTCGACTCCCGGCTCCTCGGCGTGGCTGGCGCCCGGCTCCCCGAGGTGAGTGACGCCCGGCTCCCCGAGGTGGCTGGCGCCTGCGTCCCCGGCGTGGCTGGGCGCCAGGACGTCTCGCCAGACCGCGTCTCCGGTTTCAGGCTGTCGAGTTACGTCATGTGCGAGCGCGCACCACCTCCCAGGCCACCCTCGCCGAGAAGCCCCTCCGCACGAGGAACGCGACCGCACGACCGCGCTCCGTGGGGTCGGTGACCGGTCGCGTCCCGAGCGCTGCGGCGGCCAGCACCGACTCTTCGGCCTCGCTGTAGGCAGCCTCCAGCGCCGTCTCCACCTCGGCAGACGCGATTCTCCTCCGCCGCAGCGTCTCCGCTGCTCGCCGGCGACCGTACCTCCGTGACCGATATCCCCGTGCGAGCTGTCCGGCGAGCTCGGCGTCGTCGAGGTACCCAAGCCGTCTCGCCTCGGCGACCACCTCGTCGATCAGGTGGTCGGGAACCTCGCGCGCGACGAGCTTCGCCTCGATCTCCGCGACCGACTGGGCTCGGGCCGCGAGCGAGTTGACGACGAAGGAGCGTGCTCTCGTCCCGTCGCGGCTCTCGGAATGCTCGTCTTCCATTGAGACAACAAGGCTAGCGACTCGACCGGACGACATCCTCGAGCACATCCGCAGCGCGCACGGCGTCAGCGGTACCTCGCCTGTGGCCGCCGACGCACGGCACGCCGCCAGTGCGAGCGACTACGCGGCGACGCCGGGTGCCTGCGCCGCCGCCGGTGCGAACATCGCGACGAGTTGCGTGAGCTCCTTCTGCGACCCGTGTACGAGCTGCGCCCGTCCGTCGGCGACCGCCGCGCGGACGCCGATCGAGCCCTCGATCAGGCCGTGCAGGGTCTCGGGCGCGAGCGAGACGACGAGTGACGGCTCCTCGGCCGAGAGCTTCGCCGCCGAGAGGACACCGTCCTCGACGGAGAGTGACATCACCTCACCCTCCTCGAAGCGGACCTCGTACACGCCGTCGACGGCCGCCTCGGGCCGGAACCGGGCGTGCACGGCATACATGCTCCAGCAGTCGTCGGCGGCGGGTGCGCCGAGCGACCCTGCGCCCCAGCGGGCGAGTGCTCGCAGAACGCCCTCCAGCGCACGTCCCTGCTCGGTCAGCTCGTAGACGGTGACCGCGAGTGGGGGAGGAAGCTTGCGCTTGCGCACGACCGAGGCTGTCTCGAGGTCGCGCAGCCGCGTCGAGAGGATATTCGAGCCGATGCCGGGCAGCGCTTCGGCGAGATCGGTGAAGCGCCGCTGACCGAGCATCAGCTCGCGCACGATGAGAAGCGCCCAGCGATCACCGACCCGATCGAGCGCGTGCGCAACAGGGCAGTACTGGCCGTAGCGCTTCACGCTCCCATTGTATCGCGACGGTGAAGGTTCGGTTGTCCGCACTCTTAGTACGGAACACCGTACTTTCAAATTACAAGTAGATTGTCTAGCCTCCGGGCAGTTCAACTACCCGAAAGGTGACGTTCTCATGGTTGCTTCCACGAATCACCGATGGCTGGCACTGGCGCTCCTCAGCGTCGTCCAGTTCATGATCGTGCTCGACATCGCGATCGTGAACGTCGCCCTGCCGTCGATCCAGGTCGATCTCGGGTTCTCGCAGGAGAACCTCCAATGGGTGATCAGCGCGTACGCGCTCGTCTTCGGGGGCTTCCTGCTCCTCGGCGGACGGACGGCCGACCTCATCGGCCGGCGGCGTCTCTTCATCGGTGGGCTCGCAGTCTTCACGATCGCCTCGCTCGTCGCGGGGCTGGCGTGGAACGAGCCCTCGCTCATCGGCGCCCGTGCGCTGCAGGGCCTCGGTGCCGCGATCATCGCACCCGCCGCGCTCTCGATCCTCATGACCACCTTCATCGAAGGCAAGGAGCGCAACATCGCGCTCGGCGTCTGGGGTGCGGTGGGCGGCTTCGGCGCCGCCGCAGGAGTGCTACTCGGCGGCGTCTTCACGGATGCTCTGAGCTGGGAGTGGATCTTCTTCCTCAACATCCCGGTCGGTATCGCGGCGATCGCGCTCGCACCGGTGCTGCTTGGGGAGAGCCGCGACACTTCCGCGCGGAGCTTCGACGTGCCCGGTGCTGTGCTCGTGACCGCCGGTCTCTCGGCCGCTGTCTTCGGCATCACGCAGGCGAACGAGTACGGCTGGACGTCGCTCGCGACGATCGGCATCTTCGCAGCCGCGATCGCGCTGCTCGCAGGCTTCGTGGCCTGGGAGGTCCGGGCCGAGGATCCGCTGATGTCGTTCGGAATCTTCCGCATCAAGACGGTCGCGGGAGCGAACATCGCCGGCTTCATCCTCGGCACGGCGCTCTTCTCGATGTTCCTGATGCTGACGCTCTACATGCAGCAGGTGCTCGGCTACTCGGCGATGAAGACGGGACTTGCGTACCTCGCGGTCGCGGGAACGTCGATCGTCTGGGCAATGGTCGCGCAGCAGCTCGTGACCCGCGTCGGCGTGAAGCCGGTCCTCGTCTCGGGGATGAGCCTCCTCACGATCGGGCTCCTGTACTTCACGCAGGTCTCGGTCGGCGGCTCCTACCTGGGCGACCTCCTGCCGGGCTTCCTCCTGATCGCGATCGGCATGGCCTTCTCGTTCGTGTCGATCTCGATCGCGGCGCTCGCAGGCGTCCAGGCCAAGGACGCGGGGCTCGCCTCGGGGCTGATCAATACGTCGCAGCAGATCGGCGGCGCGCTCGGGATCGCGGTGCTCTCGGCGGTCGCGATCGCGCAGTCGGGTGACGCGACCCGCTCGGGGGATGCCGTTCCGAACGCCCTCACGTCCGGCTTCCAGGCCGCGTTCTGGGTCGGCGTCGGCGTCGCCGTGGTCGGCGTCGTTGCGGCGCTCTTCCTGATTCGCACGGAGGAGCTCGAGACCGCGCCCGCGGGCGAGCCCGTCCCGGTCGCCGCGTAGAGCAACCCGCACCAGCACGGAGGGCCCGGCTCCGGCCGGGCCTTCCGTGCGTTTCTGGCACACTTGCGTTACACACTTGTCACAAAGGATGTGTAACGGTGTCGCGGATGCGCAGGATCAACATCGTCATCGGCCAGGAGCTCGACGACCGTCTCGAGGGCGAGGCACAGGCTCGCGGTCTGTCGAAGAGCGCGCTCGTTCGCGAGTGCGTCGAGGCACGGCTGGCTCCTCGGGAGAACGGTCTCCGCTGGATCGGCGAGCTCTCGAAGTACACAGCGCACATCGAATCCGCCGACATCGACACCGAGCTCTACGGCCCGCTTGAAGTCGACACGTGATCTTCGTCGACAGCTCGTATTGGATCGCTCATCACATGTCGCGCGACAGGCGTCATGCTGAAGCTGTGTTGCTCGAATCGGCGTATGGCGCGGACGTGCTGGTCACGTCCTCGGCAATCCTCGGCGAGTCGTGGACATTCCTTCGACGACGCACCGGCCACGCGCTCACGATGCGATGGCTCGACCGGATCCTCGCGGCGCCAGGCATCCGCGCCGAGCGCATCGACGACAAGCTCGAGGCCGAGGCGTGGGCGTGGCTGCGCGTCCACGACGAACGGCCCTACTCCGTCGTCGACGCAACGAGTTTCGCGCTCATGCGCCGACTCAGGCTGACGGAGGCGCTCGCTTTCGACGGCGACTTCGCCGCGGCCGGGTTCACCGAGCTGCGCGCCTGACGTCCGGCGGGTTCGCCCCTGCCGCGAGCGGGCACACTTCACGGATGTCGGCAGGCCCCTCACTTCCGGCGCGCTACACCGTGCCGGAGCTCATCGCACACGGCGGCATGGGGGACGTCTACCGCGCGACGGACGAGACGCTCGACCGGACGGTCGCGATCAAGCTGCTGGCCGAGCGCTACGCGCGACAGGACGAGTTCCACGAGCGATTCCTGCGTGAGGCCCGCCTCGCAGCGAGCCTCTCGGGCGAGCCGTCCGTCGTCGCGATCCACGACGTCGGCGAGACGGAGGACGGGCTCCCGTTCATCGTCATGGAGTACGTCCCCGACGGCACGGTCGCCGACCACCTGCGCTCGGGGCCGCTCGAGCAGGAACACGCGCTACGCTGGCTCTCACAGGCGGCGGCCGGCATCGACGCCGCGCACCGGCGCGGGATCATCCATCGCGACGTCAAGCCCGCGAACCTCCTGATCGCCGCTGACGGGACGGTCCGCGTGTCGGACTTCGGCATCGCACGCGCCGCCGGACACGACACGCTGACCGCCGCCGGCACCGTGCTCGGGTCGTCCGGGTACATGGCGCCCGAGCAGGCGCGCGGCCAGGCGATCACCCCGGCGACCGATCGCTACGCCCTCGCGTGCGTGGCGTTCGAGTGCCTCACCGGCCGACGGCCCTTCGAGCGGGAGAACGTCACGGCGGAGGCCGCGGCGCACGCGAATGAGGAGCCACCGTCAGCTCGCGAGCTGACGCCGAGCCTGCCGCGCGCACTTGACCCGATCTTTGCCCGCGGGCTCGCCAAGAGCCCTGACGATCGCTTCGAGAGCTGCGCGGAGCTCGTCTCCCATCTCAGGCGAACGCTCGCCGACGACAGGCCGCCGGCAGCCGCTCCGGTCATTCCGACGCCGATGGCGACGACCGTCGAGGCACCGCGCGTCGTCCATCACGCCACACGGCCGCGGAGGGGCGCAGTGCTTCTCGTCGCCGCTGCGCTGCTCGCTGCGGGGGGCGGGCTCGCCTGGGCGCTCACGTCGGTCGGCGACGACTCCGACGGCTCGACGGTCGTCCTCACCGAGACCCTCCAGGGCGAGACGGTCGAGCGAACGGTCACCGAGAGCGACACCGTCGAGGTGACGCAGACGGAGCAGGTCACGGCCGAGGAGACCACGACAGAGGAGACCACGACAGAGGAGACGACGACAGAGGCGCCTCCGGCGGGTGTGAGCGGCGTCCAGCTCAACGACCGTGGCTTCGCTCTGCTCCAGCAG
>Ga0183260_10001229_pt1 | contig 21694 bp, 21 predicted proteins | sample AntDrymUQ4972206_2_FD_129768 | JGI IMG/M metagenome (GOLD analysis project Ga0183260, IMG submission 129768) | Polar desert sand microbial communities from Dry Valleys, Antarctica - metaG UQ497 (22.06) (version 2) (version 2) | ecosystem: Environmental > Terrestrial > Soil > Desert | place...
GGCCACGAGGCAGGCACTTGGTGCAGTCAGTTCAGAGGACGCCCGCGGCTTCTTTGAGCACTGTGGTTACGGTACGCTGCAGGGTCACTTAATATGAGAAACGCTCTAGGCGAGCCGAACGTGGATCGCATCTGAAGAGCGCAAGAAACTTGAGAAAACCGTCAAGAGTAATTGGAGAACTCCAACTGTACATATCCGAGAGATGGCACAACGCCTAGAGTCTTTCGGGCACAGGATGTAGGGTCTTACCAAGAGGAAGGCTTAGTAATCGTGCCTTGAGAATCTTTCAAGGTGGGCGGTAGCTGACTTCTTTGAAGAGCACCTTTTCGGATCTGCCTTAAAAAATCAACTTCTTGTTGCAATACTCGGGATGGCTTCTTCTGTGGATTCAGCAAGCCAACGCGGAAGCCGAGTTCTCTACGAACAATCTTGATGGGTTCCAGCAAGTCTGAGTCGTTGGACACCACCACTGCTACATCGTAATCGCCCCTGAAGCCGTCCCGAAGCAGATGGGTGGCGAGATTTACGTCGGAACCCTTTTCCTCGGTTTTGATGACCTCAACGGTTTGGGGGCCGCCGGGGGAGGGGTTAGCGAGTGGCATCCACTTCGGGTTAGTCAAAAAATGCCCGTAATGGACTGACAGGCTAGGGATCGTTCTCAACGCACGGATGTACACCTGTTGACGCTGTATTTGTTGGGGGTCACTCGGCCGCGACTGTACCCGAGCGGTGAAGTACCGAATACGATTGATACTGTGACCCTTCAACACTAAGCTGCAAAGTTTTTCGAAGTCGAGCCACTTGTAGGGGGTTCCTTTGACACATCCGTAGTAGAGGTTGAACCCATCTACATAAACATTCGTTCTCTGTTGCGGCACTTAGTCCCCCCAAAGGACAAAGAAAAAGCTGGGGCGGTCAAAAGGCCGCCCCGCGTCCTGTCACCGAAGTAACAGGAGGAATCTGTACAGAGTATACCCTTGAGCGTTGAACCCGTAAACCCTTAACAAAACAATTCAGTCAGAGATCAGCTTCGCGTAAGGCAGCGTTTCGGCCAACAGTAACTTGAGCATCGCGTCCCGGAACATGTAGGGGTTCTCTCGATTGTTGAACCGGAACTCAAGCTCATCGAGGTAAGCGTCAAGGTGCTTCGCGCTGACCTGATGGTAACTACCGATGATCGAACGCTTGAGAAGGGACCACACGTTCTCCATAGAGTTCGTGTGTACGTCGCCCCTGACGTACTCCTTTTCCGAGTGGTTGACCGTTTCGTGCTCGGTCTCTTCGCTTGCTATCCCCTCGTAAGCCTTCCAATCGTCCGTGTAGATGGCTTGCGCGTCTCCCGCCACATGCTCTCGGATGAAGCCGTGCAAGGTCTCGCGGTCCCTTCCCCTGACCACTTGAAGCCGGATCGCACCGTCGCGCTGGAACGCTCCTACCACCACCGTTTTGTTGCCCCTGTAGCCGCGCCCCATGCCCTCTACCTCGCCGCCCACGAAGGTCTCATCGGCCTCTACGATGCCCTTCAAGAGTTGGGCGTCAACCTCATTCAGAGCGGCGCGGATACGGTGGCAGAGATACCACGCGGTCTTGTAGGAGACACCTATGGTCCTCTTGAGTTGATTGGCACTAATGCCCTTCTTAGACTCTATAATGAGGTAGACGGCGAGAAACCATTTCCAAAGCGGAAGGTGGGAGTCGTGAAAGATGGTCCCGGCAGTAACAGAGAAGCGGTAGCGGCATGAATCGCAGTCCAGTTGATGCCGCGTCTTTATCCGGGAGATTATCCTGCCGCCACAGCGCGGGCACTCCAAACCATCCGGCCAGCGTTGCGCCTCAAGATAAGCGCGGCACTTGTCCTCATCATGGAAGCGGTCAACAAGCTCGACAAGGTTTATCTCTTGCTCTTTTAACACGGGAGGTCTCCTGAATGGCTAGAGGAAAGAAGCGACCCGAAGAGAAACATCCTAGAGAGCTTACCGACGATGAAGCTATGGAGCACCTGTTCTCTAAAGAGGTCCGCGACGAGGCGAAGCGAGTAGCCCACGAAGCCCGAAAAGCCGATAGAAATGGTAAAAGCTCGCCTCATAAGTAGAGTATACAGGGTGCTCTACCGTGCGTCAAGTATATAATCCCGCTTCGTTCGATACGTACTGGGTCGCGAGCAGCGTGTCCCCCGACCATGCCTGGACCAGCCCGAGGTTTCCCTCCGGCAGCCTGGAGTAGGCCCCGTCTATGGTGTAGCGGATGTCCACGACGTCGGGAAGCTCCAGGAGGTTGTCCCTGGCTTCCGCGAGGTCGGAGGACTTCGCGCCGTTGACGCTCTTGATGCCACTCCTGTACATCCCGGCGCTCAGGGCATCCTGGTACTCGTCGTAGAGGCCGGTGATGCCCCTGTACTCGCCGTCCCAGAATACCTCCCAGGGGTTATCGAGGGCCGCCACGTCCTCGGGGACCATGTCCGTCCTCCAGCCGATGCCCGTCGTGTAGACCATGTACGGCGCGGTGTAGCGCGAGCCCCGGTCGTAGAAGGGGTTCGTGAGCGAAGGCCAGATGTTCTTCTTCAGGTTGGGGAGGTAGTCGTGGTTGAGCGGCTGCAACAGCTTCCCGGCCGCGAACTTCGGTAGCTGGTCCTGGGTCGGGAAGAAGACGTCGAAGCTGATCTTGCCTGTGCTCAGCTTCTGCGCCGCTTCCTGCGAGTTGTAGAAAGTTGTCACCTCCACGTCTGCCCCGAACTCCCTGGTGAAGCCCTTGAGCACGGCGGGGTTGATGTAGTCAGCCCAGTTGTAGACGCGCAGCGGCCCCTTCTCCGGTTCGAGACCGGACTCTATCTTGGGGACGTCGTCGAACAGCGGTTGCTCGACGGGGTTGTCGCGGGTTCCGATAGCCAGGCGCGAGGCCGATGAGGAACCGCCCCCCGAACCGCAGCCCGCGAGCAGGCCGCCCGCCACAGCCGTACCCGCCATCAGCCTGAGCGCCTCGCGGCGCGACATAGCCCGACTCCCCGGTAGCCTCTCTCGCGGATGGAACACCATCGCTGCCACACCTCCTCGTGTGCCGGGCCGCACGGCCGGTTCCCGCCGCTACTCTCCCGCGGCGAGTCCTTCCCGCCTCCCGTCGTCCTGTTCCCTTTCCCTGATTTCCCGCGGATCGAAGCCCAACCGCTGGGCCGCCGCTTCCAGACACATCTCATTGATCAGGGCGCTGCTCACCGCCGAGTCGCGCAACAGCACCTGGAGGGAGAGCCCGTCCATGAGCGCGGCCAGATACGTCGCGAAGCGCTCCGGATCACACGTCTCGAACTCGCCGGTTCGTTGCCCCTCCCGGACCACCTCCGCGATGGTGTTGCGCCACCGCCGGTCGAGCGCCTCGCGCTTGCGGGCCGCCTCCTCGTTGCGCAAAGCCCGCGACCACAACTCGACCCACAACGCCCAGTACTCGTAAGCCTCGCCCCGGTCAACTGGCGGGCACGAGAGATCTATGAGCCGCACCAGCCGCTCGGACGCGCCCTCTATGCCGGTCAACTCGCGGAAGGCCTCGATGTAGAAGAGATCCTCGGCGTAGGCGAGCGCCTCGGTGAGGAGCTTCTCCTTGGAGCCGAAGTAGTACACCACCAGCGCCGGGCTCAGGCCCGCACGCTGCGCGACGTCGGCTATGCGGGTTTCGCACAGGCCTCGGGTCACGATCACATCCGCCGCAGCATCCAACATCTGCGTGCGGCGCTTGTGCGTCAACTTGGGCCTCGCAGCCATGCTCCTCCTGCTTCGTCACCAGAATTCATAAACCGCTATTTAACAACGCACGTTAGCATAATCACGCGCCACGTTCCACACTTGCAAAGGGAACACGTACCAGAAGACGTCTTGCCGCCACAAACCGAAGATGCTACATTGAACAATGGTTTAGTTATAAGGCTCCGAAGGGAGAGAGCAATGGACGGCGGCTACGACGCCATAGTCATTGGTGGGGGGCACAACGGGCTTGCCGCGGGGGCATATCTGGCCCGGGACGGGTTGCGCACGGTGGTGCTTGAGGCCCGCCACAAGGTCGGGGGGGCGGCGACCACCGACGCGCCCTGGCCTGAGGCTCCCGGCTTCAACGTCACCACCTACTCGTACGTCATGAGCCTCATGCCCCGCAGCATCATAGACGAGCTTCATCTGGAGCGGCATGGCTACAAGGTCTATCCGATGGGGCCTTCCTACTACGCGTTCCCGGACGGGCGCTCCCTGGTCATGACCGGGACGGACGAGCGCCGGGACTACGAGGCGATGGCGCAATTCTCACGCAAGGACGCGGAGGCGTATGGGGAGTGGCGGAAGTGGCTTGGCGAGATGGCGGCCATCCTCGAGCCCTTGCTGCTCGTGACGCCGCCGAAGATAGGCTCCAGGCATCCGTCGGACCTCCTGGATCAGCTGAAGCTGGCGTGGCGGATGCGAGGTCTCGACGTGCCCCGCGTCGGGGAACTCACCCGGCTGATGACGATGAGCGCCTGGGACTTGCTCGACGACTGGTTCGAGTCACCACAGATAAAGGGCGCCCTTTCGGTGGATGGCGTCATCGGGACCTGGGCCGGTCCCGCGGCCCCCGGGACAGCATACGTGTTGATGCACCATGAGATCGGGGACGCCGGGCTCGGCCTTAGCTCCTGGGGCTACCCCCGTGGAGGGATGGGCGCCGTCTCCGACGCCCTGAGAAGCTCCGCCGAGGAGTTCGGCGCCGAGGTACGCACCCATGCTACGGTCGAGCGCATCCTGCAAAAAAATGGGCGGGTGACGGGCGTGGTGATCGAGGGTGGAGAAGAGTTGGAGGCGAACCTCGTGGTTGCCACCACGCACCCGCGCATCACGTTCATGGAGCAGCTCCGGCGCGATGAGCTGCCGGAGGAGTTCGTGGGGAGCATCGAGCGGTGGAACTCGCGCAGCGGGGTCGTCAAGATCAACCTTGCGCTCTCGGAGCTACCGGACTTCACCGCGAATCCCGGTCCGGGAGAGCATCTGGGTGGGGCCATCGAACTCGCCCACTCCATAGACTACATCGAGGAGGCGTTCCAGGACGCGCGGCGCGGGGTGCCGGCGCGCCGGCCCTTCTCAGACGGCGTCATACCGACGGTATTCGACCGCACGCTCTGCCCTGACGGTTCACACATCATGTCGCTCTTCACCCAGTGGGTGCCGCACGAGTGGTCGGAGGAGCCCCATCGAAAGGAGCTGGAGGCATATGCTGATCGCGTGATCGACGGCTACGCCGAGCTGGCGCCGAACTTCAGGGACGCCATCATGCACCGCCAGGTGTTGGGGCCCTACGACATGGAGCAGGACATCGGCCTGATCGGGGGCAACATCTTCCACGGCGAGCTTACGGCCGAGCAACTCTTCCACATGCGCCCGGCTCCTGGCTACGCTGACTACCGAACCCCGATCCGGGGTCTCTACCAGGCTTCGTCCGCCACGCACGCGGGCGGCGGAGTCTGCGCCATCCCGGCCTACAACTGCGTGCGGGAGATCCGGCGCGACCGCCGCAGGCAGCACCTGAAAGAGCGCCTGACCCTGCGCAACCGGGGCTAGGCCGCCGAAGGAAAGGGTTTCCGAAGGCCATGGCTTTAGACGCAGCAATGCGCGCCATGCTCGGGGCGCGCTCCGTCGCGGTCGTCGGGGCGAGCCCGAAGCCCGACACGCTAGGCAACCACATGATGAAGCAGCTCATCATCGGAGGTTTCTCCGGCGAGGCGGCGGCGGTCAACCCAAGGTATGACGAGGTGGAGGGCGTCGCCTGTTTCCCCTCGCTCGAAGAGGCGCCGTTCGTCCCGGATCTGGCGCTGCTCGGGGTCGGAAACCACCGGCTGGAGGAGCAGATGCTCGCGGCGGCCGGGCGCGGTGCGCGGGGCGTCGTCGTCTTCGCCAGTGGGATGGAGGACCCGCCGCGGAGTCCCCCGCTCACCGGGCGGTTGAGGAGCATCGCGCGCGACGCCGGGATGGCCGTCTGCGGCGCCAACTGCATGGGCTTCGTGGACGTGGAGCGCGGGCTGCGCGCCCTGGCATACGAGGAGCGCGTGGACCTCGAACCGGGGGGCGTAGCCTGGATCTCCCACTCCGGCTCGGCCTTCTCGGCGCTGTTGCACGCGGAGAGGGGGATACGCTTCAACCTCGCCGTCTCGACCGGCCAGGAGCTGACGACCACGATGGCCGACTACATGCTGTACGCGCTGGAGCGCAAATCCACACGGGCGATAGCGTTGTTCCTGGAGACTGTTCGGGACCCGGATCGCTTCAAGCTTGCGCTCGAAACCGCCGCGGAGCGGGACGTGCCGGTCGTCGCGCTGAAAGTGGGCCGCACGTTGACTTCCAGCCGGCTGGTCACGGCCCACTCCGGCGCGCTTGCCGGAGACGATGCTGCCTACGAGGCCCTGTTCGACGCCTACGGCGTGGCGCGTGTCGGGACCTTGAACGAGATGGCCGACCTGCTGGAGCTTCTGGGAGCGGGGCGGCGGCCGGCGCCGGGGGGGCTGGCCGCGATCCTGGACTCCGGAGGCGAGCGGGCGCACCTGGTAGACGCGGCAGCGGATCTTGGCGTCTCCTTCGCTAGGCCCTCGGAAGAGACCCTGGGGCACGTCGCAGCCCGGCTGGAACCGGGTTTGCCGGCCATCAATCCCCTGGACGCCTGGGGCACGGATCGAGACCCGTACAACATCTTCCTGGACTGTTCCCGGCACCTGACCGACGACCCTGACACGGGAGCGTTCGCGTACGTCGTGGATCTTCACAGCGAGCGGGTCGAGCGGGGCCACGCCTGGGTCGCCGAGCAGATCTGGACTTCGACCGACAAGCCGGTCGCGGTCATCTGCGGCGTGACCAGCGCGATCCAGGCCAGCGCGGCGACCCGCCTGCGCTCCGCCGGAATACCCGTGTTGGAGGATGTCGCCTCCGGCCTGCGCGCCTTCAGGCATCTCTTCGAGCGGCGCGACGCACGCCTCTTGCCGGACTGGCTAGCGCCGGAGCCCGTGCCCGACCGCGTCCGGGACCGTTGGCGCGATGCCCTGGGCGCAGGGGAGCGTCTCGGAGAAGCTACCGCCCTGAGGATGCTCTCCGACTACGGGATACCCGTGGCGAGGACGATACCTGCCGCCGATCTCGGCGGGGTCCTCGACGCGGCCGGACGCATCGGCTACCCGGTCGCGCTCAAGACTGCATCCGCGGCGCACAAGACGGACCTCGGGGGGGTGAAGCTCGGTATCGCGGGCGAGGATGCACTGGCCGCAGCCTACCGCGAGATGTCCGGGCGTCTTGGGCCGGTCGTCACGGTGCAGGAGATGGCGGAGCCGGGCGTGGAGATGGCGCTCGGGGTGGTAAACGATCCGCAGTTCGGCCCACTGGTGATGGTCGCGGCGGGCGGTGTACTCGTGGAGACCCTGCGCGACCGGCGTCTCGCCCTGCCGCGCCTGGACGAGGCACGAGCCCGGAGGCTCATAGATCGCCTCGCGGCCCGCCCGCTCCTCGACGGCGTCCGGGGCTCCCCGTCGGCGGACGTCGCCGCGCTCGCCCGCACCCTGTCGCGCCTCTCTCTTCTGGCACACGACCTCGGGTACCTAGTCGGCGCCCTCGATGTCAACCCGGTCATCGTGGGCCCGCGCGGGTGCGTGGCGGTGGACGCCCTCGTCGAACCCATCACCGTTCGCGCTCCGGATGGCGCCTGGGAGGCGCGACCCGTCACCTACGGCAGACCCGTGGACGGAAGCCTCCGCCTCGACGATTTCTGATACGGAATCCAGTCGCTAACTTGGATTTTCGTCCTGTTCGGGAGGACGTTCGTTTGGCTGGCCTACGGCCGCCTTCGGCTCGACCGGCGAGTCCATGCTTGTAGGCTCCTACACCGAGTCCGGCGTGGCAGCCGGCCAAAACCACGTCGACCTGATGATCTCCCGATCGAGATCGACACCGCAGGCAGCCCGAGGATCTCGGCCACCAGGAACGTAACCCGTTGCGAGCTACCCGCCGGTCCGTGGTGCCGGGCGCTTCCTAGAAATTGACAACATATTGTCAATAATGTATATTTGTATCGTGACTTCACCGAGCGCCAGACTGTTTCGACGATTCACCCGTTCCGTCTTCGATGCGCAGGCCGCCTTGCTCAAGCACGCGGATACCGCGAACGCGCGGTTCGGCCAGAGCAGCGCGCGCTGGCGCGTCCTCCTCCGGATATCCGTCGGTGAGACGTCCGTCGCGGCCATAGCCAGATCCACGGGCTACTCGCGCCAGGCCGTGCAACGTCTCGCCGATGCCCTGGTCGTGGAGGGATCGGCCCGGTACTCGGTGGACGAGACAGACCGCAGGAAGCAGCGTCTCGAGCTCACGGAAGCGGGTGCTGCCACCTTCGAGCAGATGGAGGCGCACTTCGACGTGTGGGCGGAACGGCTCATGGCGCACATCCCGGAGCGCGAGCTCGTCGCGGCGTCGGAGGCTCTAGAGCGCATCGGGTCTGTCGTCGCCGCGGACCGCGACTACATCGAGAGGAAGGAGCAGTGAACATGTCAGACGAAAAGATCGCCGTCATCACCGGAGGCAACAAGGGTCTCGGATTCGAGACCGCGCGCCGACTGCGCGCCGCCGGGCAGACCGTTTACATCGGAGCCCGCGATGCGGAGAGGGGGCGGGCGGCGGCCGAAGAGATCGGCGTCGGGTTCGTCCGTATCGACGTCACCGACGAGGAGTCGGTCGCAGAAGCGGCGGCCGAGCTGGAGCGCCGCGAAGGGCGCATCGACGTGCTCGTCAACAACGCCGGCATCTCCGGCCCCCGCAAGGAAGCCGCCGATCTCACCGGTACGGACGCGGCCCAGGTGTTCGAGACCAACGTCGCTGGCCTCGTCCGTGTCACGCACGCCTTCTTATCCCTGCTGTGGCGGTCGGCGCATCAGGTGATCGTCAACGTGTCGAGCGGGATGGGTTCGTTTGCGGCGGTCAACGACAAGGCGCGGGTCGAGTCGCAGGTACGAGTGCCACTCTACTCGGCCTCGAAGGCGGCGGTCACGATGCTCACGGTCCAGTACGCCAAGCAACTGCCGGACATGCGCGTCAACGCCGCGGACCCCGGCTACACCGCGACCGACTTCAACGACAACCGCGGCACGCAGACCGTCACCGAGGGCACGGACGCGATCGTGGAACTCGCCAGCATCGGCACGGATGGTCCCACCGGCACCTTCGTCGACCGCGACGGCACGGTCGGCTGGTAGTCGGCAGGTCCCGAGAGAATTTCGTGAACGCGGCCCGGAAGTTCCTGAACGACGACGCACCTTCCGTCGATTCAACAGGAGAGCACAGTCGCAACCACCGATAAACTTCCGGAGCGAACCGCTGGCGAAGCACCTCCCGACTCCCGACGCGAAGATCTCCAGACGAATTGCGTGACCCTGCCTTCCAGGTATCCACGGGCGATCATGGCGACGAACTTGCCTACCGTGGACTCCTCGGGCGAGAGGGGACCCTGACGGTAGCCCCGGGAAGAGGCGCCCCGCTGAACGCCCTCGCACGCGGTCCAGTCCTGGCCGTTGGTAATGTGCCAGAAATCGCTGGCGTACGAGTGATCAAAGCCCTCCGACTCCACCGCCTCGCGGGAGAACAACCACTCGCACTCGACGGCGGTCCGGTCTGGAGCCAGGGGCGTGAGGCGGTGGGTCATGATGTAGTCGGGGTGGGGACTTATGAGCAAGTTCGGGAAGAGCTGGTAATAGTAGACTTCCCGCCCCTGGAGCGCGGTCAGGTGCGGCAGCTTCGGCGCGTGACTCTCTCCGTCGAGGGACATGGTTTCGGCGTGGTCCTCGAGCTCCATGGACCCGCCGACCCAGGCGCCGCTCGCCTCGTGATCCTCGCCGCTCTTGGGCGGGCTCACCCGGCACAACTCAGGGTGGATGGAGGGGCAGTGGTAGCACTCGTGGTAGTTCTCGGCGAGGATCTTCCAGTTGGCCGCGACCTCGTAGTCGTTCCAGGCGGCGGTCACAAGTTCGCCGGGATGGTGGTTCCCGATCATGTCCCCCAGGTTGCCGACGTGCTCCTCGAACGGCGGGGCGTCGCCGCTCGCGTTGGCGAACACCCATCCCTCCCACTCGGAGATCCGGATTGGCACGAGCGGGTAATCGGCCTTGTCGAACTCGGGAACCCCGGCGTACCCTGGCGTGCCCTGCAAGCTCCCGTCGAGCCCGTAGGCCCACGCATGATAAGGGCAACGGACGTACTTGCCGCCCGCTGTGGCGCCAACCTCCAGAAGCTCGTGCCCGCGGTGGCGGCACACGTTGTAGAATGCCTGCAAAGCCCCTTCCTCGTCCCGCACGAGCAGGGCTCGCTCGTGCCCGAGGGACACCGCGCGCCGATCCCCCGGATTCCGAAGGTCGTCGGAGCGGCCGACGCAGACCCAGCTCCCATCGAAGAAATGCTCCATCTCCCACGCGAGCACCGAATCGTCCGAATACGCCCCGGCCGGCAGGCTCATCTGCCCGTCAGAGACCAACGACGGGGCCAGCAGTTCGCGATCCAAAGGCGTCATAGACACTCCCCTCTCAAAGCCATCCCATCATGTTCCCGCCAAACCTCGCAGCCGGACGGGTTGCCACCACACCGTCTTGCTTCGACTTGCCGGCTTCAGTACAATCGTCTTTAAATGACTGTTCAAGAAAATTCTGAGTCCGGATCCACATCCCCGAGTCTCGCTGGGCTGACGGCTCTTCCGCGTTCGATATGAATGAAAAGGAGCGGCATATCTCGTATGAGCTCTGGTATCCGTTTCCGGGCTTTCTCAAGGCTGATGAATCGTGGTGGGGAGAGACGTTCTTCATTGCTCTACTAAATTGCGGTTCAAGAGCGCGATGGCGGCATATAGGCTCGGCGGAGTCCGCGTGATGCGAGCGGCGCGGCATTACCGCCGGGGAGACGCGCAGCAACCTGCGGGAAGGGACGGAACGTGATGATCTACGACGCGGTGATCGTGGGTGGGGGCAACCTGGGTTTGTGGACCGCCCGCCGGCTGGCCGGCCGGGGCTTCGGCCGCGTGGCGGTGCTGGAGCGCGGGTGGGCCGGGGGCGGGGCGACGAGCCGGTCGGCCGGGGTGGTCCGCCAGCAGGGCGGTTCGGAGACGGCGGCGAAGCTCGGCAGGCTCTCCCGGGAGTTGTACATAGAGCTCGGCGAAGAGTTGGGGCTCGACTCCGGTTTCAGGGAAACCGGCTACTACATCGTGGCGGAGACGGAGGAGGAGAAGAAAGGCTTCCTGCGGCTGGTGGAGGTGCGCCGGGAGGCCGGTGTCGAGAACGAGTGGGTCGAGCTGGAGGAGGGCCGGCGGCGATTTCCGGGCCTGAACTGGGACCGGTTCGTCGGGGCGACGTACACTGCGGATGACGGCTACGTCCACCCGCCCATAGCCGCCCGCAACGCGACCTTCGCCGTCAAGCTCACGGAAGAGGTGGACCTCTTCGAGATGTGCGAGGTGCGGGGCATTGAGCGGGATGGCGGCCGGTATACCGTGCGGACCAGTCGCGGCGACTTCGAAGCGGAGCGGGTGGTAGACGCCGGTGGGCCCAGGGGCGTGGCGGACGTGGGGGGCATGGTCGGGGTGGAGGTGCCTGTGATGGCGGTGCGGCACCAGGTGGTCAGTTTTCCGGGCTTCCCGGAGGGGGAGGAGCATCCTTTCCCGCTGGTCTTCAACGTGGGCAAGGGCTACTACTGGCGGCCCGAGGAGCAGGGGGTACTGCTCGGCATGAGCAACCCCGTGGACGAGGCCGACGGGTCGGGGCGGTACCAGATCAGCTTCGATTGGGACTACTTCGAGGGGTTGCGCCCGGACTGGGAGGAGGCATTCCCGGCCCTGGAAGGGTCGCCGGTATCGAAGGCGTGGGCGGCATCCATAGATTACACCCCGGATCACCTGCCGATAATAGACGAGGCCGAGGAAGGCTTCTACGTCCTCGCCGCCGGCGGACACGGGATGATGTGGGGTCCGGCGCTCGGGGAGAAGATGGCCGAGTTGATCTGCGATGGAGAAATCGGGGACCTGCCGAGAGAGGACGTGGAGTTGGCGCGGTTCGGGCAGGAGAAGGCCCCCGACAGGCTAGAAGATGCGATCGCGCTCCCATTCCCGAAGAAGTAGGAGAGAGCTTTGACGACAGCGCAAGAACGGCCGGAGATGGTCGAGATCCCCGAAGAGGTGCGGGCGCTGAAAGCCCGCATCGCCGAGTTCGTGAGGGAGGAGCTTCACCCGTTTGAGGCGGAGATCGCGGAGCGTGGAGAGATGGACGAGGAGCGGCTGCGGACGCTGCGCAAGAAGGCGCGGGAGGCGGGGTTCAGCAACCTCAACATGCCCAGAGAGTACGGGGGCATGGACCTGTACATGGTGTCCCAGGTTGCCCTGGAAGAGGAATCGGGGAAGACCACCAACGGCCTCGGGTACATGGTCGCCGACCGTGGGCCGCGAGGCTTGCTGGAGCTTGCCAGCCCCGAGCAGATCGAACGCTACGTCATGCCCGTCGTCCGGGGCGAGACACGTGAGGCGTGGGCGATCACCGAGCCCGAGGCCTGGTCGGACATCAAGGACATCCGTACTACCGCCGAGAGGGACGGGGACGGGTGGGTATTGAACGGTGACAAGTGGTTCGTGACCGGCGGGGAGCGCGCGGGGTTCTTCATCGTGCTGGCGTGGGCCGGCGGGGAGCAGGCGTCGTTCCTCGTTGACCGGGACGTGCCGGGGCTCGAGATCCTGCGCACGCCGACTTTCATGCACGACCCGTACGCCTCCAAGCATATCGAGCTCCGGCTGACGGATTGCCGGGTGTCTGATGGTGCGCGGCTTGGGGAGGGCGGGGACGAGGGGACCAAGCGCTGGTTCTCGCTGGAGCGGTTGATGATCGCGGCCCGCTGCTGCGGGGCTGCCGAGCGGCTCATAGACCTCGCGCGGTCGTGGTCGCTGGAACGCTCGGCGTCTGGCAAGAAGATATCTGAGTACCAGGCCATCCAGTTCATGCTGGCCGACTCCATAACCGAGCTGAACGCCGCACGCCTGATGACGTACCACGTCGCCCGGTCGTGGGACGTGGACGACCCCAAGATCCTGCACGGCAAGACTGCGATGGCCAAGCTATTCGCCTCCGAGATGGCGGGCCGGGTGGCGGACCGGGCGGTCCAGATCTTCGGTGGCCGTGGGTACATGACCGAGAACCCGGCCGAACGCTACTACCGCGAGTTGCGGGTGGAACGTATCTGGGAGGGCACGAGCGAGATACAGCGTTCGATCATCGCCCGTGGACTTCTGAAGCGGGGCGCTAGCGCATACATGATGGACGGGTAACGAAAAGGAGTACGTCGTGGACGTATCGGTGGACAGGAAGAAGATGTTCGTCGACGGGGAGTTCGTCGAGGCGGCGGATGGGGAGTGGCGGGAGGTCTTGAACCCGGCGACTGGCGAGGTCATCGCCGGGGTGCCGGAGGGCTCCGGGGAGGACGTGGACGGGGCCGTCTGGGCCGCGAGACGGGCTTTCGAGAGATGGTTCGACACGACGCCCGCCGAGCGGTCGCGGATGCTCCACGCGCTCGCCGACGTTCTGGAGGAGCACGCCGAAGAGCTGGCTCGGATCGAATCCCGAAACGTCGGGAAGCCGCTCTCCTCGGCCCGCGGGGAGCTGCCTTACATAGTGGACAATTTGCGCTTCTTCGCGGGGGCGGGACGCCTGATCGAGGGGAAGGCTGTCGGCGAGTACCAGCGCGGGTACACTAGCATGATCCGGCGGGAGCCCGTCGGCGTCGTCGGCCAGATCGCACCGTGGAACTACCCCCTGATGATGGCTGTCTGGAAGGTAGGCCCGGCCCTGGCGGCGGGCAACACCGTGGTGCTGAAGCCCTCGGAGCAGACACCGCTGACGACCCTGAGGATGGCCGAACTGGCGGCCGAGATCTTCCCGAGCGGCGTCCTGAACGTCGTAACCGGGGACGGCGAGCCGGTCGGCGCGGGCATCGTGAAGCATCCCGGCGTGGACATGGTCTCCCTGACCGGCGACGTGGCCACCGGTAAAGGCGGTCGCGCGGGCGGCTGCTGACACGGTCAAGCGGGTTCACCTGGAGCTCGGCGGCAAGGCCCCGGTCGTGGTATTCGACGACGCGGACCTGGAGGCCGTCGTGGAGAAGCTGCGCTACGCCGGTTACGCCAACTCAGGGCAGGACTGCACGGCCGCCTCCCGCGTCATCGCAGCCCCCCGCGTTTATGATGACCTCGCCTCCGAGCTTTCGAGCGCCGTCTCGACCATAAAGGCCGCCGACCCGGCCGAGGGCGAGGGCGTGGAGATGGGGCCTGTCGTCTCCGAGGCCCACAGAGAGCGCGTGCTCGGTTTTCTCGACCGGGCGAAGGGCGAACCGGGGACGGAGTTCCTCTCCGGCGGCGACACGAACGGCAACCGGGGGTTCTTCGTCGAGCCCACGCTGGTGACCGGCGTCGGTCAGGGTTCGGAGATCGTGCAGAAGGAGGTCTTCGGTCCCGTCGTCACCTTGCAGCGGTTCGGGGATGACGAGGAGGCCATAAGGTGGGCAAACGGCGTGTCCTACGGCCTGGCCGCCTCGGTGTGGACGAGAGACGTCGGCCGCGCCCTGCAAGCCGCCCGCAGGCTGCGCTTCGGGACCGTCTGGATCAACGACCACATGACCACGGCCTCCGAGATGCCCCACGGTGGCTTCGGGGAGTCCGGCTACGGCAAGGACATGAGCGCCTATGCCATTGAGGACTACACCGTCATCAAGCACGTCATGGCGAAGCTCGGCTGACGCTCCCTGCCTGAACGACGGACGTTATCCGGCAGTCGCTGGTACGCTCCGGGGATGGGAAGGAAGGTAAGACTCTACACCCTGGCGGCCGTCGCCGGCCTGGCGGTTGCCGGCTTTTTGCGGCAGCGACGAAGACCCATGCCTCATCCGCCGCCCCTCACCTTCCTCTTCGAGAACCCGGTCGCGGAGGCTTTCGTCGGGAGGCGGCTCTTGGTGGAGCGCGCCGATATCATGCCCGGCATGCGCGTCCTCGACGCCGGTTGTGGACTGGGGCGTCTGACGCTTCCGCTGGCGAAGGCCGTGGGGGAGGACGGGGAGGTCATCGCCCTCGACGGCCAGCCCGCGATGCTTCGCAAACTGGAAGAGAGAGTCTCGGCCGAGGGCCTCCATAATGTCCGTACCTTGGAAGCTGGACTCGGCGAGGGCGCGTTGGAGCGGGGGGTTTTCGACCGGGTGATCCTGGCGATGGTGCTCGGCGAGGTGCGCGACAGGGAGGCCGCGCTCCACGAAATCTTCGGGGCGCTCAAGCCCGGCGGAATCCTCTGCGTGACGGAGGTCTTCGGCGACCCGGACTACCGCCGGTTCGCCACCGTGCGCCGCGAGGTCGAAGCTGCGGGGTTCCGACTCGTCGCCCGGCACGGCGGCTTCCCGGCTTTCACGCTCGACTTCGAGAAACCCTTTTTTATGAATCCCGAAGGAGGATTCGCTCCGCCTGCGGTGCGTGAGTCGTGAGGCGCTCGCTGTACTCGCTTCATGAGTAGTAAGTCGAAAAGAAATACACGACTTACTACTCACGACTTACGAACGACAAGAGGCGCGAAGTAACCGCCCGGACTCGTTACAAGCTAGCGGCCGAACAACCGGCGCCAGAAGCCCCTTCTCTCTGAAGACGGTTCCTCCTGGGATGGCTCTGCGGCCGTCTGGCGTTGCAGCAGGCCGATGAGAACCTCGCGGTCGAGGACGTTGACTTCCATGCCGCCTTCCAGCCGCTCGGGCGGGGGGCTCAGGGCCACGTAGGGGACTTCCTCGCCCTGGTATTCGAGGAGTGAGATCAGGTCTCCGGCGGATACCTCTCGTGCTTGCCAGTCGGCGCCGAAATTCCCCGTCGCGTCGAGAAACTCCTCGGCTTCTTCGACGGAATCGAAGAGCGGTATCGCCTCGCCGTCGTCGAGCACGATGGCGAGCAGTTCGTCCTCCGGCTCCGGGCCGCCGACGATGACGACGTGCGCCCCGAGAGCATCCACCGTCAGCGGCCGGACTTCGCTACGGTTGTTGGCCGGTTTCCTTTATTACGAAGTGGTGTCGGGGGAAGGCTGGCTGTCGGGCGGGGTGAGGCCGATGCCGGGGCCTTCGGGGGTGTCCACGACGTTCAGGACGCTGCCGTCGAGCGCATCGCTCACGGGCGCGGCGATGTGCAGCAGGCTCTCACCGGCGTGCTCCACAACCTGGTCGTCGCCCTGGGGCTCGCCGGCTGCGACGCCGACCACCGTCTGGCCGGAGTCCTCGTCCGTCACCGGGTCCAGCCGCAAGACCGTACCCTCCGGATGATCGACGCTCAGGAACAACTCTTTCGCTTCTTCGGTAACCGAGATCATGCTCTCTCCTTCCCCATCGGAGCGTCACGAGACGCAGGCGATTGGATGATTGGATGGGAGCTTGCAGTGTCGGAGACCAAACTATCAGCCCGCCGCCGGATTCCAACCGGAAGCCCGAAGCGCGGGTTGAGGCTTGCCCCCGCCACGTAGTAGAAAGAGGGTGGAGCACTTTAGAGGAGGCGGAATGGACGAGGAAAAAGCCGGGAGCGCGGAGTACCAGATCAAAAAGGTCGGCGACCGCTACTACCCGATCATCGTGGACCGGGAGGCCGGCGGCCACTACGAGATCAAGAACCCCATGACCGGCGGAACCCTCAGCTACACGAAGGAAGAGGCCGCGAAGAAATACGTCGAGCGCGCTCGCCGGAAGGAGCGGGAAGGTTGAAAGACTACGACCCCGCCACCTACGGCGACCGGATGGCCGGTGCTTACGACGACTGGCACGGGACCCCGGAAGACGCCGAGGCCGCAGCCGCGTTCCTCGCCGGACTCGCCGGGCCGGGTCCGGCTTTGGAGCTTGGCATCGGCACGGGGCGCGTCACCATCCCGTTGTCGCGAAGAGGGATCGAGGTCCACGGAATTGACGCCTCGGAAGCGATGGTGGAGAGGCTGCGGGAGAAGCCTGGAGGGGCGGACATCCCGGTGATGGTCGGGGACTTCTCTGGCGTGGACGTGGAGGGACGATTCTCGCTGGTATACGTGGTGTTCAATACGTTCTTCGCGCTGCTCACGCAGGAGGATCAGGTATGCTGCTTCGAGAACGTCGCCGGCCGACTCGAAGAGGGCGGCGTGTTCGTGGTCGAGGCGTTCGTGCCGGACTTCGCGTGGCTCCTCGCGGGGCAGGTCACCCAGACCAAACGGGTCGAGGTGGACCGGGGCTTCCTGGAGACGACCCGCTACGATACCGTCGCCCAGCGAGCCTACTCGCACAACATCGTGATGGGCGAGGACGGCGCGAAGCTGTACCCGGTCGAGATCCGGTACGCCTGGCCTTCGGAGATGGACCTGATGGCCCGCCTGGCCGGACTCCGGCTGCGCGAACGCTTGGGCGGATGGGACCGGGAACCCTTCACGGCGCAGAGCACGAACCACGTCTCCGTCTACGAGCGCGGCTGAACGGCCGGCTCTTTCTTCGAGGGTTCGTCGGGCCAGAGGCGTGCGATCAGGACCGTGAGGACGATGGCGACCGTGAGCCGAATGAGGAGCAGCGGCAGCACGTTGATGCCCAGCGGGATGAAGACGAGCGTGTCTTCCACAACGGCGTGGCAGGCGCACAGGAACAGGACCATGAGGGTGAGTTCGCGCTTCGTGAACCCCTGCTCCCTGACCTGCTGAAGGATCACACCCGCCCCGAACGCCAGCCCGAAGAACAACCCTCCGGCCATCGTCACCGCGCCGTGCGGGCGGATACCGAGCGGGCGCATCAGCGGGCGCATCAGGGCGGCGAAGCGATCCAGCGCGCCGAGGTCGCGCATGGTCTGGATGGCGACCATCAGCGGCAGGACTATGACCGCGAGCTGCAAGATTCCCACGGCCGCCACCTGAAATGCCCTGAGCAGGATCTCCACCCATCCCGATGGCGCGCTCTCCGGCGCGGCCACGAGCCCGTAGCGGGCCATTTCGCTCCCGCCGCTCCACAGAAGGTTGACGGCTGCGGCGGCGGCCAGCGCCAGGCCGAGGCGGAACAGTGTCGCGAGCGTCGCGCTCACCCCGACGCGGCGGCACACGGCGGACTCCACGGGGAGCATGTGCGAGAAGCCGAGCATCAGCGCCAGGATGAATACCTGCTTGACCGTCATCTCCATCGTCAGGATCGCCCCGATGGCCGCGTACAGGCCGAGCAGGTTGCCCAGGATGATCGGTATCGCCGCCTCGTTCGGCAGCCCGATGAGCCCCATGACGGGCGTCAGCACCGAGAGCAGGGCGTCATAGAAAGGCGTGTAGCGGAGGATGGAGACGATCAGGGTGACGGGGAAGATCACCTTCCCAAGCTCCCACGTCGTCCGGAGCCCGCTCCGCAACCCCTCGCCCCAGGAGACGCGCCTCAGCATCTTCTCCGGGCGGCCCGAACTGTCCCATCCTCCAGCCGCAAGGTCAACGTCCGCCCCTCCGCTTCCAGCATCCGCCCACTATACATACGGGGCGATGGAGTCACAGCCTCTCGCGGAGAGATGCGCCGGGCTCCGCGTTGCGCGAGACTCGGAACTGTCCTAGTGTTCTAAGCGATGAAGGTCTCCGAAGCTATCGGACGGACGCTCGCGGGACGCGGGGTCGAGGTGTTCTTCGGCCTCGTCGGGAGCGGCAACTTCACCGTCGTGAACGCGCTGCGCGGATCGGGCGCGGCGTTCTACTCAGCCCGTCACGAGTGCGCCGCCATGATGATGGCCGACTGCTACGCACGGGCGAGCGGCAAGGTCGGCGTCGCGAGCGTCCATCAGGGGCCTGGCTTCACCAACGCGCTCACCGGGCTGACGGAGGCCGCCAAGAACCGCACGCCCGTCGTCCTGCTCGCGGCCGACACGCCGGCCGGGACGCTCTGGTCCAACTTCAAGATCGACCAGGCGTCGATGGCGGTGACCACCGGAGCCATCGCCGAGCGCGTGCGCTCCCCCGAGACCGCCGCCGGGGACGCCGCCCGCGCACTCCGGCGCGCCGAAGTCGAGCGCCGTCCCGTGGTCCTCAACATCCCGATAGACCTCGTCGAGATGCCCTGTCCCGGCGACCTTCCGGCCGCGAACGAGCCGGATCTCGAACCGCCACTTCCGTCGGAAAGATCCGTGGGGCTGGTCGCGGATCTCCTGTCCGCCTCGGAGCGGCCGGTGATAGTGGCCGGACGCGGCGCGGCTCTCTCCGAAGGTGGGTGCGAGGCGCTGGAGGCGCTCGGAGAGCGGATCGGGGCTCTTCTGGCGACGAGTGCGATGGGGCATGGTCTCTTCTCCGGCAACCCGTACTCCCTCCGCATCGCCGGGGGCTTCGCGTCACCGCTAGCCGTCGAGTTGCTCTCCGAGGCCGACGCCGTGCTCGCGTTCGGCGCGTCTCTGAACCACTGGACCGCCCGCCACGGAAGGCTCTTCCCGTCCGAAGCGAGTGTGGTGCAGGTGGATCTCGACGAGGAGGCCATCGGCGCGGTCCACCGCGTGGACGTGGGCGTCGTCGGCGACGCTGCCGGGACGGCGCGCGCGGTCCTCGAAGAGCTGGAACGGCGCGGCGTGAGCAAGACTGGATACCGGGTCGAGGGGCTGGAGCGTGAGATCTCCACCCGCCGCTGGCGCGACGAGCCATACGAGGACGAAGGAACCGGGGAGTACATAGACCCTCGGACTTTGAGCATCGCGCTCGACGACTTGCTGCCGGGGGAGCGCACGGTCGCAACCGATTCAGGCCACTTCCTCGGCTACCCTTCAATGTACCTTGAAGTCCCCGACCACCAGGGTTTCGTCTTCCCCAACGTCTTCCAGTCCGTCGGGCTCGGGCTCGCGAGCGGTATCGGCGCGGCTGTGGCGCGGCCGGATCGAACCTCTATCGCGGCCGTGGGCGACGGCGGCGCGCTCATGGCCCTCGGAGAGCTGGAGACTGCGGCCCGCTACCGGCTGCCGATGGTCGTCGTGGTCTACAACGACGCAGCCTACGGGGCGGAGGTCCATCACTTCGGCCCGATGGGTCATCCCGTTGATCTCGCCCGGTTCCCCGACACGGACTTCGCCGCGCTTGCCCGCGCTGCCGGGGCCGAGGGGATCACGGTTCGCAAACCCGAAGACCTCGCGCCGCTGAAGGAGTGGCTCGGCCGGCGGGACGGGCCGCTCGTCCTAGACGCCAAGGTCAACCCCGAAGTCCGGGCCGAATGGCTCGAAGAGGCGTTCCGCGCCCATTGAAAAAGAGGCTACAGGCAACAGGTGTTTGCCGAAGCTTGATGCCTGTAGCCTGAAACCTCATAACAAGGAGGAGACATGGCCGAAAATCCCGTGGCATCCCTGACAGAAGCACTCGCCGGAGGCGGCGTCGAGGTTGTGGACTTGACGCAACCGCTCGATGAGCGCACGCCCGTGATCCAGCTTCCCGATCCCTTCGTGAACACGCCGGGTTTGAAGGCGCACGAGATCAGCCGCTACGACGAGCGCGGCCCTGCGTGGGCGTGGAGGTGGCTGGAGATCGGGGAGCACACCGGCACCCACCTCGACGCCCCGATTCACTGGATCTCCGGTCGCGATGGATTGGATGTCTCGCAGATTCCACCCCGCCACCTCGTGGCGTCGGCCGTCGTCATAGACAAATCCGCCGAGTCGGCGGAAGACCCTGACTACCTCCTCACCGTGGACGACATCTGCGCCTTCGAGGCCGAACACGGCCCGCTCCCCGAGGGCGGCTGGCTGCTACTGCGCACCGGCTGGGACGCCCGCGCCCACGACGAAGCGGCCTTCCTCAACGCCTCGTCCGGCCGCCCAAGCTCGCCCGGCTTCGACGCCGAGTGTGCCCGCTGGCTCGCCGAGGAGTCGCCGCTCATCGGGGTCGGGGTGGAGACCGTCGGCATAGACGCTGGTGCTGCGGGGGAGTTTGATCCGCCGTTCCCGGTCCACTACTTCGTGCTCGGAGCTGGAAAGTGCGGCGTCACGCAGCTCGCCAACCTGGGATCCCTGCCCCCGACCGGAGCGCTGCTCATCGTCGCGCCGCTCAAGCTCACCGGTGGCACCGGAAGCCCGATCCGGGCTTTCGCCCTCGTGCCGCATGTCTGAGTTTCAGAGAGCCACAATTCTCTAGAGCATGTTATGAACTTTGCTGGAAAACGGCAACGGAATGCGGATTCCTCGGTTAACTCGGTTCCCTGTCGGTTCTCCGTTTTCCGCATTTGCAAGCCATTCCTGAGTGAGTTTATAACAGCCTCTAAATAAACGTTCCGAGGATCTCAGGCTCACAACTCCTTGATGCCGCTCCGGGGCAGGCCCATTAGCCGATTGACGTAAAAGCCTTATGTGCAGGAGTAAATCCTGGCTGCGGGCTTGAACCCCGCAGCTCTCCTGGCTCGGCACCAGAGCGGCGATTGGGGCGACGTGCCGCCCGAAAAACGCCCGCGAGAACGAGCTCTCGATCCTCCGGGACTTCCGCATCCTCAGCAGCTATCAGGTCGGCGAGAGGGGCGGGAAGGTATAGATCATCACCGAGGCCAACCGCTCCTACACGTGCATCCAGCTGCCCGAGGAGTACTAAGTAGCAGCAGGTAAGTTCTTTCTCTCGTAGGGTTTGCGGGGGTTCGAGTCCTTCGCTCCTTTGGGCCTGCCCGGTGCTCTGCCCGTCGGTTCCTTGCGATGCCCCGCTATGAAC
>Ga0183260_10001230_pt1 | contig 21691 bp, 22 predicted proteins | sample AntDrymUQ4972206_2_FD_129768 | JGI IMG/M metagenome (GOLD analysis project Ga0183260, IMG submission 129768) | Polar desert sand microbial communities from Dry Valleys, Antarctica - metaG UQ497 (22.06) (version 2) (version 2) | ecosystem: Environmental > Terrestrial > Soil > Desert | place...
CAGCGCCAGCGCCGCCTGAGGAACCCCGGGAGGGGGCAGGCTCTGCCGACCTCCGCGCTCTGCCGCGGCCCGGGAAACCTGACCCGCGCTCTCGGCATCTCTCTCGAGCAGAACCGGCGGGACCTCACCGGCAGCGAGCTGCGAATCGAAGACCGGGGGCTGCCGCCCCGAGAGGTCGTCTGGGGCACGCGGGTCGGGATTAATGTCGGCCTGGAACATCCCTGGCGATGTTGTGCCGCCGGGAGCCCTGCCGTCTCCGCGTTCAAGACCGGCACACGCGGCTCGCGGACGAGGGGCTGAATCGCCTACACGCGGGTGCGGGTTCCGGAGGCGGGCTCGACGGTCACCCGAATCTGCTGCGGCCGCCCTTTTCTGATCACCGTCAGCAGCACCTGGCTGCCGATTTCAGAATCCGCCAGCCCCCGAATGAGCTGAGAGGCATCTTCAACTGTCCTGCCCTCGATGCTTTCGATGATGTCGTACTGCCGCAGCCCCTGCCCGTAGGCGGGCGAGCGCTCGTCGATGCGGATGACGAGCACCCCTCGGGCCTGCGGCGCACCGAGTTCCCGGGCGATCTGGGGGGACATGTTCTGCACCTGGATGCCACGGATAGTGCCCCTGCGCACGGCGCCGAACTTGATGATGTCGTCCATCACCTGCCGGACGAGATTGCTGGGTACCGCGAAGCCGATGCCCGAATAGCTCCCCGACTCGCTGTAGATGGCGGTGTTGATGCCCACCAGCTCGCCGCGGGCGTTGATCAACGCCCCGCCGGAGTTGCCCGGATTGATCGCTGCGTCGGTCTGAATGAAATCCTCGTACATAGACACACGGCCATCCAGCCGCCGCCCGGTGGCGCTGACAATGCCAAGCGTGACCGTTTGATTGAGCTGGAACGGGTTGCCGATGGCGAGCACCCATTCGGCGACCCTGAGCTTCGACGAGTCCCCCCAGGGGAGTGTGGGCAGGTTCGCGGCATCGAGCTTCAGGACGGCAATGTCGGTCCACTCGTCGGTCCCTACGACCTTGGCGCGCAGCTCCCGGTTGTCGGTCATGCCGACGCGGACGTCCGCTGCCGCTCCGCCGATGACGTGGCTGTTCGTGAGGACGTAGCCATCGGGGGAGACGACCACACCGGAGCCAAGACTCTGCTGGCGCCGTTCCCGGTACATGTCGTCTTCACGGAAGAAGTACCGGAAGAACGGATCGTTCGTGATTGGCGAACGGACGACCCTGGTTGAAGAGATGTTGGTCACGCTCTCGATTGCGCGCTCGGCAATGCTCGTCAGGTCGGGCAGGCCCGACACCTGCGGACGAATGGCGCCGCGGCCCGCCTGCCCCTCAGCCGGCTGTGCGGCGGGGGGCTGGGCCGCGGGAGCTGCCGAAGTGACCTCGGCCGTGCGCAGCCGGCCGGTCAGCACGAGGCCGGCAGCCAGGCCCAGCGTAACAAAGAAGACGAACGCCAGGATGCGGCGCATGATTGAATGCCTCAGCGAACTTCAATGCGGCGTGGCGGTGGCGGCTGGACCTTGGGGATGGAAATCGTCAGCACGCCGTTCGCCAGATCTGCGGTGATCCGATCGGCGTCGATCTTTTCGGCGAACTCGAACGTCCGCCGGAACCGGCCGTGTCCCCGCTCGACCTGATGGTAGTGGACGGTGCCGGGCTCACCTGGTTGCGCCTCCCGGCGGCCGTGAATCGTGAGCCGGGAATCTTCCACGGCAAGCTCCACCTGCTCGCGGGTCAGACCGGGCAGTTCCGCCGTCACAATGTAGGCGCCGTCGATCTCGTAGACGTCGATGGGCGGTGTCCATGACTCTGCGTGGTGACGCGACAGACGCTCCAGACGCTCCTGCCACGCGCGGAGGTCGGTGAGAGGGTCACAAGGCATCGCTGCGATCGTACCACGTGCTCACGGGACCGTGCCACGGGCACGGCCGGGCCGGCGTGACGCGTGCTAGAATCCACAGGTTTGGGCCGCGCCGCCGGCCCCGCAGGACATCATGAGCTCAATTCAAGCCACACGACTGAAGAAGGGGATGCTCGTCAAGATCGGCCAGGATCTGTTCCGGGTCCTCGAGCTGCAGCACGTCACGCCGGGCAACCTGCGCGGATTCGTGCGTGTGAAGTTCCGCAACATCCGCTCCGGAACCCTCTCGGACCAGAAGCTGCGTTCGGAAGATTCAATGGACCGGGCGGTGCTCGACGAACGCGCCATGCAGTATCTGTATCGCGACGGCGACTCCTTCCATTTCATGGACACGGACACCTACGAGCAGCTCCACATCTCCGAAGAGGCCCTTGGCGATTCGGTGAACTATCTGGTGCCGGACGCAGTCATCAAGGTGGAGTTCTACGGGGACGAGCCGGTCGGAATCGAGCTCCCCGTCACGGTGGATCTGACCGTCGAAGACACCGCACCCGGCATCAAGGGGGCGACGGCAAGCGCGCAGGTCAAGCCCGCGCGGCTCGAAACCGGCCTAGTCGTCCAGGTCCCTCCCTTCGTGAACACCGGGGACAAGGTGCGCGTCAGCACGGACACGGGTGAGTATCTGTCGCGGGCGTGACTGCCGGGGGACCGGAGCGCCGCCCCGTCAGTTCTGTGCCGGTGAAGGGCAGCCGGCCACCGGCGAGGGCGTTCGTGCTGTGCGTGTGCCCCGGCCTGAGACGAACTCATGGACTTCAACCAGACCCGCCCGGGGCTCGGCCAGATTGAGGTAATTGCCGGCAGCATGTTCAGCGGCAAGAGCGAGGAGCTGATCCGGCGTCTTCGCCGTGAACAGATCGCCCGGCGGGCCGTCCAGATTTTCAAGCCGAAGGTGGACGATCGCTTCAGCGAGGGGCAGATTATCTCGCACAGCGACATGCGGATCGCCTCGGAGACCGTCTCCTCGTCGCGGGAGCTGCTCGAACGGGTCCGGGCCGAGACCGAGGTGGTCGGGATCGACGAAGGGCAGTTTTTCGATCAGGAGCTCCCGGCTGTCTGCTCCACGCTGGCAGACCAGGGAAAGCGCGTGCTGGTGGCGGGGTTGGACCAGGACTACCTTGGAAAGCCCTTCGAGCCCATGCCGCAGCTCCTCGCCATCGCCGAGTACATCACCAAGACGCTGGCCATCTGCATGGTGTGCGGCGCGCCCGCCAACCACACCCAGCGGCTCGTCGTGAGCAGTGAACGCGTGCTTGTCGGAGCCCAGGGGACCTACGAAGCACGGTGCCGGCGATGTTTCGATCCCCGGCTGGGAGGGTAGGAGGGCGGCCAATCGCCTAACTCCCAATTCCCAACGCCCAATTCCCAACTTGGGAGTTGGGCGTTGGGCGTTGGGCGTTGGGAGTTGGGAATTAAAAGCTCTGCCCGCCCTCCTACACGTCGTCCCGCTCGTCGTGCAGTCCGAGATCCAGCGTCTTGCCCGTGAAGTGGATGTCGTGTGCGGCGATCTTGTCGCGCAGCAGGCGGCGCGCGGCGCCGTAATAGACGTCCGGGACGATCAGCCGGCGCGCAAAATTGCGCATGCGGTACATCATCACCAGCGTCACCTGTTCCCCCTCACGCCAGGTGAGCCCCCCGATCTCGGAGTAGGGAATGAAGCCGCTCTCCGCCCAGATCCCCTCTTCGTAAAATCCACGGCCGATCTTGAGGCTGAGCGGCATGACGTACGCGTAGTACATCAGCATCATGCTCTCGCCGAAGACGTTGATCGGGTGCTGGTGCAGCACGGCCAGCTTGTAGAAGATCAACACGGCGAGCATCGCGCCAACCGCCAGCATCAGACCGTAGAACGGGGGCGTCCGGCCGGGCCAGGTCAGCAGGGCTGAGGAACGGATCCGGAAGAAGCGGACGAACTGGTAGAGCAGACGCAGGTTCGCCACCAGGAAACCAACGCCGAGCAGGAAGAGAAAACGATGAAACGGCTCCATGGGCGCTCTGACCCCATTTTACAGGGGACGTTCCAGGAGCCAAGGGATGGACGGCCGCGCTACCGCAACTGAGCGAGGACCCACCCCAGCGGGCCGCATCCCGAGGCCATGGGGTCGTTCAGCCAGTCGGGAGGGGTCAGCCAGACGAACGCGAGTATTGCGATGACCATGAGATCGTACTGCCAGGTGGCACGCTCGTACGTCCAGTAGAAGGCGTTCCACAGCACCCGGGCGGGAAGGCTCGCGGCGCGCTTCATGCGGCCACCTGCCGGGCGTCCCGCGACTCCCGGTACGTGAGGATGATCCGGTCGGCAACGGTGAACACCGACAGGACCAGGATGACCCACATCACGGCCGCCATGCGGTTCGTGAAAGCGCCAATCATGAAGAGCACGATGCGCTCGGGCCGCTCCATGAACCCGACCTTGCACTTCTTGATGATGGATTCAGCCCGCGCACGCGTGTAGCTCGTCATGATCGCGAACATCATGGCCAGCGCGGTGATCATCACGTAGTCGGTCCGCCCCAGCTGGGAGTAGAGGTAGATGAGGCCGATGAACAGCGAGAGATCCGAGAACCGGTCGATCACCGAGTCCCAGAATCCGCCGAACTGACTCACCTCGCCGAGCTCGACGGCAACCTTGCCGTCGATGAAGTCGAAGATGTTCGCCACCACCATGATCAGCCCGGCCGTCACGAACTTGCCGAGCGCCAGCGCCCAGGCGGCGGCAATATTGATGAGCACGCCGATGAACGTCAGGGTATTCGGATGAATCCGCAGCCTGACACACGTGTTGATGATCAGCCGCAGCGGGAGCATGAACACGCGGCCGATAAGCCCGGTAAACGTCATGGTAGGAAGAGCGACGGCGGTGAGCCCGGCACTGGCACGCCTGATTGCGGCGCCCGTCCGCGAAGGGGCCCCCGACCGTGAGGGCGAGCGCTATAATAATGGGTTCTCTGTTGCGCCAAAACGCGCAGTGTATCCCATGCCGATCAGCGAACTCAAGGCCCAGATGGCCCGTCTGCCGGAACAACCCGGTGTCTACCTGTACTACAACCAGGAAGGGGAGACGCTGTACGTGGGCAAGGCGCGTGTGCTGCGGGACCGCGTGCGCAGCTACCTTGGCGCGCACGGCCTCAGCCCCAGGATTGACGCCCTTCTGGAAGAGGCCCACCGGCTCGAGGTTATTGTCACCGACTCGGTCGTCGAGGCGCTTGCCCTCGAGAACAACCTGATCAAGGGACGCTCCCCCAAATACAACATCCTGCTCCGCGACGACAAGACGTACCCCTATCTGCAGTTGACGACGGGTGAGACGTTTCCACGGGTGCTCGTCGCGCGCCGGGTCGAGCGGGACGGGCACTTCTATGCGGGACCCTTCATGCCGGCATCTTTGGCGCGCAAGGCGATGGGGCTCAGCCACAAGCTGTTCGGCATCCGTTCCTGCAACGAGATCATCACCGGCACGCGTCCCAGGCCGTGCCTCGAGTTCGACATCAAGCGCTGTGCCGCCCCCTGCGTGCACACCCTGTGCTCGGAGTCCGAATACCGGGTGGCCGTTGAACACACGCGGCTGTTCCTGGAAGGGCGGAACGACGAGCTCGCGACGACGCTGCGCGAGCGCATGACCGAAGCGGCCGCCGCCGAGCAGTACGAGCACGCGGCGCAGCTGCGCGACTCCCTCAAGACGATCGAGACACTGCGGACCCGGCAGCAGAAGATGGCCAGCCCGGAATTCGGGGACCGGGACGCCTTCGGCCTGAAGCTCGGCCCGGCCGGCGCCGTGATTCAGGTCTTCCAGATGCGCAAAGGGCGTGTCGTCGAGCGAACGGAGCTCGTGACGGACGCCGGGCTTCCGGGAATTCCGGTCTCTGCTCCTTTGCCGACGCCCACTCCTGCGGCGCAGCAGCCGGGTGCCGTGGCGGATCTCACGGAATGTGACGTGCTCCAGGCCGGCCTGCAGCAGTTCTACGCCGAACGGCCTGCACCCCCAGAAATTCATGTGCCGGTGCCGTTTCCCGATGCGGACACCGAGCTCCTGGAACGATGGCTCTCCGCAGGCGCCGGGCGCCGCGTCCACATCGTCGTGCCCAGACGCGGCGAGAAGCGAGGGCTGCTCGAGCTGGCCGCCAGAAACGCCGAAGTGGCGTACCAGGCCAGGTTCAACGAGAACGTGGCCGCCAACTACGACGCACTCGAGACCTTACGCGTCGTCCTCGAGCTCCCGTCCGTTCCCCGGCGCATCGAATGCTTCGACATCTCGACGATCCAGGGGAGCGAGACGGTCGCCTCGATGGTGGTGTGCGAGGACGGCCGGATGAAGAAGGGGGAATACCGCAAGTTCCGCATCCGCGGTGCGGGCGTCACGAGCGTGGGGGGGAGCGACGGCGCGAGGATCCTCGATGACTTCGCGTCGATGCAGGAGGTCGTGCAGCGACGCTACAGGAAGCTGCTGGAAAACGGCGGCCCTTTTCCGGATCTCGTGTTGATTGATGGAGGGAAGGGGCAACTGTCGGCCGCCTATGCCGCGCTCGAGGGACTCGGCCTTGGCAGCCTTGTTGCGGCCGGCCTCGCAAAGAAGGAAGAGCTGGTCTTCACGCGGAATCGTGAGGAGCCCATCGCGCTGCGCGAGGACAGTCCCGCGCTCCTCCTGATTCGGCGGATCCGCGACGAGGCCCACCGGTTTGCCGTCACGTTCCATCGTGCCTCGCGTACGAGGCGCGACCTCCGCTCGGAGATCGACGCGGTGCCCGGGATCGGGCCGCGGCGCCGGAAGGCGCTCCTCACGGCCTTCGGAAGCCTGGCGGGCGTCCGCCGGGCTACGCGCGAGGAGCTCGTCCGGGTGGTCGGAGGCAAGTCGGCCGATGCGGTGCTGGCGCATTTCGCCTCACAGAGATGATCGCCTCAAACCTTGCGTGCTCAGCAGCTTTGCCGTATTCTTTGACCACTTTCGGCCCGGCCGATCCCTTGTTCAGCCAGTTCACACGCAGCCATTCTTGGATTACACCTCAATCCTCGTCGGTCTCGGCATCATCCTGATAGCGCTTACCGTGCACGAGGCAGCCCATGCCTGGACGGCGGACCACCTGGGCGATCCCACTGCGCGGCTGCTCGGACGGGTTTCGCTGAACCCTCTCGTGCACATCGATCCGATTGGGACGATTCTGCTACCCCTGGTAGCCGTTCTAAGCAATTTCCCGATTATCGGGTGGGCCAAGCCTGTTCCAGTGAACCTCAGCAGGCTGCGGCATCCCCGCCGGGACTTCATGATCGTCGCGGCGGCGGGTCCCCTGAGCAATCTGGCGCAGGCGGTCGTGGCGACGTTCCTCCTGCACGGACTGCTCGGGGCAGGCGGGGCTGAGGGAGGGGCATCGCCGATCCTCGAGCTTCTCTTCAGAGCGGTGCAGATCAACGTGCTGCTGGCGTTCTTCAACCTCATTCCGATTCCGCCCCTTGACGGCGGGAATGTGCTTGCCGGGCTCCTGCCGGAATCGGCCGCGATGGTGCTCGACCGGATCCGTCCGTTCGGGTTCATTCTGCTCTACGCCCTGATGTTCAGCGGGATTCTCTGGCAGCTGATCCTTCCGCCCACCAGGTTGTTCTTGAGGCTCCTCCAGCTGTGAAACCACGCGTCGTCTCGGGTATGCGTCCGACGGGCAAGCTGCACCTCGGGCATCTCGTCGGCGCCCTCGACAACTGGGCGTCGCTGCAGGATCAGTACGACTGCTTCTACTTCGTTGCCGACTGGCACGCGCTCACCAGCGACTATGCCGACACATCGGCCATCGTGTCGCATGCGTACGACATGGCAGCCGACTGGATTGCGGCCGGGCTCGACCCGGAGCGAAGCACGCTCTTCGTCCAGTCGCTCGTTCCCGAGCATGCCGAGTTGTACCTGCTGCTCTCGATGACAATTCCAACTCCCTGGCTCGAACGGGTGCCGACCTACAAAGAGCAGATGGAGCAGCTGTCCGAGAAGGACCTGTCCACGCTCGGGTTCCTGGGCTATCCGCTCCTGCAGACAGCCGACATCATCATCTACAACGCCCATTTCGTACCCGTCGGGGAAGACCAGGTGCCGCACCTGGAGTTGAGCCGCGAGATCGTCCGCCGCTTTCAGAATTTCTACGGCGACCTGTTCACCGAACCCCAGCCGCTTCTCACGACGTTCCCGCGACTGCCCGGCCTCGACAACAGGAAGATGTCGAAGAGCTATGCCAACACCATCAACCTGTCAGACGATGCGGAGACCGTGACGAAGAAGGTGAGGCAGATGTACACGGACCCGAAGCGGGTTCGGGCAGACATCCCGGGCACAGTAGAGGGCAATCCGGTGTTCATGTATCACGATGCCTTCAACCCGGATACCGGCGAAGTGGAAGACCTCAAGACCCGGTACCGTGCCGGGAAGGTTGGGGACGTCGAGGTGAAGACGAAGCTGGCGAAGGCACTGAACGCGCACCTGGATCCGATGCGCGCGCGCCGGGCCGAGGTCCTCGCCCGGCCGGAGCGCCTCCGGGAGATTCTGCACGAGGGTTCCAGCAAGGCGCGGGCATTGGCGATCGAAACGATGGAGCGTGTCAGATCCGCTGTGAAGCTTCGGTACTGACGTCCAGGATGGCTGACTTGCCGCAATTGGGTGGCTTCTTCTGATGAGCGACCAGGATTTCGAGTCGATTCTCGAGGGGTACCCCGTCAGGCTTCAGAATTTCGAAGGCCCGCTCGATCTGCTGCTGCACCTGATCAAGAAGCACGAGCTCAGCATCTACGAGATCCCGATTGCGCGGATTACGCAGCAGTACCTGGAATACATCGACCTGATGCAGGAGATGAACCTGGACGTGGCGGGGGAGTTCCTCGTCATGGCGGCCACGCTCATCCACATCAAGTCGCGGATGCTGCTTCCGCGTCCCGACCCGGCGCAGGAAGACGCGGACGAGGACCCGCGCGAGGCGCTGATGCGGCGACTCCTCGAGCATCAGAAGTTCAAGGCGGCGGCCGAACTGCTGCACGAACGGGAAACGCTGCGCAGTGCCCAGTGGACACGGGCGGACGGGCCGATTGCCGAGATCGCCGGCGAAGCGCCGGAACCGGAGATCGAAGTCGATCTGTTCAGCCTCATCAGCGCGTTCCGTGCCGTTGTCGAACGCGCGAGGCAGCGGCCGAAGATCTACCTGCCGACCGAGCAGCTTTCGATCGAGCACCGGATCGAGCAGTTGCTCGCCAGGCTCTCGGAGACGGAGGCCTGCGGGTTCGACGATCTCTTTGCGGATATGCAGTCGCGGGCCGGAATGATCGTCACCTTCCTGGCGCTGCTCGAGATGATCCGTCTCAAGCTGATCCGGGTGTTCCAGTCCGGCGGGACGGGGGGCATCCGCGTCTACAAGCGGGAGCGTCCGGCCGACGCACCCCGGCCGCTGGGAGACCCGGGGGAGAGCTGAGGGGAATTGCCAAGAGTGCCAAGAGTGCCAAGATTGCCAAGAGTGGGGGGGAATTGCCAAAAGTGCCAAAAGTGCCAAGATTGCCAACAACGGACGAACGGCTCAGACGTGTGATGTCTCAGCAGCGGGCACTGGTGGCGAGCCTGACGGTGAGTTCTGGCACTCGCCGCAATTCCGCGAATCCTGGCATCTTTTGCGTTTCAGGCATTTTGGGCAGTCCCGGCAACTCCGCCAATTTTGGGAATTTCGGCGTTTTTGGCAGTTTTGGCAATCTTGGCAATTTTGGCACTGCAAGGATCCATGGTGTCTGACCACTTGAAGCCGATTGTCGAGGCCCTCATCTTCGCGTCACCCGAACCGGTGACGCCGAAGACGCTCTACAAGCTGCTCGATGGCGAGCCGAAGGAAGACATCGATGCTGCGCTGGCCTCGGTGCGCGCCGACTACGAGTCGCCGCGCGGGTTGCAGCTCGTCGAGGTTGCCGGCGGGTATCAGATTGTCACCCGCCCGGAGCTGCACGAGTGGGTCCGCAAACTGTTCCACGATCGAACGACCCAGAAGCTCTCGGTCCAGTCGCTGGAAACGCTGGCGGTGATTGCGTACAAGCAGCCGGTTACCGCAGCCGAAATCGCCGAGATCCGGGGCGTGACGAGCAGCGGTGGCGTGCTCTCCACGCTGGTGGAGCGGCGGCTGATCAAGGCCGTCGGCCGCAAGCCGGTGGTCGGCCGCCCGTTCATGTATGCGACCACGCGCGAATTCCTGGAGCGGTTCGGACTGAGCGATCTGAGCGATCTGCCGAAGGTCGACGAGCTGGCGGACGTGCTGGGCTTCGAGCTGCCGGCGGCGCTCGCGGAGGGAACGGAGACGACAACGCCGCTGCCGTTCGATACCGACCCGGGGACGGAGGAGGTGCCGGGGGAAGGGGAGCCCGTCACCACCCGCGGGCCGGCCGCACCAGACGATACCGTCCACTGATTGCCCCCTCGACCGGGCTATGAGCGGCCGCAAGGGGACTCACCGCGTACCGTCTTGCGGCCCGAGTGCCGGCGTTTGTTGCTGATAACCTGCTTCCAGCCCGGACCTCCATGACTGAACGGTTGCAGAAGATCCTCTCTACTGCGGGAATCGCCTCACGCCGGACGGCGGAGACGCTGATCGAGCAGGGTCGCGTGTCGGTGAACGGCACGACCGTGCGCGAACTGGGAACGAAGGCGGATCCGGTCGCCGACGACATCCGCGTGGACGGCCGCCGCGTCAAGGCGGCGGGCCCCCGGCGTTACCTGCTGCTCTACAAGCCCCGCGGGTACATCACGTCGCGGTCGGATCCGCAGCGGCGTCCGACCGTCATGGACCTGCTGGCGACCGGCGGCGTGCGCGAGTACGTCTACCCGGTCGGGCGCCTGGACTATGACTCCGAAGGGCTGCTGATCCTGACGAGCGATGGGGAGCTCGCCGCGCGGCTGACGCATCCCCGGCACGGCGTGGAGCGGGAGTACGAAGTAAAAGTACGCGGTGTGCCAGACGCACACGCGCTCGACCGCCTGTCGAAGGGCATCTCTCTCGAAGGTCGGCGGACGGCCGAGGCACGGGTGGAGCTGACGAAGGTCATCGAGGCGGAAAGCGGACCGCAGTCGCTCTTGTCATTCGTCATCCAGGAGGGGCGGAACCGCCAGGTTCGCAACATGTGCGATGCCGTGGGGCATCCGGTGATGCGTCTGCGCCGGGTCCGAATCGGTCCCATCAGAGATGAGCACATCCGTCCCGGCGAGTTCCGCGATCTCTCGCCGCGTGAAATCGCCCTCCTGAGCAAGGCAACTGGCGCTACAGGGGCCCGGCCCAGAACCGAACGAGGCGCCAGATCTCGATCAGGCCGGGCCGCTGATCGACCTCGGCGTGGGTGATGAGCCTGCTGGAGAGCTGAACGGCCTGTCCGCCGCTGCGGCGCAGATGGGCCGCCAGCAGCTCGGATTCCGCAGCCGGAATGACATTGTCGTCCGCACCGTGCAGCAGGTATACCGGGCCGGTGGGAGGCGCGTTCCGTTCCGGTGACAGCGCTGGATCATCGGCCATCGCCCCAACGTGCGGCAGCAGCGCTCTGCCGAGTCGAGCCACATCGCGGTCGTTCACCCAGCCCATGAACGTCCGTGCAGGCTCCGGCAGATTGTGGGCCAGCGCGCGTGCGTCTTCGAACTCTTCAGCCGCTCGCGCCTTGTCCGTCATGTCGGTGTGCGAAGCCTGCAGGAAGGTGAGGACCGCCTCACGCAACGGGGCGACCTGCTCCGGAGGGACCACTCGCTCGGCCACGCCGAGCAGGATGACCACGACCCCGTAGTCGTGCGGCGGGCGATGAGTTCCATCCGGTTCCTGCCCGGTGCAGAGATACCGGAGCGTGCGCGGGAGGTCCCCGTGGCCGCCGAACGACAGCGTCCACGCGATGTCGCCCGCCATGTGTGACGCGGCGACCACCGCGAGACCGCCGCCGAAGCTGATGCCCATGAGCGCCGCTTCCCGTTCGCCTGCGGGCATGCGGTCGTGCCATTCCCGCCCGAGCCACCGCGCGGCGTCGGCGATCATGTCCGTGCTGCGAGACGTGATCCGGTACTCGCGAAGATCCGGCAGCTCCACGCTCACCACCGGGTGCCCCGTGGCGGCAATCTCCCGCGCGAAGCTGATGAGGCGGGGCTCGTCGACGCCTCCGGCGTGCACGCCGGGGGCGAGCAGGATCGCCCTCCCCGTCGGCCGGTCGGTGCGGTATTCACGTCCGCGCAGCCTCCCGCCGCGCCAGGGGATCGCCACGTCTCTCTCGGAGACTGGTTCTGCCTCCAGGGAGGCGGCCCGCCTCGCAACACCGTCCATGTCAGCCGCCCGGATCACGAAAGCCGCCGCTTCGAAGTACTGCTGCGCGCCAATGTAAAGCATCCCCAGGAAGAGAAACGGGGCGGCGGCAAGGATGCCGAGCCTGCGCGCTCGCGACATGGAGAGGATGATAGCCCGCCACCGCCGGGCCGCCGGATTGGTGATACGGTAAACGGATCGTATGTCTGCAGACGCGGCCCCCCCCCGCAAGCTGATCATCGCCATCGACGGTCCCTCCGGCGCGGGAAAGGGCACCATCGCCCGATCCCTGGCAAGTCGTCTCTCGTACCGCCACGTGGACACCGGCGCCATGTACCGGGCCATCGGGTGGAAGGCGCTCCGCGAAGGCATCCAGCTCGACGACGAGGCTGCCGTCGCGGCGCTCAGCGAGCGCGCCGTGCTGGATGTGGAGGACGATCGCGTGGCCATCGACGGCGACGAGGTCGGGCACGCGATTCGTACCCCTGAGATGGACCGGGCGGCGGCGATTGTCGCGCGGCACCCCGCCGTCCGTCGCACGCTGGTCTCCCGCCAGCGCGCCGTCGGTGCCCCGGGCGGGGTCGTCATGGAAGGGCGGGACATCGGCACGGTGGTTTTTCCTGACGCCGATGTGAAGATCTACCTGGATGCCTCTCCGGAGGAGCGGGCGAGACGCCGTGCGAACGACCCCGCACACAGGGCGCCGGCCGGACGCGTCCTGAGCGACGTGGCCACCGCGCTGGCCGAGCGCGACAAGAGTGATTCCACGCGGGCGGTATCCCCCCTTGCTGTCGCAGCCGACGCCGTCCAGATCGATACGACCGGCCTCAGCGTCGAAGCCGTGGTGGACCGCGTCATGGCCGCCGTCGAGTCGGTCAAGAGGCCCTGAGCCCTCGCTCCCCGCAGAGCGCCCATCATCCGGAATCCCGGTCCGCGAATCACCCGTCCAGGAGCTGGGCTCCTGGTTGAGACGCAGACTGCCGCGGGAATCGCGGAGCTGCACATTCGAAGCGGCCCCACGGCGCAGCCGGGCTCCCCGGTATGCGCCCGAGACCTTTGTGGTTGCCGCCATTTGTGGCGCCTGAAGCTCCGCACTGCCTGATCCGCGAAACGGGCGTTCCGCGGGTGGCGTAAGACGGCTCAGGAGGAACCGTCTTGATTCGTCATCGCACTATCTTTACCGCTGCCGCAGCTGCAGGTCTGCTCTGGGGCATGTATCCACCTACCGCCGCGCAGGTGCCTGGCAGCGCGTTCTGGCCGCAGTGGCGCGGGCCGCACGCGACAGGCGTCTCTACGTCTGCCACGCCCCCTGTGGAGTGGAGCGAAACGAAGAACATCCGCTGGAAAATCGAGCTGCCGGGCCGCGGGTCCTCAACGCCGGTTGTCTGGGGTGACCGCGTCTATGTCTCGACGGCGGTGCCCGTCGAAGGAACAGGGCAGCGCGCCCGTCACAAGTTCGTGGTGATGGCACTGAACCGGAAAGACGGCTCGATCGCCTGGCAGCACGCCGCTCGCGAGGAGGCGCCGCACGAGGGGACGCACCAGGAGTTCGGCACGATGGCCTCCTCCTCGGCGATCACCGATGGCGAGCATGTGATTGCATCGTTCGAGTCGCGAGGCATCTTCGCCGTCGACATGAACGGGAAGCTCGCCTGGCAGAAGGATCTCGGCGACAAGCGCATGCGCAACGAGTTCGGCGAGGGTTCCTCGCCGGCGCTCTACAAAGACCGTCTGATCGTCGTCTGGGATCACCAGGGAGACTCGTTCATCGTCGCGCTGAACAAGGCGACCGGTGAGGAGATCTGGCGCACCGCCCGCGAGGAGATCGACAGCTGGGCGACACCGCTCGTCGTGGAGCATGCCGGCCGGGCGCAGGCGATCACGAGCGGCATGAACAAGGTCCGGTCGTACGATGTCGAGACCGGCGCGCTGATCTGGGAGACCGCGGGACTCACGATGAACCCCATCCCGTCCCCGGTGACCGACGGTAAGGGGCTCGTTGTCCTGATGTCGGGATTTCGCGGAAACAGCCTGAAGGCTATCAGCCTGGACGGAGCGAAGGGGGACATTACTGAAACCCCGAACGTCGTGTGGACCGCCGATCGGGACACCCCTTACGTGCCGTCCCCCCTGCTGTACGAGGGCACCCTGTATTTCCTCAAGAGCAACAACGGGCTCCTGTCGGCGTTCGACGCCCGCACCGGGAAGCCGCACTATCAGGCGCAGCGGATCGAGGCGCTGCCGACCGTGTTCGCATCACCGGTCGCCGCCTCCGGACGTGTGTACATCCTCGGGCAGCAGGGGACTGCGGTGGTCCTGAAGCATGGCCCCGCCGTCGAGATCCTCGCCACCAACACGCTCGACGACCGGTTCGACGCTTCGCCGGCCCTGGCGGAGGGAGAGATGTACTTGAGGGGCTACAAGAGGCTCTACTGCGTGGCGGAGAAGTAGCAGGGGGCGTTCGACTCCCAACGCCCAACTCCAAACGCCCAATTCCCAACTCCCAACTCCCAATTCCCAACTCCCAATTCCCAACCAGGGCTTTCTGATTGGAAGTTGGGAATTGGAAGTTGGGAGTTGCCCTATTCCTTGTCCCGGTCCCTGTAATCCTCGGCCGAGGCCGGGTCCAGCTCCCACCGGTGCCTGTCGCGTTCGGCGATCTTGTCCGACGCGCGAAGCTCCTCGTTGTCCTGATACTCCACTCCGAGCGCCTTCCCGATATCGTCGACCCGGTCCTGGTCCGGCGTGGGGTTGTCCCCCCCGGGGGCCTCGTCCCCTACGGCGTAGGCGTCCTCCCAGTCGGCGTCCACGTCACCGCCCGTGAGGACGGGGCTCGTTTCGGTGTGTTCGGCCTGCGCTTCCTGGAGCCGGCGCCGTCCGCTTCGGGCGGCCGACGGGAGCCGGTCGAGGTTGAGGCTTGACGGGGGCGTCTGGATGCCCTCTTCCACCTCCCGCAGCTCGGTGCGCGCACGGTCGAGGTCGCTCGACCCGCTCGTGCCCGCGCCCGCAGGAGTGCCTGTGGAGCGCCTGGTCCGCATCGGGTTGGTCGGACCCCTCCGGCTGCGCCCGGTCTCCGGCGTCTGGTCGAGCGTCTCCTCGCGACCGGTCCCGCCGCGGGCCGGAGCCGTTCGCTTGCGGGGTCCGGGTGAGCTCTTGGCTGTGAGCCTGCCCATTTTCTTCGCTCCGCCGGCCTTCTTCGCTCCGCCGGCCTTCTTCGCCCCACGGGCTTTCTTCACCCCACCCGGCTTCTTCACCGCCCCGGCCTTTTTCTTCCCTCCGCCTGCCCACGTGGTGGTCTTCGCCGCGGCTTTGCCCCGGCGGGCCGGGGTGCCGGCGCTCTTCCGCGCCCCCTTCCTCTTGGCCGTCCGTGCTCCCGCTGTCTTGCGTCGTCCGGCGCTGCCAGCTGCGGCGGCGGTTCGCTTCTGCCCTTTGCGTGTCGCGCTTTTTTTTGCCATAGCCAGTCTTTTTTCTCCGCTCGTCCCTCGGCAGCCCGCCTCAGGCGCTGGTTGACGGTTGGCCCCTAAGTGATGTATCTTCTACTGCTTATCGCAACCCAAGCGGTGGAAATCTACAGCCTGTCGGAGCTGAGATCTGGCGCCACGTTCGATCGAGGAGGATCCGTTTCGCATATGGCAACTGAAGAAACCCAGAGCAACATCCCACAAGGAGGTGACGCCACCAGGAAGGCTGAAAAGTCCACGGGCTTCTCCCCGCACGACGATCAGGTCGATCCACAGGAATACGCACGCCTTCTGGACCTTTACGATAGCAGCTTCCGGAACATCGCGGAAGGCGAGGTCGTCAAGGGCACCGTACTCAAAGTCACCGCTTCCGAAGTGATCGTCGACGTCGGCTACAAGTCCGAGGGCATCATCGCCATCGACGAGTTCATCGACGAAACCGGGCAGGTTGGCGTGCAGCCCGGCGATATCGTCGACGTACTGCTCGAGCGCACCGAAGACCGCGACGGCTACGTCGTCCTCTCGCGCGAAAAAGCCGAGAAGATGAAGATCTGGGACGACGTGGAAAAGGCGTATGCCGAGCGCAAGGTCGTCATCGGACGCGTCATCGAGCGGATCAAGGGAGGCCTCGCGGTGGACATCGGCGTCCGCGCGTTCCTGCCCGGCTCGCAGATCGACGTCCGCCCTGTTCGAAACCTCGACGCGCTCCGCGGCCAGGAGCTGCGCATGCGCGTCATCAAGGTGAACAAGAAGCGCGGCAATATCGTGCTCTCCCGCAAGGTCCTGCTGGAAGAGGAGAACGCGGAGAAGAAGAAGCACACGCTCGACACGCTGGCCGAGGGCAAGGTCCTCCGCGGTGTGGTCAAGAACATCACCGACTACGGTGCGTTCATCGACCTCGGCGGGATCGACGGGCTGCTGCATATCACCGACATGTCGTGGGGCCGCGTGTCGCATCCGTCAGAGCTCTTCAAGGTCAACGAAGAGATCGACGTCATCGTGCTGAAGTACGACCCGGCCACCGAGCGGGTGTCGCTCGGCCACAAGCAGCTGATGAACGACCCCTGGTCGAACGTCAACGAGCGCTACCCGGTTGGCGCGCGCATGAGCGGCAAGGTCGTGAGCCTGACCGATTACGGCGCCTTCGTGGAGCTCGAGGCCGGGGTCGAGGGGCTCATCCACGTGAGCGAGATGTCCTGGAGCAAGCGCGTCAAGCACCCCTCCAAGATGCTGAACGTCGGCGATACCGTGGACGCGATGGTGCTTGGCGTCGACCCGGGCGCGCGGCGGATTTCCCTTGGTCTGAAGCAGGTCGAGAGCAATCCGTGGCAGGACTTGGCGGACAAATACCCGGTGGGCACCCAAATCAAGGGCAAGGTGCGCAACCTCACCGAGTTCGGCGCGTTCGTCGAGGTCGAAGAGGGCATCGACGGTCTGATCCACATCTCGGACATGTCCTGGAGCAAGCGGCTGAAGCACCCCTCCGAGGTGCTGAAGAAGGGGGACGACGTCCACGCGATGGTGCTGAACATCGACGCGGAGAACCAGCGGCTCTCGCTGGGGCTCAAGCAGCTTCAGACCGACGTATGGGACGAGTTCTTCAGCCAGCACAACGCCGGTGACGTCGTCGAGGGGAAGGTGGTCCGCCTGACCAACTTCGGGGCGTTCGTCGAGCTGGTCGAGGGGATCGAAGGGCTCATTCACGTCTCGGAGTTCGACGATTCACACCACGCGGGCAAGGAAGAGAAGCTTGAGCTGAAGGTGGGCGACAGCTACCAGATGAAGCTCATCAAGCTGATTCCGGCGGAGCGGAAGATCGGATTGAGCATCCGCGCGCTCAAGAGCGACGAGTTCCGCGCCGACTGGGAGGCGTACACCGAGACGACCGGCCGTCCGGAAGTCACGCTGGGAGATCACTTCAAGCACCAGCAGTGAAGCGGCGCAGGGCGGAGGAGGCTCCGCCCTGTGTCTTCCTTCGCGATGGATTTGCATCACGTGCCCGGCGCGCGTGAGGCTCGAGACGAAAGGGCCCCTGATGAACACCGGCAGCATGACGAAAGCCGAACTCGTCGAGGAAGTGTCGCGTGTTTCCGACCTGACGAAGAAGCATTCCGAAGTGATCGTCGAAACGGTGTTCAAGAGCATCATCGATGCGCTCCATCGTGGCGAGAAGATCGAGCTTCGCGGGTTCGGCAGCTTCCGGCTCCGGCGCAGGGAACCCCGGAAGGGACGTAACCCGAAGACCGGCGACAAGGTAGACGTTCCGCCGAAGAAGGTGCCGTACTTCAAGCCCGGGAAGGAGCTGAAAGAGCTCATCAACCGGGAGTCCGATGCGCCTGCCTCCGCACCGCCAGCGCCTGTGGTGGTCGTCGACGTGGACGCCGCAGGCGTGTGACGCTCGATCGGCTCTGGACCCCCTGGCGGCTTGCTTACGTGACGGGCGCCGCCAAATCGGCCGACTGCGTGTTCTGCGCCGCCCTGGCCGACAATGATGCCGACGCGCTCATCGTCTTCCGCGGCGCCACCTGCTTTGTCATCCTCAACCTCTTCCCCTACAACAACGGGCACCTGATGGTCGTGCCGAACCGTCACATCGCTTCGCTCGTCGAGGCGACGACGGAGGAGCTCGGCGAGCTGATGGTGCTCGCCCGGCGATCCGAGATCGCACTGCGGGAAGCGTTCGAGCCCCAGGGCATCAACATGGGACTCAACCTCGGCAAGGCTGCCGGGGCCGGCGTGCTCGACCATTTGCACCTGCACGCCGTGCCGCGCTGGACGGGCGACACGAACTTCATGACGATCGTCGGCGAGACCCGTGTGCTGCCGCAGGAGCTGCCGGTTACGGCGGACAAGCTGCGGCCGATCTTCGCGCGGCTCGCAGAGAACCGCTGACCCTCGGCGGACGAGCTGATACTGCTTCGAACGGCGTCCCTGCCGTCCCCGAGCGGCCAGTTCATCGGGGCTGCGGCGGGCTCCAGGCGGGGAGGGTTACAGCGCCAGGATATGTTCCGCGATCACCATCCGCTGGATCTCGGACGTCCCCTGGTAGATTTCTGTCGCGCGGGCGTCGCGGAACAGGCGCTCCACAGCTGAGCCGCGGCGATATCCTCGCGAGGCAAGAATCTGCAGCGCCTTGTCAGCTGCGTGGTGTGCGGCTTCCGAGGCCAGGAGCTTCGCCATGGCGGCTTCCGCGGGAAAGCCGGCCGGCTCCACGGAATTTCCCATCCGGCGTCGTGAGTCGGCCGCCTTCAACATGAGGAGCCGCGCTGCGTCCAGCTCCGTTGCCATGTCAGCGAGCATCCATTGGATCGCCTGGTAGTTTCCGATCGGCTGCCCGAACGTCTCGCGCTCGCGAGAATAGGCGAGCGCCTCCTCCAGGGCCGCCTGTCCGATTCCGATGGCCTGGGCGGCAATGGCAACGCGTCCCCCGTTGAGGGTCCACATCGCAATTCCAAACCCTTCCCCGGCGGCGCCCAGCAGGGCGTCGGGGGCGACGCGGACGTGTTCGAGCTCGATGTCCATACATCCCAGCCCGCGGACTCCCAGCGACTCTCCGCTGGACCGCATCGTGAGGCCCTGCACGTCCGCAGGCACGAGGAAGGCGCTCACGCCACGTCCCCGCACGCCAGGCTCTGTGGTCGCGAAGACGACGATCAGATCCGCAGCCTCTGCATTCGCCACCCAGACCTTCCTGCCGGTGATGACGTACCCGCCATCGCCGGATTCCGCTAGGGTCTGCTGGTTTGCCGCGTCGGAGCCGGCATGCTCCTCCGACAGGGCGAACGCACCGAGGGCCTCACCGGAGGCGAGCCGCCGCAGCCATGTCTCCTTCTGCGGGTCCGTGCCGAATCGTGCGAGGGGCTCGGCCACGAGGGAGTTGTTCACCGCGACGATGACGCTGAGGACGGCACTGGTCCTGGCGAGCTCTTCGATCGCAAGCACGTAAGTCACGTAGTCTTCGTCGGCCCCGCCCCACTCTGCGGGGACAGTCAGGCCCAGCAGCCCCAGTTCGGCGGCCCCGTGCACGAGATCCCGCGGGAAGGCGGCTGTCGCGTCGATCTCCACGGCTCGCGGTGCCACGCGGTCTTCTGCGAACCGCGCAACACGTCGGATGAACGCCTGCTGCGCGTCCGTGGGCTCGAAGTCCATCACTGTCCGAAGTCCATCGCTTCTATTGTTACCCGACGTGTTGCCTGACCTCCCGCTCCAGTTCTCTCCCCGGGCATGCGTATGTCAACGGACGGGCTCGGTTGGCGGCCCGCTCCTTGCTACGTTCTGGCCAGGATCACACCGCCTGGGAGGGCCTGATGGAAAACACCACATATGCCGGACGCCTGCGCTACCTCGACGCCGACCACGTCGACGATGCCGTCGTGAATTTCGACGGGCTGAACGTCTACGGGTCTGACGACGAGAAAATCGGGGATGTCGAGGGCTTCATCATCGACGCCGAAGCCAAGCGCGTGAACTACATCGTCATCGACGCCGGCGGGTGGTTCACCTCACGCCAGCTCCTCCTGCCGATCGGCCATGCCACGCTCTCGCCGGATCGCGATTCACTGCGGACCGACGTCACGCGTGACACACTGCGGCAGCTTCCCGAGTACCAGAAAGACCGGTTCAAGGCCTTCACTGACGATGAGCTGCGTGCGTTCGAGCGCAGCACTGTCGCAGCCTGTTGTCCGGATGAGCCGCTGGAGGATGTGTCGGTCAACTCGTGGGGCTACGAGTCACGGCGGCACTACGGGCAGCCGGAATGGTGGAAGCACCGGCAGTACGAGACCGACCGGATGGGGCAGGAAAGTCGGCATGAGGGATTGTCAGCGGGTGCTGCGACAGCCTCGACGACGGGGGCGGCGGCCTCGATGGCTGAGGACCGAAACCGGGATCTCGTCACCGCGCGGGAGAATATCGACGCCCGCGAGGAAGTTCCTGCGCGCACCGAGGTCAGCGTGGGAGAGGATCGTCTCGATACGGACAGGGACACGCGGGACCATGAGCGGACAGCGGACGATAGCGTGAGCTCGCATTTCGAGAAGCGCGCCCAGCCAGGAGACGTGCTCGGCATCGAGACCGGCGGCGAACGCACCGGCGTGGGCGATACGGAGGAAGACGAGGACAAGCGGCGCCGGGATGCGGAGCGGTCAGCTCGGGATACCTAGCAGGGCCGGCGCCGATAAGGCGATCACATGATCTGCTTGGCGATGGTCTGGAGCTGCAGGTTCGAGGTGCCTTCGTAGATCTGCCCGATCTTGGCATCGCGGAAGAACTTCTCGACGGGGTACTCCTTCACGAAGCCGTTGCCTCCGAGGAGGTTGACGGCCAGGGAGGCCACGCGTTCGGCCACTTCCGACGAGAAGATCTTGCAGATGGCGGCTTCGGTGAGAAACGGCTTGCGGGCGTCCCGCAGCCGTGCCGCGTTGTAGACGGTGAGCGTGGCCGCCTCCAGCTCGACGGCCGCCCTGGCAATCTGGTGCTGCACGGCCTGGAACTCGCCGATCGGCTTGCCGAACTGCTTGCGCTCATTCACGTATTTGATGGCGGCCTCGAGGGCGCCCCGGGCGAGGCCAATCATCTGTGCGCCGATGCCGATGCGCCCTTCGTTCAGCGTTTCGATCGCGACCTTGTAGCCCTTGCCGGCCTCGCCAAGGAGATTGGCCGCCGGGACCCGGCATTCGTCCAGCAGGAGCTCGCAGGTGCTGCTGGCGCGGATGCCGAGCTTGTCTTCTTTCTTGCCGACCGTGAAGCCCTCGAACCCGCGCTCCACGAGAAACGCCGTGATGCCGCGGTACCCCGCCGAGGGGTCGAGGGTGGCGAAGACGATGAAGACGTCGGCTTCGTTGCCGTTGGTGATCCAGAGCTTGCGGCCGCTGACGACGAAGGTGTCCCCTTCGTCGCGTGCCCTGGTCCCCAGCGCGAAGGCGTCGCTGCCGGAGCCCGCCTCCGAGAGCGCGTACGCCCCCACGGTGTCGGCGGCAAGTTTTGGGAGATATCGGCCCTGCAGCTCCTCAGTTCCCCAGCGGAGCAGCGCGTTC
>Ga0183260_10001231_pt1 | contig 21686 bp, 20 predicted proteins | sample AntDrymUQ4972206_2_FD_129768 | JGI IMG/M metagenome (GOLD analysis project Ga0183260, IMG submission 129768) | Polar desert sand microbial communities from Dry Valleys, Antarctica - metaG UQ497 (22.06) (version 2) (version 2) | ecosystem: Environmental > Terrestrial > Soil > Desert | place...
GACCGGCGTAACATGCGCCGATGCCGCCGCCCACCGTGCTCGTCGTCGAAGACGATCCGGTGATCCTGCGCCTCCTCGAGGTGAACTTCGAGCTCGAGGGCTTCGACGTGCTCCTCGCCCACGACGGCGCGGAGGGCATCGACATGGCCCGGGCCAGCAAGCCGGACGTCATCGTCAGCGACATCATGATGCCCAAGACCTCGGGTTTGGAGCTGGTGACCACCCTGAAGGCCGACGACGCCACGAGCGCCATCCCCATCATCCTGCTGTCGGCCAAGGCCCAGACCAGCGACCTCAAGCTGGGCATCGATTCGGGCGCCGACGACTACGTCACCAAGCCATTCGAGCCCCTCGACCTCGTCGAGCGGGTCAACGCGCTGCTCGCCCGCTAGGGAGAGAGACGGTCCCTCGTGATCCGCGACGCACTCGCCGCCTCCCTGCGCGCTGCCCTCACCGACGTGGGCATCGAGCCACCCGCCGAGATCCACCTCGAGCGGCCCGGCCGACGCGAGCACGGCGACTGGTCCTCGAACGTGGCCATGGCCACCGCCAAGCGGAACGGGCGGGTGCCGCGCCAGCTGGCCGCGGAGCTCGTCGAGCGCCTCAACGCCGTGCCGCCGGCCCACGTGGAGCGGGCCGAGATCGCCGGACCGGGCTTCGTCAACCTCCACCTACGGGACACGTGGCTGCACGACGTCCTGCGCGACGTGCTGGCCTCCGGCGAGCCGGGGTACGCCCGCCTCGACATCGGCGGAGCCAAGCGCGTGAACGTGGAGTTCGTCTCCGCCAACCCGAACGGTCCACTCCACGTCGGGCACGGTCGTGGCGCGGCGTACGGCGACTCGCTCGCCCGTGTGCTCACCCGCTGCGGCTACGACGTGACGCGCGAGTGCTACCTCAACGACCGCGGGCTGCAGATGCAGAGCTTCGCCGCCTCGTTGGTCGCCAGGAAGGCAGGCGTGGCGCCGCCCGAGGACGGCTACCACGGCGACTACGTCATCGAATGGGCGACCGAGATGCCCGATGACGTCGACGCCATGGGTTGGGGCTACGAGCGGGCGCTGCGAGATCAGCGAGAGGTGCTGGCGGCGTTCAACGTGGACTTCGACGTGTGGTTCAGCGAGCAGAGCCTGGTGGCGAGCGGCGCGATGGACGCCGCCCTCGAAGAGCTGCGCGCCCGAGGAGTGGCCTTCGATCTCGACGGCGCGGTGTGGCTGAGGTCGACGGACTTCGGCGACGACAAGGATCGGCCGCTGGTCCGATCGAACGGCGAGCCCACCTACCTGCTCCCGGACGTCGCCTACCACCGGGACAAGTTCGAACGCGGGTTCGCGCTTCTCATCGACGTGTGGGGTGCCGATCACCACGGCTACCTGTCACGGATGCGGGCGGCGATCTCCGCCCTCGGGCATGACCCGAGCGAGCTCGAGGTGCCGATCGTCCAGATGGTGCGGCTCGAGCGGGCGGGCGGAGCCGTGAAGCTCGGCAAGCGGCGCGGCGAGATCGTGGAGCTCCGGGACCTGATCGACGAGGTGGGCGCCGACGCCGCCCGACTCACCTACTTGCTCCAGTCGATCGACAGCCCCCAGACGATCGACCTGGACCTGATCACCTCGCAGTCGAACGACAACCCGGTCTTCTACGTGCAGTACGCCAACGCCCGCATCCACTCCATCGGACGCAAGGTGACCGAGGCCGGCATCGCCCGCGCCCCCCTCGACCAGGTCGACCTATCGCTCCTGGTGCACGATCGGGAGCTCGACCTTCTGCGCAAGCTCGACGAGCTGCCCGAGGTGCTGGCGCTGGCCTGCGCTGATCGGGCGCCGCACAAGATCACTACGTGGGTGCGGGAGCTGGCCGACCGCTTCCACGGCTTCTACCACGACTGCTACGTCATCGGGGATGTGCCCGCCGAGCTCACCCAGGCCCGGCTCCAGCTCGTGGAGGCGGCCCGGATCGGCCTGGCCGTCGGTCTCGACCTGCTCGGCGTCTCGGCGCCCGAGGCGATGTGAGCGGACCGCTCCCGCCTCGACTCCTGCCCGACACCGCTGCCATCGGCGACGACGGCCGGCTGCAGGTCGGGGGGTGCGACGTCATCGACCTGGCGGAGCGCTTCGGGACCCCGCTGTTCGTCTACGACGAGGCCCACCTACGAGCTCGCTGCCGGGAGGCGGTGGCGGCCTTCGGTGACGGCGTCGCCTACGCGTCCAAGGCCTTCCTCTGCGTGGCCATGGCCCGCCTCGTGCACGAGGAGGGGATGCACCTCGACGTGGCCACCGGTGGCGAGCTCCATGTGGCCCTCGCCGCCGGTGTGCCGGCCGAACGACTGGTGCTCCACGGCAACAACAAGTCGACCGAGGAGCTGCGCTCGGCCCGGGCCGCCGGCGTGGGTCGCATCGTCATCGACAGCTTCGACGAGCTCGAGCGGCTCGCCGCCCTCCACGCCGAGGACGGCCTGGTGCCCCAGGTGCTCATCCGGGCGACGCCCGGGGTGGAGGCCCACACGCATGAGTTCGTGCGCACTGGCCAGGTCGACTCCAAGTTCGGCTTCGGCGTGCCGTCGGGCGATGCCGCCCGGGCCGTCGGCCGGGCCCAGGACTCACCGGCGGTGGACCTGGTCGGCGTCCACATGCACATCGGCAGCCAGGTGTTCGTGGCGGACTTCTTCCACGAAGCCGTCGAGGTCGTCGCCCCCTGGGTGCGGGAGATGGGCCTGCCCGAGCTCTCGATCGGTGGCGGGCTCGGCGTCGCCTACGTGGAGGGGGAGGAGGCGCCGTCCATCACCGAGTGGGGCGCGGCCATCGTGTCGGCCTGCCGGGATGCCGGCCTCACCGCTCGCGTGAGCGCCGAGCCCGGGCGGTCGATCGTGGCCCAGGCTGCGGTCACGCTCTACACCGTCGGCACCATCAAGGACGTGCCCGGCGTGCGCACCTACCTCTCCGTCGACGGCGGCATGTCCGACAACCCGCGGCCGGTGCTGTACGGCTCCGGCTACGAGGCCTTCCTCCCCCGGGCCGTCGACGCGGCTCGGCCCAGGGGGGTGACGATCGTCGGGAAGCACTGCGAGTCGGGCGACGTGCTCGTCCGCTCGGCGCAGGTGCCGGCCGACATCGCGGTGGGCGACATCCTCGCCACCCCCGTAACCGGCGCCTATGGCCACTCCATGGGCTCCAACTACAACAAGGTCCTACGCCCCGCCGTTCTCTTCGTGAGCGACGGCGAGGCGCGCATCGTGGTCAAGCGGGAGTCCTACGAGGACCTCCTCCGCAACGACGTGCTGTGATGGCTCAGCCGAATCAGAACCCTTCCGGGCGCGCCCCTACGATGGCGTCGTGAGCGACATGAGTGGGGCCGTGCCGGTGCGGGTGGGTGTGCTGGGGTGCGGGAACGTCGGTGCGCCGCTGGTGGAGCTGATCGGCACCCAGGGCCCCACGGTGCACGCCCGCACCGGACTGCGACTCGAGGTCACCCGCGTGGCGGTGCGGGACCTCGACAAGCCCCGTCCGGTCTCGCTTCCGCCGGCGCTCCTCACGACCGACCCCGGTTCGATCGTCGACGATCCCGACATCGACGTGGTGGTGGAGCTCATCGGCGGCGTCGAGCCAGCGCGAGGGTTGATCCTGTCGGCCCTCAAGGCGGGCAAGCCGGTGGTCACGGGCAACAAGGAGCTGCTGGCCAAGCACGGTGCCGAGCTCTTCCAGGCGGCGGAGAGCGCCGGGGTGGACCTGCTCTTCGAGGCGGCGGTGGCCGGCGGGATCCCCATCATCCGACCGCTGCGGGAGTCGTTGGTGGGGGAGCGCATCACCCGGGTGATGGGCATCGTCAACGGCACCACCAACTACATCCTCACCCGCATGACCGAGGCGGGCGCCTCCTACGCCGACGCCTTGGCGGAGGCGCAGGACCTGGGCTTCGCCGAGGCCGACCCCACCGCCGACGTGGAGGGCTACGACGCCGGCGCCAAGGCCGCCATCATCGCCAGCATCGCCTTCGGGGCCGCCGTCACCGCCGCCGATGTGCACCACGAGGGGATCACCGGCATCGCCGAGGTCGACATCGCCTTCGCCGGCAAGATGGGCTACGTCATCAAGCTCCTCGCGGTGGCCGAGCAGGACGACGCCGGGGCCATCGGGGTGCGGGTGCACCCATCGATGGTGCCCCTGGAGCACCCCCTGGCGGCGGTGCGGGAGAGCTTCAACGCCATCTTCATCGAGGGTGCCGCGGTGGGCGATCTGATGTTCTACGGCCGGGGGGCCGGCGGCTCGCCCACGGCCAGCGCCATCCTGGGCGACCTCGTCGACGCGGCGGTCAACCGCCATCGTGGCTCCCACGCGTCGGTGGGCCAGCTGAGCGATGCCGTCATCCGCCCGATCGAGGATGCCGCGTCGGCCTACTACCTCAACGTCGAGGTGCTCGACCGCCCCGGCGTGCTGGCCCAGGTGGCCGGCGTGTTCGGCGACCACGCCGTGTCCATCCGCTCCATGGAGCAGGAGGGGCTCGGCGGCGAGGCCCGGCTCATCTTCATCACCCACCGGGCGCGCGAAGCCGACGTGCGGGCCACCCTCGCGGCGTTGCGCGAGCTCGAGGCCGTCGACCGGATCGGCTCGGTGCTGCGGGTCGTCGGCGAGGACTGATGGACTACGTCTCGACCCGGGGCGCGGCGCCGGTGCTGGGCTTCGACGACGTGCTCCTCACCGGTCTGGCCGCCGATGGCGGGCTCTACGTGCCCGACACCTGGCCGACCTTGTCCTCGGAGGTGTGGTCAGAGGTGCGGCCCTACGCCGCGGTGGCGGTCGACGTGATGTGGCCATTCGTCGAGGGAGCCATCGATCGGGCAGCCTTCGAGGCCATGGTGGCCGAGGCCTACGCCACCTTCGAGCACCGCGACGTGTGCCCGGTGGTGGAGCTCGACGACCTGCACCTGCTGGAGCTGTTCTGGGGCCCGACGTTGGCCTTCAAGGACGTTGCCCTGCAGATCGTCGGACGCCTCTTCGACCACGTGCTCGCCGAGCGCGACCGGCGGGCCACCATCGTGGTGGCCACCTCCGGCGACACTGGCCCGGCCGCCATCGAGGCCTGCGTCGGCCGGGACGTCCTTGACATCGTCGTGCTCCACCCGGCCGGGCGGGTCACCGACGTGCAGCGCCGCCAGATGACGACGGTGGACGCGCCGAACGTGCACAACGTCGCGATCGACGGCACCTTTGACGACTGCCAGGACCTCGTGAAGGGTCTCTTCGCCGACGTCACCTTCCGCGAGCAGGTGGGCCTGTCGGCCATGAACTCGATCAACTGGGCCCGCGTGATGGCGCAGGTCGTCTACTACGTCACCACCGTCGCCCGGCTGGGGCGCTGCTCGTTCGCGGTGCCGTCGGGCAACTTCGGCAACGTCTTCTCCGGGTGGATCGCCGAGCAGATGGGGCTGCCCATCGACCAGCTGGTGATCGGGTCCAACAGCAACGACATCCTCACCCGGTGGGCGGCGGACGGCTCGCTGGTGGCGCGGCCGGTCGTGCCCACCTACAGCCCGTCGATGGACATCCAGGTGTCGTCCAACCACGAGCGGCTCCTCTTCGAGCTGTCCGGTCGGAACGGCGTCCGCACCGCCGATCTGCTCACCCGGTTCCGGGGCCTCGGCGCCGTCGAGGCCCCCCAGAGCGACCGCTTCGATGCCGCCAGCCTCGATGACCGAGAGACCCTGGCCGTGATCGGCGACGTCCACGACGCCACGGGGCGGTTGGTCGACCCCCACACCGCCGTCGGCATCGGAGCCGCCCGGGCCCGCCGCGCCGGCGACGCACCCATGGTGGCCCTGGCCACCGCCCACCCGGCCAAGTTCCCCGATGCCGTCGAGTGGGCCACCGGGACCCGTCCGCCGCTACCCGAGCGTCTGGCCGACCTGTTCGACCGGGAGGAGCGATTCGACGTGCTCCCCAACGATGTGGCGGCCGTGCGCGCCCACGTCGTCGCCGCCGTCCCCGCCTGACCAGAATCCGGACGAACCGGACAGGTAACCTGGACTTCGCCGTAGAGTCTCCCCAAGTCGGGCCGGCCAACCATGGAGGAAGCCCTCGTGCGAGCACACTTCGTCAGGCGGATCGGCGCCGTTGCTGCCCTCACCATGGGCACGCTGGTCGCCAGCGTCGCCCCTTCCCCCGCCGCCCCGCCCCCCGGTGGCTGGGCGCCTGCTGGCAGCGCCGCCATCCATCCCGGCGTGATGATGTTCACCGACGGTGCCCAGTGCACCGCCAACTTCATCTTCACCAACGGCACCGACGTGCTGATCGGCTACGCCGCCCATTGCGCCGGCCTCGGCGCCGCCACGGACACCAACGGCTGCGACGCCGAATCCCTCCCGCTCGGTACCCCCGTGGAGATCGACGGCGCCTCCCAGCCCGGGACGCTGGTCTACTCGTCATGGCTGGCCATGCAGGCCGCCGGTGAGAGCGACGAGAACGCCTGCGCCTACAACGACTTCGCGGTGGTCAAGATCGCACCGGCGGACGTGGCCAAGGTCAACCCCTCCGTCCCCCACTGGGGTGGTCCCGCCGGCCTGAACACCACCGGCAACCCGGTCCTCTCGAACATCTACAGCTACGGGAACTCCAGCCTCCGCTTGGGCATCACCCTCCTCTCCCCGAAGACAGGCGTCAGCCTCGGCACCACGGGCGGAGGCTGGACCCACCCCGTGTACACCGTGACCCCGGGCATCCCCGGGGATTCGGGTTCGGCGATGCTCGATGCGTCCGGCCGGGCCAGCGGTGTGCTGTCGACGATCTCGATCGCGCCGATCCCGGCCAGCAACAACTTCAGCGACCTCAGCCGGGCCCTGACGTACGCCCGGGGCCACGGCCAGTCGGGTCTCACCCTCGAGAACGGCACCGTCGCCTTCAACGGCAGCAAGCTGCCCCTCGGCGTCGGATAATCCTCGTCGGGCGGCGTGGTCGCCGCCTGCCAGACTCACGACGTGAAGTACGTCGTCTGCGTCCCCGATGGCTGCGCTGACCGGCCCCTGGCTGCACTGGGCGGGAAGACGCCCCTCGAGGCGGCCTCGATGCCGAACCTGGCGCGCTTGGCCGCCCGCGGCGAGGTGGGGCGGGCGGGCGTCATCCCGCCCGGGATGCCGCCCGGGAGCGACGTCGGCAACATGTCGATCCTCGGGTACGACCCCGCCCGGTTCCACACCGGCCGAGCCCCCATCGAGGCGGCCGCGCTCGGGTTGCGCCTACGACCCGACCAGGTGGCCTACCGCTGCAACCTCTCCACCGTGGGCGACGACGGCACCATGCTCGACTTCGCCGGCGGCCACCCCAGCACCGAGCAGGCCACCGAGGTCATCGAGGCACTGGATGCTCAGCTCGGACGAGGCGCCGGGTCCGACGTCGCCTTCCACGCCGGGGTGCAGTACCGGCACATCCTCGTCACCCCGGCGGAGTGGGCGGATGCGGACTGCGCTCCGCCGCACGACCTCTCCGACAAGCCGGTGGTGTGGCCGACGGGGCCGGCCGCCGCCAAGGTGCAGGCGGTGATGGACGCCAGCCGGGAGATCGTCGGCGGCTTCGGGCTGCAAGCCAACCAGGTGTGGCTCTGGGGTCAGGGCTTCCAGCCCCAGATGCCCAGATTCTTCGACCGCACGGGCTGCGAGGCCGCCCTCGTCACCGCCGTCGACCTCATCCGCGGTCTCGGCGTGCTCACCGACATCGCTCGGGTGGAGGTGCCCGGCGCCACCGGCTGGTTCGACACCGACTACGAAGGCAAGCGAGACGCCGCCCTCGCCACCCTGGAGGCCGGCGCCGACCTGTTCCTCATCCACGTGGAGGCCACCGACGAGGCCGGCCACGCCGGCAACCTCGAGGAGAAGGTGAAGGCGCTCGAGGCCTGGGACCGTCGCATCCTCGCCGACCTCGTGCCCGGCCTCGACGCCATGGGCCCGTGGCGCATGCTGCTCCTGCCCGACCACCCCACCCCGGTGGAGCTCAAGACCCACACCACCGACTCGGTGCCGTACCTCCTGGTCGACTCGGCCACCGAGGGCGCTGGCGGCATCTACACCGAGCCGGCCACGGAAGCCTGCGAGGCCGTCCCCGGCCACGAGCTCATGGCCCGCCTCGTCGCCACCACCTGACCGGGCTGACCTCTGCTGCTGGGCGTGGCTCGGGTTGTCGGGGCGCCGGAGCGTCGCGCTAGCATCCTCACCGTTCCGCCGGGGGCGCAACGTGGAGTCGACACCGACTGGCCAGCTGGCCTCGGCGGCTCGAACGGCCCCTGACGTGGAGGCGATCCGTCGCCCCACCGGCCCCCTCCCCCAACACATCCGAGGTACCCACTCGTGGACTCCACCGCCCTCGAACGCTCCGCCCTGGAGCGCAAGGACCGCGACGAGCTCTTGACCATCGCCAAGGCGCTCGGCGGCAAGCCGCCCGCTCGGGCCAAGAAGGCCGACATCGTCGACCTCGTGCTCCAGCTCACCGGCGTCGAAGGCGGTGCTGACGCCACCGCCGGCCCGCCCGCCGGCGATGGCGAGGCAGCCCCCGCTCCCAAGCCCCGGGCCAGCCGAGCCCGCAAGGCGACGGCCACGACGGACGCCCCAGTCGAGTCTGCTGACGAGCCGCCCGCCGAGTGGGAGGCCGCCGCGCCTCCTGCCGCCGAACCCGCCGAGACCCCCGCCCCCGGGAACCGCCCGGACCGCGGCGGGCAGAACGGCCAGCAGGGTCGCCAGGAGCGAAGCGGCCAGCGCGGCCAGGGGAGCCAGCGCGGCCAGGCAAGCCAGGGGAACGACAGCGGCAACGGCAACCAGGATCAGCAAGGTGGTCCGGGCCGGAACCGCAACCAGGACCGACAGGGGGGCGAGGGGCAGGACCGGAGCCAGGACCAGAGCGGCCAGGACCGGAACCCGGACCAGGGAGGGCAGGGCGACGAGGACGAGGGCGGCAACCGTCGTCGCCGACGTCGCGGTCGTAACCGTGACCGGGTGGAGGGCGGGGCGGCGCAGAGCACCGGTGGCGGGCAGCCGCCCGAGGAGTACACCGGCGAGCCGATCGACGTTGACGGCTACCTGGACCTGCGCGACGAGGGTTACGGCTTCCTCCGCATCGCCGGCTACCTCCCGTCGCGCGACGACGTGTACGTGTCGGTGAAGCAGGCCCGGCAGTTCGGTCTCCGCAGGGGCGACCACCTCACCGGCGCCAGCCGTCCTGCGCTCCGCAACGAGAAGAACCCAGCCCTGCTGCGGATCGACCTCGTGAACGGTGGCGAGCCGGACAAGGCGCGCGACCGCCGCCACTTCGAGGATCTCACGCCGCTGTTCCCCGACAGCCGCCTCACCCTCGAGAACCCGGCCGACCCCTCCAACATGACCGCCCGCATCGTCGATCTCATCTCGCCGATCGGGAAGGGCCAGCGCGGCCTCATCGTGTCGCCGCCCAAGGCCGGCAAGACGACGGTGATGAAGCAGATCGCGCGGTCCATCGAGGTGAACAACCCCGAGGTGCACCTGTTCGTGCTCCTGGTGGATGAGCGCCCTGAGGAGGTCACCGACATGAAGCGGTGGCTCAAGAACGACAGCTCCACGGTGGCGGCCTCCACCTTCGACCGGCCTACCGAGGAGCACATCCACGTCGCCGAGCTCACCATCGAACGGGCCAAGCGTCTCGTCGAGGACGGCCAGGACGTCGTCATCATCCTGGACGGCATCACCCGCCTGTCCCGGGCCTACAACCTGGCGGCGCCGACCACGGGACGGGTGATGTCGGGTGGCATCGACACCGGTGCCCTGTACCCGCCCAAGAAGTTCTTCGGCGCCGCCCGCAACGTCGAGGAGGGGGGCAGCCTCACCATCCTCGCCACCGCCCTGGTGGAGACGGGCAGCCGCATGGACGAGGTGATCTTCGAGGAGTTCAAGGGCACCGGGAACATGGAGCTGCGCCTCGACCGCCGCCTGGCCGAGCGGCGGATCTACCCCGCCATCGACGTGGATGCCTCGTCCACCCGCCACGAGGAGCTCCTGTTCCTCGGCACCCAGCTCCAGCAGGTGTGGAAGCTGCGCCGAGTGCTCTCGGGCATGGACGGCGGGAGCGGCGCCGGCCTCGAGCTGCTCACGGACCGGATGAAGACCTTCAAGACGAACGCCGAGTTCCTGGCCGAGATCGGCAAGGCGGCCGGGTAGCGGTCGCGGGCCCTCCCCGGTAGCCTCCACAAGCCCCGAAGAGAACAGCGACGGAGATCGCCATGCGCGCCGACATCCATCCCGAGTACGTGGTCGCCACCGTGAAGTGCTCCTGTGGCAACACCTTCGAGACCCGCTCCACCAAGCCCAGCCTGAGCTCGGAGCTCTGCAGCGAGTGCCACCCGTTCTACACGGGCAAGCAGAAGCTGGTGGACACCGGTGGCCGCATCGACCGCTTCGAGCGCCGCTACGGCAAGCGCCGCAAGTCGGAGGGATCGGTCGAGGCCGACACGGGCGCCGACGCACCCGACACCGCCGAAGCCTCCGCCTGATCCCGCGCCGGTGACGGGCGTCGAGCCCGGTCTGCTCTCCGCCAAGCTCGGCGCCCTCGTGCGCACCCGTTGGGCCGACGTGGGTGGCGACCGGGTCGAGTTCCCCGGCGGCGCCGCCCTCGTGGACGGTTCCACCGGCTGGTTGCTGTTCGACGGCAGCCCGTTGGCCACCCTCGGCCCCGCCCTCGTGTGGGCGGATCGGCGCGGCCTGGTCGACGTCCACCTGCTGGCGGAGGGCGATGTCGGCGTGCTGGCCCGTCGCGCTGCCCTGTTCGCCAACGCCCCCAGCGTGTGGGTCATCGAGGGCACGATCCTCGAAGCCGCGGTGGCGGCAGCCGTCGAACCGGCCGCCGACCCCGTGCCGGCGCCGGCGCTGGCCGAGCTCCTCGTGGACGCCGACATCGAGGTCGTCGTGGAGGACGGCATCGTGCGTGGTGAGGTGCTGGGGCTCGAGGTGGCCCGGATCGTCCACGGAACCACCACCGCCGGAACGCCGGTCGACGGGCCCGTCCTCGAGGTCGGGGTGGGCCACGCCGACCGGGAGCTCACCGGCATGCTCCACGGCGGCTTGCCACCCGTCGAGCAGCTGGCTCGGGTCGTGGAGATCGTCACCCAGCAACGACGCATCGGCGCCGAGCGCCATCCGCTCAACCAGCTGGCCCCGGAGCGGTGGCTGCGGGCGCGCCTGATCGCGGATCCCGCCCGCCTCGGCCTGGCCGAGCTGCGAGCGGCGCCGCCCGCGGTCCCTCGCCCGAACCTGCGGGATCCCGCCATCGCCGTGGCCGTCGGGCTCGACCCCGAGGGGGACGATGTCGTGGTCGCCTGCTCTGTCGGCATCCACCTCGACCTCGTGCCCGCCGCCGCCGACGCCCGCGCCGCACTCGCTCCCCACGCGCGGCTCCTCCTCGTCGTCCCCGAGCGCGACGCTCACCCCGTCACCAAAGCTCTGGCCGAGCGCCTCGAGCGCCCCGCCGACCTGATCGCCCTACAGGGCGACTGGCGCCAATAGCCTCGGGGCGTGCTGGATCGGCTGCGGGACCTGGAGCGCGAGTTCGCAGAGGTGGAAGCCCGCCTCGGTGATCCGGTGCTGATCGCCGATCAACCGCGCTACCAGGAGGTGGCGCGTCGCTACAGCGAGCTCAAGCCGATCGTGCAGGCGTACCAGGAGCTGGTGCGCCGCACGGGTGACCTCGACACGGCCCGGGAGATGATCACCGACCTCGTCGGCGACGACCGCGACGAGATGCGGATGGAGGGCGCCGAAGCGGAGTCGGACATCGCTCGCCTCGAAGCCGAGATCCGCCTGCTGCTCCTGCCGAAGGACCCGAACGAGGGCAAGAACGTCATCGTCGAGATCCGTGGTGCGGAGGGAGGCGAGGAGGCGAACCTGTTCGCCCGGGACCTCTTCGAGATGTACCAGGGGTACGCCGCCCGCAGGGGCTGGAAGCTCGAGGTGCTGGGGTCCAGCCCGTCGGACATGGGTGGCTTCAACGAGATCACCTTCTCGCTTCGGGGCGAGGGCGTGTGGCCGCACATGCACTTCGAGGGCGGGCCGCACCGGGTGCAGCGGGTCCCGGTGACCGAGAGCAAGGGTCGCACGCACACGTCGTCGGCGACGGTGACGGTGCTGCCCGAGGCCGAGGAGGTGGAGGTGGACATCGATCCCAACGACCTCCAGATCGACGTGTACCGATCGTCGGGGCCTGGCGGCCAGAGCGTGAACACCACCGACTCGGCCGTGCGCGTCACCCACAAGCCCACCGGCACGGTGGTGGCGATGCAGGACGAGAAGAGCCAGATCCAGAACCGGGCCAAGGCGATGGTGGTGCTCAGAGCGCGCCTGCTCAAGCTCCAGCAGGATCAGCAGGCGGCCGAGCTGTCCTCGGAGCGCAAGGATCAGGTGAAGAGCGGCGGTCGGTCGGAGAAGGTCCGCACCTACAACTTCAAGGAGAACCGCGTCACCGACCCCCGCATCAACCTGACGCTCTACAAGCTGGACAAGATCCTGGCGGGCGAGCTCGACGACGTGGTCGACGCCCTGATCGCCGACGAGCAGACCCGCCGCCTCCAGGGCGAGGGATGACGTCGCGCCTCTGGCGGGAGGTGCGCTCGGCGGGGATCGGGCAGCTGCGGGCGGCGGCCGAGGTCGACGACCCGGAGCAGGAGCTGCGCTGGATCATCGAGCAGGTCGGCGGCCACTCGGGCGCCGAGCAGGTCGCGGCGCTCGATGACGTGGCCACCGAGCGGGAGTGGGGCCACGTCGAGGAGATGGTCGGCCGGCGCGCCGCCGGCGAGCCGCTCCAGTACGTGCTGGGTCGGTGGGGCTTCCGCACCCTCGACCTCCTGGTCGACCGTCGGGTCCTCATCCCCCGCCCGGAGACCGAGGTGGTGGCCGGCCTGGCCATCGACGCGCTGGCCGCCCTCGGACGACCCGGCATCGCCGTCGACCTCGGGACCGGCTCGGGTGCCATCGCCCTGTCGTTGGCCGCCGAGCGATGGCCGGATGTCGAGGTCTGGGCCACGGACGAGTCCGCCGACGCCCTGTCGGTGGCACGGGCCAACCTGGCCGGCCTCGGGCGGCGGGCCACGGTCGTCCGCGTCGTCGAGGGGGACTGGTTCGGCGCGTTGCCGTCAGAGCTCCGAGGGCGGATCGACGTGATCGTGTCGAACCCGCCGTACGTGGCCGAGGGCGAGCCCTTGCCCGACGGGGTGGCCGAGTGGGAGCCACGGGCGGCGCTGGTGCCCGGGCCCTCCGGCCTCGAGGCCATCGAGCACATCGTGGCCGAGGCACCGGGCTGGCTGACGGGGTCGGGGACCCTCGTGGTCGAGATCGGCGCGACGCAGAGTGTCGCCACCGCGGGGATGGCCCGCGCCTCGGGGTTCCATCCCGTGACCATCCACCAAGACCTGGCCGGGCATGATCGAGTGCTGGTCGCCCGCGCCGCCGCCGGCGGGCGGGCTGGGCATCGGTAGGTTGCGGTCGTGGACGGTGACCTGGTCGAGGTGGTGGCCGCCGCGCTGCTCGCCGGCGAAGCGGTGGTGCTGCCCACCGACACGGTCTACGGCCTCGTCGCGGTGGCCGGAGACCGGCGGGCCGCCGACCGGCTGTTCGACCTCAAGGGTCGGGACCACGACGTGCCGCTCGCCGTGCTCTGCGCCTCCACCGATCAGGCGCTCAGCCTGACCGGCGACGAGACGAGACCCGCCGTCGCCGCGGTTGCCTCCGCGTTCTGGCCGGGCCCTCTCACCCTCGTCGTGGCCCGTCGCGCGGGCGTGGAGCTGCACCTCGGGGAACCGGCGTCCACGGTGGGCCTGCGGGTGCCCGATCACGAGCTGGTGCGAGCGCTGGCCGCCCGGGTGGGTCCGCTCGCCGCGACCAGCGCCAACCTGCACGGTCAGCCGGCGCCGACGACGGCCGACGAGGTCGTGGCGACCTTCGGATCCGGAGTGGCCATGGTGGTCGACGACGGCCGCCTCGACGCGACAGCCTCGACGGTCATCGACGCCACCGGCTGGCCGTGGTCGGTCCTGCGCCCAGGGCCCATCAGCCCGAACCAGGTCTTCTCGGTCGCCGAGTCGACCCGGCGCTGAGACGAGGCAGCGCTCAGCGGGCTCGGCCGCTCCCGTTGTAGGTTGACGCCGCCAGCACCACCCGGGGGGAGCCGCGCCATGCCGTCGAAGAACCGAGCCGTCCAGGGGACGGTCGACGATCTGCGTCACATCGCGCTCTTCGCCCGCATGACAGAGGCCGAGCTGACCCGTGTCGCCGCCCTCGGCGAGCCGGTCGACGCGGAGGTCGGGGCCCTGCTGATCGACCAGGGCGATGTCGGCCAGGAGTGCTTCTTGGTGCTGGAGGGGGAAGCCGGTGTCTTTGCCGGCGGCCAGCACGTCGCCACGATCGGCCCTGGCACCGCGGTGGGGGAGATGGCCCTCGTGGGCCACCGGCCGCGCAATGCCACCGTCATCGCCCAGTCCTCGATGCGTCTGCTGTCCTTCAACATCTCGTCGTTCAAGAAGCTGCTCGACGAGATGCCGGCGGCCCAGAAGTACATCTACGACCTGCTCGAGGCCCGGGCCCGCCAGAACACCGGCGGCGAGGACGGGAAGGGCGGGGGCTAGAGCAGCTCGGTCGTGCCGTCCGGTGAGATCCGGGCGGACCGGCCGCCGACATCTTCGGTGATCAGGACCTTGAGCGCACCGGGGTCCCTCGTCGTCCCCAGAGCCCGGCGCCCATCGGCCATCAGGCCGACCACGATGCCGGTCTCGGGCTGGCCATCCCGGTCGTGCATGGCCGTCCACGTCTCGACCGACATCTCGCCGTCGGGAGCCTCGTCGAGGACCCGGCCGGGGAGCCCGTCCACCTGCGCCTGCGGATCGGCGTGGCGAAACCCGGCGGCGGGGGGCTCGGTGCTGTAGACGCCGAAGGCGTGCTTGGTGAGGTAGCCGCCGTTGGCGGTGACGAGGCCCACGGAACCAGGGTCCTCGCGGAGCCGACCGGCCATGGTGGCGATCGAGTGCATGACGTAGTTGTTCCAAGGCCCGCCGGCGAAGGAGAGGCCGCCGGTGACGGTGAGCGGCCGATCCGTTCCGAGCCCGATCTCGGCGGCGGCGATCTGCACCGCCGATGGAAAGCAGGAGTAGAGGTCGACGTGGGCCAGGTCGTCCACGCCGACCTCGGCCAGATCGAGGGCGGTCCGCCCGGCCAGCCGGATGGCGGGGGAGGCGCCGAGGTCGTCCCGTTCGGTGAAGAAGGGGTGGTCGTGGGCATCGGTGCCGCTGTGGGGGAACACCCAGCGATCGCGGGGCACGCCGAGCGCATCGGCCCGCTCCGCCGAGCACAGGATCACCGCCGCCCCCTGCTCCACGGCGTTGTTGGAGTTCATCCGCTTCGTGTACGGCCACCCGATCATGCGGTTGTCGGCGGTGGGGGTGCGGATCTCCTCGGCGGTGTAGGACTCCTGGATCCAGGCGTGGGGGTTGGCGGCGGCCACCTCGCTGAAGCCCGCCCACAGCTCGGAGGTGGCGATCAGGTGCTCGTCGAGGCCCCGGCCGAGCCGCAGCCGGTGAGCCTGCTCGAACAAGGGGTACACCTGCACGGGCATCACCACGCCACGCGCCTGCTCTCCGGGACCGTTCATCGGCACCTGGGCGGTCGACCTGGGGGCCTCAGGGACGTCGTCGCCCTGCACCGCCCAACCGAGCTCGACGCCGGCGCTACGAGCGCCCATCCGGGTGCGCCAGGCCTCGGCTCCGCCGAGCAGCACGAGGTCGGCCTCCCCGGCTTGGATGGCCAGGCTGACCAGGTTGAGGAGCGACTGCGGGCTGTTGCCGCCCATGCCGGTGACGGTGGCGGTGTGCGGATCAGCCCCGAGCCGCTGGGCGACCAGGCGGGCGGGGTCTCGGTAGCGCCACGACAGCAGGCTCACGACGTGGACGGCGTCGGCGCCGGTGACCGCCGCTCGGCCGGCTCCGCTGTCCTCGGCCGCTCGGCGCAACGCCTCGGCGATGAGGTCGACCGGTTCCAGGGGGGTGGCCCCCTTGTCGACGCGGTTGCTCAGCTGGCCGGCACCGATCAACACCGGCGTGCGAGGGTCGAGCACGGGTTCCTCCAGCATCGGGACGAGAACTTGACTGCGCGGTCAACTCTAGAGAGGCCCCTCGGCACACCTACAATCTGACCATCGACGTGCTCCTTCTCTGCACCGCCAACCAGTGCCGCTCCCCGATGGCGGAGGTCCTCCTCCGCGACCACCTGGCCACCGCCGGGATCGAGGCGACGGTGTCCTCGGCCGGGCTGTACGAGAGCGGAGCCCCCGCCACCGGTCACGGGATCAGCACCATGGCCGACCGCGGCCTCGACCTCGACGGGCATCGCAGTCGCCGGATGGAGGTGGCCATGCTGCAGCGGGCTGACCTCGTCGTCGGGATGGCGCGCGAGCACGTGCGGGAGGCCGCCGTGCTGCAGCCGGCGGCGCTGGTCAAGTCCTTCACGCTCAAGGAGCTGGTGCGGGGCGGCGAGGCCATCGGGCCACGGAAGCCCGACGAACCGCTCGACAGCTGGCTCGGCCGCATCGCCGCCACCCGTCGCCGGGAGTCGTTGCTCGGCGTCGGGCACGACGACGAGCTCGACGTCCAAGATCCCGTCGGGCGCAGCCGGGCCGACTACGAGGACACCGCCGACCTGCTCGACCGCCTCCTCGGCCGGCTCGTGTCCCTGGCCTTTCCTGGGATCCCGACCGGCGCGCGTGGCGAGGAGCGGAGCGCGTGAGGGTGGCCATCGGCGCCGACCACGCCGGCGTGGAGCTCAAGACCCACCTCGTGGCCGAGCTCGAGCGCCTTGGCCACCAGCCCATCGACCTCGGTACCGATGGCCCCGAACCCGTGGACTACCCGCCCATCTGTGCCGCGGTCGGCCGGGCGGTTATGGCCGGCGAAGCCGAGTGCGGGATCGTGCTCGGTGGCTCCGGCCAGGGCGAGCAGATGGCCGCCAACAAGGTGCACGGCGTGCGAGCGGCGCTGTGCAACGACCTCTACACCGCCCGGCTCAGCCGCCAGCACAACGACGCCAACGTGCTGTCCATCGGCGGGCGGATCGTGGCCGCCGGGCTGGCCTCGGAGATCCTCGAGCTCTGGCTGACCACACCCTTCGAGGGTGGCCGTCATGAGGCCCGGGTCGCCCAGATCGCCGACATCGAACGCGAACGACAGGAGCGGTGACCCCATGAGCGAGCTCTCGAGCGGATCAGCGGACCCAGACCCCCGATGGCCGAGCGACCCCGATGACGACGTCCTGGCCCTCATCAGCCAGGAGGTGGATCGACAGAACACGACGCTGCAGCTGATCGCCAGCGAGAACTTCGCCTCGCCGGCCGTGCTGCGGGCCACCGGCTCGGTGTTGACGAACAAGTACAGCGAGGGCTACCCGGCCAAGCGGTACTACGGCGGCAACGAGGTCATCGACAAGGTCGAGGACGTGGCCCGGGATCGCGCCCGTGCGCTGTTCAACGCCCCGCACGCCAACGTCCAGCCCCATGCCGGTGCCAACGCCAACATGGCCGTCTACCTCGCCCTGCTGCAGCCCGGCGACACCGTGCTCGGTCTGCGCCTCGACCAGGGCGGTCACCTCACCCACGGCTCGCCCGTGAACGCGAGCGGCAAGCTCTACGACTTCGTGTCCTACGGCGTCACGCCCAGCGACGAGCGGATCGATCTCGACCAGGTGCGCGACGCCGCCCTCGGGCACCGTCCCAAGATGATCGTGACCGGGGCCACCGCCTACCCGCGCATCATCGACCCGGCCCCGTTCCGGGCCATCGCCGACGAGGTCGGGGCGCTGTTCATGTTCGACGCCGCCCACATCGCCGGGCTCATCGCCGGCGGGCAGCACCCGAACCCGATGGATCATGGCGCCGACATCATGACCTTCACCACCCACAAGACCCTCCGAGGCCCGCGTGGGGGGGCCATCCTGTGCACCCAGGAGCTGGCCGAGGTGATCGACAAGTCCGTCTTCCCCGGCCTCCAGGGTGGTCCGCTCGACCACGTGATCGCGGCCAAGGCGCTGGCCTTCGCCGAAGCGGCCACTCCGGCGTTCCGCGAGTACTCCGCCCAGGTGGTGCGCAACGCCGCCGCCCTGGCGGAGGCCCTGGCCGGCCACGGCCTCCGGCTGGTCTCGGGGGGCACCGACAACCACCTCATGCTGGTCGACCTTCGCTCCTTCGACGCCGAGCTGTCGGGCAAGAAGGCCCGCCTCGCCCTCGACAAGGCCGGCATCAGCCTCAACGAGAACACCGTGCCCGACGACCCCCGCCCGCCCTACATCACCTCCGGGCTGCGCATCGGCACGCCGGCCGTCACCACCCAGGGCATGGGCGAGCCGGAGATGGCCACCATCGCCGAGCTCATCCACCGGGTGCTGGTGGGCCGGGCCGACGAGGGCCAGCTGGCCTCCGTCAAGGACGACGTCGTCGCCCTCTGCTCCAAGTTCGCGCCCTACCCGGGTGGGTGACTACCTCAGAGGGTTCATCCCTGTCATCGGCACCGCTGCCCTCGTCACGCTGATCACCACGCCGGCGTTTCGATGGCTGTCCTTCAGGGTCGGCGCCGTCGTGGCGCCAGACGAGCGGCGGATCCACACCCGACCCCTGGCCGTCCTCGGCGGCGGCGCCATCCTGCTGGGCTTCCTGGCCGGGCTGGCGGTGGCCTGGCAGGACGGCACCTTCGATGCCGTGTTCACCGCCAGCACCGTGCCGCTCGGGGTTGCCCTCGGTGCCATCGTCATCTTCGGCGTCGGCCAGCTCGACGACCTGCGGGAGGTCTCACCCCCCGCCAAGATCGCCGGCACCGTCCTCGCCGGCAGCGTCCTGTCCATCGCCGGCGTGAGCATCCTCTTCTTCCGCATCCCCTTCGCCGGCCTCGTGTCCCTGTCCCCGGACATGTCGGCGCTCCTCAGCGTCGTGTGGGTGATCGGCATGTCAACGGCCATCAACTACATCGACGGGCTCGACGGGCTGGCGGCGGGAATCGTCGGCATCGCCGCCGCCGCCCTCCTGCTGTACTGCGAGCGCCTCGACGGGGCGGCCGCCATCGGCCCCGACAACGCCGGTCCGCTCATCGCGGCCGCGACCCTGGGAGCGTGCCTCGGCTTCCTGCCCCACAACTTCCACCCGGCCCGGATCATGATGGGCGACGCGGGGGCGCTGCTGCTGGGCCTGCTGATGGCGGCCGCCACCATCGCCGTGGGCGGCAACACGGACACCCCCTTCTCCGGGCAGACCTTCTTCTTCTTCGCCCCGCTGTTCATCCCGTTGGTGATCCTCGGCGTGCCGATCTTCGACACCGCCTTCTCGATCATCCGGCGGGCCCGGCGCGGCGGCAACGTCACGGTGGCTGACAAGGACCACCTCCACCACCGCCTGATGCGCCTCGGCCACGGCCAGCGCCGCAGCGTGCTGATCCTCTGGACCTGGACGGTGCTGCTGTCGGCCATCGTGCTCTACCCGACCTACAACGAGGGGAGGGGCGGCATCTACGTGCCCATGGCCATCGCGGCGGCCGCCCTCCTGCTGTTCACCATGTTCGGGCCGGGCATCCGATCTCGTCGCGACTGACTGGACAGTAGGTCACCACCTCGGTCAGAGTTAGGGTGTCCTAACCCCGACCAGGTGGAGTGGTGATGCAACGACCTCGGAAGCTGCTGACGATGATCCTGGTCGCGGGCCTGCTGGCGGCGGCCTGCGGAAGCGACGACGAGGGCAGCACTGATCCGACGACCGACGGGCCGGATGCCGGGTTGGTCGTCTACTCGGGCCGCAACGAGGACCTGGTCGGACCGCTCATCGAGATGTTCGAGGAGGCATCGGGCATCACCGTCGAGGTCCGCTACGGCGACACCGCCGAGATGGCCGCCCAGATCCTCGAAGAGGGCGACAACTCGCCGGCCGATGTCTTCTTCGGCCAGGACGCCGGCGCCCTCGGCGCTCTGGCCAAGGAGGGGCGGCTGCAGGAGCTCCCCGAGACCCAGCTGGGTCTCATCGGTGACGGCCTCAAGGATGATGCCGGCCGCTGGGTCGGTACCTCGGCTCGCGCCCGCGTCGCCGTCTACAACAACGAGGAGCTCACCGAGGCCGACCTGCCCGACTCGATCCTCGACTTCGTCGAACCGGAGTGGAAGGGCCGGATCGGCTGGGCCCCCACCAACGGCTCGTTCCAGGCCTTCGTCACCGCGCTCAGGGTGATCGAGGGCGAGGACGGTGCTCGAGCCTGGTTGGAGGGCATCCAAGCCAACGACCCGCTGGTGCTCGACAACAACGTGACCACCGTCGAGGCAGTGGCGGCCGGCGAGATCTCGGTGGGCTTCGTCAACCACTACTACCTCTACCAGTTCCTGGCCGAGGATCCGGACTACGCGGCCAGCAACAAGCTCTTCAGCGGCGGCGACGCCGGCGGCCTCGTGAACGTCGCCGGCGCGGGGGTGCTCGACACCGCCACCAATCTCGACGAGGCCAACGAGCTCATCGACTTCCTGCTGTCCGAGGAGGCCCAGACCTACTTCGCCGAGGAGACCTACGAGATCCCGGTGGCCCACGGTGTGGAGCCGGTCGAGGGCGTCCCGACCCTCGACGACGTCACCGTCGCCACCGTCGACCTGAACAAGCTGGATGACCTCGCCGGCACGCTGGCGCTGCTCACCGACCTGGGGATCGTCTGACCCTCCCGACTCGCCCGCCGACCGGCGGGCGGGCATCCTGGCCGTGATGGAGATCGTGACCCCGGCCCGGCGTGGTGCTGACCACGCCGGGCCGACGCGTCGGGCCCGGCGTCGACCCGCTCCGGGGTTGGCCCTCGGCGGGTTGGTGGTGGCGGCTGTCGCCCTGCTCCCGCTGGGGTACCTCCTGATCCGCTCGTCGGAGGTCGGGCTCGATCGCGCCCTCGACATCGCCACCAGCGAACGCACCCGTGGGCTCCTCTGGCGCACCGGGCTGCTGGCGGTCAGCGTGACCGGAGCGGCGGTGGCCATCGCCGTCCCGGTGGCCTGGCTCACCGTGCGCACCGACCTGCCCCTCCGCCGCTTCTGGGTGGTGGCGACGGCGCTCCCCTTGGCCATCCCCACCTACGTGGGTGGCTACGCCTTCATCGGAGCGGTGGGCCCGCGCGGGATCCTCCAGGGCTGGCTCGCGCCGCTCGGGGTCGAGTCCCTGCCGTCGCTCTACGGCTTCTGGGGCGCCTGGCTGGTGCTGACCCTCTTCACCTACCCCTACGTCCTGCTCACGGTGCGCTCGGCCGTCCGGGGCCTCGACCCCAGCCTCGAAGAGGCCAGCCGCACGCTCGGTCAGGGCCGCTGGACCACCTTGCGCCGGGTGGTCCTGCCGCAGCTACGCCCGTCCATCCTCGCCGGCTCACTGCTCGTGGCCCTCTACACCCTGTCGGACTTCGGAGCCGTGTCGATGCTGCGCTTCGACAGCTTCACCAGGGCCATCTTCGTGCAGTACCGAGCGTCGCTCGACCGCTCCACCGCCGCCGTGCTGGGGCTGGTGCTCGTCGCCGTCACCCTCGTGGTGCTGGGCGGCGAGTCGGCCGCCCGCCGGTCGGGCAGCTACCACCGCCTGCACGCCGGCGGGTCACGCCGGGCGTCGGTCAGCCCGCTCGGACGCTGGCGCTGGCCCGCCTTCGGCCTGTTGTGCGGCCTC
>Ga0183260_10001232_pt1 | contig 21681 bp, 17 predicted proteins | sample AntDrymUQ4972206_2_FD_129768 | JGI IMG/M metagenome (GOLD analysis project Ga0183260, IMG submission 129768) | Polar desert sand microbial communities from Dry Valleys, Antarctica - metaG UQ497 (22.06) (version 2) (version 2) | ecosystem: Environmental > Terrestrial > Soil > Desert | place...
CATCGTGATGTCGCCGACCCCGAGGTGGCGCACCGCGTCGATGACGGCGTTGACCACCGCCGGCGTGGAGGCGATGGTGCCCGCCTCGCCGACACCCTTGACGCCCAGCGGATTGGTGGTCGCCGGCGTCTCGGTGCGGTCGGTGACGAAGCTCGGCAGGTCGGCCGCGCTGGGCACCAGGTAGTCCACGAACGAGCCGGTGACCAGTGTGCCCGACTCGTCGTAGACGGCCTCCTCGAAGAGGGCCTGCGCAATCCCCTGGGCGAGCCCGCCGTGCACCTGACCCTCGACGATCAGTGGGTTGATGACGTTGCCAATGTCATCGACGCAGACGTACTTCCGGATGGAGACCTGGCCGGTCTCGGTGTCCACCTCGACGGCGCACAGGTGCGTGCCGTGCGGGTAGGAGAACGTCGACGGGTCGAAGGTGGCGTCGGAGTCGAGGCTCGGCTCGACGCCGTCGGGCAGGTCGTGGGCGGCGAAGGTGGCGAACGCCACCTCCGCCATCGTCGTGGCCTGGTCGGTGCCGCGCACCGAGAACGCTCCGCCGGAGAACTCGATGTCGTCCGGACTGGCCTCGAGCATGTGCGCCGCGATCACCTTGGCCTTCTCGACCACCTTGTCGGCGGCCTTGACCACCGCGATCCCACCCACCACCAGTGACCGCGACCCGTAGGTGTCCATGCCCTTGGGGGTGATTTGGGTGTCCCCGTGCAGCACCTCGACGTCCTCGAACGCGACCCCGAGCCGGTCGGCGACGATCTGGCTCCAAGCCGTCTCATGACCCTGACCGTGCGGCGTCGTCCCGGTGATCACCTCGACCTTGCCGGTGGGCAGCACCCGGATCCCGGCGTGCTCCCAACCACCGGCGGCGTACGACAGTGCACCAAGGATCCGCGACGGGGCGATGCCACACATCTCGGTGAACGTCGAGACGCCGATGCCCAGCTGGACGGGATCGCCCTGCTCGCGGCGGGTCTGCTGCTCGCGGCGCAGCTCGTCGTAGCCGAACAGCTCGGTTGCCTTGGCCGTCGCCGCCTCGTAGTTGCCGGAGTCGTACTCGAGCCCGGCCACCGTGGTGAAGGGGAACTCCTCGTGAGTGATCCAGCTCTTCGCGCGCAGCTCGAGGGGATCCATGCCGATCTCGTGCGCGAAGTCGTCCATCAGCCGCTCGATGGCGAACGTCGCCTCGGGACGGCCGGCGCCGCGGTAGGCGTCGGTCCATGCGGTGTTGGTGAAGACCGTGCGCAGGTCGAAACGGTAGGCGTCGAACTTGTAGATGCCGTTGTACATGAAGGCGCCGAGCGTCGGGGTCCCCCCGCCGAGCAGCGAAAGGTACGCCCCCATGTCGGCGATCAGCTCGGCCTTGACCCCGGTGACGGTGCCGTCCTTCTTGGCCGCGAGGGTCATCTTCTGGTGCTGGGCCCGGCCGTGGTGAGCCACCATCAGCGACTCGCTGCGGGTCTCGGTGTACTTGCACGGTTTGCCGAGGCGCCGTGCCACCAGCACGGTGATGAACTCCTCGGGAGTGACCTGCAGCTTTCCGCCGAAGCCACCACCGACATCGGGGGCGATGACGCGCAGCTTGCTTTCGGAGATGCCGAGCGACAGTGCCAGCAACACCCGCAGGACGTGCGGGATCTGGGTCGCGCTCCACAGCACCATCTGCTCGCCGGTGGGGTCGCAGATCATCGAGCGCGGCTCCATGAAGGCGGGAATGAGCCGCTGCTGCTCGTACGACCGCTCGAACACGATGCCGTCGGCCCGAGCGGCCTCGATGACGGCGTCGACGTCGCCGACGCTGGTCTCGGTCTGGAAGTCCATCACGAGGTGCGCGCTCTCATTGGTGCCGATCTCGGGGTGGATGACCGTCTCGTCCTTGAGCGCCTCCCGGGTGTCGAGCAGCACCGGGAGCTCGTCGTAGTCGATGTCGACGAGCTCGACGGCGTCCCGCGCCGCCGCCGCGGACCGGGCCACGACGCAGGCGACGATCTCACCGGCGAACCGTACGGTGTCGACCGCCATCGACGGGTGCGTCGGGGTCTTCTGGTCCGGCGTGATGTTCCAGACGTTGGGCAGGGTGCCCTGCTCGGCGGCGAGGTCGCTGCCGGCCAGCACCGCGACGACGCCCGGAGAGCTACGGGCCGCCTCGAGGTCGACCGAGGTGATGTGCGCGTGCGCGAAGGGGCTGCGCACCATCGCCAGATGCAGCATTCCGGGCAGGGTCAGGTTGTCGGTCCACCGGGTCCGGCCGGTGATCAGCCGCTGGTCCTCTTTGCGGCGGCGCGACGTACCGACCTCACCCTGCGGCTCGTCGGTGGCCGGGCGGTCGTCGACGGCGGTCATCGGGCACCGCCCTGCGCGGCCACGGCCCGCACTGCCTTGACGATGTTCTGGTACCCGGTGCAGCGGCACAGGTTGCCCTCGAGGCCGTCGCGCACCTCCTGCTCGGACGGGTCAGGGTTCTCTGCGAGCAGGTCGATCGACTGCATGATCATGCCCGGAGTGCAGTAGCCGCACTGAAGGGCATGGGACTCGTGGAACGCCTCCTGCATCGGGTGCAGCTCGCCGTTCGTGGCCAGGCCCTCGACCGTGGTCACCTCGTGCCCGTCAGCCTGCACTGCCAGGACCGAGCACGACTTCACGCTGCGGCCGTCCAGATGCACGGTGCAGGCGCCGCAGTTGCTGGTGTCGCAGCCGATCACCGTGCCGGTCTTGCCGAGGTGCTCGCGCAGGTATTGCACCAGCAACAGTCGCGGTTCCACGTCGTCGGAGTACGTGACCCCGTCGACCTTGACGTCGATCTGCGTCATCTGCGCCTCCTCGTTGACCCCTGGACCTTGATCCAACGACGAGATGGGCGCGACGACAAGTGCTTGCACGAAACCGGTTCGAAATCAACCCCTGGTGGCGGCGGCTGACGCCAGGCAGCCACGCTGGCGCTGCGCCATGTGAACGTGGCGGAGCGACCCTTTACGTGGCGCCCACCCCCCGTAAAGGGTCCCTTTGCCACGTTTACGTGGCGGAGGGCGCGGCGGGGACGGCGGGCGGCAGGCGACGCTCGATCTCGCGACCGTGATGGATCGCGCCGTCGGTGCCCGACAGCCGCTCGCCACCGCCGCCCCAGCGCATCGCGATGATCTCGGCGGCGATGGACACCGCGGTCTCCTCCGGCGTACGGGCGCCCAGGTCGAGCCCGATCGGGCTGGCGAGGCGGTCCAGCTCGGCCGCCGACAGGCCGGCGGCGCGCAGCCGGTCCAGCCGGTCGTCGTGGGTGCGGCGAGACCCCATCGCCCCGACATAGGCCAACTGCGGCAGGCGCAGCGCCACCTCCAGCAGCGGTACGTCGAACTTGGGGTCGTGGGTGAGCACGCAGATCACCGTGCGTTCGTCGATGTCGCCGGCCTCGGCGTGACGACGCAGGTAGCGGTGCGGCCACTCCACGACGACGTCGTCGGCGTCGGGGAAGCGCGCGGGCGTGGCGAACACCGGTCGGGCGTCGCACACCGTGACGCGGTAGCCGAGGAAGGCGCCGACCCGCGCGACCGCGGCGGCGAAGTCGATCGCGCCGAACACCAGCATCCGCGGCTTGGGCGCGTACGAGGTGGCGAACACGCGCATGCCCTCGCCGCGCCGCTGCCCGTCCGGGCCGTACGTCAGCACGGTGCTGCGGCCCTGCGCGAGCAGGCCGCGAACGTCGTCGACGACGGCGGCATCCGCCCGCCCGGAGCCGAGGGTGCCGGTGGGCTCGTCGTCGGGGCGGACGATCAGCCGGCGACCGACCCACCCAGGCTCGGGATGCGCGATAACGGTGACGACCGCCACCGGTCGGTGCGCAACGATGTCGGCGGCGACCTGCTCGAGCTCGGGGAACGTCCGCCGCGACACCGTCTCGATGAACACGTCGAGCACCCCGCCGCAGGTCAGCCCGACGGCAAGGGCGTCCCCGTCGGACACCCCGTAGCGCTGCAGCACAGGTTCCCCGTCGGCCACGACGGCCTGTGCCTGTTCGTACACCGCACCCTCGACGCAGCCACCCGACACCGAGCCCACAGCGGTGCCGTCGGGCCCGACCAGCATCGAGGCGCCGGCGGGACGCGGCGCCGACCGCCAGGTCGCCACGACGGTGCCGACGCCGACCTCGTCGCCGGCGCGCCACCACGCCAGCAGGTCGTCGAGCACCTCACGCACTGGCTATCACCCCGACCAGCTCCTCGAACGTCGCCAACGAGTGCCCGGCGAGCAGGTCGTCGATCGCCGGTGCCACCGCCACGATGCCACCTTGCACGGGTAGGTAGCCGGGCTTGCCCCGGTGCGGATTGACCCACACCAGCCGGTGCGCGAGCCGTCGTAGCCGCAGTGCCTGCTCGGCCAGCAGCGCGGTGTCGCCGCGCTCCCAGCCGTCGCTGAACACCACGACGACCGCACCCCGAGCCATCCCGCGCTGCCCGTGCCGGTCCAGGAACACCTTCAGCACCTCACCGAGCCGGGTGCCGCCGGACCAGTCCGGCACCGTACGTCCGGCCGCCGCGAGCGCGCTGGTCGACTCGCGTGCTCGCAGGGCGGCGGTGACGCGGGTGAGACGGGTCCCCATGGTGAGCACCTCGGTCGTGGTCGGTGCGCCGCGCACGATCCGGTGCGCCAGGCGCAGCAGGTGGTCGGCGTACGGCTCCATCGAGCCCGACACGTCGAGCAGCAGCACCACGTGGCGGCGGCGGGTGCCGCGGCGGCGGTACGTCAGCGGCCCCGCCTCACCGGCGCGGCGGAGCTGGTCGCGCAGTGTCCGGCGGCCGTCGACGGTGCCACGGCGAGACGGCTGTCGCCGCGGGCTGGTGCGCTGCGGGGGTCGCACCTCGAGCTGGTCGAGCAGCTGGTCGAGCCGCCGACGCTCGGCCGGGTCGAGCTCGGCGATGTCACGGTGGCGCAGCACCTCGACGCCGCTGGCCACCGCGCGCAGCCGCAGGTCATCGAGGCCGGCGCGGTCGCCGCCTACGGCGTCCGCCGCGGGTGCCAGCTCGGGCTGACGGACCGTCCGCGGCTTGCTGCGCGCGACCGTACCCGCCGACGGTTCGCCACCGAACCAGGCGGCGAACACCAGGTCGTAGCGGTCGATGTCGTCGGTGCCGGCGCACAGCGTGGCGCGCCCGGACCAGTACAGGCCCTCGTGGCGGTCGGCGCCGGCAAGGGCCGCCGCCCGCAGGAACTGCTGGCCACGGTCGGGGGTGACGGCTACGCCGGCGGCACGCAACGCGGCCGCGAACGCCAGCAACGCCTCGTCGGGGGCGGTCGCGATCATCGTCAGCCGGCCAGCACCCGGTCGAGCTGGTCGCGGGCACGCTCGACGTCCTCGCGATATTTCACCACCGCGCCCAGCGTCGCCGCCGCCCCGGCGAGGTCGAGGCGGTCGCGCCCCAGCACGTGCAGCGCCCGGGCCCAGTCGAGGGTCTCAGCCACCCCCGGCGGCTTGAGCAGGTCCCCGCCGGCACGCAACCGGTGCACCGCACCCGCCACCTGCTCGGCGAGCGTCTGCGAGACCTCCGGCATCCGGGTGCGGACGATGGCGATCTCGCGCGCCAGGCCGGGGTGCTCGATCCAGTGGTACAGGCAGCGCCGCTTGAGCGCGTCGTGCAGCTCGCGGGTGCGGTTGGAGGTGAGCACGACGACCGGCGGCGGGTCGGCGATGACCGTGCCGTGCTCGGGGATCGTCACCTGGTAGGTCGACAGCACCTCCAGCAGGAACGCCTCGAACTCGTCATCGGCGCGGTCCACCTCGTCGACGAGCAGCACGGCAGGGCTGTTGCGCAAGGCCTTCAGGACGGGCCGGTCGAGCAGGAAACGCTCGTCGAACAGCGACTCCTCGACGGCGTCGCTGTCGAGCTCGACACCCGGCGTGCGGGTCGCCTCGACCGTACGCAGGTGCAGGATCTGGCGCGGGAAGTCCCAGTCGTACAACGCCTGGGTGGCGTCGATGCCCTCGTAGCACTGCAGCCGCACCAGCGGTGCGCCGAGCAGCCCGGCCAACGCCTCGGCCAGGGCGGTCTTGCCTGTCCCGGGCTCACCCTCGAGCAGCAACGGGCGGCGCATCTGGAGCGCCAGCCAGGTGACGGTGGCGAGCCCGTCGTCGGCCAGGTAGCCGGTACCTGACAGCGCAGCGGTCAGCGACTCGACGGTGGCCGGGGCCGAGACGGGTTCGTGCACGTCACCAGCATCACCCATCGGGCTTGAAGTGACGAACGCTCGGGCCCAGGGGACGTGCCTGGTCCACGTCGGCGCCGGTGGCGAGGTCACCGCACTCGACGAGCGCCGCGGCCCGATCAGCCAGGTATTCCCTGGCCCCGCTGTCGCCCCGCACCGACTGCGCGACCGCGGCCCAATGACCCCGCCCGAGCAGCACCGGATGCCCCGGCAGGCCACCGTACGTGGCGCGCGCCAAAACGTCGGCCCGCCCCGACCCGGCGTCGGCCAGCACGCGACCCAGCACGTCCGCGCCGACATCGGGCAGGTCGACCAGATGGACGAGGACGGCCGCCGCGTCGGGCGCGAGCCGCTCGAGGCCGGCGAGCCCGGCGCGCAACGACGCGGCCATCCCGTCGGACCAATCGGCGGCGACGACGACATCCACCGACTCGCCGACCCCTGCCGCCAGCGCCTCGGCTGCGGCCGACGCGTCGGCGCCGAGCACGACGCGTACCGGGGTGCAGCCGGCGGCGAGCAGCCGCCGGGTGCTGCTGGCCACCCAGACCCGCCCGTCGCTACCACGGACCAGCGCCTTCGGGCCGCCCATCCGCCGACCAGCCCCCGCAGCGAGCAGCAGGCCCGCAACCGGTGTCCTCACCCGCCCAGGGTCGCACCCGCCGGCCCGCTGCGACTGTTCGAACGTCGTGGCCCGATCACGGCCTCCAGCCGCGACGGCTCAGCCGGCTGGCCAGCTGGCGCCTCGCCGACCAGCAGCGCCTCGAACTGGTCCGCCGGCATGGGGGGGGCGGCCAGGTAGCCCTGGAAGTACTCGCAGCCGATCGCGGTGACGGCGTCGCGCTGCGCCTGGGTCTCGACACCCTCGGCGACCACGCTCAGCCCCAGCTCGTGGGACAGGTCGGCCACGGCCGTCACGATGGCCGTTGCGGCCGGGTCGCGACCCAGCTCGGCGACGAAGCCCTGGTCGATCTTGACGATGTCGACGGGCAAGATCTGCAGATACTGCAGCGAGGAGTACCCGGACCCGAAGTCGTCGAGCGCGATCCGCACGCCCAACGCCCTCAGCTCGTCCAACACCGTGGCGGCGCGTTCGCCGTCCCCGAGCAGGATCCCCTCCGTGATCTCGAGCACCAGCGCGGCCGGGTCAAGACCGGTCCGCTGCAGGACTCCTTCGACGACCTGGAGGAACCCGTAGGCCATCAGCTGGGTGCTGGAGACGTTGACCGCGATATGCAGCGGTTCGCCACGGTCGTTCCGACCGGATCCGGCTACAGCCAGCCATGCCTGCCGTTGCGCGCACGCGCGCTCCAGCACCCAGGCTCCGATCTCACCGAGCAGCCCGATCTCCTCCGCGATCGCCACCAGGTTGGCGGTGTCGATGATCCCGCGAGTCGGATGCGGCCACCGCAGCAGAGCCTCCGCTCCGGCCACCTGCCCGTCCCCGCTCGCCATGACGGGCTGGTAGTAGATCTCCAGGGCCTCGGCGTCGAGGGCGTCACGCAGGTCCACCCGCAGGTCGCTGTCGAACGGAGTCAGCTCGGCGCTGACGTCGTTGACCCGGTGCCGGTCACCACCGAGGCGCTTGGCCTGGTACATCGCCGCGTCGGCGTCTCGCATCAGCTGGCCGGGCAGGTACTGCCCGTGGCCGGCGAAGGCGATGCCGACACTGGCGGTGATGGTCAGCGACATGCTCGGCAGGATGAAGGGCTTGAGGAAGGCGTCACCGATCCGCTGCGCCAGCTGCACCGCATCCGATGGCGCGGCAAGGTCCTCGCACAACACGACGAACTCGTCACCGGCCAGTCGTGCCAGCGTGTCGGCCGGTCGCAGCAGGTGCGACAGTCGGTCCGCCACAGCCGTCAGCAGAAAGTCACCGGCCTGATGGCCGTGGTCGTCGTTGACCCACTTGAAGCGGTCGAGATCCACGAACAGGACCGCGACATCGGCTCCACTGCGCCTGCCTCGCGCCGCAGCGTGCTCCAAGCGCTCCTGCAGCAGCGCCCTGTTGGGCAGGCCCGTCAGCGGATCATGTAGAGATCTCTGCCGGTAACGGTCGGTGGTCTCCCGTGCCAACGCCCGGGCCTGGGCGTTCAGCAGGTAGACAGTTGTCACCTGGGCGAGCGTCTGCGCCGTCTTGAGCGCCCAGGGGTCCAGCTGCCCGGGTGCGTCTCGGTACAGGTCGAGCGCCCCGATCCTGCGGTCCTGGTGGCACAGCGGGAAGGTGAAGACCGCTCGGAGGCCGGCATCGAGTGCTGCCGGCGCGAACCGCGGGTAGCGCTGCTCCGCAGCCAGGTCCGCGATGGCCACTGGCCGGCCGGCACGGTACGCCTCCAGGCAAGGGCCTTCGTCGAGCTCGGTCTGAAGCTCCTCGTAGCGTCGAGCCGAGAGATCCGATGCGGCGACGTAGTGCGGCACCCGGCCCGGCGAGATCAGCGTCACCCCCGCGGACGACACCTCGAGGAGCCCGACGATCCGGTGCACCAGTTCGTCGAGGATGCCCTGGATGGGAAAGTCCGTGACCAGTGTGTGGGCAAAGTCGCTGAGCATCGTCGCCAGCTCGGTGTCGCGGTTCATGGCAGCACCCGGTCAAGGTCCCGGCTCGGCCCGCGCCCGCCGCTGGCTACGCGACATCTCATCGGTCGACTCCCCGGTCCCAGGGTCCACGTCTGTGTTCGACGGGCCACCGGGTCTGGGGCGGCGCTACTGCAAATTACCTACCGTGATATTACACGGACCGTCACATTTTGGTCTGCTGCACCAATGAGTGACACCACACATCCGCGGGCTCGTACGTCAGCCGACCCGGAGCTCCGCGGTCCTGATCGAGCCGTCGATCACCGCTGCGGCTACCGAGGACAGGGTCCGGCCGCGTCGCCGGGCATAGCGGCGCATCGCAGTGAACGCCTGGTCGATCTCGATCCCGGCGCGCGCCGCGAGGACACCCTTGGCCTGCTCGATCAGAACCCTGCTGTTCAGGGCGGCCTGGAGCTGTTCGGACAGCAGTTCGCGTTGTCGCACCGCGCGCTCCTGCAACAACCCGATCGTCGCCACGTCTGCCAGCGCCTGCCCCACGGACTCCTGCTCGGCGCCGAGTGCCACGTCGTCGACGCAGAACAGGTTGATGGCACCGATGACGTCGGCGCGTAGGCTCATCGGCAGCGCATGCACGGACTGGAAACCAGCCTCGTTGAGGGCTGCCGCGAAGCCCGGCCAGCGCGCGTGGGTCCCGGCGGCTCCGACGTTGACGACCTGCTGTCCGCTGTGGAAGCAGTCGTAGCACGGGCCCTGCCGGTGCTCGAGCTCGTAGGTCTCCACCAGTCCGATGGCCGCGGACGACGAGGCGATGGCTCTGAGCTCACCTCGCTGGTCGGCCACCATGAGCCCGGCGGCGTCGACGTCCAGCAACTCCACGCAGCGGTCGGTCAAGGTGTGCATGAACTCGATGAGGTCGTACTCGGCCACCAAGGTGTCCGCGAGCTCGACGAAGGCGGCCGCGAGACGCTGTTCCCTGGTCATGCGGATAGAGCCCCTACCTCCCGGCCTAGTGTGGCCCGCGCCCATCATCGCCGTCGTCAGTGAAGTTCAGCAAGCGTTTCAGCACGTCCCCGGCGAGATCAGCGATTCCTCGGTCGGTCGCGAAGGCACGTCCCCGCAGCAGGGCGAGCGCGTCTAGCAAGGAGACGTCGGCCTGTTCGGCGATCATGCCCGTCGCCTGGTGGACCTCCGCGCGGTCCGCGACCGACGTGGACAGCAGTGGGTGCATTGCTGACGGCCCCGCCGTGGCCTGCAGGGACAGCAGCACGGCCGTCGCCGCATCGGCGAACGCCAGCGCCTCGGCGAGCTCGTCGTCGTCGAGACCGCCCACGCTGTCTCGGTACAGGTCGAGGACGCCGAGCCGGATGGCGCCGACGTGCAGAGGGAACGCGAACACGGCCCCGATCGACACGCTGAGCGCCCCGGCAGCGAACTCGGGCCACCGCTCGGGCGCGGTCACGGCGAGGTCCGGCTGCAGGACCATGTGGCCAGAGTCCGAGGCATCCACACAGGGTCCCTCGCCGAGGCTGGCCTGCAGCTCCTCCATCACCCGGGCCGGGCCGTCGCTGACCGCCAGGATGGCGCCTGGACCGGTGTCGGTCATGAGCGCCAGTCCGGCTCCGCTCACGGGCACGTTCGCTGCGCAGGCGGCAACCAACAGCACCGGCAGGTCGCGGCCTGGCCGGACGCAGTCGACCAGCGTGGAGAGGATCTCCTGCGCCCGCGTCGTCGGTATGCCCGTCATCGCGATGCCCGGGTCCGCGAGCACACGACCACTAGGCGCGGTGACACGGGTTGGCCGCGAGCCCGGTCCCCCAGACCCACCGGCAGCGTCGTCGACATCCCACCGTTTCTGCGCACTAGTTGCGCTACCAAGGTCTGGGGCAACGCTCAACTGGCACCCAAGCCTACAAAAAGGGGTCGGCCGGTAGCAACGCCCCCCTCGCGCCATCCGCGGATTCTGGTCGCGCGATCCGCGGATTCTGGTCGCCGCGGCCCCGCCCGGCACGCAGGGCGTGGACGGCCGAGGCCGGACGGCGGGCAGAGCGACGCGGCGACGGGGCGGGTCTGGCGTACCAGACCCGCCCCGTCGGCGGTTGTGCTGACCAGGCGTCCAGCGCCTGGACCTCAGACCTGATCGGTCAGAAGTCCATGCCGCCCATGCCACCCATGCCGCCGTCGCCACCCGGCATGGCCGGAGCGGCCTTCTCGGGCTTGTCGGCGACGACTGCCTCGGTGGTGAGGAACAGCGCGGCGATGGAGGCCGCGTTCTGCAGCGCCGACCGGGTCACCTTGGCCGGGTCGATGATGCCCTCGGCGATCATGTCGACGTACTCACCGTTACTGGCGTCGAGGCCGTGGCCAGCGGTGAGACCGGCGACCTTCTCAGCCACAACACCGCCCTCGAGGCCGGCGTTGACCGCGATCTGCTTGAGTGGCGCGGACATCGCGGCGCGCACGATGTGCGCACCGGTCAGCTCGTCACCCTCGAGGTCGATCTTCTCGAACGCGGCGGCGGTCGCCTGCACGAGAGCCACGCCACCACCGGCGACGATGCCCTCCTCGACGGCGGCCTTGGCGTTGCGCACCGCGTCTTCGATGCGGTGCTTACGCTCCTTGAGCTCGACCTCGGTGGCCGCGCCGACCTTGATCACCGCAACGCCGCCGGCCAGCTTGGCCAGCCGCTCCTGCAGCTTCTCGCGGTCGTAGTCGGAGTCGCTGTTCTCGATCTCGGCACGGATCTGGTTGACGCGACCCTGGATCTGGTCCGCGTCGCCGGCGCCTTCGACGATCGTGGTCTCGTCCTTGGTGACCACGACCTTGCGGGCCCGGCCGAGCAGGTCGAGGCCGACGGTGTCGAGCTTGAGCCCGACCTCCTCGCTGACGACCTGGCCGCCGGTGAGGATGGCGATGTCTTGCAGCATGGCCTTGCGGCGGTCGCCGAAGCCCGGTGCCTTGACGGCAACGGACTTGAACGTGCCGCGCATCTTGTTGACGACCAGGGTCGCGAGCGCCTCGCCCTCGACGTCCTCGGCGATGATCACCAGCGGCTTGGTCGACTGCATGACCTTCTCGAGCACCGGTACGAAGTCCTTGACCGAGCTGATCTTGGAGTTCACGACGAGGATGTAGGCATCCTCGATCACGGCCTCCATGCGCTCGGCGTCGGTCCAGAAGTACGGCGAGATGTAGCCCTTGTCGAAGCGCATCCCCTCGGTGAGCTCGAGCTCGAGCCCGAAGGTGTTGCTCTCCTCGACGGTGATGACGCCTTCCTTGCCGACCTTGTCCATGGCTTCGGCGATGATCTCGCCGACCTGGGTGTCGGCGGCGGAGATCGAGGCGGTGGAGGCGATTTGCTCCTTGGTCTCGACGTCCTTGGCCATCGAGAGCAGCTGCTCACAGATGGCCTCGGTGGCGTGCTCGATGCCGCGCTTCAGCGACATCGGGTTGGCACCGGCCGCGACGTTGCGCAGACCCTCACGCACGAGCGCCTGGGCCAACACGGTGGCGGTGGTGGTGCCGTCGCCGGCGACGTCGTCGGTCTTCTTGGCGACCTCCTTGACGAGCTCGGCGCCGATCTTCTCGTACGGGTCCTCCAGCTCGATCTCCTTGGCGATGGACACGCCATCGTTGGTGATCGTGGGGGCGCCCCACTTCTTCTCGAGTACGACGTTGCGGCCCTTGGGGCCGAGAGTCACCTTGACGGCGTCGGCGAGGGTATTCATCCCTCGCTCGAGCGCGCGCCGGGCGTCCTCATTGAACGCAATGGTCTTGGGCATGTGTCCGCGAGTCCTCACGCGTAGACGGTGGGTCGGACCGACATGACGCCCGCGACGGACGGTCGTACACGTCCCGGTCACATCCCGGTCGGCATACGGCCTCGTCAGGCCGGTCTGGCTGTCACTCTCCGGTGGAGAGTGCCAACTCAAGGTTTAGCACTCGACCCCCGAGAGTGCAAGCCACGCGCGACTGCCGGGCGTCCGGCGACTCACCCCAGTCCGGCGGCCTCGAACGCGTCGTACGACGACGCGATGGTCGCGGTGGGGCCGACCTCACCGGCGATCGCGTCCAGCGTCTTGAGCCCGTCACCGGTGTTGAAGACCACGGTCTCGGCCTCGGGGTCGAGTCGGCCGGCCTCGACCAGCTTTTTCAGCGTCGCCACGGTCACGCCGCCAGCGGTCTCGGCGAAGATCCCCTCGGTACGCGACAACAGCGCGATCCCGGCGCGGATCTCGTCGTCGGTGACCGACTCGACGGCGCCGCCGGTGCGCCGCACCGAGTCCAGCACGTACGGGCCGTCGGCGGGGTTGCCGATTGCCAGCGACTTGGCGATGGTGTCCGGGCGTACCGGGCGGACCACGTCGTGGCCGTCGCGGAAGGCCGCTGCCACCGGCGAGCAGCCCGCGGCCTGGGCGCCGAAGATCGTGTACGGGGTGTCGTCGACGAGGCCGTGCCGGACGAGCTCGCCGAAGCCCTTGTCGATCTTGGTCAGCTGCGACCCGGACGCGACCGGCACCACCACCTGGCGCGGCAGCCGCCAGCCCAGCTGCTCGGCGACCTCGAAGCCCAGCGTCTTGGAGCCCTCGGCGTAGTAGGGCCGGACGTTGACGTTGACGAACGCCCAGTCCTCGTGCTCGGCGGCGATCTCGGTGGCGAGCCGGTTGACGTCGTCGTAGGTGCCGTCCACGGCCACCAGAGTCCCGCCGTAGACGGCCGTGGCGAGCACCTTGGGTCGCTCGAGGTCCTGCGGGATCAGCACCACGCTGCGGATGCCGGCGCGGGCGGCCGCCGCGGCCACGGCGTTGGCGAGGTTGCCGGTCGAGGGACAGGCGAGCACGGTGAAGCCGAGCTCGCGTGCGGCAGCCAGCGCCACCGCGACCACGCGGTCCTTGAAGGAGTGCGTGGGGTTGCCGCTGTCGTCTTTGACCCAGAGCTTCTTGATGCCGAGCTCGCGGCCGAGGCGGTGGGCGCGGACCAACCGGGTCATGCCGGGGTCCGTGCCGGGCAGGTCGGCGACGTCGGCCGGCACCGGCAGCAGCGGCTGGTAGCGCCAGATGGTTTGCGGCCCCGCCTCGATCTGGGCGCGGGTGACCTGGGCGTCGGGGGCGTAGGCGACCTCGAGCGGGCCGAAGCACTCCTGACAGGCGAACTCCGCGCCGAGGGGCTGACGTGCCCCGCAGGCCCGGCAGGACAGGGCCACCGCATTGCCGAAGGCGCCGGACCGCACGGCGCGGCCGGTCGGCCCGCGCAGCGGATCGGTGTCGTCAGTGGGGGTCCCGGACTGCAGCACTGCGCTCAACGTCGCCTCCTCCTCATCTTCCCCGCGACGACTCTCGTCGTGGGACGGATGTGGCACCGTGGCAGCGGACCCGCCGCGTTCACAGGGCGGCGAGCGGGGTCGTGCGTTGCTGTGCGGTTGCCGGGGCTTCGTCGGGCCGTGTCCCTCTGCCCCTCGTGATGAGCACCCAAAATGTACGACGGCGGAGCTCCAGGGGCGGCATCGCATCTTGGTCCGCGAGACGGCGTCTCAGCAGTCGGGACGCGAGGTTTCACGTCTCGTCCGGCGTCGCCTCGTGGTGCGGGTGCCCCTTGGTCCGGCGGCGCTCCTTCATCTCCGCCTCGAACAGGTGGCGTCGGCCCTGTGCGAGCGCGTCTCGGGCGTCGGCCTCGATCGCGGTGAAGACCGAGTAGTAGGTGTCGTCGTACTCCTCGACGAGCTGGAAGGTCCAGCGGCCCGCGATCACGTTACGTCCGACGAGCTCGGTGTCGAGACGGTCGGCGAGCCGGTCGTGGCCGGCGCTGCGGAGCAGCGCGACCGCGTCACCGAGCGCGAGGTCAGCGGCGCCGGCCTTGCGGTGGAATGCGTACAGCGAGCCGCGCGCGTCCTCCACCACCTCCAGCGCCTCCGACAGCTTGCCGAGCGCCGCCACGGTCAGGTCGTCCACGCCCTCGGGGCGTACGTGCCGGGGGGCGGGCAGGTCGGCGGCACCGGTCACACCCGCCCTCCTGCCAGCGCGTCGGCGAGCTGGCCGAGCCAGCCGACCAGCGCCGCCGGCGAGTCGAGAACGAGGTCGGCCCGCGCCATCAGCTCGTGGCGGTCGTCGGCCGGGTTGCCACCCACCCCGATCAGCAGGCCGGCGACGTCACCGTCACCGCCGCGGAACCGCTCGACCGCGTCGAAGGCCGCCAGGTCGCCGAGGTCGTCACCCGCGTAGACCACCGTGGTCACCTCGGCCAGCTCGCGCTCGGCGAGCAGCGCATCCAGGGCGGCACCCTTGTCCATGCCGGGCGCGCGCAGCTCCAGCACCAGCTTGCCCGGCTCGACGATCAGGTCGTGGTCGGCGGCAAGGGCCGACAGTGGCGCCTGCAACCGTTCCATCGCGCCCTCCGGGGCCGGCAGCCGGCGCAGATGCACCCCGAGCGCTCTGCCCTTGTCCTCCAGGTGCGCCCCGTCCAGGCCCTGCGCGACCAGCAGGTCCACGACGGCGGCGCGCGCCCGCTCGATCCCCGGGTGTGCCGGTGGGGCGGTGGCCGCGCCGGTGGCTGCAGCCCACTGCTCGACGCCGTACTGCCCGAGGATCCGCAGGTGGTCCAGCCCGGGCGCCGACTCGAAGCCGCCCAGGCGAAGCGCCTCGGCCACCGGTCGCCCGGTCACGACGACGACGGCGCCCAGCGAGGGCGCCAGCCGGCCGAGCACATCGGTGGCGCCGGCCTCGGCCCAGGCGGCGGCCGGGTCGTCGACGATCGGCGCCAGGACCCCGTCAAAGTCAGTGGCCAGCAGCACCCGGTGCGGCTCGGCCAGCACACGGTCGAGCCCGGCGCGTCCGTCAGCGGTGTCAAGTCGGCACAGGGCCATGGGTCGAAACTAGACCCCTGGCCTCGGGTGCGCTCAGGGAGCGCCGGTGAGCACCACGGTCAGCCGGTCAAAGCTCATCGGCGGGACCGCGGGCAGCACCCGGTCGATGCCGATGTCGGCGGCCAGCAGCTGCGCCTGCTCGGTCAAGTCGGCGGGATGGTAGACGGTGCTGCCCGCGATCTCGCCATACCAGTTGTCGGTCGCCACGACCTGCCATCCGCTGTCGCGCAACTGGGCGGTGGTCTGGGCGGCCAGACCAGTGATCGGCGAGTTGTTGTAGACCTCGACGTAGGCGGACCGGCGGTCCGGCGGCCTCGGCTTGTCCTGCCGGTTGGTCTTCTTGTCGTCGGCCGGCTTGGCACCGGCATCGCGCTTGCTCGTCTCGTCGGGCGAGTCCCCCGCGCGGGGCAGGTCGGCGTCTGCGTCGCCGGCACCCGCACCCGTGCTCGTACCGTCCTGCTGGGCAACGACGTCGGGCTCACGGTCGCCGGAGACCGCAAAGCCGACCAGCGCCAGGGCCACCAGCACGGCACTGACCGCGACCAGCCAGCTCGGCAGGACCAGCCCCCGGTCGTCCCGCTTCATCGCGGCCCGAGGTCGATGCCCAAGCGGCGCGCGGAGCGGGCCCGCTGCCGGGCCTGACGGAGCCGACGGAGGCGCTTCACCAGCAGCGGATCGTAGGCGAGCGCCGCCGGGGCGTCGATGAGCGCATTCAGCACCTGGTAGTAGCGCGTCGCCGACATGGCGAACTTGTCGCGGACAGCCTGCTCCTTGGCACCGGCGAACTGCCACCACTGCCGCTCGAAGGCAAGGATGTCCCGGTCGCGCTGCGACAGCTCTGCCGCTGCCTCGGCGGCGGAGCCGGAGGTCACGACGTCGGCGGCGTCCATGGCTGACTCCCGGGGTTTGATGTCGGTGAGCTGGTCGAAGCGCAGTTCTCATCGTAGGCGACGAACCACAGCGGTGTCATTCGCCACGGCCCGCGCGTCGCACCCGGTGCGTACCTGGCCCGGCACTGGGCAGACGGCGCCGCAACGGGGCAGAGTGACCCCGGTGACGAGCACTCCACCAGCACCTGACCGCGCCGTCGGTTTCGGGATCCTCGCCACCGGCGGGATCGCCAACGGCTTCGTCCGCGACCTTGCCCACGTGCCGGGTGCACGTGCTGTTGCGGTCGGCTCCCGCAGCCTCGACCGGGCCCGGGTGTTCGCTGCCGAGCACGGCGTCGCCGCCGCGTACGGGTCGTACGAGCAGGTGCTTGCCGACCCCGCGGTCGACGTGGTGTACGTCGCCACGCCGCACTCGGCACACGAGGACAACGTGCTGGCGGCACTCGCCGCCGGCAAGGCGGTCCTCTGCGAGAAGCCGCTGGCGCTGACGGCCCGCCAAGCGGCCCGGATGGTCGACGAGGCGCGCCGGCGCGGGCTCTTCCTCGCCGAGGCGATGTGGATGCGCTGCAACCCGACGCTGCTGCGCGTGGTCGACGGTGTGCGCGCCGGGTGGGTGGGCGAGGTCCGGCAGGTGCGCGCCGACCTCGGCCTGGCGGCCCGTTCCGATCCCGACAGCCGCTGGCACGATCCCGCCCTCGGTGCCTCCTCCCTGCTCGACGTCGGCATCTATCCGCTGACGCTCGCCACCTGGTTGCTGGGCGAACCCGAGCAGGTGCACGGCGCCGCCGTGCTGGACGAGCGCGGGGTGGACGACACCGCCGGGCTGGTGCTCTCGTACGCATCCGGCGCCGTGGCAACGCTGTCCTGCTCGCAACAGTCGTGGAGCGACTCGGCGGCCACCATCGCCGGCAGCGCCGGGCGGATCGAGATCGCCCCACGGATGCACCACCCGCCGTCGGTGACGTGGGTGTCCGGCGCCATGGATGCCCCCCAGGTCGAGACGTTCTCCGAGCCGGTGATCGGCAAGGGTCTGGCGCACGAGGCCATCGAGGTGGTGCGTTGTCTGCGAGCCGGTCAGCTGGAGAGCCCGCTGCTACCGCTGGCGGGGACGCTGCTGGTCGCGCGGTTGCTCGACCGCGCCCGCGAGGTCTGCGGCGTACGGCTACCGGGAGACGACCTGGCCTGACAGGACTATGGTCTCGTCGATGCCTTCTCGCTCCCCTTCCAGCGCCGCCCGCGCAACTCCGAGCGCCGACTTCGTCGTCGTCGCCAACCGGCTGCCGGTGGACCGCGTCGTCGAGAGCGACGGTCAGACCGGTTGGCGGACGTCGCCGGGCGGGCTGGTCAGCGCGCTCGAGCCGGTGATGCGCAGCAACGACGGCGCCTGGATCGGCTGGCACGGCAACCCCGACGAGAGGCTCGACGCCTTCACACACAACGACCTGGAGCTCGTGCCGGTGCCGCTGTCGGCACAGGAGGTGCAGGAGTACTACGAGGGCTTCTCCAATGCCACCTTGTGGCCGCTGTACCACGATGTCATCGCCCCGCCGGAGTTCCACCGGGAGTGGTGGGAGGCCTACGTCGCGGTCAACCGGCGTTTCGCCGACCGAGCCGCTGAGGTTGCCGCGGAGGGTGCCGTGGTGTGGGTCCAGGACTACCAACTGCAGCTGGTGCCGCGCATGCTGCGCGAGTCCCGGCCCGACCTGCGGATCGGCTTCTTCCTGCACATCCCGTTCCCGCCGACCGAGCTGTTCAGCCAGATCCCGTGGCGGCGCCAGCTGCTCGAGGGCCTGCTCGGCGCCGACCTGGTGGGCTTTCAACTGCCAGAGGCGGCAGCCAACTTCGTCCGGCTGGTCCGCCAGCGCGTGGGCTACAAGACCCAGCGTGACCACATCACCCTGCCCGACGGCCGCCAGGTGCGGGCCAAGCCGTTCGCGATCTCGATCGACACCGCGGGCTTCGAAGAGCTGGCCCGGCAGCCGGCGACCGAGCGACGCGCCGCCGAGATCCGGGAGAACCTCGGCAACCCCCGCCAGATCCTCCTCGGCGTGGACCGTCTCGACTACACCAAGGGCCTGGGGCAACGGCTCCGCGCGTTCGGTGAGCTGCTCTCCGACGGAGCACTGGACGACAACGAGGCAGTCTTCATCCAGGTGGCGACGCCGTCTCGGGAGCGGGTCGACCAGTACCGCCTGCTGCGCGACGACATCGACCGCCTCGTCGGGCGCATCAACGGTGAGTCCGGGCACATCGGCCCCCAGCCGGTGACCTACCTGCACTCCTCGTACCCCCGTACGGAGATGGCCGCGCTCTACCGCGCCGCTGACGTGATGGTCGTGACGCCGTTGCGCGACGGGATGAACCTGGTGGCCAAGGAGTTCGTGGCCTGCCGCGTCGATGGCGCCGGCGCGCTGGTGCTCAGCGAGTTCGCCGGGGCCGCCGACGAGCTCAAGCAGGCGTTCCTCGTCAACCCGTACGACATCAACGGGATGAAGTCGGGGATGCTGGCCGCGATGCGCTCGGACAAGCGTGAACTGGCCCGACGGATGCGGGCGATGCGCAAGCAGGTCACCGAGCACGACATCAGCGCCTGGGCCGACAGCTTCCTCACCGAGCTGAGGCGCGAGGTCTAGCGCCGTGCCCGGGCTGCGCCGACGGCTGATCCTGGTGTTCGTGCTGCTCGTCGCGGTCGTCGCTGCACCGCTGGTGGTGGCTGCTCCGGTCGCGTCAGCTCCCGACACCGAGCAACGCCGCTTCTGGGTCAAGGACACGCACCGCTACTCCTCGCCGTGGTACCGCGGTAGCCACCGCCGGATGATCAACTTCGGCTGCACCCGCGCCCCGTACTACGCCCCCGACCCGCGGTGCGTCAGGCAGCGCGGCTTCCACCACGGTGTCGACGTCGCGATGCGGTGCGGGACTCCGCTTTACGCGGCAATCCCCGCCCGGGTGGTCCGTCCGCGGTCGGCCGGGGCACTCGGCGCTGCCTACGGCGCGCACGCGTTCCGGCTGCGCAGTGCGAAGCGCGGCCGCGACATCGTCATCGGCCACACCCGCCGCGTGTTCGTGCGGCCCGGCGATCGGGTCCGCCCCGGGCAACGAATCGCGCGGGCCTCCGACGCGGCCGCGCCCGATGGCTGCCATCTGCACTTCGAGGTGCGCCCCGCCCGGGGCGGCTACCTGTCCGCCGTGGACCCCGAGCGGCTGCTGCGGGCCACCCGGCGGGACTGAGACCCGCTCCTCGCCGACGATCATGCATCCCAGCCGCCACAACGACGGCAATGCATGATCGCGCGTCCGGCCGGGGCGGCTTACGCGCGTACAGCGGCGTCCAGCACTCGCGCGACGCCCAGCGCACCCTCGTGGGCGGGCAGGTCCTCCACGCCGACTTGGAGTCGCAACCGCCAGTTGGGGCGGTCGGTCGTGCCGGGCACGTTGGGCCGTTGCCGCTCGGCCACGGCATCTTCGAGCGTCGCCGCAAGCAGCACCGACGGCGAGCGTGCAAGGAGCCGGTGCGCCGCCAGCACGGCCTCCTCATCACCGGCGTCGACCGCCAGGCCGCTGGGCCCGACCAGCCGTGCCAAGATCTGCTGGCGCCCAGCGTCGAGCTGGGCCGGCGTGCCCAGTCCCAGCTCGGCCTGCTCGGCGGCGTCGGAGCCGCTCCAGAGCCCGGCTACCGTCGGCAGGTCGTGCGTCGTGACCGCTGCCAGCGACGACGGCTCCCAGCCGGACGGATCGCCGTCCTCGAACCACAGCACCTTGTACGACAGCACGTCGTGGGCGGCCAGGGCCTCGCGTACGCCGGGCTCGACGGTGCCGAGGTCCTCGCCGACCACCAACGCGCCGGCCCGGTGGCTCTCCAACGCGACGATGTCGAGCATCTCCGCACTGGGGTAGCGGACGTAGGCACCATCGGCCGGCGAGCCACCGGCGGGCACCCACCACAACCTGAACAGCCCCATGACGTGGTCGATCCGGATGCCGCCGGCGCCGGCCATGGTGGCCCGCAGCGACTGGATGAACGGCTCGTAGTCGGCCATCTGCAGTCGCCACGGCACCAGCGGGGGCGAGCCCCAGTCCTGACCCGCGGCGTTGAAGGCGTCCGGCGGCGCCCCGACGTACACCCCGTCGGCGAGCTGGTCCTGCCATGCCCAGGCGTCCGCACCGGAACCGCCGACGCCGATCGGCAGGTCCTGGATGACCGTCAGGGCGCCGGTGGCGTCCCGCAGCTGCATGTCCAGCAACCACTGCAACCAGGCGTGGAAGACGACGTCGTCGGCATGCTCGGCGGCGAAGTCCGCGACGGCGTCGGAGGCCGGGCGCTGCAGCTCGTCGGGCCAGGTGCGCCAGTCGGCACCGAATGTCTCAGCGAGGGTGCACCAGACTGCGTACTCCTGCAGCGCGCTGCCTTGCTCCGCCCGCCACCGGCGCGAACGCGGGCACTCCCCAACCGCTGCGAACACCGCGTACAGCGCCTCGCGCTTGAGCGGCCACACGGCGTCGCGGTCCACGTCGCCGGCGGGCAAGCCGTCGGCTCGCTCCTCGTAGCAGGTGAGGTCGACGTCGCCCGCGCCCGGCACCTCGTCGACCCGCAGGTAGATGGGGTTGAGGAAGCGCCTGGTCGCCGGCAGGTACGGGCTGGCCTCCTGCGGCAGCGACGGCGGCACGGCATGCAGGGGATTGACCAGCATGAAGCCGGCACCGAGCTGCTGCGACCACTCGCGGACGGCCCGCAGGTCGGCGAGGTCACCGATGCCCCAGCTGCCGCGCGACCGCAGCGCGTACACCTGCACGGTGAAGCCCCACGCCCGGCCGCCAGCGGGTAGGCAGCACCGGCCCGGCGAGACGATGAGCCGCCGCTCGGCACCGTCCGCGCCGCGGATGCGGTGGTAGCCCAGCGGGAAGTCCGCCGGCACGGTGCGGCTGTCGAGGCGGCGCAGCGAGCCGTCCTCACAGGTCACCTCGGCGCTCCCGTCGGCTCCGGGGCACAACTCGGCGGGCCACTGCGCACCGGGTCGGGTCACCACCGGGCGCCGGGCGTCCAGATCCACGGGCGGGTCGCCGATCACCCGGCGGAAGGTGTCGAGCACGTCATCGGGGACGCGTTGCTGGCGTCCCTGCGCGTCGATCCAGTCGGGCAGCAGCCCCGACGCGTCCGGCGGCAGGTCCGGCAGGTCGGTCGACGTCACGGCGCGATCCTGCCCG
>Ga0183260_10001233_pt1 | contig 21680 bp, 20 predicted proteins | sample AntDrymUQ4972206_2_FD_129768 | JGI IMG/M metagenome (GOLD analysis project Ga0183260, IMG submission 129768) | Polar desert sand microbial communities from Dry Valleys, Antarctica - metaG UQ497 (22.06) (version 2) (version 2) | ecosystem: Environmental > Terrestrial > Soil > Desert | place...
CACGACGCGCTGCTCGGTGGCGCGGAGCCCGACGTTGATCACGTACCCGAGGAGGCCAACGAGGACGATGGCTGCGTACAGCTCCGGAAGCTGGTAGGCGAGTTGCTGCCTCTGCATGTACGACCCGATTCCTTCCGTGCCGATGACGAACTCGGCGGTCACGCCGACGAGGAGCGCGAGCGATGCGCTGACTCTGATCCCAGTCGCGATGCTCGGAAGCGCGGCGGGCAGCGTCACCCGAACGAGCCTCCCGACCTTCGTGACACCGGACGTCCCCGCGACATCGTGGAGTACTTGATCGGTGCCACGCACGCCGTACAGCGTGTTGATGAGGATCGGCCACAGGGCGGCGTAGGCGATCAGCAACCGGCGCATCGGGACGCCGACGCCGAAGAACAGGATCGCGAGCGGTATGACCGCGACGGCCGGGATCGGTCGCAGGAACTCGATCACCACGGACAAGGCGTCGGCGAGCATGCGTGAGCTGCCGGCCGCGACACCGAGGAGCACACCACCGACGATCGCCAGGGCAAACCCCTCGGCGTAGCTCGCGAGCGTCGTTCCCAGCTCACCGGGGAGCGTGCCGGACACGATGCCGTCGGCAAGTGCGCGCAGGGTGGCCGACGGCGCGGGCAGGCTGTCCTGGAGCTCGAGCAGACGGACGCCCGCCTCCAGGATGGCGGCGAGGAGCGCGACGAAGAGCCAGCCGGCGAGATTGGCTCGCTTCACCACGCGGTGTACCCGTCGCACTGTTCCCATCATCGCGCGCGGGAGCCGTGCCGGAAGAGGGCACGCGAGCGAGCCCTCCTCCGGCGTTCGGCGAGTCCTCTCCCTTGGTTTCGCCTGGTCGGCTACTCCTCCGCCCCTTCGTCGTCGCGTGCCGCGCCCTCTCCCCGATCACCCTTCGTGTCCGCGGGCTCCTGGATCTCGATCCGCTCGCCGCTGATGGTGACGTCGAAGGTGCCCACGACGTTCCCCTGCGGGTCGCGGGCGACGGCGACGGAAACGCCGCGGAGCGTCCGGAGGTTCCTGCGCAGCCGCAGCTGCGTGTGCGCCTCCTGCGTGCCGATGTAGCGGCCCTCGGCGTCGAACCGGAAGAACATGAGCGTGAGGGCGAAGCGGCGATCGCCGGTGCGCACCCATTCACCGTGCCCGGGGCTGCGTCGACTCGGCGGTGCCCCGACGCCCGTCTCGATCAGCTCACCGCTGGGCAAGTAGGTGTTGAGTGTCGGGAAGCTCGCGGGCAAGCCGGGAGGAGGATTGTCGGGCCTCACGGTCACGAGCCAGGTGCCTTCGAGCTCCTGTCCGACACCGGACACGGTGCGGAGCTCGGGACCGCCACGGGCGCCGATCGTCTGAGCGGCGAGCAGGCTGACCAGCACGGTCAGCACCAGTCCCACACTCACCAGGTGCAAGCGTTTCTTCATTGTCACTCCCTTCCGTTTGGGGTCGATCCCACCTTCCGCAGTCCACGCTCGGGGCACATCGGGGAAACCCCGACAGTTCGGGCCGTCGCTTCTGGAATCCATTGGGGCGCCAGTCACGAGACGCTCGCCGCGAAGATCGTTCCGCTCGGGGGCGGGAGGATGGGGAGTGGGATGAAGAGGCGGGACCGGGTGAGCCGATCGATGAGCTCCCGCAGCGGCGCGTCGATGACTGCGGCGTGTGGCATGAGCTGGGCGAGCACCGCCGGCCCGTCGACGGCTGCGAGGAGGTCATCCCGTTCGAAGACGACCCAGACTGGCTCCGCGGTCGGCAGCGCGACGACGACGAGGCTCGCGGACGTCTCCAGGAAGGTGCGGATGGAGAGCTCGAGCGCCAGGCGCCGGGGTGAGAGCGCGGTTTGCGACCACGACGCGGATCGGCCGGGGTACGGGCATCTCGCCCGGGCGGAGCAGATCGCGAAGTAGATCCCGTTCTCCGCCGGGACGACGCGGAACTGGGCCCAGTCCGTCACGAGCGTGAGCGAGTCGACGACGGCCGTCGTCGTTGCTTCCGTAACCGAGAGCTTGCGGCCGGGCAGCAGCCTGTAGCGGCCATTCGCGTGGGCACGAATCACCCGTGCATGTGCGAGCGTCTCGGGCCGCACCTGGGACGACATCGGCTGCGCCGGGCCTTCCGCGGCGGCGGACACTCCTGCGCCAGCCACGCCTGCGGTCAGCGCGGCGAGCACGATCGCTGTCAGACCTGCTGTCCTCCTAGTCATTTGCCACTCCCTTCTCGTGGGGTCGACTCACTCTCCGCAGTCCCCGCTCCGGGCGCATCAGGGGAACCCCGACAGTTCGGGCCTCTCGCGCCTGGAACCCATTGGGGTGGTAGGTCACAATCGGCCTGTGGGGACGATCCCGAGCTTTGAGCTGGTCGGGAGGGCGCAGGAGCTGGCACAGCTGCGCGAGTTCGTCGAGCGCCTGCGCGAGGATCCCGGCGCCGTCCTCGTTCGCGGCGAGCCGGGCATCGGGAAGACCGTGCTGTGGCGTGAGGCCGTGGCCGCCGCCGAGCGAGCGGGAGTCCGCGTGCTGATCTCGCGGTGCGCGGAGGCGGAGATGCCGATCCCGCTCGGAGCCGTGTCAGACCTGCTCGATCCCGCGTACGAGGAAGTCGCCAGCAGGCTGGCGGAGCCGCAGCGACTTGCCCTCGCCGCTGCCCTCGGGATCGCGAACGACGCGCCTCGCCAGGCGGACCGGCTTGCGCTCCCGCGCGCGCTCCTCGCCGCCTTCCGCTGCCTTGCGGAGGAGGCCCCGTTGCTCGTGGCCCTCGACGACGTCCAGTGGCTCGACGGCGCGTCGGCGCGCGTGCTCGCCTTTGCGGCGCGGCGCACCGGGAAGGCGCCGATCGGCATTCTCGCGACGCTGCGTGGAGGGCCCGAGGAGCGCGAGCCCCTCGCGCTCGCGGACGCGTTCGACCCTGGTGCATTCGCCGAGATCGCGCCTGGGCCGCTCAGCATGGGCGCGTTGCAGCACCTGGTGCGTGCGCGATCCGGCCTCCGGATTCCGCGATCGACGCTGGCCGCCGTCCACGCGGCCTCCGGAGGAAATCCGATGTTCGCGCTCGAGTTCGCGCGGGTCGCCGGACGGGAGGATGCGGTGCTGCGAGCGCAGCTGCCGGTGCCGTCATCGCTCCAGGAGCTCGTGCAGGAGCGCATCCGCTCGTTCCCGGAGGGCACGCGACCGCTGCTCGAGCTGGTCGCGGCCATCGAGCGGCCGACCCAGTCGCTGCTCGCAAAGGCCCTCGGCGGGGTTGCCGCGGCCGAGATGCGCGTCGACGAAGCCTTCTCCGCGGGCGCCATCAGTGTTGGCGGAGACGACGTCGTGCGTTTCACCCACCCGCTGCTCGGGTCGGCCGTGTACTTCGAGATGTCGTCCGCTCGCCGCCACTCTTTGCACCGCGAGGTGGCCGGGCTCATGGACGAGCTCGAGCAGCAGGCACGCCACCTCGCACTAGCGACGGGAGAGCCCGACGGCGCGATCGCGGACATTGTCGAGCGGGCAGCGGCGGCTGCTGCCGAGCGGGGAGCGCCCGACGCGGCGGCGGGCCTCGCAGCCGAGGCCGTTCGGTTGACACCCGCAGACGACGAGGTCGCGCGTATCCGCCGGACGTTCGTCGGCGCCGGTTTCCTGCTCGAATCCGGCGACGTGCGTGGTGCGCGGGCGCGAGTCGAGCCGTTGCTCGATCCGAGTGTCCCGGCCGCCGTTCGGGCGCAGGCGCTCATGCTGAGAGCGGAGACCGAGCACGAAGACCGAACGCGCCTTCGGGCGTTCCTGCGCGAGGCGATCGACATCGCACCGGATCCCCGCGTGCGCTGCCAGGCATGGATCCGCTACGCACAGCACGGCGGCTGGGTCTCGGGCGATGCGCGGACGGCGGCCGAGTCGGCGCGCGAGGCGCTTCGCATCGCCGTCGAGCTCGAGGACCGAGCGCTGATCGCCGCTTCCAGGGCGGCCCTCGCCTACTACGAGGCTGGCCGCGGGCGGCGGGAGCTCGAAGTCGACGAGGCGGAACTCGTCGGTGCGGAGCGGTTGTTGCGGACGGCGCCGTGGCAGGTCACCCCGGCGATCTCGGTCGGGGCGCGGCTGCTTTGGGCGGGGGAGCTCGACCGCGCGCGCGACGTCCTCCGCCGCGAGCACGACGAGCTCGTGCACCAGGGCAGCATGCTCAAGCTCCCCCTCGTGCTCCAGATCACGCTCGTCGACCTCGAGTGGCGCGCAGGGCGCTGGGCCGCGGCCGAGGCGTACGTCGAGGAGGCGCGCGCGATCCTCGAGGACGCGCTCCCGGGTGGCGCCCACGTCCTCTCCTACGCACGTCTCCTCGTTGCCGGATCCTTCGGTCGCGTCGACGAGGCGCGCAGCCTCGCCGCGGAGGCCCTGCGCTTCTCGGAGCTTCGAGACGATCGCCTGAATCCGCTGCGCATCCGCTGGGCCCTCGGTCACGTCGAGCTGGCGCACGGCGACGCCGCAGCCGCGTGGCAGGCACTCGAAGGAATGCCCGAGGCCCTCGATGTGTTCGGGATCGCTGAGCCGGGGTGGCAGCCCGTCCTCCCCGACGTCGTCGAGACGCTCGTAGGCCTCGGCCGGCTGGATGAAGCAGAAGCGGTCTTGCAGCAACTCGAGACGCAGGCAGCGGCGCTGCGGCACAGATGGGCGGCACCCGCCGCCCTCCGGTGCCGCGCGCTGCTGCTGCTCGCCCGCGAACGTTCGGACGACGCAGCCGACGCCGCAGAACGCGCGGCGGACGAGTTCGAGGAGCTCGGCTTTCCGCTCGACGCTGCCCGCGCACTCCTCGTGGCAGGAGCTGCGAAACGACGTGCCGGGCAGCGCCGACGGGCGGCGGGCGCGCTGCAACGAGCGATCGAGATCCTCACCGCGCTCCCCGCGCCACTCTGGCTCGAACGTGCCGAGGACGAGCTCCGGCGGGCAAGCCCGCGCCCGCGCCGCGAGAGGGAGCTGACGAGCGCCGAGCGCCGCGTCGCGGCGCTCGTGTCGGAGGGACAGACAAATCGCGAGGTCGCCGCGCAGCTGTTCACGACGATCGCGACCGTCGAGGCGCATCTCACCCGCATCTACCGCAAGCTCGGCGTACGCTCCCGCACTCAGCTCGCGCGTGCAGCCGCCGCTGGCGCACTCGATCTCGACGATTAGCCGGCGCGTGGCCGCGGTTCCCGGTCCGGCGGCCCAGAGGGTGATATCGCGGCCTTCGATCGCCGCTCATGAGCGGGGGCTGCCTTCGCGCTCGTATCCCTCTACCTCGGGCTCACTATCCTCAGCGACTCGAGCCCACCTCAGCCAGGTCGACGCGCTCTTCGAGCTCGCGGAGCAGCTCAGCCACCTCGCGCCGCGCGAGACGCCCGAAGGCTAGCGCCGGTATTGACGATCAACGCTCTGTTCTCACGGCGAGCTTCGCCCGCGTATCCTCGAAGTTGCCGATGCGGGCCTTCGCGCTGTTCGCCGAGGACAATGCGCTCCGAGCTTGCGCTCGCCGCCGACTTGATCGAGGCCGAGGAGGCGCGCACAGGTCTCACCACGCCGGAGTCGTCGCGCTGCGTGCAGGACGGCGGCTGCCGGCCGGAGTCTAATCTTCCTCGATGGGCGACGAGCAGCGTCTGAGCCCCGAGGGGCAGCTCCGCTCGGCCCGTGAAGGCTTCGATACGGGGTCCGACTTCACGGTGGCCGTCGAGGAGGAGTTCGCGCTCCTCGATCCCGACTCGCTCGGCCTCACGAACCGGTTCGAGGAGCTTCAGGAGGGGGCTCGCGGCACCGACCTCGAGCCTTTCCTGATGGGCGAGTTGATCGCCTCGGAGGTGGAGGTGACGACTGGCCGCTGCGAGAGCTTCGGCGAGGCCTCGGCACGCCTGGGCGAGCGCCGTCAGCAGCTCCAGGGCCTCGCCGACGGACTCGGGATCTCGCTCGGCGCCACGGGGACGCACCCGTGGAGCCCGTGGCAGGAGCAGCGCATCATCGACACGCCCCACTACCGCCGGAACGACGAGCTCCTGCGCTACGTCGTCTGGCGCAACAACTCGTTCGGCATCCACGTGCACGTCGGCATCCGGGGCGCAGACCGCGCGGTGCGCGTGTGCGACGCGATGCGAACGCACCTGCCGGCTCTGCTCGCGCTCTCGGCCAGCTCGCCCTTCGTCGAGGGCGTGAACACCGGGCTCCACTCGGCCCGCACGCAGATTTTCACGCGCATGTTCCCGCGCTGCGGCATCCCGGACGTTTTCGGAGGCTGGGCGGCGTACGAGCGCTACGTCCGCTTCCTCTACGACACGGGCTCGATCACCGAGCACACGCAGCTCTGGTGGAGCGTGCGGCCGCACCTCGCCTACCCCACCGTCGAGGTGCGGATCTGCGACGCGCAGCCGGATCTCGGCGAGGCGCGCTCGCTCGCGGCGCTCGCCTACGCGCTCGTCGCCCGCTGTGCCCGTGCGCTCGACGAGGGGGAGGAGCTGCCTCTGCCGCCCGGGCGCCTGGTCGAGGAAAACCTCTGGCGCGCCCAGCGCTACGGCCTCGGCGGCGAGCTCATCGACCTCGGTACGGGCGAGGTGCTGCCTGCGCGCGCGGCGCTCGAGCGGCTCGTCGACTGGGTCCTGCCCGTGGCGGAGGAGATCGGCGCCGCCCCGGCGCTCGCGGTCACTCCTGCGAATGCTGCCGAGCGGCAACGGGCGCGCCACGAGGCCGGCCTCTCGCTCGAGCAGGTGTACGCCGAGCAGGTGCGCTCGCCCGAGCCTGTCGGTGGCTGAGCCGGAGCCGAGCGCGGAGGAGGTGCTCGAACGGCTGCGGCAGGTACCCGTCTCCGATCTCCTGCTCTCGGCCATGTCTTCGGTCGCCCAGCTCGGCTACGCGAGACTCGAGCCGGAAGGCCGTGACCTCGATCAGGCACGGCTCGCGATCGAAGCGGTGCGGGCGCTCGTCACCGTCCTTCGGGAGGCGCTTCCGCAGGAGACACTGCGCGACTTCGAGCAGGTGGTCGCCGACCTCCAACTCGCCTACGCGGCCGCCGTTTCGACGAGTTGATCCAGAGCCTCCGGCCGACGCTTGTGATAAAAACTTGCGCGCGCCGAGGCCCCTCGGCGCTGACTTTGTGAGGGGACGCCACGGATGGACTTCTTCAACGATCACGTAGTTGCCTTTGCGCTGATCTGCGCGGGAGTGGCGATCGCCTTCGGCATCGGCTTCACCTCCTGGCTGCTGCGCCAGCCGCCGGGCGACGAGCGCATGCAGGAGATCGGCCGCGCCATCCAGGAGGGTGCCGCCGCCTACCTGCGCCGCCAGTACCTGACGATCGCGGCTGTCGCCGTCGTCCCGTTCCTGGCGCTCGGCTTCTATTCGGAGCTCGGCTGGGGTACGGCGATCGGCTTCCTCGTCGGTGCCTCCTTCTCCGCGGCCGCCGGCTTCATCGGCATGAACGTCGCAGTCCGCTCGAACACGCGCACCGCCGAGGCCGCGAAGGGCGGCCTGCGCCCGGCGCTCGACGTCGCGTTCCGAGCCGGATCGGTGACGGGGCTGCTCGTGGTCGGGCTCGGGCTCCTCGGCGTCGCGGGCTACTACTACGTGCTCACCGGCATCCTCGACAACTCGCAGGACTCGGCGATCGACGACCTCATCGGTCTCGCCTTCGGTGGCTCGCTGATCTCCGTCTTCGCCCGCCTCGGCGGCGGCATCTACACCAAGGCCGCCGACGTCGGCGCCGACCTCGTCGGCAAGATCGAGGCCGGGATTCCCGAGGACGACCCGCGCAACCCCGCGGTGATCGCCGACAACGTCGGCGACAACGTCGGCGACTGCGCGGGGATGGCGGCCGACCTGTTCGAGACCTACGCGGTGACGGCGGTCGCGGTCATGCTCCTCGGCGCCGCCTTCCCGCAGGGGGGACTGCCGCTGCTTCCGCTCGCCCTGGGCGGTGTCTCCATCCTGGCCTCTGTGATCGCCATCTTCTTCGCGCGAGTCGGGCGCAACGGGTCGATCATCGGCGCGCTCTACAAGGCAGTGGGAATCGCCACGCTGCTCTCCGCCATCGGCTTCATCCCGATCACGCTCGCGTTCGACGAGGGCCGCTTCAGCTTCGGCGAGCTCTACGGCTCGGCGATCGTCGGCCTGGTGGTGACTTTCCTGCTCGTCGGAATCACGGAGTTCTACACCGGGACCCGCTGGGGGCCCGTCAAGTCGATCTCGAGCGCCTCGCAGACCGGGCATGCGACCAACATCATCGAGGGGCTCGCCATCGGCATGCAGGCGACCGCCCTGCCCGTGATCGTGATCGCTGCGGGACTGCTCGTCGCGAACCAGATCGCCGGCCTCTACGGGATCGGCGTCGCAGTCATGGCGCAGCTCTCGATGGCGGGCCTGATCGTCGCGCTCGACGCCTACGGGCCCGTGACCGACAACGCAGGCGGGATCGCAGAGATGGCGAACCTCGACGACTCGGTGCGTGCGATTACCGATCCGCTCGACGCAGTCGGCAACACGACGAAGGCGGTGACGAAGGGGTACGCGATCGGCTCCGCTGGCCTCGCGGCGCTCGTGCTCTTCGCCGAGTACTCGCGCGAGCTCGGCGAGGAGGGGCTCGAGACCGTCTTCCGGCTCGACGACGCCTGGGTGATCGCGGGTCTCTTCATCGGCGGTCTGATGCCGTTCCTCTTCGCCTCGCTCGCGATGCAGGCGGTCGGGCAGGTCGGCGGGCTCGTGGTGACCGAGGTGCGCCGTCAGTTCCGCGAGATCCCAGGGATCCTCGAGGGCACCGGGCGGCCCGATTACAGTCGCGCGGTGGGCATCGTCACGAGCTCGGCGATCAAGCGCATGCTCCTGCCGTCGCTGATCCCGGTCGTGATCCCGATCATCGTCGGGATCATCAGCGCGGAGATGCTCGGCGGTCTCCTGATCGGCACGATCGTGACGGGCATCTTCCTCGCCATCTCGATGACGTCGGGCGGAGGCGCGTGGGACAACGCGAAGAAGCTGATCGAGGACGGCGCCTACGGCGGCAAGGGCTCGGAGGCGCACGCGGCCTCCGTGACGGGCGACACGGTTGGCGACCCCTATAAAGACACGGCCGGCCCGGCCATCAACCCGATGATCAAGATCGCGAACATCGTCGCGATCCTGATGATCCCGCTGATCGTCTCCATCCACGGGGACGACGACGGCGGCGAGAGCGTCGTCCCGCCGCGAGCCGCCGTCGTGGTGAAGCACGCCGCGTCGCCGAGCGCGGCCGAGCGCACGCTGAAGCATGGGAGCGTCACGATCGCTGCACGGGCCGCGCGTTCGGCAGGCTGAGGAACGAGACAGAGACCGTGGGCGAGACGAGGGTGTTCGATCCCGAGACCTGACCCCGTCTTGTTGCACCCTCGCCGTTGACGCGCAATCGAAGATTGCGCGTCCTGCGTCCAGAGGTCAGAGGCAGCTGGAGGCCGACCGCCGCGCGTTAGCCCGGCGGCAGGCACGCTCTGGACGTGGCTTCAGGTGAACTACGTCGAGCACTGTTCATGGCCGGAGCCCGGCTTGCCCGGGCGGGAGGCCACGCTGCTGACACGGCACAGCACTCTGCAGCGAAGGGGGGCCCGTGGGGGGAAACGGCACGTTTCCCCCCACGCTAAAGCCAGCCGACGCGCTTGAAGCGGCGGTGGAGCGCAAAACACACAACGGCGATCAGGGCGAGCACGAGCGGGTAGCCGAGACGCCACCTGAGCTCGGGCATGTGGTCGAAATTCATGCCGTAGATGCCCGCGATCGCCGTCGGCACCGCGATGATGGCGGCCCAGGCCGAGATCTTGCGAACGTCCTCGTTCTGGCGGAAGCTCGCCTGTGTCAGGTTCGCCGTCAGGACGTTCGTCAGCAGCTCTCGGTAGCCGCCGACCACCTGATCCATGCGCACGACGTGGTCGTAGACGTCGCGGAAGTACGTGCTGAGACTCTCGTGGACGAGCGGGTGTCGACCGCTCGCGAGCTCGTCGATCGGGGCGACGATGGGCGCGATGGCGGCGTGGAGGTCGAGCACGTCGCGCTTGAGCCGGTAGATGCGCTCCACGGGGTTGTCGCGATCGGCCGAGAAGACCTGCGCCTCTACCTCGCCGATGGCGCTGTCGAGCCGCTCGATCACCGGGCCGTACTCGTCGACAACTGCGTCCACGACCCCGTAGAGCGCTGCACCGGGCCCGCAACGCAGGAGATCGGGACGGCTCCCCGGTCGAGCTCCTCCGCGGTCGGCTCGTGAAGCCCAACCCAGGCGAACGAGCCGTCGACACGGCACGCCTCGTAGACGTCCTCGAGCGCCAGTTCGCCCTCCCTGCGCGCACCCTCCTCGTACACCGCGTAGTCGACGATCACCCGCGCGATTATCGCTGCGTCACAGGAGGGCCGGTCACGCGCGCCAGTAGTTTCGTGTCAGGAGCACGACGACCGGGATGAGCTCGAGCCGGCCGAGCCACATGAGGGCGACCATGACCCCCGTGGACGCGTCGCTGAAGGGCTCGAACGATCCCATCGGCCCGGCGAAGCCGAAGGCCGGTCCAACGTTCCCGAGCGTCGCGGCCGAGGCTGCGATCGCGTCGAAGGGCCGCAGCTGCAGGCCGGTCGGCGCCGAGTCGACGAGCAGAACGAGCGCGCCGAGCGCCGCGACGCCGAGGTAGAGCAGGACGAAGACCACCACGCCGCGCAGAGCCCGCTCGTCGACCGGCTGCCGGTTCAGCCGCACCGGCGCGATCAGCTCGGGATGCACGGTCTGGTCGAGCTCCCGGCCCAGGATCCTTCCCACGAGCAGGTGCCGCACGACCTTCACCGAGCCGCTTGTCGAGCCGGCCGACGCGCCGATGAACATCAGCCCGAGGAGCGTGATGGAGGTGAGCGCGGTCCACTGCGTGTAGTCGGCGATCGCGAAACCCGTGGTCGTCATGGTCGCGACCGCCTGGAAGACGGCGTGCCGAACGGCTGCCTCGCCGGTGGCGATCTCCTGTGCCACGAGCTCGAATAAGAGCAGCAGGGAGGCGAGACCGAGCAGGCCGACATACAGCCGGAACTCCTCGTCACGCGCAGCGTGGGCAGGCCGCCGCTGGACGAGCGAGCGGTAGAGGAGCGCGAAGTTCGTCCCGGCGACGAGGATGAGGACGATGACCGCCCACTGCGTTGCCGCGCCGAACGCCTCGAGCGACCGCGCCTTCGTCGAGAAGCCGCCCGTCGCCACGGCCGAGAACGAATGGGCCACCGCCTCGTAGGGGCCCATGCGCTCGTCGAGCCCCGACCAGCCGATCGCCGTGAGGCCGGCCACGCCCGCGACCGTGATCCCCACGTAGAGGAGCAGGAACCTGCGGGCCGCCTCGCGGATACGCACGGTGAGCGTCTCGACGTCCGGGCCCGGCATCTCCGCCTCGAAGAGCTGGCGCCCGCCCACCCGCAGGCGCGGTAGGACGGCGAGCCCGAGCACGATGATGCCCATGCCCCCGACCCAGATCGTGAACTGGCGCCAGAGCGCCAGCGAATGGGAGAGGCCCTCGATATCGGTCAGGACGCTCGCCCCCGTGGTCGAGAAGCCCGACATCGACTCGAAGAGCGCGTCCATTGGCCGCGACAGCTGCTCCTCGCCCGAGAGCAGGTACGGAACGGCTCCGAGCAGCGGTATGAGCAGCCACGTGAGCGCGAGTACGAGGAACCCCTCGCGGGCGCCGACGCGCTCCTTGCCGCGCGTGGCGCGCTCGAGCGCGAAGCCGAAGCCCCCGGTGGCCGCGCCGCCGGCGAGGAAGGGCCACGGATCCTCGCCGTAGCCGAGCGCCACTGCCGCCGGGAAGAGGAAGGCGAGACTCACGTACTTGACGAGGAAGCCGACGAGGTTCAGGGCCCCCGGCACGTCCACGCCGAGCCGCCGCCGCGCAAGCTGGCTCGCCGCTGCGAACCGCGGGCGCCTGGGCTGTGCGATCACAGAGCGCGCTCGACTTGGGAGACGCGCGAGGACTCGGTGAAGATGATGGCGCGGTCGTGGGGGAGAAGCACGTCGTCCCCGTGGGGGAAGAGGACGTGGCCGTTGCGGACGATCGCTCCGATGAGCGAGCCCGTAATCGGCAGGTCTCGGAACGGGGTGCCCGTGAGGGAGCTCTCGGCGCGGACCGTGATGTCGAGAACCTCGAAGCGGTTCCCCTGCAGCATGGCGACCTGGCGCGTCCGGGGATCGTGCGCGAATCGGACGATCTCCTCCGCGGCCAGCAGGCGTGGGTTGACCGTGATGTCAATACCGGCCTGCTCGAAGAGTCGCTCCGACACCGACTCCTGCACGATCGCGATCGCGAGGCGAAGACCGTGGAGCTTCGCCAGCGCGGCGGCGTAGAGGCTCGCCGCGTCGTCGTGCAGTGCGAAGATGCCCGCGTCTGCCTGTCCGATCCGCTCTCGCTCGAGGAAGTCTTCGTCGAGCTGGGCCGCGTGGAAGACCCGTGCGTCGACCAGCTCGCTTGCAGCCTCGCGTGCGCGCTCGGCCGAGCGCTCGACCACCCGCACGCGGATGCCCTGCCGGAGCAGGGCCTGCGCGACGGCCGCGCCGACGGGGCCACAGCCGAACACGACCACGTCCTCCACCTGTTCGGAGCTCCGGCCCAGAGCGGCGCTCCACGCACGCGCGGCGTCCGGCGATCCGATCACCACGATCCGGTCTCCGCCCTCGATCCGCTCGTCGCCGCTCGGGAACAGCACCTCTCCCGCCCGGATGATGCTGGCCACCTTCGAGCTCGGCGGGATGCCTGCGGCGCGTAAGGGGCGTCCGACGAGATCGCCGGCGGGCAGCGCCGGGTCGACATCGAACTCGACGATCTGCACCTGGCCGTCCGCGAAGACATCGGTCTGGCGTGCTGCCGGCACGCCGATGAGGCGGGAGACCGCGTAGGCGGTCTCGAGCTCGCTGGAGACGATGAAGTCGACATCCAGCTGCCGCTCGTGCCAGACCTCGAGGTACTCCACGTTCGTCGTCCTCACGACCGCCTTCACCTGGGGAGCAAGCTTCTTGGCCAGCATCGCGGCCACGATGTTGACCTCGTCGCGGGGGGTGCAGGCAATCACGAGATGGGCGCGGCGCGCACCCGCCTGCTCGAGCAGGCGGCGGCTGGCGCCGTTGCCCTCGAGCGTCGTCACGTCGTAGCGGCCAGCGAGCGGCGCGAGCCGCGTCCCGTCGAGATCGACCACCGTGACGTCGTGCTCGTCGTGGAGCGCCTCCGTGACGGTCGAGCCGACGAGGCCGGCGCCGATGATGATGATCCTCATCCTGTGGCCGAACGCTAACGGGCTAGAGTCGCCCGGTGCCACGGAGGCGGCGCCAGCAGGCGGGGCTCGAGCGCGTGCTCGGGACTCCCGCCCTCTTCTCGACCGCCTACGGCAACGTCGGCTCGTCGATCTACTACGCGCTCGGCTTCGTCGCGAGCTACGCCCTCGGTCTCACGCCGATCGTCTTCCTGATCACAGGCCTGATCTTCGCCGCGACGGCCGCGACGTACGCCGAGGGGACGGTTCGATACCCGGAGGCCGGAGGCTCGGCGAGCTTCGCGCGCCATGCGTTCAACGAGCTGGTCAGCTTCGGTGCCGCCTGGGCGCAGATGTTGAACTACATCATCACGATCGCCATCTCGGCGTTCTTCGTGCCCCATTACCTCTCGATCTTCTGGGAGCCGCTGAACCGGAACCCCTGGGACGTCATCGTCGGCGCGGCCGTGATCGTGGTCCTCGTGGTGCTCAACATCGTGGGCATCAAGGAAGCGGCACGGCTCAACATCGTGCTCGCGGTGGTCGACTTCGCGACGCAGTTGCTGCTCGTCGCCCTGGGCTTCTTCCTCATCTTCAACCTCGACGTCCTGATCGGCAACGTCCAGCTCGGCATCGCCCCGACCTGGAGCGACTTCCTGATCGCGATCCCGCTCGGGATGATCGCCTATACCGGCATCGAGACGGTCTCGAATCTCGCCGAGGAGGCGCGCAACCCTCCACGCGACATCCCGAACTCGATCAGGCTCGTCGCCGTCGCCGTCTTCGCGATCTACTTCACCCTGCCGCTCGTCGCACTTTCGGCCCTACCGGTCTCGCGCGCCGACGATGGCAGCTATGAGACCCGCCTGGGTCTGCCGCCCGAGGAGGGCGGCTTCGCCAACGACCCCGTGCTCGGTCTTGTCGAGAACCTCGGGCTCACGGGGGCGGTGCTCGACGCGACGGAGATCTACGTCGGCGTCCTGGCGGCGACGATCCTCTTCATAGCGACGAATGCGGGCGTGATCGGTGCGTCGCGCATCACGTACTCCATGGCGACCTACCGCCAGCTGCCCGAGGTCTTTCGCCGCCTCCATCCACGCTTCAAGACGCCCTGGCTCTCGCTCGTCGTCTTCGCGGGCCTGATCTCGATCATCGTCCTGCTGCCGGGCCAGCTCACGTTCCTCGGGACGATGTACACCTTCGGTGCCATGCTCTCGTTCACGGTCGCGCATGCGGCCGTGCTGGCCCTACGCATCAAGGCGCGGGGACAGCGCGAGGAGCTCGCCTACCGGGCGCGGCCGAACCTTCGTGTGGCGGGCATCGACGTCCCGCTCTTCGCCGTCTTCGGCGGCCTCGGGACGGCGATCGCCTGGTTCGTGGTCGTGCTGCAGGACGAGAGCGCCCGCTACGCAGGCCTCGGCTGGATCGTGCTCGGGCTCGTCGTCTACGCCGTCTACCGACGGCGTTTCGTCCACGAGCCGATGACGAAGACGGTGAGGGCGCCGGCGGCGATCGGGCCCGCGCTCGCGCTCGAGTACCGGCGCCTACTCGTTCCGGTCGTCGGCGACTACGCCTCGGACGAGGCGATGAACGTCGCCTCGAGCCTGGCGGCCGAGCGCGGCGCCACGATCGCCGCCGTGACCGTGGTGGAGGTGCCGCTCGACCTGCCGCTCGATGCGGAGCTGCCCGAGCTGGAGGATCGCGCCGACGACATCCTCGACGAGGCGCGGGCGATCGGCGATCTGTACGGCGTCGACGTCGTCACCCGCATCACGCGCGGGCGCACGGCCGGCCGTGCGATCGTGGAGGAGGCGGAGCGCCGAAACGCCGAGATCGTCGTCATGGGGGCCGCCCGGAGCAAGCGCCGTCATCGGGGCGGCATCTTCGGCGTGACGACCGACTACGTGCTCAAGCACGCGCCCTGCCGGGTCATGGTCGCAGCGGCCAAGGGGCGATGAAGTGAAGGCTTACCGCTACGGCGTCGGCGTCCTCGCCGTCCTCTTCATCGCCATCGGCTTCACGATGGTGATCCTGACCGCGCTGCGCGGCGGGGGAATCGGCCTGCTCTTCGGTGCGCTCTTCATGGCGCTCGGCGTGGGCCGGCTCGTCCTGCTGCGCCGGCGCTAATCTGCCGCGGTGGCTCGCAAGCTGCCACGCCTGGAGCGCGTGCTCGGCGCGCCGGCGATCGCCTCGGTCGCCTACGGCGAGATCGCCTCGTCGATCTACTTCGCGCTCGGCATCATCGCCCTGCACGCGCTCGGCTTCACCCCGGCGGTGTTGCTCGCCGCGGGCCTGATCTTCCTGCTCGTCGCCGTCTCATACGCGGAGGGCACGGCCGCGATCCCCGAGACGGGCGGCGCCGCCACCTTCGTGCGCCGCGCGTTCAATGACCTGGCCGGCTTCACCACGGGCTGGGCGCTCTTCCTCGACTACCTGATCGTGATCGCGCTCTCGGCCCTGACGATGCCGCACTACCTCGGCGCCGCGCTCGGCTTCGACAGCCTGCGCGGACGGCCCTGGGACGCCGTCGTGGGCGTGGGCGTGATCGTCGGCATCGCGGTCGTCCGCCTCACGCGCCGCTCCCGCCTCTACAACTTCGTCATCGGCGTCGCGCTCGTCGATCTGCTGACCCAGCTCCTGCTCGTCGGCCTCGGGCTGGGGCTGCTGCTCTCGCCCGAGGCACTCGCGCGCGGCACCGATCTCGGCAGCTCGCCGAGCTGGTCGGAGATCGCCTTCGCCCTGCCGCTCGCCTTCCTCGCCTACACGGGGCTCGAGACGATCGCGAACCTGGCTGAGGAGGTGCGCCGGCCCGGCCTCGACCTGCCGCGAAGCCTCTTCAGCGCGCTCGGCCTCACCGTCGGCATCTACGTCGCCATCGCCGTCGTCGGCCTCTCTGCGTTCCCGGCCGAGGGAGGCTCCACGCAGCTCGGCGAGGAGTGGCTGCGCGCCCCCCTGATGGGCATCGTCGACGAGCTCGGCGGCCACCTGCCCGGCTGGCTCGCCTCGCCACTGCGCGTCTACGTCGGCCTGACCGGCGCGCTCATCCTCGTCGCCGCCGCGACGACGTCGTTCTCGGGCTTCGGGCGCCTCGCATACTCGCTCGGCAAGCACAACCAGCTGCCCCGGGCCTTCGGCCGCCTCAACCGCCGCTCGCTCGTCTCGCCGGAGTCGATCCTCCTCGCCGCGGTCGTCTCCTCCGCGCTCCTCGTCGGCAGCTCGCTCCTGAACGGGGACGAGGACATCGCCTCGCTCGCGAGCCTCTTCAGCTTCGGCGTGCTCCTCGCCTTCAGCGCGGCGCAGCTCGCCGTCATCCGCCTCCGCTTCAGCGAGCCGGACCTGCCGCGGCCCTTCCGGGCGCCGCTCGGGGTGCGCGTGGCCGGCGCCGTCGTTCCGCTCACCTCCGTCGTCGGACTCGTAGCGACGGCGGCCATCTGGATCGTCGCGCTCGCCACGCACCCGGGCGCACGCTACGCGGGGCCCGCGTGGCTCCTGGCCGGCTTCCTGCTCTACGCCTCCGTCAGGCGCGGCAGCGGCGAGGGCCTGCTCGAGCGCGTCTCCTCCTCCGACGAGCAGGCACTGCCAGAGTCTCGCTACACGAGCGTGCTCGTGCCGATGAAGCTGGGCGAGATCGGGGAGGAGATGGTCGCCACGGCCGTCAAGCTCGCGGTGGAGAGCGGCGCGTCCCTGGAGGCGCTCTGCGTGATCCCCGTGCCGCTCGACCTGCCTCTCGACGCCGAGCTCTCCGACAAGGAGGCGAGGGCTGTCGAGTCGCTTGACGAGGCGAGGCTGCTCGCCACCGAGGTCGGCGTCGAGATCCGGACGGAGGTCGTGCGCGCCCGGTCGATCGGCGACGCGATCGTCGAGGAGGCGAAGGAGCGGGGCGTCGATCTGATCGTGCTCGGCTCCGCACCGCGCTGGCGGCGGCAGTCGCGCTTCTTCTCGCCGACGGTCGAGTACGTCCTGCGGCACGCGCCCTGCGAGGTGCTGGTCGTCGCGTTTCCGCAGGGAGTGCTCGAGGAGTCCGCAGCGCCGGCGTGACCCGAGGGCCGTTCGCTACCGTCTCGGGGTGAACGCGCTTGTGATCGGGTGCGGGCGGGTCGGGTCGAGCGTGGCGCTCGATCTCCAGGCCTCCGGTTGGGAGGTGAGCGTCGTGGACGATAAGGAGGAGACGCTCGCCCGCCTGGGGGACGCCTGGCGGGGCTCGTTCGTCGTCGGGCACGGCATGGACATCGGCGTGCTCCGCGAAGCCGGCATCGAGGGTGCCGATGCGGTCGTCGTGGCGACGAACGGCGACAACACCAACATCGTGATCGGGCAGGTGGCCCAGAAGCGCTTCGACATCAGCTGCACGGTCGTCCGGATCCTCGATCCCGCCCGAGCAGCGTTCTACCGCACCCAGGGGCTCCGCACGGTGTGCCCGACCAAGACGGCGATCGACGAGCTCACCGAGGCCGTGCGCTCGTGCGAGGTTCCTTCCCAGCCGGCGGTGCGCTGATGTACGCGCTCATCGCAGGCGGCGGCAAGGTGGGAGCGAACGTGCTGCGCACGCTGCAACGACTCGGTCACGAGGCGACCCTGGTCGAGCAGCGGCGTGACCGCTACGAGCGGCTCGAGGATGAGTTCGGCCACGAGATCCACCACGGTGACGCGACCGAGATCTACGTGCTCGAGCGCGCGGGCATCAGGCGTCCCCCCGATCTAGTCGTGGCGCTGACCGGCGACGACGAGGACAACCTCGTCATCTGCCAGATCGCGCGCGAGAAGTACGGCGTCGACAAGGTGGTCGCGCGGGTCAACGATCCGCGGAACCAGGAGCATTTCGACCTCATCGGCATCGCGCCGACCGTCTGCGCCACGTCCAGCATCATGGCGCTCGTGCAGCACGAGGTGCCCGAGCACGAGCTCGTGCAGCTGCTCGAGTTGCGCCGGGAGAACCTCGAGATCGTCGAGGTGCAGATCGACGCCAACTCGCCTTCGGCCGGCCGGCGCGTGGACACGCTCTCGCTGCCGGAGGGCGCCCGCCTCATCTCGGTGCTGCGCGGCGGCGGCGAGTCGGAGATCGCCATCGGCTCCACGGAGCTGCAGCCGGGCGACCAGGTGCTCGCCATCCTGCGGCCGGGCAAGGAGGACGAGCTCCGCCGGATCCTGCTGCGGGCCTGATGCGCATCCTGGCGGCAGCGCTCGCGGCCCTGGCCGCCGTCGTCGGTACCGCCTGCGCAGGGGCAGATGGGCAGGCCGCGGCGACGACCGCCGCGGTGACGACCGCCGCGGCTCCGCGCTCCACCGCGACCGGCGACGCGCGGAGCCCGCGGCGGCTGCGCGCGCGGGTGATCGTGCGTGGACTCGCTGCACCGCTGTACGTGTCGGCGGCGCCGGGCGAGCCGGGGCGCCTCTACGTCGTCGAGCAGACCGGACGGATCCGAGTGGTCGAGGACGGCCGGATCCGCCGGGAGCCGTTTCTCGACCTCCGCTCGCAGGTCGAGAGCGGCGGCGAGCAGGGGCTCTTCTCGATCGCCTTCCATCCCGACTACGGGCAGAACCGGCGTTTCTACGTCCAGTACACGGATCTGAACGAGAACACCCGCATCGTGGAGTTCCGCTCGAACGGCACGCGGGCCCTGCCCGGCACCAGGCGGCAGATCTTCTTCCTCGAGGATCCGTACTCCAACCACAACGGCGGGCAGCTCGTCTTCGGTCCCGATCGCCGGCTCTACGCCGGCATGGGGGACGGCGGCGGGGGCGGCGATCCTCAGAACCGCTCGCAGGATCTGGGCCAGCTCTTCGGCAAGCTCCTGCGCTTCGACGTGGACAGTCCCGGCTCACCTCTGCAGCCGGAGATCGTCGCGCTCGGCCTGCGCAATCCGTGGCGCTTCTCCTTCGACCGCGCCAACGGCGACCTGTACATCGGCGACGTCGGTCAGTTGCACTCGGAGGAGATCGACTACACGCCCAGCGGGAGCCCCGGCCTCGAGAACTACGGCTGGGACGTGTACGAGGGGCGGCGGCAGTTCGAGCGCAAGGATCCCGGTCAGGGCCGGCTCGTGTTCCCGATCGCGACCTACGGGCGGGAGCTCGGCTACTCCGTCACCGGCGGGTACGTCTACCGGGGCTCGGCCGTGCCCTCCTTCCGCGGTCGCTACATCTACGGAGACTTCGGCACGGGCAGGATCTGGAGCCTGAAAGTCGTGAGAGGCCGCGCCCGAGGGCTGCGCCTCGAGCCGTTCCGGATCCAGAGCCTTGCGTCGTTCGGCGAGGACGCGGCCGGCGAGCTCTACGCCGTCTCCCTGTACGGCACGGTCTATCGCCTGACAGGCTGACGATCAGCCGGCGCGGCGGCGGCGGACGTCGGGGCCGCGGTGCCCGAGCGCCGCGTAGGCGAGCGCGCCCAGCGACTCGTTGAGCGTCGCCAGCTCGCGGGCGATTCGCTGCAGCTCGTCGCCGCGGTCGAGGCGCCGGTTGAGGCTGTGCAGCTCATCGCCCAGCCGGTCGAGCCGCTCGAGGAGTGCCTCGAGCTGCCGGTCGGAGACCTCCTTGCGCTCCACGGCGCCATTCTAGGCGAGACGCAGGAAGTGCTCGCGCGCCTCCACGACCTGCGCGCCCTCCCCGAATGAGGCGAGCAGGCGCTCGCGGGCGCCTTCGCCGCTCTCGACCGCCTCGAGACGGCGCTCGACACCGAGGTGCGCCACCGCCACGCGCGCGAGGCCGGCGGGGGCGTCCGTGAAGGCCCCGAGGCGGGCGCCCGCGGCCCCGAGCCGCCGCAGCGCTGCGCTCACGGCAGCGTCGGGGCGGAGGTAGAGCGGAGCGCGCTCGTCGGCGAAGCGCTCGAGCGCCGCCCGCCAGTCGCCCACGCCCCCTTCGGCCCAGCGATCGAGCTCCCGCGCCGCGACCACCCGGTCCTCGGGCAGCGCTCCAGCAGCGAGGGGCGCGATCGAGCCGAAGCGCCGCGCCGCATCGTCGAGCCAGTCGCGCCACAGCTGCCTCGTGTCTCCGAGCACCCCGTCGAGGTCGAGCGCGAGCGCCTGCACGCTCACCGTCGGGCGCGCCGGAGCAGGAGGATCCCGACGAGCACGCCGACGGAGTCGAGCCCGGCGTCGAGCAGCGCCCCCTCCCGGCCCGGCACGAAGGTCTGGTGCAGCTCGTCGCTGACCGCATAGGCAGCCCCGGCCAGGAGCGCCGCCGGCTCGGGCAGCGCGCGGGCCAGCAGGATGCCGAGCACGGCGTACTCGCCGAGGTGCGCGAGCTTGCGCAGCAGCAGATCCCACGCGCCGAGGCCCGTGGAGAGGCTTGGCACCGACGAGAGGGCGAAGATCAGCGCGGCCCACGCGACGACCGGTAGCCACGTCCAGGCCAGGCGGGTGGCGGACACCGGCCGATGATAGGTTGTCCTCCACAACAGACCGGTGAGCGGAGAGGGAACCCGGTGCGATTCCGGGACGGTCCCGCCGCTGTGAGGGGAGTTGCTCTCGCGCCGACACGCCACTGGCCCACGGGCTGGGAAGGCGGCGGAGGGGGTGCCCCGAGTCAGAAGACCTGCCGCCCACCGTGGCCCGAACCCCTCGCGGAAGGAGGATTCGTGTTCCATCGCTCACTCCTCGCCTGTGCCCTCGTGGTCGTGTTTCTCGCGACGCTGGCGCCGGCCGCCTTCGCCGCCGCCGTGCGGATTCGCGTCGAAGGCCAGACGCAGACCATCTTCGGCGCGGCCCAGCCCACCGCCCAGGCCGGAAACGCCCTCGAGGCACTCGAGCTCGCCAGCCTCGCCGGCGAGTTCTACTACCACGTGCAGACGACCTCGTTCGGCCCGTTCGTCGACCAGATCGGCCGCTTCCCGGCGGCAGGCGCGAACGGCTGGGTGTTCAAGGTCAACGGCGCGCTGCCGCCCGTCGGGGCTGACAAGGTGACGCTGCGCGACGGCGACGTCGTGCTCTGGTACTTCTCCGCCTTCACGCCGAGCGGTGCCGGCTCGCCCACGCTCGACGTGCAGCGGGACGGGTCGTCGACCTGCTACCGCGTGACGCAGCTGAACGACCAGGGCGTGCGGACGTCTGCCGCAGGAGCCGTGCTGCTCGTCGACGGCAGGCGCGTCTCGACGCGCAGCGGGCGCGGTTGCGTGGGCAAGCATCGCGGTCTCGTGCGCGCGACGCTCACCGGCGCCGTCCGCTCGCACGCCGTGCGGTGACCCGCGCGCGGTTCCTCGCTCTCGCGCTCGTCCTCCTCCTCGCCGGCTGCGGCGGCGGTGAGGAGGAGGGCAGCGCGTCGCTCTGGATCACGCGCGATCGCGGTACCCGCGTCCTCTTCCGCGGCGAGGTGCCGGCCGGCCTGACGGTGATGCAGGCGCTCCGGCGCGAGGCCGATGTCGACACGCGCTACGGCGGGCGCTTCGTGCAGGCGATCGACGGGGTGAAGGGCTCACTCGACGGGGGACGCGACTGGTTCTACTTCGTGAACGGCGTCTCGGCCGACCGCGGCGCCGCGGAG
>Ga0183260_10001234_pt1 | contig 21653 bp, 19 predicted proteins | sample AntDrymUQ4972206_2_FD_129768 | JGI IMG/M metagenome (GOLD analysis project Ga0183260, IMG submission 129768) | Polar desert sand microbial communities from Dry Valleys, Antarctica - metaG UQ497 (22.06) (version 2) (version 2) | ecosystem: Environmental > Terrestrial > Soil > Desert | place...
CGAAGGACGAAAGCGGCTCCGCGGAGCCACAGTTGGCAGCCCTCGGCGCCTGAGCCAAGATGACGTCGCGTCGACGATCACGACGACGCCGAGTTACACCACTCGATGGGGCGCGATCCTCCGAGTCGCCGACTTCAGACACCAACAGGGTTTGTATGTGTTGTACGGCGAGTACGGCCCGTACTACGTCGGGCTGACTTACACGAGCCTCGGCAAGCGCCTGAGGGACCACGTCGAGGACGATCACGGCGACAAGTGGAATCGCTTCTCCTGGTTTGGCTTCCGCAAAGTTCAGCAAGCGAAGCATCCGGACGGCACCCGAAAGCTCGCCGACCTTGCTCTGAAGACGATGTCATCACCGACAGCCGAGCTTGTCAATGGCTTCCGCGCCGCCGGTCACGGAAATGGCGTCGGTTGATTGCGGCGCTGTCCGCTCGTCGAGAGGCAAACGGGTGGTGATCGGTCGGACGGCGGTCTGTAGTTGTCTCTTCGCCGGTACCGAGCGTGATGATTGGGTGAGAGAACGGGCGGGGGCTCGGTGTGTCGTCCTCGGCTCAAAACCTGTGGTGAAGTCGAGCGCGAGTGAAACGGCGCGCAGGACGTTCGACTTGCCGAAGTTGTTTGGCCGACGAGCGTGTTGGCCCATCGGCTCACCACCGGCTCCTCGTGGCCGCTGCAGCGGCCATCATTTGTGGTCGGAAAACGCGCTTGCCGGGCCGTCGCGTGCCGTCGAATGCCAGCCCGAAGCGGCGCGTGCGCAAACAGTTGGGTTGCAAATGGGTTGCAGTCGGCGCATCGGACAGGCCACCAAAACGAGCCGGTCGCGCGAACTCCCAGGTCAGAACGGGTGGGCGAGGCGGGACTTGAACCCGCACATCCTTTCGGACACAGGAACCTGAATCCTGCGCGTCTGCCAATTCCGCCACTCGCCCGAGTGGAGGGGTAACGGTAGCGGATCACCCTTCCGGCACCCGCCGCTAGCGTTGGCCCGCACATGGGACTCCAGCAGTTCGAGCGCCGCCTCGAGCGCCTCGTAGAAGGCGCGTTCGCAAAGGCCTTTCGGGGCGGGCTCCAGCCCGTCGAACTGGGCCGGCGGCTCATGCGCGAGATGGACACCGGGCGCTCGATCGGCCTGCGCGGGCCCGTCGCCCCCAACCACGCGGTGATCACCCTGAGCGTCGAAGACGCCGAGCGATTCGCGTCGTTCGCTGACGCGCTCATGCGCGAGCTGGCTGACTCGATGCGCGAGCACGCTCGGGAGCAGGGGTACCGCTTCGTCGGCCCGGTCGAGGTGGAGATGTTCCGTGACAAAGCCTTCAAGCGCGGCGACTTCCGCCTCGAGACCATTGTGCGCCAGGGGGCCGGCGGTGCACCGAACGCCGCGCTCGTGCTGGGTGACGGCACCCGCGTGCCGGTGGGCGAAGATCCGATCGTGCTCGGCCGCGCGCCTGAATGTGACGTCCCCCTCGGTGACTCGACGGTGAGCCGCCGCCACGCGGAGATCGTGCGCGACGGTGACGCGTGGGTTCTGCACGATCTCGACTCGAGCAACGGGACGCGCGTGAACGGTGTAGGCATCAAGTCACAGGTGCTGAACGACGGCGACGACCTCGCCGTCGGATCCGTGATGATGCGCTTCGAGGAGAACTGAGTGCCCGACACCATCCTGACACTGCTCCGGCTCCTGCTCCTCGCGATGATCTGGCTGTTCTTCCTCCGCGTCCTGCGGCTGCTGTGGACGGGACCTGCAGCCGTCACGGCGTCGCCGGTCACGAGCGAGCCGCGGGCCGCCGCACCGCGTGCCGCCGAAAGACCCGCGGAGACAGGGCGGCCGACGGTGCGGGTGACGAGCACGGGCACGATGCGCGGCAAGGAGTTCAACGTCGGCCCGGAAGCCACCATCGGCCGGGGTGCCGGCTGTCAGGTCATGATCCCCGAGCCCATGGTCAGCCAACTCCACGCCCGCCTGTTCCGCGACGGCAAGGACCTACACCTCGAAGACCTCGGTTCGACCAACGGCACGTTCCTCAACGGTCGCAAGATCGGCCCGGCCGCAAAGCTCAAGCGCGGCGACCGCATCAAGGTCGGCCCCGTCGAGCTCGAGGTGCTCGGGTGACTGCACTTCGAACGGGCGCGGCCACCGACGTCGGCCGCGTGCGCACCAACAACGAGGACCAGATGCTCGTGGGCGACACCCTGTTCGCCGTCGCCGACGGCATGGGCGGTCACGCGGCGGGGGAGGTCGCGTCGCAGGCGGCGGTCGACGTGGTTGAGGCCGCGTTCAACGAGGACCCCACGCCCGAAGGACTGATCGCCGCTACGCAGCGGGCCAATCGCGAGATCTTCGACCAGGCGGGGGCCGACAACGCGCTGCGCGGCATGGGCACCACCTTGACCGCCGCCGCGCTCGTCGCCACCGAAGGCGACGACGGCACCGCCGAGCGCCTGGTGGTCGTGAACGTCGGCGACTCCCGCGCCTACCTCATGCGCAACGGCGAGCTGTCGCGGGTCACCGACGATCACAGCGTCAGCGAAGAGCTCGTGCGATCGGGTCAGCTCACCGAGGCCCAGGCGGCCGTCGACAACCGCCGCCACGTGCTCACGCGCGTGCTGGGCATGGATACTGACGTAACCGTCGATCGTTTCGACCTCGATCCCTTCCGCGGTGATCGGCTGCTGCTCGCGACCGACGGCCTCTGCAACGAGGTCTCCGATGCGGAGATCGCGTCGGTGCTGCGCCGGATCGAGGATCCGGGTGAGGCCGCACGCGAGCTCGTCCGCCTGGCCAAGGCGGGCGGCGGCAGCGACAACATCACCGTCGTGATCGTTGACGTGCTCGACGACGACGGGCGCGTCGAGGAAGCCACCGAAGCCCTCGCGCGGGAGCCCGCCCGACCCCAAAGACTCCCCACCGCCGCGCAGCGCGACGCCCGTCTGCGCGATCTCGACGCAGAGACTCGACCGGCATCGACTATTGGCAATCCCGAGTTCGTCGAGGCCCCCCGCCGGAGGCGTCTCGTTCGCTTCAGCCTGTTCGGTCTGGCGGTCGTGCTGCTCCTCGCGCTCGGGGCCGGGGTCGTGCTGTTCGCACAGCGCAACTCGTATTACGTGGGGGAGCGGGCCGGCACCGTCGCGCTGTACCAGGGGCGCCCCGGCGGGCTCCTCGGCTTCGAGCCGAAGGTCGTGCGCGCCACCGACATCGAGCTGGCCGACCTCGACGGCGTCGCACGCGACCGCGTCAAGAGCGGTGTCACGTTCAGCTCGCGCTCGCAGGCGGAGGACTACATCGAACGCCTCCCCACGACGACGACCACGAGCACGACGGCGCCGCCGCCGGCGCCGACCTCGACCCCGCCGTGAACCCGACACCACGTTCGACCGAGCTCGCGCTCCTCCTCGTCGCTGCGCTGGTGACCGTCGGCGCGTACGCGCTCGCGGGGCTCGGCGAGACCGCGTCGCTGCCCGCGAATCTCCTTCCGTTCCTGTTCACGGTGCTGGGGCTGTTCGCAGTCGCGCACATCGTGGTGCGGCGCTTCGCTCCGAACGCCGACCCGACCATCCTGCCGATCGTCGGTCTTCTGAACGGTCTCGGCTACGCGGTCATTGCCCGCTTGGACGCGGATCTCGCCGGGCTCCAGTCGACGTGGACCGCGCTGGCCGTGATCGCGTTCGCGGCGACGCTGATCATGGTCAAACGCGCAATAGACCTCGAGCGCTACCGCTATCTCGTCGCGCTCGCGGGGATCGGCCTGTTGCTCCTGCCGCTCGCGCCCGGCATCGGCACCACGAAGAACGGCGCCCGGCTCTGGGTGGAGCTCGGACCCTTCAGCTTCCAGCCCGGCGAGCTAGCCAAGCTCGCGCTCGCAATCTTCTTCGCCAGCTATCTCGTCGAGCGCCGCGAGCTCCTCGCTCCGGGCGGCCTTCCCACGCACGCGCTGGCGGCGCGCGCACGCGCCATGGGCCCGTTGCTTGCGGCGTGGGCGCTGTCACTCGTCGTCATGATCGCCGAGCGCGACCTCGGCAGTTCGACGCTCTTCTTCGCGCTGTTCGTCGGCATGCTCTGGATGGCCGCGGGCGGCGTGGGCTGGCCGCTGCTCGGTGCCGGGATGTTCGCGGCCGGATCGCTGTTCGCCGTGTCGGTCTTCAGCCACGTGAAGGCGCGCATCGACACGTGGATCGACCCGTGGAGCGACGCCGCGGGCGCCGGGTTCCAGCTCGTGCAAGCCACGTTTGCGTTCGCCGCCGGCGGGACCGTGGGCGTGGGGCTGGCAAAGGGCCGGCCGGACCGGATCCCCGCCGCGACGACCGACCTCATCTTCGCGGCCATCGGCGAAGAACTCGGCCTCGTCGGATCCGCCGCGGTAATCGCCGCGTTCATGCTGCTTGTCGCCGCCGGGCTGCGCATCGCCATGCGCGCGCATCGCCCGTTCGATCAGCTCCTGGCCGCGGGGCTCACGCTCATCCTCGGCGTCCAGAGCTTCCTGATCATCGGCGGGGTCACGCGCGTCCTGCCCCTCACGGGCATCACGCTTCCGTTCGTGAGCTACGGCGGCTCGTCGCTCGTGGCCAACTGGATCCTGGTGGCCATCTTGCTGCGCATCTCCGCGACGCCGGCACCGACGACGCGCGATATCGCCGCCCGTCCGGCGCAGCAGGTGGCCGCATGACCGAGCGCATCCGTCGCATGGGCGTGGTGCTGGGATTCCTCTTCTGCGTCCTGCTGCTGATGGTGACGAAGCTGCAACTCGTCGACGCCGAGAAGAACCAGAACCACCCGCAGAACACGCGCGACCTGGCGCGTGACTTCGGTCGCGACCGTGGCGCGATTCAAACCGCCGATGGTGTGGTGCTCGCCCGTTCCGAGCCGAGCGACGACCAGTACCGCCTCCAGCGCACGTACCCCGAAGGAGCGCTGTTCGCGCCGGTCACCGGCTACCTCTCGTTCACTTACGTGTCCGACGGCGCGGAGCGCGCGTTCAACGACCAGCTGACCGGCGGAACCGCCAGCGCGGGCGACCGCAGTCTCAAGGACTTGTTCCAGGAGGACGCGTCGAGTCGCGACGTCACCCTCACGATTCGCGCCGACGTGCAGAAGGCCGCGGCCGCCGCGCTCGGGAACCGCAAGGGGGCCGTGGTCGCGCTCGATCCCTCCAACGGTGACGTCCTGGCACTCGTCTCCTTCCCGACCTTCGACCCCAACCCGCTCGCCGGCCACACGCAGGCCGACGTCACCCGGGCGTGGGACGGCTTCAACGCCGATCCGAACAAGCCGCTGCTCCCCCGCGCTTACCGCGAGTCGTATCCCCCCGGGTCGACCTTCAAGGTGGTCACCGCGGGCGCCGCGCTCGACCGGCAGCGCGAGTTGGCCGAGAAGGACTATCCGCGCCTCAAGCAGCTCGACCTGCCCCGCACCACCAAGGACCTTCCGAACTTCGGCGGCGGCACGTGCGGTGGCCGCATCGGCGACCTGCTGCGCGTCAGCTGCAACACCGGGTTCGCGCAGATGGGCATCGACCTCGGGGGACAGAACCTCACCGCCGAGGCGCAGGCGTTCGGATTCGGCGAGCGCCCGCCGCTCGACCTGCCCGCCCCGGCGCGATCGCGCTTCCCGGCGGTCGAGCGGTTCAAGGGCAACGACCTTGGCGAGCCCGGTCTCGCGTTCAGCGCCATCGGACAACAAAATGTGAGCGCGACGCCGCTCCAGATGGCGCTGGTCGCCGCGGCAGTAGCGAACAACGGCGTGATCATGAAGCCGCACGTGCTGGCCAAGGTCACCGATCCCAAGGGTGCTGTGACCGACACCTACGCGCCGAGCGCGTGGCGCACGGCCACCAGTCCGGAGACGGCCGCCGCGCTCAAGGCGATGATGGTCGACGTGGCCGCGCGCGGCACTGCGACACGCGCGCAGATCCCCGGCGCGACCGTCGGCGGCAAGACCGGCACCGCCCAGACCCAGGGCGACAATGCCCACGCGTGGATCATCACGTTCGCTCCCGCGGAGGCGCCACGCGTTGCCGTGGCCGTGATCGTCGAGAGCCAACCCGGCCTCGGCGACGTCACCGGCGGGCGCATCGCCGCGCCGATCGCGGCCGAAGTCATGAAGGTCGCACTGGGGCTGTGACCGCGACCGGGATCAGGACCAGGACCAGGACCACGATGACTCTGACCACCGGCGGCGTACCCGCCTAGCGTGTAGATCCGATGGCGCAACGTCCCGCACCCGTATTCGGTGGCCGTTATCAGCTGCGGCGACGCATCGCGCGCGGCGGTATGGCCGAGGTCTATCTGGCGCACGACCAGCTGCTCGACCGCCCCGTCGCCCTGAAGGTGCTGTACCCCGAGTTGTCGGTCGACCGAAACTTCGTCGAGCGCTTCCGCCGGGAGGCGCAGGCCGCCGCCGGCCTGAACCACCCGAACATCGTGTCGATCTACGACTGGGGCGAAGAGGACGGTCACTACTTCATCGTGATGGAGCTGGTCGACGGCCGGACGCTCTCCTCCCTCCTCAAAACCGAGAGCACGCTGCTCGCCGATCGCGCCGCCGACATCGGCGCGGCGATGGCGGGAGCACTCGCGTTCGCCCACAAGAACGGCGTCATCCACCGCGACGTGAAGCCGGGCAACGTCCTCATCGACGGCGCCGGCAACGTGAAGGTCGCCGACTTCGGCATCGCTCGTGCGGCCAACTCCACCGAGAACCTCACGCAGACCGGCGCGGTGATGGGCACGGCCACCTACTTCTCTCCCGAACAGGCGCAGGGCTGGGGGGTCGACGCCCGCAGCGACATCTACAGCCTCGGCATCGTGCTCTTCGAGATGGTGTGCGGGCGGGCACCCTTCGCGGCCGACAATCCCGTCGCGGTCGCGACCAAGCACGTGAGCGAAGCGCCGGCGCGGCCGCGGGACCTCAACCCCGATCTTCCCGCCGCCTTCGAGGCGATCATCCTCAGTTGCCTGGCGAAGGATCCTGACGACCGGTACGCGACAGCCGAGGACCTGCGAGCCGATCTCCTGCGTTTCCGGCAAGGCCGGCCGGTCGCAGCTGTTGCGGCACAGGACCCCGGCGCCACCCAGGCGCTCACCACGACGCGGGCGATGCGCACGCGCGAGGAATCCACCACGGTGATGGCGGCGGCGGGCGGCCCCGGCGTGGGGCCGCCGGACCGGCGCACCGGTTTGTACATCGTGCTGCTGTTCGCACTGCTGTCGGTGCTCGCCGGGCTCCTGTTCCTCCTGGCACGCGAGGTCGGCATCGTCGGCACCAGTTCTCCCAGCCAGATCGCTGTACCGAGCGTGCTCGGCAAGCCCGCCGAGGAGGCGAAGGCACAACTCTCCGACGCGGGACTCGACGCGCGCGTCGAAGAGGTCGCGAACGACGGCGACCCGGGGGTGGTCTTCGAGCAGAACCCGGAGTCGGGCACGAAAGTCAAGCGCGGCAGCGAGGTGGTGCTGAAGGTCGCAAAGGGCGTGGAGCAGGTTGACGTCCCGAACGTCGTCAACAGCTCCCGCGACGCCGCTCGAACCGCCCTCGAGGGCGCCGGCTTCGTCGTGCGCATCACCGAGGAGGTGGCCGAGGACGTCCCCGCCGGTCGGGTTCTCCGCCAGAACCCCGTGGGTGGCAGCAAGGCACCGGTCGGCAGCGAGGTCACGATCGCCGTGTCCTCCGCGACGCAGACCTTCGAGGTGCCCGACGTGCGGGGCAAGTCGGCCGACAACGCCATCGACATCCTCCGCGACTCCGAAGGGCAGTTCCGCGCCCGCCAGGTGACGCAGCCGTCCGAGGACGTCGACGAGGGCAAAGTGATTCGCAGCGATCCGGCCCAGGGCACCAAACAACCGAAGGGCGCGACGGTGACGATCTTCGTGTCGTCGGGGCCCGAGGAGGCGGTGGTGCCGAACGTGATCGGCAAGTCCGAGAGCGACGCGCGAGACACGTTGATCAACGCCGGTTTCAAGGTCACCGTCGTGAAGTCCGCAACCGCCGACCCCACGAAGGAGGGCGTCGTGCTCGATCAATCCCCCAGCGGCGGCGAGCGCGTGCGCAAGGGGTCGACGGTGACGATCAGCGTCGGCCAGAGCCCCTGACCTAATCGGCGCAGGCTGTTACAGGCCTTCGAGCCACCGCTTCATCAGGAGCTTGCCGACGCCGGTGAGGATGCTCTCCGGGTGGAACTGGACGCCTTCGATCGGATGGCTGCGGTGCCGCACGCCCATGATCACGTCGTCGTCGGTGCGGGCGGTGACTTCGAGCTCGGCAGGCACCGACGCGGGGTCGATGACGAGGCTGTGGTAGCGCGTCGCCTCGAACGGGTCGGGTAGCCCCTCGAGCACCCCGGCGCCGTCGTGGCGGATCCAACTGGTCTTGCCGTGCATGATCGCGGGCGCACGCACGATCGTCGCCCCGTACACCTGCCCGATGCACTGGTGCCCGAGGCACACACCGAGGACGGGCACCGACGGGCCGAGCTCGCGGATGACGGCGTTCGACACGCCGGCGTCATCGGGGGTACCGGGACCGGGCGAGATCAGGATCCCGGCGGGCGGGTCGCCGGCGATCTGCTCGACGGTGATGTCGTCGTGGCGATACACCTCGGGGACGGCGCCGAGCTCGCCGAGGTATTGGACGAGGTTGAACACAAAACTGTCGTAGTTGTCGACGACGACGATGCGCGCGCCCACGTCTAGCCCTCGACGGGCTGCGCGTACCGCAGCGCGGTCGCACCCGAGTACCCGGGGGCGATGAGGGAGTCGAGCGCGCGGACCGAGACGCGCAGACCGAACTCGGCGGCGTCTCGCTTGAGGCGGCTCATCAGCGAGTCGGCCTCGAACCGCGCCCGGTCGGCGCCGATGGCGTTCATCACGTACGGCGGCGAGTGGACGGTGCCGTTCAACAGAAGGGTGTTCCCGACACAGAGCACCGCGCTCGTGCTGACGAGGCGCTGTCCGTTGATCGCCACCGCTTCGGCGCCGCTGCGCCACAGAGCGTTCACGGTGGCCTGCACGTCGGAGGAGTGGATGACGAGGTCGTTCACGTCGCCCGTGGGCGATTTCTCGAGCAGTGAATCCTCGAGGGTGACGCGCAGGCCCGCGCCCCGCACCTCGGCCAATCCCGCCTGCACGCGTGCCGAGCGCAGCGCCGACGCGCGCGCCGACGCCGCCACCGGGTCGCCGGGCGACGTGGTGGCCCCGACGCGGGCGCGCAGCTCCTTCACCTCGCGGCGCAACTCCGCCGCGCTGGCTTGCTGTCGCTCGATCAGCGCCGCGAGCCGGTACTGCCGCGGCAGGCGCGCTTCGGGGCTCGCCGGGCGCGACTGCGCGGCGGTGACCGCAAGGAAGCCGATCACCGCGCAAGCGAGGAGCACGAGCGGGCGGAACCGGATGCGCATCACCGCGACGGTACGCTGCGGCGATGCCGCGCAGGACACGGGGGCGCGTGACGCCCAAGGGGAGTTCGGGATCGGGCACGGGGCGCTACACGCCGCCGATCCCGAAGGAGACCTACACCAGCCCGCGCTGGGTCCCGTGGGTGATGTTCACCCTGCTGGCCGCCGGGATGTTGCTCATCGTGACCAACTACCTCGAAGTCCTGCCCGGTGGAGCGAAGAACGGATACCTGCTCACCGGTCTCGGGTGCATCACCGCGGGGTTCATCACCGCCACGCGCTATCGCTGACTGTTCACCCGCCGGCCACTGTCTAGTTACATGGGTGTAGTCCGTCCCCAGACTTCCCCACAGCTTGTGTAAATCGAGCGCGCTCACAACTCGAGCTCGTAGGGCTCCATCTCTTCCATGCAATGCCGCGGGGGTTCCGGCGCCTCGCTGGCGGCGAGCGTCAGGCGCACCTCGGCGCCGCACACGCCGCAGCGGTAGTGCATGTTGACCTTGCGCATCGCCCCTTCCGGCACGGCCGGCGGCCCGGCGCGAAACACGAAGGCGATCACCCGCACCCCGATCCCGAGCACCAGGAAGGCCACGACCACGCCAACCAGGAGCCGGACCACACCGAAACGCTAGTAGGGGGGCTCCGGGGGGTAACGGGTTAGCCCGGAAAAGCCCCCCGTAGCTCTTTTTAGAGGCGCTCGATGATCGTCGCGTTGGCCAGTCCGCCGCCCTCGCACATGGTCTGGAGGCCGTAACGGCCACCCGTGCGCTCGAGCTCGTTGACGAGCGTCGCCATCAGCTTCGTGCCGGAGCAGCCGAGCGGGTGTCCGAGGGCGATGGCGCCGCCGTTCACGTTCACCTTGTCCATGTTCGGGCTGAGCTCTTTCTCCCACGCCAGCACCACCGACGCGAAGGCCTCGTTGATCTCGACGAGATCGATGTCGTCCATCGTCAGCTTCGCCCGCTCGAGCACCTTGGCGGTAGCCGGGATCGGGCCGGTGAGCATCGTCACCGGGTCGACGCCGGCGAGCGCGAACGTGTGGAACCTGGCGCGCGGCTTGAGGCCCAGGGCGGTGGCCTTCTCCTCGCTCATGATGAGCACGGCCGAAGCGCCGTCGGTGATCTGACTCGAGTTGCCGGCCGTCACCCGCCCGTCGGGCTTGAAGGCGGGCTTGAGCTTGGCCAAGGTCTCCGCCGTCGTGCCCGGGCGGATGCCCTCGTCGGCCGTCAGCAGCTCGTCGCTCTCGATGATCTTCCCGCTCTCGCGGTCCTTCACCTTGTGACGCACGGGGATGATCTCGTTCTCGAAGCGGCCCTCGGCTGTGGCCTTCTCCGCCAGCTGCTGGCTGCGGGCGCCGAACGCATCGAGATCCTCGCGGGAGAGGCTCCACTTCTCGGCGATCATCTCCGCCGAGATGCCCTGCGGCACGAGACCACCGGTCGGCGCGTACCGCGCCATGACGCTCGGACCGAAGGGCAGCGACCCGGGCGTGATCGACGCGCCCATGGGCGTGGTCGACATGACCTCGACGCCCGCGGCCACGACCACGTCGTAGGCGCCGGCGATGACACCCTGCGCGGCGAAGTGCGCGCTCTGCTGGGAGCTGCCGCACTGGCGGTCGACGGTGGTGGCGGGCACCGATTCGGGCCAGCCGGCGGCGAGCACGGCATTGCGGCCGACGTTCAGGCTCTGATCGCCGACCTGCATCACGCAACCCATGATCACGTCGTCGACGAGCGCGGGATCGAGACCGTTGCGCTCGGCGAGCGCCTTGAGGACCTCACCCGCCAGGTCGCTCGGGTGCCATCCAGAGAGCTTCCCGTTGCGCTTCCCCCCGGCGGTCCGAACAGCGTCGACGATCACGGCGTTGGGCATGCGTTCCTCCTCGTTGACCAGCTCGTCTGGCCAAAACTTGACTGTGCGGTCAAGTCTGCCTTCTTTGCGGCCACGGCGGCAACAGCGCCCGCCCGCTACCAGGTTCTTGACGCGCTATTCCGCGTTGAGCGCGGAATAGCGCGTCGAGTCCGAGTCGGGAGACGCCCTGCGCGGCGTCGCGCCGGTCGCCGCGTCCGGGCGGCATGATCGCGACGTGAAGAACATGGACCGGTGGCTGGGTGACGGTGGCATGCCGGTGATCGAGGCCATCGGCGGGTCGTTCGATGCGTACGGCGAGGGTTGGTCGAGCGCGGTGTGGACTCCCACCGAGCTCGCGTGCAACCCCCACGGCCGCGTTCAGGCGGGGGTCTACGCGGTCATGCTCGACGCGGCCATGAACTTCGCCATCAACGCGACGCTCGACGGCAAGGACCGCACCCGCGGCACGCTCGAGATGAAGACGGACTGTCTCAAGGGCGCGCAGCTCGCCGAGACGTTGCACGTGCGCGGTGAGGTCGATCGACTCACGAAACTGATCGCGTTCGCGTCCGCGACCGTGAAGAACGCCGGCGGCGAGTTGATCGCGCGCTCGACCTCGACGTTCATGCTCCACCGCGCCGATCCCGGTGCGCCGCGGGCTTGAGGGCGATCGAGCTCTCCCTCGTCGACGCCCGTCGCGTCGCGCTCGCCGCGCAAGGCTTCGGCGTCGCCCGCCCGCGGCGGCCGACTCGTCGCCACGTGCGGGCGGTGTTCGAGAAGGTCGGCGCGATCCAGATCGACGCGGTGAACGTCCTCGTCCGCTCGCACTACCTACCGCTGTTCAGCCGTCTCGGCCCCTACGACCGCGGCGCGCTGGGCGCGCTCACCGGACCCCAGGGCGACATCGTCGAATATTGGGTGCACGCGGCGTGCCTCGTGCCCACCGAGCACTGGCCGGCGTTCGCGTGGAAGATGCGCGACGAGCACTACTGGAAGTCCGTTCGGCGCATGGCAGACGAGCATCCGGAGGTGCTGGCCGACCTGGTCGCCGAGGTCGGCCGTCGTGGGAGCGTCGCCGCAAGCGATCTCGAACAGCGCGACCGGCCAAAGGAACCCTGGTGGGACTGGAGCCACACGAAACTGCTGCTCGAGTACCTGTTCTGGACCGGTCGCGTGACGGCTGGTCGTCGGTCGAACTTCGAGCGCACGTACGCGCTGGCCGAGACCCGCCTCTCCGCGGCCGCGATCGCCGAGCGCGACTCTTTGTCGACCGAGGACGCGAAGGCAGCCTCGCTGCGCCTGGCCGCACGCGCGTGCGGTGTCGGCACGGCGCGCGACATCGCGACCTACGTCGGCCTCGGCCAGCGCGCCGCGAAGCCCTTCCTCGCCGCGATGGTGGACGACGGCACGCTCCTTCCGGCCCGCGTCCAAGGTGTCGCCGCGCCCGCGTACCTTCACGCCGCGGCCGCCGCCAGCCGCCCGCGGCGGATCACTGCCGCAGCGCTCATCTCCCCATTCGACTCCCTCGTTTGGGAGCGCGAGCGTGTGTTGGAGCTGTTCGGGTTCTCGTACCGCATCGAGATCTACGTACCGAAGCCGAAACGGGTGCACGGCTACTACGTGCTTCCGTTCCTGCTCGGGGAGCGCTTCGTGGCCCGGGTCGACCTGAAGGCGGCGCGCTCCGAGCGCGAGCTACATGTTCAGTCGGCGTTCCTCGAGCCGGGCGAGGACCCGGAGGAAGTCGCCCCTGCACTCATGACGGAGCTTTCGACGATGGCCCGCTGGTTGGATCTTGACGACGTCGTCGTGCGGCCGGTCGGCAACCTCGCTCCCCATCTTGCGCGATTCTGAGCCCGTGCGACCCGAGCGCGTCTTCCACTTCAGTGAGGACCCCGACATCAAGGTGTTCGCGCCGCACCAGGCAAAGACCGCTCAGGTCCTCGGCGAGTGGGTCTGGGCCGTCGACGAGCAGCGGGCGCCGTCGTACTGGTTCCCCCGCGACTGCCCGCGCGCCACTTTCTGGCCGTCGCCAGGCGGCCGACCGTCCTATGCGGCCGAGAGCCTTCTCGCGGGGGCGTCGCGCGTGCACGCGATCGACTGGCGGTGGATGGACTCGCTGCTCGACTGTGACCTCTTCGTGTACACCTTCGACGGGACGACGTTCCGGCCGACCGAGGAGGTGTTCGGCGCGGAGGGCCGGGGCTTCTGGGTGAGCGAGGAGACGGTCACGCCGATCGACGTGCAGCGCGTCGGACCGCTCCTGCACCGCCACGCCGAAGCGGGCGTCGAGTTGCGCGCAGTGAAAGACCTCGCCGCGCTGTGGCAACGCGTCATCACCACGCCCGGGCTCGACTTCAGCGGCATCCGCCTGCGCAACCTCTGATGCTGCTCAGGCGCCGGCCTTCGAGGCGAGCGGGTGCGGGTCGCGCGGGTAGCGGCTCGTGAACAGCACGGTGATGCCGCCGGCGGTCTCGTCGGTGTCGAGCACGTCGTACACCGTCACCGAGTAGTCGTAGCCCGGCGTCCACGCGAACGTGATCGGCACCGAGGCGTCGCGGCGCAGGTTCTCCCAGATCACCGCTTGCACGCACCGCTGTAGAGCGGTCGGCCACCCGGCGACGTAGTCGTAGATCGAGTCGGACATCTCGAGCCCCCGGACCGTTCGCAGCGCGTCGACGAGCGTGTTGCCCTCGACGGGACTGAAAGCCTCCGATCCGTCTCTCAACCCGCGGAGTGACTCCGCGGAGAAGGCACTGTTCATGGCGCTCACGGCGGTCTGCATGGCGGGCATACGGAGCACGGTAGCGCCGAGAGTTCGCCGTAGGCTCGACCGGGCATGCAACCCGCCGTGCGCTTCGCTTCGACGTCCGACGGCGTGAGCATCGCGTTCGCGGTGCACGGACACGGACCGCCGCTCGTCTTCACCCGTGGCTGGATCAGCCATCTCGATCTGCACTGGCTCGATCCGGACTTCCGCCTCTTCATGGAAGCGCTTGGCCGCCACTTCACGGTCGTGCGCTACGACATGCGCGGCAACGGGCTTTCCGACCGTGACGTCACCGGGCGGCTATCGCTCGACGAGCTCATGCTCGACCTCGAAGCGGTCCTCGCGAAGACCGACGTCGGCGCCGCCACGCATTTCGCAACGTGTTACGGCGGTCCCATCGCGGCGCGCTTCGCCGCGAAACATCCGGAACTCGTGACGCGGCTGATGCTCGACGGGACGTACCCGCGGGGCGCGGACGTGGCCACGGAAATCGTGCGCGAATCGGTGCTCTCGACCGTGCGCCTGCTGGCATCAAACCCGCGCGCGGCCACCACGATGCTGGGGCACTACACGAGCCCGGTCGCCAGCGACTTGAGCGATGTTCGGGCCGAACGCACGCGCCGCGCCATCAATGGCGAGGTCGCGGAGGAGCTGTACGCCTTGGCGTTCGCGCTCGACGTCACCGACGACCTCCGTGCGATCACGGCCCCGACGCTCGTGACCCACCGCCGCAAGAGCTACGCGGTGCGGGTAGAGCTCGGCCAGCGCGTCGCCGCGCTCGTGCCCGATGCGATGTTCGTGGCCAGCGACGGCGCCGCCCACAACCCCTGGGAGGGCGACGCAACGCCGGTCCTCGCGGCGATGGGCGAGTTCCTCTGCGCCCCGCTGACCGACGGATATCACCCTCGCGTCACCGTCCGCCCGACGGTCGTCCTCTTCAGTGACATCGTCGACTCGACCGGCATGACGTCGCGCATCGGCGACGCCCGTGCGCGCACGATCGTCCGCGCCCACAACGCGATCGTCGCCCGGTGCCTCGACGCTCGCGGCGGCCGGCTGGTGAAGGCCACCGGCGACGGCGCGATGGCCGAGTTCCCGTCGGTGTCACAGGCGGTCGGGTGCGCAGTCGACGTGCAACTGAGCCTGGCCGCGCACAGCGCGGAGCGCCCCGACGAGGCGATCCAGGTCCGGATCGGGATCAACGCGGGGGAGCCGCTGTCGGAGGACGACGATCTCCACGGGCTCGTGGTCTCCACCGCGGCGCGGATCTGCGACCAGGGCAAGGGCGGCGACATCATCGTGTCGAACGTCGTGCGCGAGCTCGCCGTCGGGAAGGGCTACGCGTTCGTCGGGCTCGGCCCCACCGCGTTGCGCGGCATCGGCGAGCCCATCGAGCTGTTCCGCGTCGAGTACTGAGCGTTACCGGCCCGGCTGGGGCACGACCCGCAGGTAGGGCTTCTGCGCGTCCCACCCGTTCGGGAACAATTCTTTCGCCTCCTCGTCGGACACTGCCGCCCCGATGATCACGTCGTTGCCCTGCTCCCAGTTCGCGGGCGTGGCGACCTTGTGGGTGGCCGTGAGCTGGAGGCTGTCGATGACCCGCAGCAGCTCGTTGAAGTTGCGACCCGTCGAGGCCGGATAGGTGAGCGTCAGCTTCACCTTCTTCTCCGGGCCGACCACGAAGACCGATCGCACGGTCTGGGTGTCGTTCGCGTTCGGGTGGATCATGTCGTAGAGGTCGGCGACCTTCTTGTCCGGGTCGGCAATCATCGGGAAGTTCACCTTGTTGCCCTGGGTCTCCTCGATGTCGCGTGACCATTCCTCGTGGCTGCCGAGCGGGTCGACGGACAGACCGATCACCTTCACCCCCCGCTTGTCGAACTCGTCCTTGATACCGGCGACGTAGCCGAGCTCGGTCGTGCACACCGGCGTGAAGTCGCGCGGGTGGCTGAACAGCACGCCCCACGAGTCGCCGAGCCATTCGTGGAAATTGATCGTTCCTTCGGTGGTCTCAGCGGTGAAATCGGGTGCTTCGTCGCCTAGGCGAATGGCCATCTGATCGTCTCCTCTTGGGGTCCGGTGCGTTGCCGGACAATAACCGACCTATTTGGTCAGGAATTCCCGGGCTCGGTCCTGGCGATCAAGCGGGTGGGCCGTCAAAAGCCGGGTTGCCCGGGACTGACGGGCGGAAAGGTCGCGCGGACGCCGAGGTGCTCGAAAACGTCGTCGCGTTCGCTCACCCACACCGCTTCCGGCGCGGCGCCGCGGGCCGATGCGATGGTGATGAGGCCATCGAATGCCAACGCGACTTCGTAGGGCGCGGCCTTCTCGCGCGCCACGGTGAGCGCCCGATCAAAGGCCTGCGCGGCTGCGTCGTGAGCGCCGAGCGCGACGTGCGCATAGCCGATGCCGCGCAGCAGCCGCCCCGCGAACAACGCGCTGCCTCGCGACGTCTCAGCCTTCAGCCCGCGTTCCAGCAGCGTGAGGGCGTCGGCGGCATCGCCTTCACGGATCATGCACTCCGCAATCCAGTAGTCGACCTCGACCGTGTCGGCGCCCAGATCCTCGGCGGCAAAGCGCGCTTGGCCGAACACGTCGTGCGCCTTCATCACGTCGTCACGCTGCAACGCGGCGCGACCCATGTTGATGAGCGCGCCAGGCACGGGGCCGGGATGGCCCACGGCACGCCACACGTTGATGACGTCGCTCAGACCGATGACCTCTTCGCCGCGGCCCTGGTCGAGCAGGATGTCGGCGATGTTCGTCGTGCCGTAGCCGGCGTTGACGAGATCGCCCGTGGCGGTGTAGGCGTCGCGACCGCGCACGAAGGCGTCGAGCGCCTCGTCCCACTCGCCCTTCCAGTACGCGGCCACGCCGAGAATGGTGAGCACATTCGCCTGTTGCCGCCGCTCGTCGAGTTCGGTCCAGATCGCCAGCGCCTCGTGCAGGCGCTCGGTCGACTGCGACTGGCCGAGAGACACGCGCGCCAGATCGGCGGCCGTGTACGCGCGCGCCAGCACGCGGCGATCGCCCACGACCTGCGCGTCGGCGATCGCGAGCTCGAGCCACTTCAACGACTTGCGGTTCTTGCCGCTTCGCTGCAGCTGTTCACCGCGCAAGAACCGCATGTCGGCCCGCAGCTGAACCGCCGGGTGTTCGGCGAGGCCGTCGATCAACTTGAGCCCACGGTTCACCCAGCGCGTCGCGCTGGTCCCGCGGCCGCGGTGCATCTCGACGAGCGACTCCAGCCGGCAAAGTTCAGCCACGCGGTACGGATCGGACTTTGACAGCGAACGGGCGCGGGCGAAGGCCGACTTGGCGCGTTCGTACATGCGACCGTCGAGGGCCGCCACACCAAGCGCGGTACGGGTCGTGGCCAGCAGCGGACGCATCTCCGCGCCCAGTTGGCTACCTGCGGTGAGGGCGCGCTCGTACAGCTCGACGGCTTCGACGTTTGCGAACTTCGCCTTTGCCCGCTGCGCGGCCGCTAGCGAATAGTCCCAGCACTTCTGATACTCCTGCGCGTGCAGGAAGTGGAAGGACAAGATCCCGGAGCGATCTGAGGTGGCGTCGATCGCCGCTTCGATCGCGGCGCCGGCCCTCGCGTGCAGCTCCTTGCGCCTGCGGAATGAGAGCGTCTCGTACGCGACCTCGCGGTAGATCTGGTTGCGGAAGCGCAACCAGCCGGGCGACGCACTTTCGACGAACGCCCGCAGTCGCCGCGGCGTGGCCCCAGCGTCGCCACCCTCGTCGGCGACCAGTTCCGCCAGCCGAGCCATCTCGAACATCGGGCCGAGCACGGCGGCGTAGCGAAGCGCCCTCCGGTCGGCCGCGGGCAATGTGTCGATCTGCGCGGCGACGAGGGCTTCGAGACTGTCCGACAGCGACACGACGTCGGCACCCGCCACTGCCGCTTGGGCCAACTGCTCGATGAACAGGGGGTTGCCCCCGGCCCGCTCGACGATCGCGTCGAGCTGGTCGGGGCGCAAGAGGAAATCGCCGGCCGCGCTCTGGAGCAGGGCGCGCGCTTCGGCGTTGTCGAGGATGTCGAGCACGATGCGGGTCGCTTCGGCGCCCGGGCGATAGCCGCCGCGGTCCTGCCGGCGCACCACGACGACGAGCCACGGCCGCGTGGTAGCGCGCGCTGCGATTGCCTGCAGAATCTCGGCGGACAGATCGTCCAACCACTGCGCGTCTTCGACCACAAACAGCTGCTGGCCCGGCACGAGTGCGGCGAGGAGGTCGACGACGGCACGCGCCGTCTGATCTCGAAGGAACTGCGGGTCGAGGGAGCTCGACTCCGGCGTCGGCGGTACGGGGACGTCGACGACCGCGCCAACCAGCGGCAGCCACGGCAACAGCTCCGGCGCGTTCTCGGTGACCACGGCGCGCAGCACGCCGGGCGCACCGGTGGTCACGCCCTTGAGCCCTAACGCGCCCCGCAGCAGGAAGCGGGCGGCGAAGTAGGGCGTCTTGGACTCGTAGGTCTCACAGTACGCAGTGACGACAGGCATTTCGGCGGCTTCCTGGAGAAACTCGCGCAACAAGCGGGACTTGCCAATGCCGGCCTCACCCAAGATGTCGACGAGCGTTCCGGTGCCCGCACGCATAGCGTCGAGCGCGGCGGTGAGCGCCCAGCGTTCTTCGTCGCGGCCGACAAACGGCAGATCGGTCACAGCCCGAGTACGGCGGCGCACACGGTTGCCGACCAGGAACGCCTCAATCGGCTTCGACTTGCCCTTGACGAAAAACGGCTCGATTTCCGTCGTCTCGAACTGCGATGCCGCAAGGTCGAGGACGCGCGCCGTGGCGCGTATCTCTCCCGCCGCCGCGCTCGCCATGAGCCGTGCCGCAAGGTTCACGGTGTCGCCCATGACGGTGTACGTACGCCGGTACGACGGCCCCACTTCACCGACGAAGGCGTGCCCCTGGTTGACGCCGATCCGAACAGGCAGGCGGCGCTGCCCGTCCACGACACGGCGCATGGCGCGCAGCACGCGGCCTTCGGTGTCGTCGAGTGCCAGGGGGGCTCCACCGACGATGATCAGCTTGCCGCCGTCCTTGTCCGCGTCTGTGCCGAGGAAGGTCACACCTTCGGCGTCGACCGCCGCCTGCACGTCGCGCACGAGTTCGTCGAGCGCGGCCGCCGCCGCGGCCGGGCCGTCCTGGGCGATGATCGCGTCGATTCCGTCAAAGCGAATGAACGCCAGCGTGACGTGCCGATGCTCGGGCTCGACGGCCGAGGCCAGGTGGTCGCGCAGCGCGACCGGCACGCCGAGCGACGGGGCAACGTCGGGCGTCTCGGTGTGCTCGAATCGCTCGTGGTCGACAATGCGGGGCCGGCTCAGCAGGAAAAAGCCCGGGCCCGCGGGCTCGCCAACCAGGCGGCGCTCGATCCGCGCGGCGGTCCCGGGGCTGATGACGATCTCGCCCGCGGACGCCGTCTGCTCCATCGCAACGACGGTGGACGGACCCGGGCCGGCGATGAGCACTTCCTTGTGCGAATCGCCGACGCGGAACAGTTGCACTTCGCCGGAGTGGACGCCGGCGGACATCCGCAGGCGGATGTTGCCGACGGATGTCGCGATGCGGCCACTGCGGGCCAGACGCGCCCGCATCTGCAGTGCCGCGTTGGCGGCGCGTGGCGCGTGACCGTCGTCCTCGAACAGCAGGAACAGGGCGTCACCGCCGAACTTCACCAAGCTGCCGCCGTCGGCGTACGCGGCGACGAGCAGGTCGGCGAAGCACGTGCTCAGCGTTTGGGTGAGTTCCTCGGCGCCCTGGTTGCCCCGACGCGCCAGGCGCTCAGACAGCGCGGTGAACCCGGAGATGTCGACGAAGACGAGTGACGCATCGACGGTGCGCCACGTCTGTTCGGGTTCGTCACGAGCCCACTGCAGGGCGAAGCGAGGGAAATACGCGGAAAGGTCCACGGCTGGTGCGTCGTTTTGACGGCGCACCGCCGGGGACCCTCTGGGGGTAGCCCCCTTGTCTATTAGGACGTACTTCCCAGGGAGGCATCGCCAATGATCGGGATCACGATGTCGCGCAGGCCACGGGCGACAACGGTGATGCCTCTGGTTGACTTAGTGATGCTGTCGTAGCACCACTCGTAAAGGCTCGGGATCGTGCCGGCAACTGCGCATTTGCCCATCTTGTTCACGGGGCTGCCGGCCTCGAGTTGGTAGTAGACCGAGTCGGCGTAGCACTGGGCGCCGCTACCACCACCGTTGCAGGTGATGAGCGGACCGCTATCACTCTTGTACGTCAGCGTGAGCTGGAGGGTCTTGCTCAGGTCTTCGAGCGGGCGGTACTTGCCGTCGGTGCGGAAGAGCACCTGGGGCGCCCACTGCGAGCAGCGCTTGGTGCCGCACGCCAGCGTGCTGGCGTCGACCTGGCCGATCTTGTCGACGAACAGGCCACCGGTCGTCGAGCCGGGCGTGACCAGAACCGAGGCGGAGACGTTCGAAAACCCCTTGAAGATCGAGTCGTTCACGAGGACGAGCGCGGTGGCGTCGTCCGAAAGCCCGGTGACCACCGACGCCGTTTCGGTGCCACGTGTACCACCGGTAGCGGTAGCGGTCGAGGTAAAGGACGTGCCGGTGGTGACGCCGCCGGCGACGATACCGAACACGGCCGACTCGGCGACGCCGTACGACTTCGTGCACGTAACCTTCGAAGCGCTCCCAGAACACGCCGCATCGAGGTCCGTCTGATTGGGATTCCACGGCGTGTCCACGTCGACTTGGATTGTCTGCGGCGCGCCGGTGTTGGTAACGGTGACGCTCAGCAGCGTGTCTCCGCCGTACTGGATCGTCGACGGGTCGCTCGTGATCGACAGGCCAAGCGAGTAGGTGATGGCCGTCACGGCGCGGGCGGTGTTGTTGGCGTTGTCGGGCGCGATGTTGATCTCGCCGTTGGCCGCCTGCGCCGACGCCGTGGACGTGACGGACGTGGCACCGGCGTTCGGCGCCACCTTCACGGTCCAGCTCTGGGAAGCACCCGGAGCGAGGGCGCCCGTGGTGCACACGGCGGTACCCGCGCCGAGCAAGCAGCCAGCCGGGGCCGCTGTCACCGAACCGCCGCTGGCGCTAAGCGTAAGCGTCGAACCGGGGTCCTGGCTGACCGAGCCGGTGTTCGTGATCGTGCCAACGACGTCGAACGGCTGCGTTGCAGAGGCCGGCGCAGAGATGGATGCGCCGACGTCGGACACGGAGACGATCGCCGCTTGCGTTGCCGGCACCCCGATACCGATCGATGCCGACGCAACCACCGCGGCCGCGAAAAGCCCAGAAATTCGCTTGCGAAACATCTTTACCCCACACTCCCCGTGTTCGTTCCCGACAGACTACCGAAGTGACGTCACCGTAACAAGGTGATTTTCGTCACACCCAAACCCAAAACCGCAGGTAGATGGGCCGCCGCTTCCGCTGCACGGGAGCTCGCCCATACGCCCTCGGAGGCTAGCGGTCTCCTCCATACGCTTGAATGGGGATTGTTCACATTCAGAAGGGGGTCGCAGTGCCGCTGCCGACGAAGGAAGAGCTCGATACCGCTGTCGCCGGCCAGACCGTGGCCAGCCGGTTCCTCGACACCGTCAACGCCCATGGCGACCGGGTCGCCTTGCGGTGGAAGAACGCCGACGACTC
>Ga0183260_10001235_pt1 | contig 21642 bp, 20 predicted proteins | sample AntDrymUQ4972206_2_FD_129768 | JGI IMG/M metagenome (GOLD analysis project Ga0183260, IMG submission 129768) | Polar desert sand microbial communities from Dry Valleys, Antarctica - metaG UQ497 (22.06) (version 2) (version 2) | ecosystem: Environmental > Terrestrial > Soil > Desert | place...
CGGGCCCTCGGGCCCGGACCGATGACCCAGGACCAGCCGGTCAGCCAGCTCCTCACCGACCTGGCCCTCTACGTCCGGCAATCGCACGCCGAGCGGGACCTCGCAACCCTCGGACGCCTCGTCGCCCGGGATGCCAAGGCCAGCGGCTGACGGCCCCGGCGTCTCGGCGGTCTCGCCGACCTGAGCCGTGTCGACCTGGCCTTCCTACCGGTCCCAGTGGCGGTGCCAGCCGAGCGCGTCGACCACACCGTCGGTGAATGCCTTGCCCGCTTTCGGCTGGGTGATCACGCCGGCAGCCTCCACGTCGATCAAAGCGCCGGTGAGGGCGTCGATGCCCGAGCCCCAGGCGGCGAGCGTCTTGTGGTGGCGGTAGGCCTCCTGCAACATCGTCGCCGACTTGGGGTCGAGCGCTCCGACACCGCCGGCCACGACCAGGGCGTCATAGACGACCGAATCGGCGTTGAAGACGGTCGCATCCGCGGTCGCAGCCGTTCGGCCCGCCCCCTTCACCGAGCCCCCCTGCGGAGCGATGACGTGCAGGACCGCGCCAGCGCGCTCCAGGGCCTTGCGCAGCGCGGCGACGCCAACCGAGTCGAACCCTGCCGTCACGAACACCCCGATGACCCGCCCGACGATCGGCCCCGACGCCGCCGGAGCGATCGACAGGACAGGCGAGGTGCCGGCGTCACCGAGCGGCCGTCCGGCGGAGACGGTCAGACCCAGGTTGGCGGCGACCAGGCCGGCGAGCTCCGCGTCGACCTCGGCCAGGTTGGCCACCATGCGGGCGACGATCGCCGGGTCGGCCACCTTCGACAGCTCGAAGGAGAAGGCGCCGACCTCGTGCTCGCGCTCGGGCCCGCTCAGGCTGTTCCAGAACAGGGTGGCCTGGCTGAAGTGGTCGTCGAACGACTGGGGCCGACGGCGGGCCTTGGTGCCCTCGACGGGCTGAGGGAAGTGCACGTAGCCGGCGTCACCGGTGGCGAACGGGCACCCTCCGCCGATGGTGTTGGGCGAGTAGGCGGTGCGGCCGGTGTGCACGGCCTGCTGGCCGTAGCCGTCACGCAGGTTGTCGTTCACCGGAGCTGCCGGCCGGTTGATGGGCAGCTGGGTGAAGTTCGGGCCGCCGAGCCGGGTGATCTGGGTGTCGAGGTAGGAGAACAGGCGGGCGTGCAGCAGCGGGTCGTCGGTGAGGTCGATGCCCGGCACGACGTGACCGGGGTGGAAGGCCACCTGCTCGGTCTCGGCGAAGAAGTTGGCCGGGTTGGCGTCGAGGGTCATCCGCCCGACGAGGCGCACCGGGCACAGCTCCTCGGGGACCAGCTTGGTCGGGTCCAGCAGGTCGATGCCCTCGAAGGTCTGCTCCGGCGAATCGGGCATCACCTGCACCCCCAGCTCCCACTGCGGGAAGGCCCCGGCCTCGATGGCGTTCCACAGGTCCCGGCGGTGGAAGTCGGGGTCGATGCCGCCGAGCTTCTGGGACTCCTCCCAAACCAGGCTGTGCATCCCGGCCGTCGGCTTCCAGTGGAACTTGACCAGCGACGACCGCCCGGCCGCGTTGACGAGGCGAAACGTGTGGACCCCGAAGCCCTCCATGGTCCGGTAGGAGCGGGGGATGGCCCGGTCCGACATCACCCACATCAGCATGTGCGTGCTCTCCGGCTGGAGCGACACGAAGTCCCAGAACGTGTCGTGGGCCGACTGCGCCTGGGGGATCTCACGATCCGGCTCGGGCTTCACCGCGTGGATGAGGTCGGGGAACTTGATCCCATCCTGGATGAAGAACACCGGCATGTTGTTCCCCACGAGATCCCAGTTCCCCTGGGTCGTGTACAGCTTGACGGCGAACCCCCGCACATCCCTGGCGGTGTCCGCCGAACCTCGGGAGCCGGCAACGGTGGAGAAGCGGACGAACACCCGGGTCTTGACCGTGGTGTCCGTGAGCACCTCCGCACAGGTGAGGTCCTTGAGCGACTCGTACAGCTCGAACCGACCATGGGCCCCGGCTCCCCGGGCGTGAACGGCCCGCTCGGGGATCCGCTCGTGGTCGAAGTGCATGATCTTTTCGCGCAGGTGGTGGTCCTCGAGCAGCGTCGGGCCGCGCGGTCCTGCCCGCAGCGAGTTGTCGGTGTCCTCAACCCGCTGCCCCTGGGCCGTGGTGAGCGGGTCACCCTCCTGCGCCCACCCAAGGCCGACCGCGGCATCTCTCGGGGCGGCACCGACCCGCACCGACGCAGTCGCCGGCGCCGTCGCCGGCGACGTGGGATCACCCTCGAGGCCGCCACCATCCGCACCACCTGTCGGTTGCCGCTCGATCGACGTCGTCCGAGCCTGCGGTGCCGTCCCCTTCGCGGACGCCTTCGGGGCCGGCCGCTTCCCACTCGCCATCGTGCGCCTCCTGTCGAGGGTCGGCGCACGGTCGTGCCCCAGCCCGAACCTACTGCCCCGGTCGGGCTCTCTCGCCAGAAGGCAGCACTGTCGGGGGTCGCATCCACGAACAGCGGCCGCGCCGAGGGGGTTGCCTCGCCAACCCGATAGTCAGCTCAGGGCAGCCTTCGGGAACAGCGACCCCACCCCCTACGGCTCGGGCTGTCACCTGCCGGCCGCTCGAGCCTGCGCGATCAGGGCGCTACCGCGGGTTCACCTTGGGGTGGCGGTCACCGTCGCCGGTGGCCCGCTCGGGGGACAGGTCAGCGCGGGGGAGGAGCGCCATCGGCCGGGCGACGCCACCTTCGTGACCACCTCCGCGCCACCTCGCACTCCCGGCCGGTGTCGAGCACGGTCGACGCCGTCGAGCGGACGCTGCGCCACGTCCGCCGCGGGAGCCGTCGCCGCCGGTGGGGGACCGGCGGCGGCGCGCCCACCCTCAGGACCAGTTCACCGCGCGCAGCTCGGGGCCGATGATGTGGCCCTGGGTGACCCCGGGGTGCTTCTCGTCGTGGACGAAGTGGCCGGCGTACCAGACCACCACGTCGGTGCCGTCGATGCTCTCGCCGTTGACGAACTTGGAGATGTGGGTCTGGGTCTCCGACGCCGGGGCGGTGACGATGTCGACGCCGTCGTCCACCTCGTCGGAGCGGTAGCGCAGGAACCAGAGGTCGCTGACGCCGTAGTCGTCGGCCGTGCCGTCGGCGACGCCGGGCACGATCCGGTAGCCCCGGTTGGACTCCCGGTCCAGCACCCGCCAGGAGGTGAGAGGGCTGCGCTTGCGGGTTGCCTCGAGCACCAACGTCGTCCACCGGGAGCGGCCGGGAAAGAACTTCCTGCTCTGCTGGACCACGTCGTTGCCGGCGTTGTCGATGTCGAAGTCCAACCGCCAGTAGACGTGGTGCTGGTGGCGCTTGCAGGTGCGCGGGTTGCGGGTGCCGGCCATGCCGAAACGAGGCTTGATGGTGCCGTCGTCGCCCAGGCGCCAGTCGCTGACGTAGCGGTACCAGGCCGCCTGAAGCTCGCTCACGATGCGCAGCTCGCCGTCGGCGTACCAGAGGGCCACCCCCTGGAAGTCGCCGGCATCGGTGCCGGCCTCGATGATCGTGGCCGGCGGCTCACTGCACAACCGCCACCCGGGACCCACCGGGTCACTTCCCTTGGCCTGGAAGGGCGTCTCCTCGTCCTGCCAGTCCCGAAAGCTGGTGCCGTCGTCGTAGAGCACGTTGAGGATCGGCACGTGGGCCTGCCAGAGCACCAGGCGCCCCTTGTAGTGCACCGAGCGCAGCTCGCGCCCGACCCCTTGCCGAACGTCTGCGGCGTCGAGTTGCGGGGCCGCACGACGATGAGGTTCCACAGCTCCTCCCCGTTGCGGATCACCCGGACCCGGACCCGGGGCGGGCCGCCGGCGTCGGCGAGGCTCTCGCCGCCGATGGGGAGCCGGTCCTCGCAGTCGTCGTCGGTCGGGGCGTCCACACCGGCCGGGTCGAAGTCCACCGTGCCTCCGGCCACGTCGACGGCCACGATGCGGTGGCGGGGGCTTCCGTCGGGGTCGAGGATGCCCAGGGTCGGGCGCCGTGTCGACGTGCCGTCTGTGTGCTCCAGATCGGCCAGCGGCGGCATGGGCTGGTAGATGACCACGTCGGGGCGGTCGGCCAGCGCGGCGAAGCGCCCATCGGCCCGCAGGACCTCGGCCGCGGCGCGCAGCTCGTCCGGCTCGGGGCGGGGGGTGACGCCACTCGGGTGCACCGTCAGGACCTCCGGGGCGTCGAGGCGGCCAAGCACCTCCACGGCCCGGTTGGAAGCCCGGTCGAAGACGGTGGCCCGGAACGGCGAGCGCTCGTCGGGCTTGCGGGCGAGGATCTGAGGGTCGCTGACCACGACGTCCTCGGCGTTCAGCGGCCCGAGCGCCGCCGCCACGGCCGGGTCCGCCAAGGCGATCTCCCGCAGCTGCCTGCGAGGCAGGGTCCTCTCCTCCACGGGCTCGACCAGCACCTGGACGTCGTCAGCCATGTCGTCACTCCTCCACCGCTAGGGATTCTGTTCTCCTACTCGACACCCGGCAGCACCGTTTGATACACGCCCTCCCGTCGCCCGCCAAGAACCGTCCGCACAGCCCTGGACGTCAAGGATGCGGCTCGCCTGTTGTCGCGGCGCCCGAGCGATGCGATGATGGGATCCCGCGGCTCCGAGCCGATGTGGGGGAAGGGGGGCTTGCGGGCCATGAAGGTCGAGAGCATCCTGAAGAGCAAGGGCCGAGACGTGCAGACCATCGGCTCGGAGGTCTCGCTCCTGCTGGGGATCCACCAGCTGAGCTCGAGGGGCATCGGTGCTCTGGTCGTGTCTGATGACGGGCGTCGAGTCGACGGGCTCCTGAGCGAGCGCGAGATCGTGCAGGGGCTGGCCAAGCACGGTGCCGGCCTGCTCGACCTGCGGGTCGGCAACGTCATGGCCCGCTCGGTGCCGGTCTGCTCATCGCAGGACACCATCCGCGATGCCATGGCCGAGATGACCCGAAGCCGCAACCGTCATCTCCCGGTGGTCGACGATGGCGCCCTCAGCGGCCTGATCAGCATCGGCGACGTCGTGAAGCACCGTCTCGAGGAGCTTGAGCTCGAGGCACTGGTTCTACGGGACGCCGCCCTCCGTCACCGCTGAGGATCCTGGAGCCATCACCGAGGGGGAACAGATCGACGTCGAGCGGTCCGAGCCCTTTGCCACCTCAGCCAACGGCGAAGCCAGAACTGATGCGGGCCAGGTCTTCGACGCTGATCTCGAAGGTGCCGTCATCGGGCGACCCGATCCGTCCACCTGCCGCCCTGATCTCTTCTTCGAAGCCGACATAGCCCCAAGGGTTCCGGATCCTCACCATCCGGTCATCGCCGGATTCATAGGTGTCGATTACCGTCAATGCGTGACCGCCCGAATCGAGCCCGTCGAAGGTGTCGCTGTTCATGGACACCGTGGCCGGGCGTCCGCCCTCGGTCGCGGTATGGATCATGTCCCAGATCTTGTTCGGCTCGGTAGCATCTGTCCCGTCGATGTGGTCGTCGCCGTAGCCGAGTTCCTCGAAGATGTCGTGGGTCCAACCTCCGTCTCCGATGTCGTCGTACCCGTCATTGCGCTGGGCGTAGGCCTTCTCGATCACCGAGTACCAGTTCGGCTGCCCGTCCGGTCCATGCCCGTACGCCACCTCGCCATCGTCCTTCTTGACGTAGAAGTCGGCGTCGACCGTCTCGCTCGTCCCGTCGGGGAAGCGGACCGTGAACGTGCCGTCGTCGTTTCGGGTGATCATGCTCTCGAGGCGCGCCGCGCCGTCGGGTGTGGTGGCGATCGCGGCCAGGGCTGCGGCCAGGTAGCAGTCTCCCAGGGCTCCCTGAACCACATCCGTCGGGGCCGCTGTCATGTCGAGCCCGTCAGGCGGGAAGCGCTTGAGGCCGTGGTCGACCGGCACGTCGTGGTTAAAGACCCAGAACCAGGGCTTTGACTCCGTGGTGCGCTCCGGGTCGTCCCAGTCCGCTTTCCCGGCGCTGCCGCCAGGGGCGCTGGCCTCGCGCTGCTGGTACGCCTGACCCTGGACGTTCGCAGCCATCCGGTCGAGTTGGTCGGCGGCCCTGCAGATGCCGGCCCCGGTGCCACCGTTCCACTGGCCCTTGAAGGCGTTGGCCTTCGGCCCGTGCCACGCCGTGGTTTTGACAAGGGAGCCAACCGCCTTTTCGGCCGCCCGCAGTTGCGTTGCGCTTTTGGTGAGGGAGCGCGCCAGTGACTCGAGCTGGTCGGGGTCGGAACCGACCATTCCTGCGGGTCCGCCGGTCATCAGGGGGTCTCCAGCACTCGGGCCACCGATCGGCGTTCGATTCGGGCCGGCGGCATCGGGGAAATAGTCACCCAGCCGGAGTCGTCCTGGGCCAGGAAGAACACGCCTGAGTATGGGTCGTCCGGGAAGGCCCAGGGGCCTCCGGGCTGGGGCGCCAGGGCGCCGCGGGCGACGTCAATCTCGGTTCCGGACACGACGCCCTTCAAGGTGGCGATGACCTCGACCTGCACTTTCGCGGCCGCGCCACGAGGCTCGCCCGGCGCCGGACGTGACCGGCCGTAGACGACGAGGTCCGCCGCCTCAGCGAGGGTGCGGATCTGTGCTTCTTCTGGCGCCGGGTCTGGGACCGGCAGACCGGCCAGGGACCGTTCGACCTCTCGTCTGGCCACGCCAGGGTCGGCGAGCAGGTGGCGCGGCGTCGACCCGTCCAGGACGAGCACGCCGTCGCTGAGGTCGCCGACCGTGGCGTCGAGCAGGACCTCGACCTTGCCGCCTGGCGCCGTGCCCTTCAGCAACTCGACGGGCTGGACCTCGACGACCTGGTCATGGGTTCCGCTCACCCTGCCGACGATGATCAAGTCGGCCTGCCGCACGGCGTCGGCCAGCACGGGGAAGGGGGGCGCTGCGGCGACGGGTGGTGTGGTGTCCATGGACCGGGCTCCTTGACGGGAGTGCGAGCAGGCGGCGATGTCCGCCAGGCAGAGGATCAGGACGATCAACTGCATCCGCCGCACGTCGCGACCGTAGCAATGGGGTCGTCCCCCATCGAGGAACACCGAACCGACGTTCGGTATCGAGAGATGGGCGCCCGCAACGATGAAGGCGTCTGGCACGGAACGAACCCTGCGCCGCCACCCTCGGCCTTGAACGCCGGTCGAGATCAGGGGGCTGGTGACATAACGAGCATTCTCGGCGGGGGATCCCGGACGCCGCGAGGCGGGATGGGGCGGCGCTCCGTCAGCCGTTGCGGCCCAGCCCTGACGGAGGGTGGCGCGATCGTGGCGCACCGAGCCATCGCAGAGCCTCCACCCGCCCACGCGAATGGGTACCTTGGGCGCAGTGCGCACGCCGGGGGGGGTGGGGAGGGTCCTGGGGCGAGTCGGGATCGCGGCCGGACTCGCCGTCGTGGCCGGCGCCTGCGAGCGGTTGCCCCGCTTCGGCGCCCCTGACCCGGCGACCAAGGACGGCGACCGGATCCTGACGCTCTGGCAGGGATCGGTGCTGGCCGCCCTCGGCGTCGGCGCCCTCGTGTGGGGCCTGCTCGCCTGGTCGGTCCTCCGCTACCGGCGGACGCACCACGACCTGCCCAGCCAACGGGCCCACAACGTGCCCATCGAGATCACCTACACCCTCACCCCGGTGCTCATCGTCGCCATCCTCTTCGGCTTCACCGTCTTCACCCAGGAGAAGGTCACCGCCGCCGCCCCGAACCCTGACGTCATCGTCGAGGTGGTCGGCTACCAGTGGCAGTGGCAGTTCCGCTACCCGGACGAGGGGGTCGTGGTCACCGGCACCCCCCAGGAGCCCCGGCCGACCATGGTCCTGCCCGTCGGCTCGACCGTGCGCTTCCGCCTGCGCACCACCGACGTCATCCACTCCTTCTGGGTCCCCCGCTTCCTCAGGAAGCTGGACATGACCCCGGGGGTGGACACCGAGCTGGACGTGGTGGTCGAGGACCCCGGCAGCTTCCCGGGTCGCTGCGCCGAGTTCTGCGGCCTCGACCACGCCCGCATGGACTTCCGGGTCGAGGCGGTCAGCCCTGATGCCTACCGAGCCTGGCTCGACGAGGAGCGGCGACGGATGACGGAGGTGGCGCCATGACCACGCTCGAAGACCCGCCGGCGCTCGCTCCCGAGCCCGAGCCCGAGACCGAGAGCGAGGTCGAGGCCCACGCCGCCGCCCCCGGCCTGCTCGGCTGGCTGACGACCACCGATCACAAGGCGATCGGCATCAGCTACATGGTCACGTCGTTCGCCTTCTTCCTGCTGGGCGGTGTGATGGCGCTCGTGATGCGGGCCGAGCTGGCCGAGCCGGGGATGCAGGTGGTCACCACCGACCTCTACAACCAGATGTTCACGATGCACGGCAGCATCATGATGTTCCTCTTCCTCGGCCCGTTCGCCTTCGGCCTGGCCAACTTCATCGTGCCCCTGCAGATCGGGGCGCCGGACATGGCCTTCCCCCGCCTGAACGCCCTCAGCTACTGGCTCTACCTGGGCGGTGGGCTGACCATGGTCTCGGGGTTCCTCACCGCCGACGGCGCGCCGTCCTTCGGCTGGTTCGCCTACGCGCCGCTGTCGAACGACACCTACTCCCCCAGCATCGGCGGGGAGCTGTGGCTCATCGGTCTCCTGCTGACCGGGTTCTCGGCCGTCTTCACCGGTGTCAACCTCATCACGACGATCGTCGGCATGCGGGCTCCGGGGATGACGATGTTCCGGGTGCCGATCTTCACCTGGAACATGCTGGTGACCAGCGGGCTGGTGCTGATGGCGTTCCCGGTGCTCACCGCCGCCTCGGTGCTGCTGTTCGCCGACCGCCGCTTCGGGACCCACGTCTTCGACGAGAGCATGGGAGGGTCGCCCCTGCTCTGGCAGCACCTGTTCTGGTTCTTCGGCCACCCCGAGGTCTACATCCTCGCCCTGCCCTACTTCGGGGTGATCACCGAGGTGCTGCCGGTGTTCTCGCGCCGACCGGTCTTCGGCTACAAGGGCCTGGTCTTCGCCACCCTGAGCATCGCCGCCCTGTCCACCGGGGTGTGGGCCCACCACATGTTCGTGACCGGGGCCGTGCTCCTCCCCTTCTTCAGCGGCCTGTCCTACCTGATCGCCGTGCCCACCGGGGTGAAGTTCTTCGACTGGATCGGCACGATGTGGGGCGGCCAGCTCCGCTTCCAGACACCCCTGCTGTTCGCCCTGGCCTTCCTGGCCACGTTCCTGATCGGCGGCCTCACCGGCGTCCTGCTGGCCTCGCCCCCCGTCGACTTCCAGGTCAGCGACTCCTACTTCGTGGTCGCCCACATGCACTACGTGCTCTTCGGCGGCTCGGTGTTCGCCCTGTTCGCCGGGGTGTACATGTGGTTCCCGAAGTTCACCGGCCGGATGCTGGGCGAGGGCCTGGGCCGCCTGCACGTGCTCACCACCTTCGTCGGCTTCAACCTGACGTTCCTCGTGCAGCACCAGCTGGGCCTGCAGGGCATGCCCCGGCGGGTAGCCGACTACCGGGCCGACGACGGCTTCACCACCCTCAACCTGGTGTCGACCGTGGGCTCGTTCCTCCTCGGCATCTCCACGCTGTTCTTCCTCGTGAACGTCGTCGTCTCGCTCCGCCGGGGCAAGCCGGCCGGCGACGACCCGTGGGGCGGCCACACCCTCGAGTGGGCCGCGCCCTCGCCGCCGCCAGCTGGGAACTTCACCAAGCCCCTGCCCCCCATCCGCTCGAACCGGCCCGTGTTCGACGCCGCCCACCCGCCGGATCCCTCGTGAAGGCCGTCGGCCGCATCTACCTCGCCCTCGGCGGGCTCGTCGCCCTCATCGCCGCCGTGTACTGGTTCACCAGCTACGAGGACGCCGGCACGACCATGCTGGTCCTGGCCGCCGGCCTCGCCCTGTTCATCGGCGTCTACCTGGCGCTGACGGCCCGGCGCACCACGACCGACATCGGCGGGGAGCCCGGCGGGCCCGGCGAGGACACCAAGCCCTACCTGCCGCACGCCAGCGTCTGGCCGTTCCTCGTGGGCGTCGGCGTCCTGGTCACGGCCAACGGCCTGGCGCTCGGCCTGTGGGCTCTGGTGCCCGGCGCCATCGGCCTGGCCGGCGCCCTCGTCGGCTACGCCGGCCAGAGCCGCCGGCGGGGCTGAGCCCCGGGCGCGGGGACGGCAGGGCAACCGCAGTCGGCTCTCAGGGCGGAAGAGGCCGGGGGGAGGGAGGTCCGGTGCGCAGGACCGACGCCGGCGGAGGCCACGCCAGCTCGCGCTCCTCCTCCGGCTCGCCCTCCGCCACGGGGTCGGTGCCGGCGACCGCGTCGGGGCCGTCGCCGTCGGCGGGGGGATCGGGCGGGTCGTGGGGCGGCTCGGCGTCGCGGGCGGCCAGGTCGCGGCACAGGCGGTGGGCGACCGCGCCGGCGATGACGGGCACGACGAACAGCGCGAGCCGGACCGACCAGATCAGCTGGTTCACGGACAGCCCGAACTCGGTGGCCAGCACGTCGCTGCCGCCGGCGATGAACAGCACCGAGTAGAAGGCGAGCGTGGCCACCCCCAGGGCGGTCCGCATGGGGCGGTCCCGGGGGCGGTCGAGCAGGTGGTGGACGCTGCGGTCCTTGGTCCGTCGCGCCTCGATGAACGGCCACAGGTACAGCAGGCCGAACGTCAGGCTGGGGAGCAGCACACCGGCGAAGAACGGGTTGGGCAGCTCGAAGCCGAAGGCCCGCACCTCCCAGGCCGGCATCACCCGCAGCGCCCCCTCCAGCCAGCCGACGTACCAGTCGGGCTGCGAGGCGGCGCTCACCTCCGAGGGCTCGAAGGGGCCGTAGATCCAGATGGGGTTGATCTGGGCCAGCCCGCCGAGGGCGGCCAGCGTCCCGGTCGTGAGGAAGAACAGGCCGCTGGCCTTCACCGCGTACGTCGGCCAGATCCGCTCGCCCACCACGTTGTCCTCGCGCCGGCCGGGGCCGGTGAACTGGGTGTGCTTCTGGTGCACGAGGAGGGAGAGGTGCATGACCAGTAGGCCGATGATCATGGCCGGCACCAGGAGGATGTGGAGCACGTAGAAGCGCACGATGATGTCGGGCCCGGGGAACTCGCCGCCGAACAGCAGCGAGGTGATCCAGGACCCGATCACGGGGATCGACAGGACGATCGAGTAGGCGATGCGCAGGCCCGTGCCCGACAGCTGGTCGTCCAGCAGCGAGTAGCCGGTGAAGCCGTTCCCGATGCCGAGGAGCAGCAGGGTCACCCCCACCATCCAGTTCAGCTCGCGGGGGCGCCGGAAGGCGCCGGTGAAGAAGACCCGGGCCAGGTGCACGACCATGGCGGCCACGAAGACGACGGCCGCCCAGTGGTGCATCTGGCGCATCACCAGGCCGGCCCGCACGTCGAAGCTGAGCTCGACGGCCGAGCGGTAGGCCCGGGTCATCTCCACGCCGTGGAGGGCGGCGTAGCTCCCCTCGTACACGGTCTCGGCCTGGCTCGGGTCGAAGAAGAACGTGAGGTACACGCCGGTGAGGAGCAGGACGACGAACGAGTAGAGGGCGACCTCGCCCAGCAGGAAGGACCAGTGGTCGGGGAAGACCTTGCGGAGCGTCGTCCTGGCCACCTTGGCCAGGCCCAGCCGGTCGTCGACCCAGGCGCCGGTGCGGGCGACCCGCCCTCGCTTCTTGCTCATCGGGACCGATTCCAGAACCCGGCGCTGACCGGGCCCTCGAAGTCGCCCCTGGCCACCAGGAAGCCCTGCTCGTCGATGCCCAGGGGCAGCTGCGGGAGCGCCCTGGTGGCCGGCCCGAACACCGGGCGGGCGCCGGCCAGCACCTCGAACGTCGACTGGTGGCAGGGGCACAGGAGCAGGTGCTCGTCGGCCTCGTAGAGCCCGACCGGGCACCCCGTGTGCGTGCACAGCTTGGAGTACGCCACCACCGGCCCGACCGTCCACGGCAGCACCACCGGCTCCCGGAAGAGCGACGCGTCCTCGACCCGGATGAGCAGCGCGGACGAGTCGGCCTCCTCCTCGTGGCCTTCCGGCCAGACGGTCAGCACGCCGGCGAGCGGGATGTCGTCGGGGCGAACGGGCTCGTGCTCGGCGTTGACGAGGCGGCGTCCGTCGGCCATGCCCGTGCGGGACAGGCCCCGCCCCGGGCGGGGCCCCAGCGAGCGGATGGGGAACACCATGGCCAGGCCGAGGGCCCCCAGGCCACCGGAGATGAGCCCCACGAGCAGGCGGCGACTGCCGATCGCCTCCTCGCCCCGATCGACCTCAGCGCTGAAGTCGCTCACATCCTCGGCCGTCGAGCCGACGGGCTTGCGGGCCTCCTCGGCCTCCTCGTTGGGCAGGAACCGCTTGGCCCAGATCACCGTGCCGACGCCGATGCCCAGGAGGGACACGGCCAGCAGCACGCCCTCGAGCTGGGCCTGGCCCCCGCTCCAGTAGACGACGGCGAGGCTGAGCCCGGCCAGGATGCTGAGCGAGAGGGCGACCACGACGGCGAGGTAGGCCCGGCGGGCGGCCGACTGCTCCTCCGGGCTGATCCCCTTCACGCTCGGTCCTTCCCGGCTCGCTTGGCGCCGATCCACACGGTGGCGGCGAGGCAGGCGCCGATCCCGAACACCCAGCCGACGAAGCCCTCGGGGATGGCGCCGGCGCCGCCGAGGCGGCTCCCGCCCGGCGTCGGGGCCGTCTGCAGGAAGCGCACGTAGCGCACGAGCGATGCCACCTCCTCGTCATCCAAGGTCTCCGGGCCGAATCGCGGCATGTTGCCGGGGCCGACCCGCACGGCCGCGGCGATCTGCTTCGGCTCGGCCCCGGTGAGCGGCGGGGCGGAGCCGCCGTAGCTCAGCGCTCCGCCGACGCCGGCGGCGCTGTGGCAGCCGGCGCAGTCGGCCCGGAACAGCACGCCGCCCTCGGCCAGGTCGCCGTGCGACGGGTCGACCTCGGGCACCGGCGGACCCTCGCCGAGCGAGGCGACGTACTCGGTGAGCAGCTCGATCTGCTCCGGGGAGTAGGGGGGGTCCTTGCGCTTGGGCTGCTCGTCGCCGGCCAGCGGCATGCGTCCGGTGCTCAGGTAGTAGTAGGCGGCGGCGGCGCCCGAGCCCTCGAGGGTGGGCCCCCTGTTCGTGCCCCGGCCGTCGAGGCCGTGGCAGCTGGAGCAGCCGGTGACGAACAGCTGGCGGCCCGTCTCGTCGGGCGTCGCGGCTGGCACCGGCGGGTCCTCCGCCCTGGCGCCGGCGTGGACCGCCGGCCACAGCGCCAGGGCCAGGACCGCCACGCTGGCCACCGCACGCACCGCGGGCCGCCGCATCGCTAGCGCACCAGGTAGACGGTTGCGAACATGGCCACCCACACCACGTCGACGAAGTGCCAGTAGTACGTGGCCACGCTCATGGTGCTGGCCAGCGGCGCCTTGCTCGTCCGGCCGGTCGCCACGATCAGCAGGGCCGCCAGGAGCCCCAGGCCGCCGAACACGTGGGCCCCGTGGAAGCCGGTCATGAGGTAGAACAGCGATCCGTAGGCGTGGTCGGTGGGGAAAAACTCCAGCTCTGCGTACTCGGCCAGCTGGTTGAGCAGGAAGGCGGCGCCGAGCACGATCGTGAGGATCGTCCAGCGGCGGGTGCCGCGCTCGTCCCCCGACTCGGACCGGTGGCCGGCCAGGTGCATGGTGCCGCTGGAGAGCACGAGGATGGCGGTGAACAGCCCGGCCCGCTCCGTGCCCAGCTCGACGCCCTCCGGCGGCCACTCGGCGTCGGCCCCCCGGAGGAAGTAGTAGGCGGCGAACAGGCCGCTGAAGAACATGAGCTCGGAGGACAGCCACACGACCATCCCGATCCTCACCAGCGACGGGGCGGCGGGGCCCGGGCTCTCCTCGTCAGCCCCGGCTGTGATGTCGGGGTCGCCTCCGCCCTCCTCGTGGCTGGCGCCTTCGGCGACCTCGTCCTGCGCCCGTTCCGCCGCGGTCGTCCCCCCGGACCGGTCCCTGCGGAGCCGGCGGGAGCGGCTGTCCCCGCCGTCCGCACGTCGCGGCTCGACGGGCGCCTCGGCTCCGAGGCCCACACCCGCCTCGGGTGCCGTGGGGCCCGTGGGTGGGTCCAGGCGGCGGCCGCTCCGTGCCCTCATGCCTGCTCCGCCCGCAGGCGGTCGAGCCGGCGATCGTTGCGGACGGCCTCCCGCTCGTCGGCTGCCATCCACTGGCTGAGCACGAGCCCCGCACAGGCCAGGCCCACCAGCTCCCCGGCGGCCCACAGCACACCGCCCCCGAGGTGCTGGTCGGCCAGGGCTGCCTCGGGGCCGAGGGCCCGGCCGTACCAGCCACCGGCCAGGAGTCGGTCGCTGCTCACGATGGCCAGGCCGAGGACCGTGTGGAGCGGGAGGGTGAGGAACACCGCCAGGAGCCGCAGGGGGTGCGAGGGCCGGGCGGCCACCGGGTCGGCGGCCACGACCGGCCAGAGGAAGATCGCACCCGCCGAGAAGAAGTGGAGGTGGACGGCGGCGTGCACGAGCCCGTTCCGCAGCGAGAGGGCGAGCAGCGGGGTGAAGTAGAGGGCGAACAGCGAGCCGCCGAAGAGGGCGATGCCGAGCATGGGGTGGGCCAGCAGCCGGGCCGGCGGGCTGTGCAGGATGCGACGCAGGCGGGCCCGGGTCGCACCGCCACCGGCCTGGAGGGCGAGGGTCAGGGGGGCGGCGAGCGCCACCAGGAGCGGGGCCACCATCCCGAGCAGGAGGTGCTGGCCGCTGTGGGCGCTGAACCTGGTGGCGTCGGCGGCGGCCAGCGGGCCCTGGGTGGCGGCGACGACGGCAGCGAGGCCCAGTCCGAACAGGATCGACCGGTGGGTCGGCCACGCCCTGCCGCGGGCCTCGAGTCGCCGGATGCCGGCCCGGTAGAGGACGGCGGCAGTCACGACCGGAACGAGGGCGAGCGGGTCCAGCCCGAGGCCGCCTCCGACCCCGGCGAGCCCGCTACCGGCGACCGGCACCGCTCCCCCGTCGCTGCGACGGCTCCACCCCTCTCACTGCGAGCCACACTAGGCCCGTCCACACCCGGCTGGCCGGTTCCCGTCCTGGGCACCGTCCGCATCAACGGGGCCGCCGATGTGTGTGTCACCGGAGCGAGGACGTGGCATGGTCCCGGCATGGACGTGGTTGCCTGGCTCCGGGCGTGGCCGCTGTACCGCCAGGCCACCGGTGCCGATCGGCTGGCCCGGGGGGTGGCCGTGCGGTCGGCGCGGACGCAGGAGCTCCGCCCCCGCATCGACCAGGCCGACTCGGTGGCCCGCTCGGTGTGCCCCTACTGCGCGGTGGGCTGCGGCCAGCGGGTCTACGTGCAGGACGGCAAGGTCACCCAGATCGAGGGCGACCCCGACAGCCCCATCTCCCGGGGCCGGCTGTGCCCCAAGGGCGCAGCCAGCAGGAGCCTGGTCACCAGCCCGCTGCGCCAGACCAAGGTGCGCTACCGCCGCCCCTACGGCACGGGCTGGGAGGACCTCGACCTCGACACCGCCATGGAGATGATCGCCGACCGGGTGGTGGCGGCCCGGCGGGCGGGCTGGGAGGACGCCGACGCCGACGGGCGTCCCCTCAACCGGACGAGGGGCATCGCCAGCCTCGGCGGCGCCACGCTCGACAACGAGGAGAACTACCTCATCAAGAAGCTGTTCACCGCCCTGGGCGCCATCCAGGTGGAGAACCAGGCCCGCATCTGACACTCGGCCACCGTCCCCGGTCTGGGGACCTCGCTGGGGCGGGGCGGCGCCACCAACTTCCAGCAGGACCTCGTCAACGCCGACTGCATCGTCATCCAGGGCTCGAACATGGCCGAGGCCCACCCGGTCGGCTTCCAGTGGGTCATCGAGGCCAAGCTCCGGGGCGCCAAGGTCATCCACATCGACCCCCGCTTCACCCGGACCAGCGCCCTGGCCGACACGTTCGTGCCGATCCGGGCCGGAACCGACATCGCCTTCCTCGGCGGCGTCATCAACCACGTCCTGAGCAACGACCTCGACTTCCGGGAGTACGTCGTCGCCTACACCAACGCCGCGACCGTCGTCAGCGAGCGCTTCGCCGACACCGAGGACCTCGACGGCCTCTTCTCCGGCTTCGACCCGGCGACCCGCACCTACGACGAGTCCTCCTGGCAGTACGCCGGCCACGAGGCCGACGGTGGCGGCGCCGAGGAGACCGAGGCCAGGCGCGGCGCCGCCAGCGCCCTCCAGCACGAGTCGCACGGGCCCGGGGTCTCGTCCGACGTCGAGCGGGACGAGACGCTCCAGCACCCCCGCTGCGTCTTCCAGATCCTGAAGCGGCACTTCGCCCGCTACACCCCGGAGATGGTGCAGCGGGTCTGCGGGGTGTCGGCCGAGCAGCTGCTGGAGGTGGCCGACGCCTGGGTGGCCGGCTCCGGCCGGGAGCGCACCACCACGCTCGTCTACTCGGTGGGCTGGACCCAGCACAGCACCGGGGTGCAGTACATCCGCACCGGCGCCATCCTCCATCTGCTGCTGGGCAACATGGGACGACCGGGCGGCGGGATCCTGGCCCTGCGGGGCCACGCCAGCATCCAGGGCTCGACCGACATCCCCACCCTGTTCAACCTGCTGCCCGGCTACCTGCCGATGCCGCACGTGGCCCAGCACGAGCGCTTCGACGACTGGACCCTCGCCATCCGCCACGGCGACCAGAAGGGGTTCTGGGGCGGCGCCCCGGCCTACGCCACCAGCCTCCTCAAGGCGTGGTGGGGTGACGCCGCCACCGCCGACAACGACTTCGCCTACGGGTACCTGCCCCGCATCAGCGGCGACCACCGCACCTACCGGCAGGTGCTCGACATGATCGACGGCAAGATCCAGGGCTACTTCCTGCTCGGCCAGAACCCGGCGGTCGGCTCGGCCCACGGCAAGGCCCAGCGGCTCGGGATGGCCGACCTCGACTGGCTGGTGGTGCGCGACGTGTTCGAGATCGAGAGCGCCACCTTCTGGAGGGACGGGCCCGAGGTGGCCACCGGCGAGATCGTGCCCGAGGCGTGCCGCACCGAGGTGTTCCTGCTGCCGGCCGCGTCGCATGTGGAGAAGGAGGGCACGTTCACCCAGACCCAGCGGATGCTGCAGTGGCGGGAGAAGGCGCTGGAGCCACCCGGCGACTGTCGCTCCGAGCTGTGGTTCTTCTTCCACCTGGGTCGCCTGGTGCGCGAGCGGCTGGCCGGCTCGACCGACCGGCGCGACCGGCCGCTCCTCGACCTGACGTGGGACTACCCCCTGCACGGCCGGCACGGGGAGCCCAGCGCCGAAGCGGTGCTGCGGGAGATCAACGGGCAGGTGGCGACCGGGCGCCCGCTGGCCTCGTCGGGCGAGCTGCGGGCTGACGGCTCCACCGCCGGCGGGTGCTGGATCTACGCCGGCGTCTACGCCGACGGCGTCAACCAGGCGGCCCGCCGCACGTCCCGCCACGAGCAGGACGAGGTCGCCGCCGAGTGGGGCTGGGCGTGGCCGGCCAACCGTCGCATCCTCTACAACCGGGCTTCGGCCGACCCCGCTGGCCGCCCGTGGAGCGAGCGCAAGGCCTACGTCTGGTGGGACGAGGAGCAGGGGCGCTGGACCGGCCACGACGTGCCCGACTTCCAGGTCGACAAGCCGCCCTCGTACCGGCCCCCGCCCGGCGCCACCGGGGTCGAGGCCCTGGCCGGCGACGACCCGTTCATCATGCAGGGCGACGGGAAGGGGTGGCTGTTCGTGCCCACGGGCCTGGTCGACGGGCCGTTGCCCACCCACTACGAGGCCGCCGAGTCGCCGTTCCGCAACCGGCTCTACGGCCAGCAGAGCAACCCCACAGTTCGGCCCGCTCGACGAGCTGCGCCAGCGGGCCACCGCCCGGGTGGGCACGCTCCACGCGGCCGGTGTCACCGACGCCCGCCTCTACGGCGCCGACCCCGGCGACGGCGTCGGCGGGACCGGCTCGCTCTTCCTGCTGCTCGACCAGCCCGAGGTGTACGGCCTGCCACCCGATCCCGTCTGCACCACGCGTGACCTGCCGGCCATGTGGCGGCGGGCCGCCATGGCGGCGGCGGCCATGGCCGGCGGCGCCGCCCTCGCCTTTTCGGGCCCGGCCGATGAGCACCCCCGAGCGACCCGCCGAGATGGGCGGGTCGTACCACGGGCGGCCCGTCGTCAAGGCGCCCGTCTGGACCGCCGACATCACCGCCTACCTGTTCACCGGCGGGCTGGCCGCCGGCTCCTCCCTGCTGGCGGCCGGGGCCGACCTCACCGGCCGGGAGGCGCTGCGCCCCTCGCCCTCGTCGTCGCCGCGCTCCTGATGGGCGTGACCCTCTCCGCCGAGCGGGAGGCGACCCGCGGCGTGCTGGCGCCGATCATCACCCACGTGACCTGGAGCACGCTCGTGCTGTTCCTCCTGCCCCGCTGAGCCCCGCGCTGTCGTCTCGAGCACGTTCAGGCCGCTCCTTCGAGGCGCGCACCCACAACCGGGCCGTGGCCCGTCCGGCACCCGCGGCGTCGAGCGCCACTTCCACATGCGGCCTGACGAGCTCGCCGAGTCCTCGCCCACCGGGCCGTGGCAGGGTAGCACAGTGCGAGCGATTGGTAGCACACGTGTTGCTCACGTTGTGTGCTCCGCGCAGGCGGGGGCCGGCGCCTAGGTTCTCGCCGTGATCCCGCTGAAAGACTTCAACCCGACCCAGCGGCGGGCCTGGGTCACGCTCGCCCTCATCGTCGCCTGTGTGCTGGTCTACTTCTGGGTGCAGCCGCCGGCCAGCGGCGCCATGCTCGACCTCAGCGCCAACCGGTTCACCTACTCGAAGGCGGCCATCCCCGACGAGCTGACCAGCGGCGAGCCGGTGACCGTCGGCGAGGTGGCCGACTCGAACCCGGCGGCCGCGGCCTCGTGCGAGGGCGTCACGGCCACCCGGGTGGACGGCCGCATCAGGTTGACCGGCGACCCCGCCGCCGCCTGCTTCCCCGAGAAGAACGTCTACCTGGCCGTGCTCACCTCGATGTTCCTCCACGGGTCCCTGGCCCACCTGGCCTTCAACATGCTGTTCCTGTGGATCTTCGGCAACAACCTCGAGGACCGGTGGGGCCGGATCCGCTTCCTGGCGTTATACGTGGGAGCCGGGGTGGCCGCGACCCTCGCCTTCGTCCTCACCTCGCCGAGCTCCGCCATACCGCTGATCGGGGCCTCGGGCGCCATCGCCGGGGTCATGGGCGCCTACCTGGTGCTGTTTCCCCGGGCCCGGATCCTCGGCCTGGTCGGCATCTTCCCGCTGCCCCTGCCGGCGTGGGTCTTCCTCGGCTTCTGGTTCGTCAGCCAGTTCCTCGGCGGCAGCGACGGGGTCGCCTACGCCGCCCACATCGGTGGCTTCGTCTTCGGCATGGCCGTCGGCGCCCTGGTCCGCTCCACCGCCCAGCGCCCACCCGAGGTCGTCCCCACCTGGCGCTGAGGGGGCGGCGCCCGGCCGCTGATCAGGTGCGGGCGGCGATGAGCTCGGCGACGATGGTCGACAGGTCGTCGGCCACCGCGTCAGGGGCGGGATCGACGTCGTCGGCCGACTCGGAGACGCCCGACAGGACGAGGCCGAACTTGGCCCCGACGGCCGTGGCCATGGCGCCGTCGGTGTCCGGGCGGTCCCCGATCAGCCAGGAGATGGGTCCCAGGCGATCGGCCAGCAGTCGGGCCGCGGCCTCGTGGGGCTTGCCGGCGATCTCCGCCTTCACGCCCGTGGCGTACTCGACGCTGGCCACCAGCGACCCGCCGCCGGGCACCTCGCCGTCGGCCGTGGGATAGGTGGCATCGGCGTTCGTGCCGATGAGCCGGGCCCCGCTCCGCACGGCGTGGAAGGCCGTCGTGAGCTTGTCGTAGTGGAAGCTCGGGTCGAAGCCGACGATGACGGCGTCGACGGCGCTGTCGTCCTCGACGACGGTGACGCCGCGGTCGCGGAGGGCGTCGGTGATGCCGGCGCCGCCGGCCACAAAGGCGCTGGTGCCCTTCTCAAGCAGCCCGGCGGCAGCCTGGCCCGACGAGCAGATGTCCTCGACGTCGGCGGGGACACCCATCGCCGCCAGCTTCTCGGCCAGCTCAGCCACGGCGGTGAACGAGTTGTTGGTCAGGAAGGCCACCCGGTGGCCGGCGTCCCGCAGCGCTCTGACCGCATCGGCCGAACCCGGGATCGGCTCGTCCCCCGCCACAGCACACCGTCCAGGTCAAGCACCCACGCCTCGGTCACAGCCGTGCGAGGCTAGACGGGTGCCCCGCTTCGAGCCATTTCCCGCTGTCCGCTACTCGGGAGCAGCCGGTGATCCCTCGGATCTGGTCGCCCCGCCCTACGACGTCATCGGCCCGGACGATCGGGCCGTGCTGGAAGCCCGTTCCGCCGTCAACGCCGTGCGCCTCGAGCTGCCGTCGGACGGCCACGCCGGGGCGGCCGAGCGGTTCCGGGCCTGGCTGGGCGACGGCACCCTGGTGCGGGACGGCTCGCCGGCCTTCTACGTCTACCGGATGACGGCCGCCGGCCGGGCCACCACGGGCGTCCTCGGCGCCCTCGAGCTCGAGCCCCCCGGCCGCGGGATCCTGCCCCACGAGCGCACCACCGCCAAGGACAGGAGCGACCGGCTCGGCATCCTCCGCACCACCCAGGTCAACCTGTCTCCCATCTGGGGCTTGTCCGCCGCCGGGGGGCGCCTGGCCGCCGCCGCCCAGCCCGACGGCCTCGAGGTGCTGGCCTCCGCCGTCGACGACGAGGGGATCGTCCACGAGCTCTGGCGCCTCGATGACCCCGACCGGGTGGCCGAGGTGACGGCCGCCGTGGCCGCCCAGCCCGTCCTGATCGCCGACGGCCACCACCGCTTCGAGGTGGCCAACGCCTACCGCGAGGAGGAGGGGGCGGCGCCCGGCGCCACCGCGATCCTCGCCTACCTGGTCGAGCTGGCCGAGGACGAGCTCGCCGTCCACCCGATCCACCGCCTCCTGAGCGACGCCCCCGCCGAGCTCTCCCTGCCAGCCGACCTCACCCCGTGGTTCCAGATCACCCCGGCGGCGGTCGACGACGCCGAGCGGCTGCCGGCGGCGATGGCCGAGGAGGGGGCGCTCGGCCTCGTCCTGCCCGAGGGGCTGTGGCTGGCCCGGCCCCGGGCCACCACGTCGGCGGCGGCCGACGCCGACCTCGACTCGTGCCGTCTCGACGTCGCCCTGGCCGGCCTGGCCGGGCTCCGCAAGGAGGTCACGGTGCGCTTCCAGCACGGGGCGGGGATCGTGGCCGACGCCGTCCGCAAGGGCGAGGCCGACGCCGCCGTGCTGCTCCGGCCGGCCACGATCAGCCAGATCGCCGCCACCGGGGCCGGCGGCGACCGCATGCCGCCCAAGACCACCTTCTTCTGGCCCAAGCTCCGAACGGGCCTGGTCTTCCGGGACCTCGCCTAGGCGACGGTGACCGACTCGTCGAGGTAGACGTCCTGGAGGGCGTTGAGGAGTGCGACCCCTTCGGCCCGCGGCCGCTGGAACGCCTTGCGACCGACGATGAGGCCCATGCCACCGGCGCGCTTGTTGATCACGGCCGTGCGGACGGCCTGTTCGACGTCGCCCTGGCCCTTGCTCTCGCCGCCGGAGTTGATGGTGGGGATCCGGCCCATGTAGGCGTTGGCGATCTGCCAGCGGGTCAGGTCGATCGGGTGGTCGGTGGTGAGGCTGTCGTAGACG
>Ga0183260_10001236_pt1 | contig 21604 bp, 18 predicted proteins | sample AntDrymUQ4972206_2_FD_129768 | JGI IMG/M metagenome (GOLD analysis project Ga0183260, IMG submission 129768) | Polar desert sand microbial communities from Dry Valleys, Antarctica - metaG UQ497 (22.06) (version 2) (version 2) | ecosystem: Environmental > Terrestrial > Soil > Desert | place...
AGCCAGCGCTTGTAGCGGAAGAAGGCGACGAAGGTGGCGAGCGTCGCCACGAGCGCACCGATGATCACCCAGAACGCGGCGTGTGTCCCCTCGCCGGGGTAGAGGACGTTCATCCCGAAGACGCCCGTGATCAGGGTGAGCGGCAGCATCGTGACGCTGATCAGGGTCAGAAGACGGAGGACGTCGTTCTGGCGGTGCGAGATGACCGACTCGTTCGTCGACTCGAGGGCCTCGACGACCTCCTTGTAGTTGTCGAGCTGATCCCAGATGCGTTCGACCGCGTCGTTGATGTCGTCGAAGTACAGCTCGAGCTCCTCGGGCAGGAACCGGTCGATCCTCCGCTCGAGGACGCGCAGCGTGGAGCGCTCGGGCTTGATCACCTTGCGGTACGAGATGATCTCCTGCTTCACGTTCGAGATGTCGCGGACGACGTCCTCGGCCTCGCCCTCGAACATGTCGTCCTCCACCCGGTCGAGCTTGTGCCCGATCTTGTCGAGGATCGGGAAGCAATAGTCGAAGAGGTCATCGAGCACCTCGTAGAGGAGGCGACCCGACCCCTTCGCGAAGAGCTGGGCGCGGAACGCCTCGTCGGTCTCGCAGCGCGCGAAGAGGCGCGTGACCGGAAGGAGCTCGCGGTTCGGGAGGGTTGCGAGGTAGTCCTGGCCGATGAAGACGTCGAGCTCGCCCGCGTTCAGGCGCTGCACTTTCTTGTCGTAGACCGGGAAGTGCAGGACCGCGAAGAGGTAGCGCTCGTCCTCGTAGTCGTCGACCTTCGGCCGCTGCCGCTTGGAGACGATGTCCTCGACATCGAGGGGATGCCAGCCAAAGCGTTCTGCGAGCCCCTGGGCGGTCTCGAGATCGGGGGCGACCGCGTTGACCCAGGTCAGGCCGCCGGCGCTGAGCTCAGCGACCTGAGTGGGGCGCGCGACGTCGTCCGCGCCGGGGCGCGACCGGGTGCTCCTGCGGATGCGGGGCAGGCTCGGCATGCGAACTGAGTGGGTCGTCGATAGCCGGTGCCATGTTCGTCATTGTACGCCCGCTGCCTGCATACGGGGGGCCTGAGGCACAGGTGTCGTCCGGACCGCACGCGGTAGCGAGCGCTCGAGCTTCAGCGCAGCGGCGCCTGCGACGACACAGATTCCGGCAGCGACGAGCCAGGTGCCGCTCGGGCTCGCGGCGAGCGCGAAGCCGCCCAGCGCCGGGCCGAGCGCGAAGCCGACCTGCCACGAGAGCGCCGAGAGCGCCATGTACCGCCCGATCAGGCCGGGGTCGGCGAGGTCGGCGACGAGCGGCCCCTGCACGGCGCCGTGCAGGCACTCGCCGACCCCGAACACGGCCATCACGACTGCGAGGAGCAGTGCGGCGGCAGCACCCGTGACCCAGAGGCCGGCGAGCGGCACGAGCAACCAGCAACCCGCCCAGAGAACGCCGAGCAGGCCGAGGATGCGCATCCGCCGGTGGCCCTCGGATGCCTTCGTCACCGGGAGTTGCGCGAGCACGATCACGACGGTGTTCACGAAGAACACGATTCCGATCATCGTCTCCGTCACCGCAGCCTCGTTCTTCGCGTACACGGGCAGCAGCTCGAAGCCCGACATGCCGGCGAAGATGAAGAGCGTGTTCAGCGCAACGACGCCCATGAACGTGCGATCGCGCAGGACCGGGCCATAGCTCCCACCGTGCGACGCCGCACGAGCCTCGGGGCTCGCCGGCTCGGGCACCCGCGCAAGCAGGACGCCGAGGTAGACGACGAAGGTCGCTGCGTTCACGAACCAGAGCACGTCGAAGGTCGCGGGCCGCGAGGTCGTCGCGATCAGCCCGCCGACGAGCGCGCCCAGCCCGACGCCGAGGTTCATCACGACCCGCTGCATCGCGAAGGCGGTGTGGCGCTTGGCGGCCGGCGTGAGTTGTGTGATCAGCGTCGATTGCGCAGGCCAGAAGAAGCCGTTTCCGATCCCCGTCACGGCGGCGACGAGGAACCCCTTCCACGGGGTGTCGACGATGGCGTAGCCCGCGTAGCCGACGGCGAGGAAGACGAGCGCGGTGGCGAGGATCCGCTGTCCGCCCAACCGGTCGACGAGCGTGCCGGAGAGCGGCCCGGCGACAGTGCTGACGATCGCGTTCGTCGCGAGGATCAGCCCCGCCGTCCCGAGCCCGATCCCCTGGACGTTGTGGAGGTAGATGAGAGCGAACGGCAGGGTGACGCCGTTTCCGAACGCGTTCGCGAGTCCGCCCAGCTGGAGTGTCTGCACGGTGCGCGGGAGCTGCGGATTCAGGCTGCGGAACCAGTCGCGCATCGGCACAGCCTAGGGTCAACGGCTCTCGGTCTCCGACACGCTTCGTGACGCGAGCAGCCGACACTCGGCGAGAACCTCTCCCAGGGGTGACGCATCTGTGCCACGTGTGTGCCAAGTGTGTGCCAATCGTGGATGCGCCCTTTCGTCCGATCTGACAACGCGGTATCACGGAGAGCTCACGTTCCCCTCTGATCGGAGGCACATGCCACGCGTCATCGCTCTCGTCCTCTTTGCCGTTCTCGTCGTCGGCGGCGTGCTCGCCGTGCCGACGGCACGCAGCGCCTCGCCCGACGTCGTCGTGAGCCAGGTCTACGCGGGTGGCGGCAATGCCGGCGCGCCGTTCGCGAACGACTTCGTCGAGCTCTTCAATCGCGGGTCGTCGTCGATCGACGTCAGCGGCTGGACAATCCAGTACGCATCCGCGGCGGGCACGACCTGGCAGTCGACCGCGCTGACCGGCTCGATCGCTCCCGGGCGGCACTACCTCGTCCAGCTGGCGTCGGCGGCAGCCGTGGGCGCGCCGCTTCCCACCCCGGATGCCACAGGGTCGACGAACCTCGCGGTCTCGGGTGGCAAGGTCGCGGTCGTGCGGGACTCGTCGCCGCTCGCCTGCGGCGCCTCTGTCGGAAGCTGCTCGGCCGTCACCTCGGTCGCGGACCTCGTCGGGTACGGCACTGCCGGGGACTACGAGGGCGGCGGCCCCGCGCCCGTCATCGGCAACACGACCGCTGCGCTGCGTGCTGGCGACGGGTGCGCCGACACCGACGCCAACCCGACCGATTTCGCCGCGGCGGATCCGGCACCGCGCAACTCGTCCGTCGCGGCCACGACGTGCGGGGTCGTGCCACCACCGACCGGAGGCGTCTCGCAGGCTGCGACGGTCGAGATCAACGTCCAGTCGTCCCTCTCGATCGCGCTCGAGCGGCCCGCCGTCAGCTTCGGGAACACGGCGACCGGCGCCACGCCTGCTCCGGTCTCCGAGCGCCTGACCGTTGTCAGCAACGGTGCCAACGGGTACGCGGTCACCGCTCGCCGTACGGCGTTCCTGCCGGCCGACCTGCCGCTCGGCATCGCGGGCACCGCTCCGAGCGGTGGACAGATCGGAGCGTTGCTCGCCAGCGGTGCGATGGCTGCTATCCCGATCACGCCGGCTCCCGATGTGCTCGTCGGGACGAAGGCCTCGCAGAGCGCCGCCGGAGGCGACGTCTGGGATACGCGCCTCGGCTTCGTCTCGCCACTCCCCGTCGTCGCAGCCGGCCGGTATACGGCGACCGTCACCTTCACGGTGATCGGTCGATGAGTCGCGCGACCGGTCTGGCCCTGGCCGCACTCGTGCTCGTGCCCGCTTCGGCGGGCGCGGGCACGCGCGCGGGCACCGCGGGGCCGGAGCTTGCTCTCACGGCGACACCGGCCCACGTCTCGCTCGTAGGCTCGGGCAGGGCGACGATCCGGGTCACGAACTCTGGCCTCCAGGCGGTCGGGGTGGACGTCGGTCGCGCCGGCTTCGCGCTCGACCTGCGGGGGCGGCCGAGAATGGTTCGGCGCGCTGGTGCACGCGCAGCGACGTCGTGGGTCAGCGTTCGCCCTGCTCGGTTTCTACTCCCCGCAGGGGCAACGAGGTCGGTCACCGTCTCGTCCCGACTGCCGTCCCGTGTCGAGCCCGGCGACCATGACGCGCTCGTGCTGCTCACGACGCGTCCCAAGACGCGTGCGCGGGTGGCCGTGCGGATGCGGATGGGCGTCGTCGTGGTCGTGCGGGCGCCCGGCCGCGTCGTGCGGCGACTGACGCTGCGCTCGCTCCGCGTGCGTCGCGCGCGCCGAGGGCCGATCCTGGAGCTCCTGGTCGTCAACCGCGGCAACGTGTCGGAGACGCTGCCCCGCGGTCGCGTGCAGGTGACGTTGCGGCGCGGTCCGGCATCCACGAGGCTCAGAGCGGCCGGCCGCGAGCTCCGACCGCGAACGACTGGCATCGTGGAGCTCGTCTATCGCGGACGGCTCAGAGGCTGGGTGACGGCGCGGGTCGAGATCGCCTCGAGGGACGGCGGCCCGGCCGTTGCACGAACGTTCCGTGTCAAGCTGTGAGCCCTCCGAGGCCGAAACCGATGCGCCCGGAAGGAATCGAACCTTCGACCTCGCGCTCCGGAGGCGCGCGCTCTATCCCCTGAGCTACGGGCGCGGGGAGCGAAAGTCTAGCGGTGGCTCCGTGCCCGGCTGCGAGCGGCCGGGCCGTCTGCGCTCGCCGAGGGTCGTGCGAAGGCCCGACCGTCCGCCCTAGGCTCGCCGTGGAACCTGCTCGAGGCACGGGAGGGCGCGCCGAGCTGGTCCGACCGCTGAGCGAGCCGTCGCGCTGGCTGTCTCTTCCACTGCGTGACGATGCTCGGCTTCAAGACGCCCGACGCACGGGTGGCGATCCACTCGATCGCCGGCTCGTTCGTCTACGGCGTGCTCGCCGCCAAGCTGCTCGTGATCCGCCACCGCAGCCGGAACTACGCGCCGTGGGTGCTACCTGTGCTGGGCGGGTCGCTCGCGGCCGTGCTGACGACGCTCTGGCTGACCTCGAGCCTCTGGTACTTCACGACCGTCCGGTTCGGATTCTGATGCGGAGCCCCGTCAAGCCGTTCGCGCTGCTGCTCGCCGTCGCGGTGGGGACGTTCGGGCTCGCCCAGTGGCACCCGTTCTCGCCGTCGACCGCGAGCACCGCGACGGCGACGGGAAGCGCCGCGCGCGGGGAGGGTGTGTTCGCAGCGTCGTGCGCCGGCTGCCACGGCCTGGATGCCGCCGGTGGGGTGGGGCCAGCGCTCGTGGGCGGCACGTTGACGGTTGAGGAGGTCGCCGGGGTCGTCGCGGCGGGTCGGGGAGCGATGCCTCCGGGCATCGTCGAGGGTCAGGACGCGGCAGACGTCGCCGCGTACGTCGCGTCGCTCTCCGAGTGATCGGCTACTTGACCGGAGCGCTACGGCGGGCGCCATTCTCCGGTCGAGCATCTAGTCTCGCCCGAGATGGAGGTGAGCGCCGAGATCGTCCGGCTCCGGCTGGCCGAGACCTTCGTGATCAGCCGCGAGTCGCAGGACTGGGCGGACGTCGTCCACGTGACGATCGCTCACGACGGGCACGTCGGGCGCGGCGAGGCAGCCCCGATCGAGCGCTACGGCGAGACGGCCGTCTCCGCCCTGGGGTTCGTCGAGCAGCACAGCCACCTCGTCGGCGACGACCCGTTCGCGCTCGAGGAGATCGAGGCCCGGCTCGCTGCGCTCGAAGGCGAGCAGGCGGCCAAGTGCGCTCTCGACGCGGCCCTCCACGACCTCCAGGGCAAGCTGCTCGGTGCACCCGTCTGGAAGCTCCTGGGTCTGCCTCCGTTCGGTCCTCCGACCTCGTGGACCGTCTGGCTCGGCGACCCCGACGACATGGCACGTCGCGCGGCTGCGGCGGCGCCGCGCTTCCGGCGCCTGAAGCTCAAGCTGGGCGGCGGCGACGGACTCGACATCGAGCGTGTCCGCGCCGTCCGCGGTGTCACCGACCTCCCGCTCCAGGTCGACGTCAACGAATGGTGGACGCTCGACGAGGCGCTCGACGCGTGCGGCGAGCTCGCCCGGCTCGGGGTCGAGTACGTCGAGCAGCCGCTGCGCGAGGGCGACCGCGACGGCGCCGAGCTCCGTCGCCGCTCACCCCTGCCGGTCTACGTCGACGAGGACTGCCACACGCTCGCGGACGTCGCCGCGTGCCGCGCGGTCGCACACGGCATCAACATCAAGCTCGCGAAATCAGGCGGCATCCGCGAGGCGATCCGGATGGCCCATGCGGCGCGGGCGCTCGGGCTTGGCGTGATGATCGGCTGCATGGTCGAGTCGGGGCTCGGGATCGCCGCCGGCTGCACGGTCGCGCCGCTCTGCGATCACGTCGACCTCGACGGCAACCTGCTCCTCGCGAAAGACCCGGCTCCGGGGCCGCGGTTCGTCGACGGCCTTCAGTGCTCCTCCGACGAGGTCGGGCTTGGCTGCGGGTGAGCGCACGCTGATCCTCGCGGAGGGCTTCTCGGCGGATCCGCATTACGGGAAGACGATGCGCGGCGTCCTACGCTACCGGCGCGAGGACGTCGTCGCGATCGTCGACTCGGAGCGCGCCGGCGCGTCCGAGGCGGACGTCCCGATCGTCGAGGACGTCGAAGCGGCGCTCGCGTACGAGCCGGAAGTCGCTCTCGTCGGCGTGGCGACGCAGGGGGGGCGTTTCCCGCCCGCCTGGCGCGAGCTCCTGCGGACCTCGATCGAGCACCGGCTCTCGATCGAGAACGGGCTCCACGAGCTCATCGGCGACGACCCGGAGCTGCGAGCGCTCGCGGACGAGGCAGGCGTCGAGCTTCGCGACCTGCGCCGGCCACCGTCCTCGCTCGACTGCCCGACAGGTGCGAACCTCGAGGTCGACGCTCGGATCGTCCTGACGGTCGGCTCGGACTGCGCGATCGGGAAGATGACCGTCTCGCTCGAGGTCGACCGCGCCGCCCGGGCGCACGGACTCCGGTCGGTATTCGTTCCGACGGGGCAGACGGGCATCGCGATCGCGGGTTGGGGAATCGCCGTCGACGCCGTCGTCGCCGACTTCATCGCGGGCGCTGCGGAGCGGCTCGTCGTCGAGGGCCGCCGGCGGGGCGGCGACCTCCTACTCGTCGAGGGACAGGGGTCGCTCGTGCATCCCGCCTACTCGGGGGTCACGCTCGGGCTCTTCCACGGCTCGGTGCCCCACGCCCTCGTCCTGTGCCATCGGGCGGGATCCACGGAGATCGAGGGCTCGCCCGGCCATCCGCTGCCTCCGCTCGCAGAGCTCGTGGAGCTGCACGAGCGGGCATCGCTGCCGCGCCGCCGCGCGACGGTCGCGGCCGTCGCCCTCAACACGGCTGGACTCGACGACGATGCCGCGGCAACCGCGATCGCCCAGGCATCGGCGGAGACCGGCCTACCGGCGTGCGATCCCGTTCGCTCGGGAGCCGCGGCGCTGCTCGATGCCGTCCTCGCCGCGGAGCTCGTCCGCTAGCATCCTCGCTCGCTCGGGCAGGACGTCGGGCCAGATCACCGAAACCGAGGGGGACCTGCGGCGGATGGAGACGACGAGCGAACCATCACGGCTGCGCGCGATCGTGCTCGCGCTCGCCATCGTGCTCGTCTCGAGCAGCAGCGCGCAGGCGACCGACTTTGGCGCGAACGACGACACCGGCAAGTACGAGCCGGATGCCGGCGCAGCGTTCTACGAGGAGATGGCCGAGCTCGGCCTTCGCCAGACGGTGCTCACCGTGCGCTGGCTGCCGAGCGATCCCCTAGCCCTCGCCCAGCGGCCAGTCCTCGACCTGACGATCGCCGCCGCCCGGCGGGCAGGGCTCGAGGTCGTCCTCGCGACGTATCCGTACCCGCCGCGCGAGATCCAGTCCGGGCGCGCCCGGCCCGCGGCCTTCGGCGCCTGGCTCGGTGAGCTGGCGCGCGCCTATCCGGACGTCCGGCAGTTCGTCGTCGGCAACGAGCCGAATCAGCCGGCCTTCTGGCGCCCCCAGTTCGCGAGGTCTCTGCAGCGCTCGGCCCGGACGTTCGGGCCCTTCCTCGCCGCGGGGTACGACGCCCTCGAGACCGTCGATCCCGACCTCACGGTGGTCGGTGTGGGGCTGTCGCCACGGGGCAACGACCGGCCTCTCGCCCGGAGCAACGTCTCGACGTCCCCCGTTCGGTTCCTCGCCGCGCTCGGACGCTGGTACCGGGCGAGCGGCCGCCAGAAGCCACTCATGGACGGTTTCAGCTTCCACCCCTACCCCAATGTCGCGACCGACCCGCTCCGGCGCGGTTACCCGTGGCCGAACGCGGGCTTCGTGAATCTCACACGGGTCAAGCAGGCGCTGTGGGACGCGTTCGCGGGTACGCCGCAGCCGACGACGCGGAACGGTCTGCAGCTCTACCTCGACGAGGTGGGGTGGCAGGTCGAGACGGAGGGTCGCGAGGGCTACACCGGGTTCGAGAACGTCCCCGTCACCGACGAGACCCGCCAGGCCGCGGTCTACGGCGAGCTCGCCCGCCGGGCCGCCTGCGACCCGGATGTCGCCCAGGTGAACATCTTCGGGTTCCGCGACGACGCGCGCCGGACGGGATTCCAGGCGGGGCTGCACCGCGTCGACGGAACGCCGCGGCTCTCGGCCGAGGTCGTGCGGGACGCGATTGGCGAGCCCGCGTGCCGGGTTCCCACCGGTCGCTGGCGGCCCGCCCGCACGGTTGTCGGCGCGAAACCGCCGCGGTTGACCGTTGGCCGCTCAAGCATCGCGGTCGAGCTGCGCGCCGCCGAGGGCGCCGTGGCGCGAGTCTGCCTCCTCGCGGGCGTGCAGACGCTCTCGAGCGCGCGCCGGATCCTCGCGGCCCGGGCGCTGGACGCTGCGGTCTGCGCCGAAGGCGCCGTCCTGCCGCGCCGCCGCACGACCCTTCGCCTCGTGCGCACGCCGGGGACGCAGACGCTCGCCGTCCGGCTCGCCGCAGAGGCGAACGCAGACCGCCAGGCGACCGTCGTCCTGCCGATTCGGTGACCACTTGACACCGAACAGGTGTTCTGCCATTATGAGAACATATGTTCGCCTCATCGTTCCTCGGTCGCCTCGCACTGCTCGCGCTCGCTGCGCTCCTGCTCTGGGCGCTCTTCGCGGGTGAGACCGGTGCGGGCGGGCCCGAGCGCGACTACCGCGTGGAGCCGGGCGACACGCTCTGGTCGATCGCCATGCGGACGTTCCCGGGCGACCCACGGGAGGGTGTCTGGGAGCTGCGCGAGCGAAACGACCTCGAGACGTCGACGATCGTCCCGGGCCAGGTGCTCGTCCTGCCCTCGTGAGCGACGGCGTCGTGTCGCCGACCTGTCGGGGACAGAGGCCGTCCGGCGTAGGAGCTGTCAACGCGGGTGAGCTGGTCTCGTTCTCCCCCGTGCGGTGGTCGATCCTCCGTGCGCGGTGGCGCCCTTACCAGCTATATGTGGCTCGGACGGCAGCGAATCCCTGACGAGCGTGGAGGTCCGATCATGGCGAGCGAACGCATCCTCGAGCTCCTGCGGCGCCCGCCCAGCCCCGACGAGCACGAGGAGATTCGCGAGCTCTGGAAGACCCACTCGAAGGCCGAGGACAACCGGGACATCGCGGGTCTCGTCTCGACGTTGACCGAAGACTGCGTCTACACCGTCGCAGGCACCGGTGCCCGGTGGGAGGGTCACGAGGGCGCCGTCCGGTTCTACACCGAGCTCCTCATCGCGTTCCCCGACATCCACTTCGAGCTCGACTACATCGTGATCGGTCCGCAGGGCGTCTGCGAGGAGGCGATGGTCACCGCCACCCACGAAGGGCGTTGGCTCGACCACGAGCCCACCGGCGAGAAGCTCTCGTGGCGCAACGCGATCTTCTTTCCCTGGGATCCTGTCGCCCGCAAGTTCAAGGGCGAGATGGTGTACACGGATCTTGCCTTTCCCGCCTGAGCAGTGTCCGACTTCAGTCGAACACACGGGTGCGCGGCAGATGCGCGACGAACGTGTCCGCCCGACGTCGGATCTCCACCTCCCGAGGTGGAGCGGACCGCAGCGAGCGCGGCAGGTGGCGGCGCATATGTGTCCGACTGAAGTCGGACACTGAGACTGTGGACCTCGATCTGCTCTTTCTCGGCACCGCGGGGTCCGCGCCCACGGCCGCCCGCGGCACCTCGGCGACGCTCGTGCGGCGTGGCGGCGATCGCCTGCTCATCGACTGCGGTGAGGGGACGCAGCGACAGCTCCTGCGCTCGGACGCGGGCCTGGGAGACCTCGAGGACGTCTTCCTCACCCACCTGCACGCCGATCACGTGCTCGGGTTGCCGGGCATGCTCAAGACGTTCGCGCTGCGCGGCCGGGAGCTCGGGGTCACCGTGCACGGCCCGCGCGGGACGCGTGGACTCCTCGACGCGCTCCGCGTGGTCGTCGGCCGTTTGACGTACCTCCTCGAGGTCGTCGAGCTCGCGCCGGGCGATGCGATCACGCGCGACGGCTACGAGATCCGTCCGTTCGCCGTGGCACATGGCACCGGCGCGATCGGCTACGCGCTCCGCGAGGAAGGCAGGCCGGGCCGGTTCGAGGCATCGGTCGCAGACGATCTCGGCGTGCCGGACGGACCGGCGCGCGGGACGCTCCAGCGGGGCGAGCCCGTGACCCTCGCCGACGGCCGCGTCGTCCGTCCCGAGGAGGTCGTCGGCCCGCCAAGGCGCGGTCGCACGGTCGTGCTCACGGGTGACACAGCGCCGGTGAGGACCGTTGTCGAAGCGGCGGCGGGCGCGGACGTGCTCGTCCACGAGGCGACGTTCCTCGCCGAGGAGCGCGCGCGCGCGCAGGAGACCGAGCACTCGACCGCCGGCGAGGCGGCACTCGTCGCGCGCGAGGCGCAGGTCGGCCTCCTGGCCCTCACACACGTGTCGTCGCGCTACGCGGGCTCGCAGGTCGCGGCCGAGGCGCGGGAGCTCTTCCCGCGAACGGTCGTCCCGCGCGACTTCGACCTGATCGAGGTGCCGCTGCCCGAGCGCGGCCCACCCGAGCTCGTTGTGCGCGGCGGCAGGCGCGGTCGCGACGACGCGCCCCGCCCGGCCTCATGAGACCGACGCGGTCGTGAACACGAGCGTCGTCGTGCCCGCGTAGCCCGCCGTGTCGAGCTCGAAGCCGCACGCCCGCGTCCCGTCCGAGTAGGGAGGAGCCGGGACACGGTGCGTCACGGCGGCGCCGTTCGCCGTCTCGAGCCGAGCGACGGTGATCCCGTCCACCCGCGCCTCGACCGGATCCCCGGACTTGCCCAGGATCGTGATGTCGAGCGTCCCGCGCGTGCACGCGTAGACGGTCACGCTCACCGTTCCCGTGAAGTCCCCGTTGGGGAGGAAGCCCTCCGTCCGCCAACGGATCCGCGTCGGGCTCTCGACCCGCCAGGCTGCGAGGCCCGGCGCCTCACTGTCCCCGGCCGGCCGCTCGGCGAGCTTCTCGCCCGCGAGGCTGACCGTCGTCGGCGCGACGACGACGGCTCGCGTAAGCACCGCCCTCCCGCGGCGCAGCGTGCCGTCGCTCGCGACGGCGAACGAGCTCGTGACGGGTGGGAACGGCACGGTGGCGGGCTCGACGCGTACGACCTCGACGATGTCACGGTTCCAGAAGATCGTCCGCGCCGTCGCCGTCCAGAGCCGGTCACCGGTCACGAGCAGCGTCGCCTCCCCGAGGGCGGCCTCGTCGAGCCAGTCGGCGCCGGTCGAGCCCAGCGCGGCGCGTTGCTCGTTCGCCGACGCGTCGTCGATCCGGGTGGCGGAGTCGATCGAGGCGAGGCCGACACCAAATCCGGCCACGACCGCGACGAGCCAGGCCCGGCGGCGGGGAACTGCGAGGACGAGCGCGCCCGCGACCAGCACGCCGCCGACGAGGGCGATCCGAGCGCGATCGTCACCGCCAAGCCGCTCGAGCACCGCTGAGGTAGGGGCGTTGACGAGCGTGTCGGGTGCAGCCAGCTGCCCGATGGGGATCATCGCGGCCCCGACGAGCGTCGCGGCAGTCGTGCCGAGCAGCACTCCGCGCGGGCGAGGAGCTCCACGCGAGATCCACGCGCAGAGGCCGATCGCGAGCAGTGGCAGGGCCGTGATCAGATAGCGCTCCGCTACGTGGCCCACGTACGCGGCCGAGAAGAGCCCTACCTGGAGGACGAGGAGCGAGACGTACCCGACCGCGACGGACACGAAGGCGCGGAGAGCGGGGTCACGGTCGCGTCTCGAGAACGCGAGGGCGACGAGCGCCGCCGTCGCCGGCACGGCGACGCCGACTCCGAGCAAGGCGATGTCGAACGCGTGCCAGGCGATGGAATCGAGGCCCGACTCGAGAGGCGCCCCCTCCCCGACGGGGGTGTATGCGCCGAGGATACGCCGCGAGGAGAGCTCTCCCACGAGCGACGCCACCGCCGCGACGCCGGCGGTCACCGCCGCCGCGACCGCACCGAGGAGGACGAGTGGGCGAAGTCGCGACCGGTCGCGCGCCGCAAGCGCGTCGACGATCGCCGCCACGAGGAACGCAGGCACGAGGACCAGCGCCTGCAAGCGCACGGCCGCCGCAGCGGTCGCCCAGGCGGCCAGCGCGCCGTAGCGCCACATCGACGGCCGCTCGAGCGCGCGCGTCATCGCATAGAGGCAGGCCGTAACCACGGTGAGCGTCAGCGGCTCGGTCATGAGGAAGCCGGTGTAGTGGAACGCCGGCGCGGCGAGCACGATCCCCGCCGCTGCGAGCGACCAGCCCGGCGTGGCGAGTCGTCGCGCCCAGAGGAAGACCGGTAGGGCGACCATCGCCATCGCCAGGGACTGCCCGAGGCGCGCCCACTGGATCCCGTCGTCGAGCTCGAGCCAGGCGAGCGGCGCGCCAACGAGCGCGGGCGTGAGGATGCTGTAGTACGGGGAAGGAAGCTCACGGAGTCCAAGCGTCCCTTGCGACCAGAGGCTCTCCCCGATCATGCCGTAGACCATCTCGTCCGGGGCGATCCAGGGGGTCGTGAACGACCGGGCGACGACGAAGCGGACGATCGTCGAGCAGACGACGAGCGCCACCAGCACCAACCATGGCCACGGCAGCCGGTCGCGCCAGGGGCTGCGTGCGGGCGCCACCGTCTCCGAGCCTGCCACGTCGGGATCCTCGCCGTTTCGCGTGAGGAGCGTGTGAAGGGCCCTCGCACCCTCGGCCGAGCGAGCGTCTAGACTCGCACGCAACCTTTAAGCCGGTCCAGTGAGGCCGGAAAGGAGACGCATGCAGAGCGAGTCACCGACGCGCGGCGGGGCGCGCGAGATACTGGACGAGGACGCGCTCGAGCGGACGCTCGCCCGTCTAGCACACGAGCTGATCGAGCGGACGGACGATCTCTCGCTGCTGGCGCTCGTCGGGATCCAGACGCGCGGCGTGCCGCTCTCGCGCCGCCTCCACGCCCTTGTCGAGGAGCGAAGCGGCGTCCCGCCGGCCCTCGGCAGCGTCGACATCTCCTTCCACCGCGACGACGTGCTCGTCCGGGGTCGGGCGGCACCGCTCCACGCGCAACCGATCGTGCGCGGCACCGAGCTCGACTTTCCGCTCGAGGGGCGCACGTGCGTGCTCGTCGACGACGTCCTCTACACCGGACGGACGATTCGCGCGGCGATCGAGGCGCTCCTCGACTACGGTCGGCCGGCTCGCGTCCAGCTCGCCGTCCTCGTCGACCGCGGGCACCGCGAGCTGCCGATCCGGCCCGACTACGTCGGCAAGAACCTGCCGACGGCTGCCGGTGAGCGTGTCCGCGTCGAGCTCGAGGAGGTCGACGGACGCGACCGCGTCCTGCTCGAGCCGGCATCGGGGACTGCCTGATGCGTGCCGAGCATCCCCGCCGCCACCTGCTCGGCGTCGACGACCTGACCCGCGACGACGCGTACCGAATCCTCGACACGGCGCGGGCGCTCGAGCGGTCGCTCGACCGCGAGGTGAAGAAGCTCCCGACGCTCCGCGGCCGCCTGGTCCTCAACCTCTTCTACGAATCGTCGACCCGGACGCTCTCGAGCTTCGAGCTCGCCGCCAAGCGGCTCTCCGCCGACACCATGACGCTCCGCGCGAGCGGCTCGTCTGTCGACAAGGGCGAGTCGCTTCGCGACACCGCCTCGACGCTCGCTGCCTACGACCCCGACGTGATCGTCATCCGCCACCCGCACATCGGGGCGCCGCACCTCGTCGCCGCTGCCACCCAAGCGCTCGTCGTGAACGCGGGCGACGGCAAGCACCAGCACCCGACACAGGCGCTCCTCGACCTCTTCACGATCCGCGAGGCGCTCGGGCGGCTCGAGGACGTGCGCGTTGCGATCGTCGGCGACGTCCTCCACTCGCGGGTCGCCCGGTCGCTCGTCGAAGGACTGCGTCTCGTCGGCGCGAGTCCACTGGTCGTCGCGCCACCGACCCTCGTGCCGCGCGGGATCGAGGGGATGGGGTGCGAGGTCTCGCACCGGATCGACGCGATCGGCGACGCGGACGTCGTCTACGTCCTCCGCATGCAGCAGGAGCGGATGGACGCTGCGTATGTTCCCTCGCTGCGCGAGTACACGAGTCTCTACGGCATCACTCCCGAACGCGTGCGCCCGGGTCAGGTGGTCATGCATCCCGGGCCGATGAACCGGGGCGTCGAGATCGATCCGCGGGTGGCCGACTCGGGCGCCTCGCTGATCACGACCCAGGTGCGCGCGGGACTCGTCGTCCGCATGGCCGTGCTGTACGACCTCCTCACCGCCCCGGGGTTGCACGTTGCGCAGCCCGTGCTGGAGGTGGCGTGACGCTCGTCTCGCGAAATGGCCGACGCGATTCGCTCGTGCTCCGGGCGCGGCTCGTCGATCCGGTCGGCGGGGTCGACGGGCCGGCCGTCGTCACCGTCGAGGACGGGGTGATCACCGCCGTCGAGCACGGGGCGACCGCGCCGGCCTCGCTCGTCCTCGCACCCGCGTTCGTCGACCCGCACGTGCATCTCCGTACGCCGGGGCGGGAGGACGAGGAGACGATCGCCTCGGGTACCGAGGCCGCGGCGGCGGGTGGGTACTGCGCGATCGTCGCGATGCCGAACACCGACCCCGTCGTGGACACGGCGTCCGTCCTGCACGCGCTCGTCGAGCGAGCCCGTGACGAAGCGGTCGTCCCGACGGGCTTCACGGCTGCGATCTCGAAGGGCCAGCGGGGGGAGGAGCTGGCCGAGATGGCCGAGCTGGCCGAGGCCGGCGCGCTCGCGTTCACCGACGACGGGCGACCGGTCGCCTCGGCGGGGCTGCTCCGGCGCGCACTCGCCTACAGTGCGGTCGCCGACCGGCCGCTCGCGCTCCACTGCGAGGAGCCCACGCTCTCCTGCGGCGGTCACATGCACGAAGGCGCCGTCTCGGCCCGGCTCGGCCTGGCCGGCTGGCCGTCGATCGCCGAGAGCGTCATGGTCGAGCGCGACCTCGCCCTCGCGGCGTTCGAGGACCGACCGATCCATCTCCAGCACCTCTCGGCGCGCGCGTCTGTCGAGGCGGTCCGTCGAGCGCGTGCCGCCGGGGTGGCCGCGAGCGCCGAAGCGAGTCCTCACCACCTCTGCGCGACCGACGAGCGTGTCCGCTCGCTCGACCCCAACGTGAAGATGAATCCGCCGCTTCGAGCCGAGGACGACCGGCGTGCGCTCGTCGAGGGCCTGCTCGACGGCACCATCGACTGCATCGCGACCGACCATGCGCCGCACGCCCGTCACGAGAAGGACACGACGTTCGAGGAGGCGCCGTTCGGCGTGACGGGGCTCGAGACGGCTTTCGGCGCGCTCAACACCTACCTCGTCCGCACGGGCGAGGCTCCGCTCGAGGTCGTCCTCGAGCGCCTCTCGGCCGGCCCCGCTCGCGCGCTCGGGCTGCCCGTGCCACGGATCGCGGTGGGCGAGCCGGCCAACCTCGTCCTGCTCGATCTCGAGGCGGAATGGGTCGTCACGGAGGACGGCTTCCGCTCGCGCTCGGTGAACTCCTGGCTCCTCGGCGAGCGCCTGACCGGCACCGTCGTGAAGACCGTCGCCGCGGGCTCGGTGGTGTACGCGGCGTGACGCGCCAGGGGTACCTCGCGCTCGAGGACGGCACCGTCTTCCATGGCCGCTCGGTCGCAGCGGCCGGGCACGCGTTCGGGGAGGCGGTCTTCACGACGGCCATGACGGGCTACCAGGAGACGGTCACCGACCCGAGCTATGCCGAGCAGCTCGTCTGCTTCACCGTGCCCATGGTGGGCAACTACGGCGTCGACGAGAGGCGGCTCGAGTCGCCCGCTCCGCACGCGCGGGCCGTCCTCATGCGCCGTCTCGGCGGCGAGCAGTGGGCGCTCTGGCTCGCCGAGCGCGGCACCGTCGCGCTCGACGAGATCGACACGCGCGCATTGACGCTGCGCCTCCGCGAGGGCGGCGCGATGCGCGCCGTCGCGGTCGCCGACGAGCGGTCGCTTCCGATCGCCGAGGCGGTCGAGCGCGTGCGAGCGCAACCGACGATGGAGGGCACGGCGCTCGTCGCCGGTGTCTCGACCCCCGTGCCGTACGTCGCGCACGAGGAGGGGCGGGTCAGCGTCGCGGTCGTCGACTACGGGGTGAAGAGCTCGATCGTCCGGCGGCTCGCGACCGCCGGGGCCGCAGTCACGGTCTATCCGCACGTCTCCGACCCGGACGAGCTCGCAGGTCACGACGGTGTGCTCCTCTCGAACGGCCCGGGTGACCCCGCACCGCTCGTCGACGAGACGCGGATCGTGCGGGAGACGCTCGGGCGGGTGCCGATGCTCGGGATCTGCCTCGGACACCAGCTGCTCGGGCTCGCGACCGATCACGAGACGACGAAGCTCCCCTTCGGCCATCGCGGCGCAAACCACCCCGTGCTCGACCGCCGGACGGGGCGCGTGCTCGTCACGAGCCAGAACCACGGCTTCGCTGTCACGCCGTCGGAACGCGTGGAGGCGACACACGTGTCGCTCTACGACGGCACCGTCGAAGGCTTCGACTTCCCCGAGTTGCGGGCGCAGTCCGTGCAGTTCCACCCCGAGGCCGGGCCGGGGCCGCACGACGCCTGGCCGATTCTCGAGCGATGGGTTGCGGGCCTCGAGACGCGTGATGCCGGCTAGGCGCGACCTCCGCTCGATCTGCGTGATCGGCTCCGGGCCGATCGTGATCGGCCAGGCGTGCGAGTTCGACTACGCGGGCTGCCAGGCGCTGAAGGTGCTCCGCGAGGACGGCTATCGCACGATCGTCGTCAACTCGAACCCGGCGACAATCATGACCGACCCCGGCTTCGCCGACCGCACGTACATCGAGCCCCTCGATCTCGAGAGCGTCACGGACGTCCTCCGGCGCGAGCGGCCGGACGCACTCCTCCCGACGCTCGGTGGTCAGACCGCCCTCAACCTGGCGATCGAGCTCGCGGCCGCCGGCGTGCTCGAGGAGCTCGGGGTCGAGCTTCTTGGTGCCGCGATCGACGTCATCCGCCGCGCCGAGGACAGACAGCTCTTCCGCGAGGCGGTTCAGAGCTGCGGGCTCACCGTCCCCGAGTCCGTGATCGTCGAGTCGCTCGCCGACCTCGACAACGCCCCAGTGCCGGCCGTTGTTCGCCCGGCCTTCACCCTCGGTGGGCACGGGGGAGGCTTCGCAGACGACCTGGTCTCGCTCCACCGTCAGGTGGAGCGTGGCCTGGACGAGAGCCCGATCCGCCAGGTGCTCGTCGAGGAGTCGATCCGCGGCTGGGACGAGTTCGAGCTCGAGGTGATCCGCGACCGCGCGGACAACGTGGTCATCGTCTGCTCCATCGAGAACCTCGACCCGATGGGGATCCACACGGGCGACTCGGTCACAGTCGCGCCGCAGATGACCCTCTCGGACGAGGCCTACCAGGAGCTTCGCGACGCCGCGGCTGCGGTCGTCCGGGCGGTGGGAGTCGAGACCGGCGGCTCGAACATCCAGTTCGCGCGGCACCGCGAGACGGGTGAGCTCCGCGTGATCGAGATGAACCCGCGCGTCTCGCGCTCCTCGGCGCTCGCCTCGAAGGCGACGGGGTATCCGATCGCGAAGGTCGCGGCGAAGCTCGCCGTGGGGTACACGCTCGACGAGATTCCGAACGACCTGACGAAGACGACTCCGGCGAGCTTCGAGCCGACGCTCGACTACGTCGTCGTCAAGTTCCCGCGCTTCGCGTTCGAGAAGTTCCCCGGCGCGTCGACGACCCTCGGCACGCAGATGAAGTCGGTCGGCGAGGCCATGGGCATCGGTCGCACGTTCACCGAGGCGTTCCTCAAGGCGTTCGGCTCGCGCGAGCTCGACCCCGGCTCGCCGACACCCTGGGCGACGATCGACGATCTCCCCGACGGGCTCCACCCGTGGTTCGTCGAGCAGCTCGAGGGCGCCAAGCGCGAGCTCCGGACGGGTGACATCCGCCGTGCGAAGCGTGCGGGGTGGGGGGACGACTCGATCGGGGCGGCGTGGGGGATGTCGGGCGACGACGTGCGCCGGACGCGCTACGCCCGGGGAATCCGGCCGTCGTACCGTCGCGTCGACTCCTGCGGTGGCGAGGTCGCGGCAGGGTCCAACTACTTCTACTCCACCTGGGGTGAGGAGGATGAGGGGCCGCCGCCCGGGACGGGGAAGCGCGTCGTCATCCTCGGCTCCGGCCCGAACCGCATCGGCCAGGGCATCGAGTTCGACTACTGCTGCGTCCACGCCGTACAGACGTTCCGCGCGCTCGGCTACGAGGCGGTGATGGTCAACTGCAATCCGGAGACCGTCTCGACCGACTACGACACCTCCGACCGGCTCTACTTCGAGCCGCTCTCGCCCGAGGAGGTGCTCGCCGTTCTCGACCGCGAGCAGCCGGTCGGGGTCGTGACGCAGTTCGGCGGTCAGACGCCGCTCCGGCTCGCGCGGCACATCGAGGCGGCCGGCTACACGATTCTCGGCACCCCGCACGCCGCGATCGACCTCGCCGAGGACCGGGAGCTCTTCGGCGCACTCGCTCGCGAGCTCGGGATCCGGTGCCCCCCGTGGTCGACGGTCGAAGGGCCCGAGGAGGCGATCGAGGCGGCACGCGAGATCGGCTATCCGGCGCTCGTGCGCCCCTCGTACGTCCTCGGCGGCCGTGCGATGCGCATCTGCGACGACGAGGACGATCTCCGCGCGGCGATGGCGGCCGTCAGCGGCCCGGTGCTGATCGACCGGTTTGTCGAGAACGCGACCGAGATCGACGTCGACGCGCTCTGTGACGGGACGGACGTCTTCATCGGGGCCGTCATGCAGCACGTCGAGGAGGCGGGTGTCCACTCGGGCGACTCGTCCTGCGTGCTCCCGGCCCAGTCGCTCACGCTCGCCAACGCGCTCGAGGTGGAGCACGTCGTGAAGCGCCTCGGGCCCGCGCTCGGGGTCGTTGGCCTGCTCAACGTCCAGCTCGCGATCGCCGACTCGACCGTCTACGTGCTCGAGGCCAACCCGCGTGCCTCGCGAACCGTGCCCTTCGCGAGCAAGGCGACCGGTGTCAACCTGGTCGAGGCTGCGTGCCGGCTCGCGCACGGCGAGAAGCTCGCGGAGCTCGGCCTCGTCCAACCGCGCCTGACCGAGGTCAGCGTCAAGGCCGCCGTCCTGCCGTTCGCGCGCTTCCCGGGGGCTGACCCCGTCCTCGGGCCCGAGATGCGCTCGACGGGCGAGGTGATGGCGACCGCGTCCGATCTGCCGACGGCGTTCGCCAAGGCCGAGCGGGCCGCCGGGCGTCCGCTGCCGACGTCCGGCGTCGCCTTCCTGTCGGTTCGCGACGGCGACAAGGCGAGCATCGCGCCCATTGCCGCGGGACTCGCGGGGCTCGGCTTCGAGCTCGTCGCGACGACCGGAACCGCGCGCACTCTCCGCGCCGCCGGACTGGAGGTCGAAGAGGTGGGCAAGGTGGCCGACGCGGGTCCGGGGGAGGCGACCGTCGTCGACCTGATCCGCGCGCGCCGTTGCAACCTCGTCGTCAATACGCCCCAGGGGTCCGGTGCTCGCGCGGACGGCTACCTGATCCGTGAGGCGGCGCTCGTCGCCCGCGTCCCGTGCATCACGACCATCTCGGGTGCGGCCGCCGCGGTGCACGCGATCGCCAACGCCCGCACGGAAGCGACGCTCTCGCTGCAGGAGCGTGTGGCGGTCTTCGCTGCGAGCGGCGGGAATGAATGACGCACGGCGTCGGCGGGCGGGTCGGACAGGTCCGGCCTACGGCATGCGGCGAGGCGAGACAACGTTTGTGTTGAATCAACGCAAGGTGGGGTGAGGACGGTGCGGCGCGAGCGGCTGCGTGTGGTGGGGAATGAGTCGGTCGGCCCCTACGTGCTCGTGCGGCTCGAGCGGGGTCGGCTCCGGCCCGGCACGCCAGGGCAGTTCTTCATGCTCGAGGCGCCTGGGCGGGTCCTGCCGCGACCCTTCAGCCTCTGCCTCGCGCCATCCGGCGAGCTCGGGTTCCTCGTCGACCCGATCGGGCCCGGCACGCGCGCGATCGCAGCGCTCGCGCCGGGGGAGACGATCGCAGTCGCCGGGCCGTACGGCCGCGGGTGGGATCTCGCCGTCGAGCGGCCACTGCTGGTCGGTGGCGGGATCGGCGTCGCGCCGCTCCCGTACCTCTCCGAGCAGCTCGGCGGCGCCCCGGCCGTGCTCGGCTTCCGGACGGCGCACCACGCCCAGGCGGCCGCGCTCGTCCCGAACGCCGAGGTCGTGCTCGAGCCGACTCTCGTCACCGAGGCCCTGCCGGACGATCCGGGCGACGTGCTCGCGTGCGGACCCGAGCCGATGCTCGACGCGATCGCGACGCTCGTTCCGGGCGCCCAGCTCGCCCACGAGGCGCCGATGGCCTGCGGCTACGGCGCCTGCTACGGCTGTGTCGTCGGGCGGGACGGCGCGTACGTGCGTCTCTGCCTCGAGGGCCCGGTGCTCTGCGCCTCCGGCGGAGAGCAGGGCCGGACAGGTCCGGCCCCTACGATGGAGGCCACGCCGTGATGTGGGCTCAGACCGGTCGGGCGCCACGGTGATGGGCGTACCACTCCTCAACGCGTCCGGCTGCCTCGACGCGCTCGCCGCGCCCGAGGTCGCGCGAACACTCGACATCTTCGTGACGAAGACGATCACGCCCTCGCCGCGTCGAGGCAACCCGCCCGTGCGGATCGCCGAGACGGAGCACGGCATGCTCAACTCGATCGGTCTCCAGGGACCCGGCCTGGACAACTTCGTCGATTACCAGCTGTCACGCCTCTCAGCGCTCGGAACGGAGCTATGGGTGTCGATCGGCGGCTTCTCGGCAGACGACTTCGCGGTGTCCTGCGCACGGCTCGACGAGGAAGACGCGGTCACCGCGTTCGAGCTCAATCTGTCGTGCCCGAACGTCGAAGAGGCGCCCGAGACCGCGGCGGCGCTCGTTGCGGCCGCCCGCGGCGCGACGCGCAAGCCGCTCTACGCCAAGCTCTCCCCGGCCCAGTGGGACATCGCAGCGTCGGCCCGCGCCGTCGTCGCCGAGGGCGCCGACGGGCTCTCGCTCGTGAACACGATCCGCGGCCTCGCGCTCGACGACGGCCTCCGGCCGAGACTCGCCCGGGCGGTCGGCGGCTACTCGGGCCCGGCGCTCAAGCCGATCGCGCTCGCCTGCGTCCACGCCTGCGCGTCTGCCGTGGATGTGCCGATCGTCGGGATGGGCGGGGTCGCCACGGGTCTCGATGCGCTGGAGCTCGTCGCAGTCGGAGCGAGCTCCGTCGCACTCGGGACAGTACTCTTCGCCGACCCGGCG
>Ga0183260_10001237_pt1 | contig 21595 bp, 25 predicted proteins | sample AntDrymUQ4972206_2_FD_129768 | JGI IMG/M metagenome (GOLD analysis project Ga0183260, IMG submission 129768) | Polar desert sand microbial communities from Dry Valleys, Antarctica - metaG UQ497 (22.06) (version 2) (version 2) | ecosystem: Environmental > Terrestrial > Soil > Desert | place...
CTACCACGGCGCCACCGGCGGGGCGATCACGCTCACCGGCGACCCGCGCCGCTGGCACGCGGAGCCGGGGCTGCCGGGCGTCGTCCGGATGCTCGACCCCTACACGTATCGCTGCCCGGCCGGGCACCCCGATCCGTGCCCCGTCTGCACGGGCGCGCCGCACCTCGAGGAGATCCTCCAGTACGAGGGCGCGCACACCGTCGCCGCGGTGATCCTCGAGACCGTCGTCGGCACGAACGGGATCATCGTCCCGCCCGACGGCTACCTCCAGTCGATCCGCGAGACGTGCGACCGGCACGGGATCCTGCTGATCCTCGACGAGGTGATGGCCGGCTTCGGCCGCACCGGCAGGTGGTTCGCATGTGACAACTGGGACGTCGTCCCGGACATCCTCACGGTCGCGAAGGGGATCAACTCGGGCTACGTCCCGCTCGGAGCGATGATCGTCTCGGAGCCGATCGCCGAGAAGCTGCGCGACCGCTTTCTCGCCGGCGGGCTCACCTACTCCGGCCACCCGCTCGCCTGCGCCTCCGCGGTCGCGTCGATCGAGGCCTTCCAGGAGGAGGGAATCGTCGAGAACGCGGCCGAGCACGGGCGCTATCTCGCCGAGGCGCTGCCGGCGCTCGCGGCCAAGCACCCGTCGATCGGCGACGTGCGCGGGCTCGGGCTCTTCTGGGGCCTCGAGCTGGTCAAGAACCGCATGACGAAGGAGATGCTCGTCCCCTTCAACGCGGGCGGTGAGGCGGCCGCCCCCGTCGCGCGGCTGCAGAAAGCCGCGCTCGAGTCAGGGCTCTATCTGATGACTCACTGGAACGTGGTCATGGTCTGCCCGCCGCTGACGATCACGCGCGAAGAGCTCGACGAAGGGCTCGCGATCCTCGACGATGCGCTCGCGATCGCCGACGAGTACGTGGCTTCCTAGTGGCGCAAGATGAGCATCCGCGGAAGCGGATGCTCATCGCGCAAGATCCCTAAAGGGGCCGCTTCGCGGCCCAAGAGCGCTAGCCCGCGCAGGAGCCGGCGCCGACGCCGGGAAGCCGGCCGAGCAGCTCGGAGAGCTGCGCGACTTCGTCCTCGCTGAGCGTGCCGCGGAAGAGCGAGCGCAGACGCTCCGTGTGACTGACGCCGACGCACTCGACCGTCTCGACGCCGTCCTGGGTCAGCCTCGCCCACGTGACGCGGGCGTCGTCGTCGCACTGAACGTTCTCGACGAGGCCGGTCTCCTGAAGGCCCTCGAGTAGCCGCGTCACACCCGACGGCGTCAGCATCAGCAGCTCGACGAGGTCAACTCGGCGCAGGCGATTCTCGTCTGCCTTGGAGAGGTGCAACAGAGCTTCGAAGTCGTTGATCGTGAGCCCGCGCGGCCTCAGCACCTCAGCCTCGAGCTCTCGGCGCAGCACCGTATGGGCCCGCATCAGGCGGGCGAACGCAGCGAGCTCATTAACTGCTTGCGGCCTCAATATTTGACGACTCAAGGTTTATCCTCTATATTGATTGTGCACTCAATAATACACCACCGAACGAAGGAGAGCAATGAGCGCCACAGAGCAGACCACCGCGATTCCGACAGGCACATGGAAGCTCGACCCCGTCCACTCCGACATCGGCTTCGCCGTCACGTACAGCGGCGCAGGGACGTTCCGCGGCACGTTCGGCGAGTTCGACGCGAATCTCGTGGACGGGACGGTCGGGGGCTCCGCGAAGGTCGCCAGCGTCCGCGTCGACGACCCGAACCTGGCTGGCCATCTCCAGTCGCCCGACTTCTTCGACGCCGAGCAGAGCCCTGAGCTCCGCTTCGCCTCGAGCACCATCGAGCGCGACGGCGACGACGTCACGATCCAGGGCGAGCTCACACTCCGCAGCGTCACGAAGCGGGTCACGATCACCGGCAGCGTCAGTGGGCCCACGCCGGACCTCTACGGCAACCAGCGGATCGCTTTCGACGTCGAGACGACGGTGAACCGCCGGGACTTCGGGATCGATTGGAACCAGGACCTGCCGACCGGCGACCCTGCGCTCGCCGACGACGTGAAGATCACCGCCAACCTCGCGCTGGTGCAGGCAGGAGTTGGGGCGTAGCTCGATGCGAATCCTCGCGATCAGCGGCAGTCTCCGGGCCGGTTCGCATAACACGGACCTGTTGCAGGCAGCTGCCGCGGTCGCTCCGGACGGCGTCGACGTCCTGCTCTACAACGGACTGAAGGAGATCCCGCCGTACGACGCAGATGACGACGTCCCGGGCGCCCAGCCGATCGCTGTGCAGCGGTTCAGAAAGGCGCTCGATTCGGCCGACGGGATCCTGATTGCGACCCCGGAGTACAATTCGTCGATCCCGGGCGTGCTCAAGAACGCGCTCGACTGGGCGTCGCGCCCGCTCGTCGAGTCGCCGGTCCGCAACAAGCCCGCCGCGGTGCTCTCGTCGAGCACCGGGATGTTCGGCGGCGTGTGGGCGGCGGCGGAGACACGGAAGGTGCTCGGCGCGCTGGGCGCGCGGACGCTCGAGGACACGGTTGCGGTCGCGAAAGCGGATCAGCGGCTCGAGAACGGCGTCGACGCGGCGCTCCTCGCCGAGCTGCGCGCGGTCGTCGACGCGCTCGCCGCGGCCGTCGAAGCGCGCGAAACCGCAACGGCCGCAGCCTTGGCCTAGGCAGGCCAGATGTCGCCGTCGACGAGCTCGACCGAGTTGCCAGCCGGGTCGCGGAAATAGAGCGAGCGGCCGCCGCCGTCCCATTCGACCGCCTGCTCGATCTCGATCCCGTGCGCGGCCAACCCCTCCGCCCAGTCGTCGAGCGAGCCCAGGTCGACGGAGAAGGCGACGTGGGCGGCTCCCTTCGTGCCGTGCGACGGGACCCGCCGGCCGGGCTGGGAGGCGAGTCGCGGGTCGAAGACGAGGAGCATGCCGCCGTCGCGGAGGCGGAAGGACGCGCCGAGCTCGACATTCGCGTCCTCGACGAGCCGCAGGCCGAGGGCGTCCGCGTAGAACGACGCAGCAGCCTGGACATCCTCGGCGTAGACCACGGTCTCGTAGATCCGCTGGATCACACGGCCCGAGGGTAGTCGAGGAAGCGCTCGACGGCATCGACGGTGTCGTCGAGCGCGTCCCACAGCACCGTGTGCCCGGCCGCGATGCGGGCGACTACGAGCAGGTCGCCGAGCGCGGCAGCGTGCGCTCCGAGGAGATGGTCGTAGGGGAGATAGGACGTCTCGCCGAGGACGAGGAGCGTCGGGATGCGCACCCGCTCGAAGGATGGCGGCTCACTCGTCATCTCCCCGTAGGCGGCGACGACCGTGCTTTGGCAGTAGCGGTAACGCCACCGCCCGTCCTCGTCCGGAAGCAAGTGCTCACGTAGCTCCTCCTCGACTAGCTCGCGCGGGGCAGTCGTGAGGACGCTCTCCTCGTAGCGGCGGTCGATCCCCTCCGCGAACGAGACGTACGCGCGGTCATGCCGCGCCAGCTCGGCTGCGGCAAGCCCGACATCAGGCGGGATCAGAATCGCCGGGTCGAGCAGGACGAGCCGCTCGACGCGCTCCGGGGCGGCAGCCGCTACTTCGTAGGCCACGCGCCCGCCGAAGGAATGACCGAGCCAGGCGCAGAGCGCGTCGGGTGCGGCGTCGAGCACGTCAGCCACGTGCTGCTCCAGGTTCCACGGTGGCTCCCACGACGAGCGGCCGTGGCCACGTAGGTCGAGCGCGACCACATGAAAGCGGGCGGCCAGCCGCTCGGCAAGGTTGGCAAAGTGGCGGCCGTGGCTCGTGACGCCGTGCAGGCAGACGAGGGCAGGCGCCCCCTCCTCGCCCCACTCGTGGCGCGCGAGAGTCACGCCGAAGCGGAGAGCGGACCGCTGACGAGCTCTTCGCGGCGCGTATTGTCCTCGTGGACGAGGCTCCAGACGACGACGCCCGTTTTGTCGATCAGGAAGGTACCGCGCACGGAAGCGCCTCGCTCCTCGTCGAACACGCCGTAGGCCTTCGCCGCTGCGCCGTGCGGCCAGAAGTCGGAGGCAAGCGTGTAGCCGAGCTTCAGCTGCGCGCACCACGCCTTCCGGGCCGGGGCCGAGTCGCACGAGACGAGGATCACGTCGGTGTCCGCGCTCTCGAACGACGGAAGGTTCGCCTGCAGGTCGAGCGCCTCCTCCTCGCACACCGGTGTGAAAGCGAATGGATGGAAGACGAGCAGGACATTCCGCCGGCCACGGAAGTCAGCGAGCCGGACGCGCTCCGCCCTGTCGACCTTGAGGTCGAACTCCGGCGCCTCATCCCCCGTCTGGATCATCCCGCCCCCTCCTCGCCGTTGCCCGAAGGCCGATAGTACCGGCGCCCTTTCAGATCATCCGGCAGGTAGTCGAGCTCCGACCCGCGTGGACCCGAGTGCGGGTCGATGTAGCCCTCGCCGTGCCCGAGCTTCTTTGCGCCGGCGTAGTGGGCGTCGCGGAGCATCGCGGGCGGGCGCAGGTTGCCGCTCTCCCGCACCTCCTTGCGCGCGTCCCAGATCGCGTTCGCGCTTGCCTTCGACTTCGGTGCGTTCGCGAGGTAGATCGCCGCCTGGGAGAGGTTGAGCTGGGCTTCCGGCAGGCCCACGTGCTCGAGCGCGTGCGCTGCGGCGACGGCGATCTGCAACGCCCTGGGATCGGCGTTGCCGACGTCCTCCGACGCGAAAATCGTCATCCGGCGGGCGATGAAGCGGGCATCCTCGCCGCCCTCGAGCATCGCGGCAAGGTAGTAGACCGCCGCGTCGGGGTCGGAGCCCCGCATCGACTTGATGAACGCCGAAACGAAGTCGTAGTGCTGGTCGGCGCCCTTGTCATAGCGGAGCGGCCGCTTGCGCGCCGCATCGTCGACGTGCCGTTCGGCGAGAGGGGCGCCCTCGGCTCGAGCGGTCTCCCAGGACAGCTCGATCGTGCTCAACGCCGTTCGCGCGTCGCCGCCGGCGCGCCGGGCGATCAGCTCGACCAGCTCATCCGACACCTCTGCCCCGACCGCCGCCGCGCCGCGCCGGACAACCTCGCCGAGCTCCTCGTCCGACAGTGCCTCGAGCTCGACGACCTGGCAGCGGGAAAGCAGGGCGGAGTTGACCTCGAAGTACGGGTTCTCGGTCGTCGCTCCGATCAGTGTCACCAGCCCTTCCTCGACTGCGGGGAGCAGCGCATCCTGCTGCGCCTTGTTGAAGCGGTGGATCTCGTCGAGGAAGAGGATCGTCCGCTGCCCGTTGCCGCCAAGCCGGTCGCGCGCCCGCTGCATGACGCCGCGCACGTCATCGACCCGAGCGGAGACGGCCGAGAGCTCCTCGAAGGCGGCGCCGGTCTCGACGGCGACGATGCGGGCGAGCGTTGTCTTCCCGACGCCGGGCGGCCCGTAGAGGATGAGCGAGCGGAGGCGGTCGTCCTCGATCGAGCGGCGGAGCGCCGACCCTTCCCCGAGGACGTGTTTCTGGCCGACCAGCTCGTTGAGCGAGCGCGGCCGGAGCCGTTGTGGGAGCGGCGCAAGCGCCTCGGTGCGCTCCCTGGCGGCATCGGCGAAGAGGTCGCTCATGCGCGCAGTATGCTCAGGCCCGTGGCGACGCACGAGGACTTCTCTGAGCCGATTCTCGCAGGCGAGGGCGAGAGCGACTACGAGCGCTACCTGAACACCGTCGGCCTGCTCGCCCTCCAGAAGACGGCCGACGAGTGGGTGCACCGCGACGAGCTGCTCTTCCAGACCGTCCACCAGTCGTCGGAGCTCTGGCTCAAGCTCGCGTGGAACGACGTCGAGGGGGCAACCGACCACATCGTCACCCGCGAAGTCGCAGCCGCCCTGCGGCTGCTCCGCCGCAGCACCCTCTGCCTCCAGTACGCGACGACACAGCTCGACATGCTCGAGCAGATGTCGCCGTGGGAGTACCAGGAGATCCGCAAGGTGCTCGGCCACGGCAGCGGCTTCGACTCGCCCGGCTGGCGCGAGCTCCGCCGCGTGACACCGCCGCTCGGCCAAGCCTTCCATGCGCTCCGCGAACAGGCCGGGCTCTCGCTCACCGATGTCTACGTCCACGGTCGCGACCACGAGGAGCTGTACCAGCTCGCCGAGGCCCTGATCGAGTGGGACGAACGGATCAACTTCTGGCGGATCCGGCACTACAAGGTCGTCACCCGCGTGATCGGCGACTCCGTCGTCGGCACCCAGGGCACGCCGGTCGAGGTGCTCGGCCGCCTCGTCCACCACGTCTTCTTCCCCGAGCTCTGGCGCGTGCGCAACGAGCTCACCGCTCTCTCACAGGAGGAGTGATGTTCGAAGAGCTGAAGGCCAAGCAGAGCGTCATGTGGGGCAACGGCCCCTACGAGAGGATCACCGACCTGCTGACCGAGTCGCAGCAGGATCTCGTCGCCGCACTCCAACCGCAAGCGGACGAGAAGTGGCTCGACGTGGCAACGGGAACCGGGGCGGTGGCACGGCTGGCGGCGGGCGCGGGCGCCGACGTCACCGGGCTCGACCTCGCTCCGGATCTGATCGAGACCGCACGCAGGCAAACGGAGGAGAGCTTGTCGATCCGGTTCGAAGTCGGCGACGCCGAGGCCCTCCCCTACGAGGACGCGTCGTTCGACGTCGTCGTCTCGACCTTCGGGGTCATGTTCGCCCCCGACCACGCTGCGGTGGCGCGAGAGCTCGCGCGCGTGTCCCGGCCGGGAGGCCGGCTCGGCCTGGCGAGCTGGACCGAAGACAGCGGTATCGGCGACCTCTTCCGCGTGATGAGGCCGTTCCAGGCCGCGCCGCCGCCGCAGGGCATCGGCAATCCTTTCGCCTGGGGCGACGAAGATCACGTTCGCGCGCTGCTCGGCGACGACTTCGACCTCGAGCTCGAGCTCCGCGACACGGAGCATCGACTTTCCTCCGGAGAAGAGGCTTGGGAGATCTTCTCGACGTCGTACGGGCCGACGAAAACGCTCGCCGAGTCGCTCGACGAGAGCCGGCGCGAGGAGCTGCACCGCTCGTGGGTCGAACTCTACGAACGGTCGCGCATCGGCGACGAGATCGTCCACCACCGCAACTACCTCCGCGTCCTCGGCACGCGGCGCTAGATGGCGGACGTCCCGCTCCGCGACGAGGCCGTGGGGCTGTTGCAGCAGCTGCTGCGGCTGAACACGGTCAACCCGCCGGGGAACGAGACGATTGCGGCCGAGTTGTTGCGCGGCTACCTAGAGGCGAACGGCGTCGAAGTGGAGCTGTACGCGCGGACCCCGGAGCGGGCCAATCTCGTCGCGCGGCTCCCAGGCGGCGACGGGCCGAGCCTCTGCTTCCTCTCGCACACCGACACCGTTGTCGCCGACCCGGCGGAGTGGTCGCGCGACCCGTGGTCCGGCGACCTGGCCGACGACCACGTCTGGGGCCGAGGGGCGCTCGATATGAAAAATCAGGTCGCGGCGAGCGCCGTCGCGATCGCGTCGCTCGCACGGGAGGGCTTCAAGCCGCCCGGGGATCTCGTTTTCGTGGCGGCCGCCGACGAGGAGGTCGGGAAGAACTACGGGCTTCAATGGCTCTGCGACGAGCATCCCGACGCCGTCCGCGTCGACTATGCAATCAACGAGGGCGGCGGGGAGCGCGTCGACTTCGGTGGCCGCGCTTTCTACCTGTGCGCGACCGCCGAGAAGATGACCGCCCCCTTCCGGATCACCGTGCATGGCCGCAGCGGCCACGCGTCGATGCCGGGGATCGCCGACAACGCGCTCGTCAAGGCGGCGCCGCTGATCGAAAAGCTCGCGGCGTTCCGGCCGGAGCCCTCGATCGGCCCCGAGGTTGCCGGCTTTCTCCAGGCCGTCCTGGGCGAGCAGCCCGCGCCGCGCGACGTGCTCACGCGTCTCGCCGCCGTCGACCCGCTCGCCGTCGAGACGATCGAGCCGCTGCTCTCCTTCACGCTCTCCCCGACGATGATCGAGGCGTCCGAGCGCCGCAACGTCATCCCCGGAACATGCGAGCTCATCGTCGACCGCCGCCTCCTGCCGGGGGAGACGCCCGAGGACGTCGAACCGATCCTCCGCGAGTTGCTCGGCGACGCCGACTACGACCTCGAGACGCTCGAGCGCTGGGGCGGCACCCGCTCCGCGCTCGACACGCCCCTCTGGAGGGCGATCTCGGCCTGGGTGGAGGAGACGGACCCGGAAGCCAAGCTGGCGCCGCTCTGCTGCTCCGGCTTCACAGACTCACACTGGCTCCGCGAGGCGTTCGGCACGGTCGCGTACGGCTTCTTCCCGATGAGGACGATGGAGATGGAGCTCGCCGCACGCCTGATCCACTCCGCCGACGAGCGGACACACGTCGACGACCTGGGGCTCGGCGTCGAGTTCCTGCGCGCCGCCGCCCGCTCGCTGGAGTAGTAGTGCCCCTTCAGGCAATGCCCACCAGGTCCCTCCCGGGAACGAGGCAGCATCACCTGAAGGGGCATTGATGCTGGAGCTCCGCTCGCCGGACGGCGCCTTCGAGCGGATCGAGGCCTATCTCCGCGAGCGAGGCTTCTTCGCGGCGGGCGGCGAGAGGCTCGAGGCCGACCTCTACCTCGGCTACGGGCTCTCGGAGTCACTGCGACGCACATCCACTCCCGCGCCGGCGGAGCCGGCACGCCTGCCCCTCGCAGCCGTGGCTGTTCGGGACGTGACGGGCTCTGAACCCGTCAGGTCCGCTGCGGGCACCGTTCGGATTGGACAGTGGGAGCGGAGTTGGACCGACGCGGAGTACGCCGACGGGGTCGAGTCCGTGCGGACGGCGATCGCACGGGGCGATGTCTACCAGGTCAATCTCGTCCAGCACCTGAGCGCAGCCTTCAGCGGCGATCCGGCCTCGCTCGCAGGGCGACTGGCGGCATTCGGGCCACGCCTGCTCGCCGGCTGCGGCTGGGCGATCGTCTCCGCCTCGCCGGAGCTCTTCCTCGCCCGGCGCGGACGCCGCGTGTGGACATGCCCGATCAAGGGCACCCGCCCGCTCGGCGAGCACGTCGAGGGGGAGAAGGACTCGGCCGAGCACGTGATGATCGTCGACCTGGAGCGGAACGACCTCTCCCGTGTCTGCGAGCCCGGCTCGGTGCGGTGGCCGGAGCTGATGGTCGAGCGCGAGCTCGCCGGCGTCACGCACCTCGTGTCGACAGTCGAAGGAACGCTCCGCAAGGAAGTCGGGCTGGCAGAGTTGCTCGCCGCGACCTTCCCGGGAGGCTCCGTCACGGGAGCCCCCAAGATCGCCGCCGTCGACCTGATCGCCGAGCTCGAGCCTGCCGGCCGCGGCGCCTCGATGGGCGCGCTGGGGGTCGTACGCGGCAACGGTGACCTCGAGCTCGCGCTGACGATCCGCACCTTCGCGATCGACGAAGGGAGGATCCACCTCTGGGTCGGGGGCGGGATAGTCTGGGACTCCGACCCGGAGGCCGAGATCGAGGAGTCGTGGACGAAGGCCGGCCCGCTGCTCGCGGCGATCGGCGCACCAGTCGAGGCGGTGACACGGTGAGCCTCCTGGCGGTCGCGGTCGGTGGGCGCGGCGTCGTCGACCCGGCGGAGCCCGTGCTCCGCGCCGACGACGACGCACTGCTGCGCGGCCGCGGAGCCTTCGAGACGATCCGCGTCTACAACGGCATGCCTTTCCGGCTCGCGGAGCACCTCGACCGGCTGGCGACGTCAGCCGAGCGGATCGGGCTGCCGCCCGTGAACCGGCTCGAGCTCGAGGCGCTCGCGCGGCAGGCACTCGAGGCCGCGGCCGTACCGAATGCCGTGCTGCGCCTCTTCTGGACACCGACGCCTACCGCGCTCGCTCTCGTCAGCGCGCTCGCGGAGCACTACGACGCGCTGCGCGAACGGGGCCAGCGGCTGATCTCGCTCCGCGGCATTCGCGCGGACGAGCCCTGGCTCCTCCCCGGAGTGAAGTCGACGAGCTACGCCGTCAACATGGCCGCCGAGGCCGAAGCCAAAGGCCGCGGGGCCGACGACGCGGTCTTCGTTGACGTGGACGGAATCCTTCTGGAGGGGCCGACGACGAACATCTGGTGGCGTCGTGGCCGCAAGCTCTACACACCGTCGCTGGAGCTCGGCATCCTGGCCGGCGTCACGCGGGCCGCGGTGATCGAGCTCGCCGCCGGGTCAGGATACGAGGTCGAGGAGGGCGCATTCCCGCTCGGAGAGCTGACCGAAGCGGAGGAGGCCTTTACCTCATCGTCCGTCCGTGAGGTGATGCCGGTCGTCGAGCTCGACGGCGCGCCCATCGGCCGTGGGCCCGCCGCGGACGAGCTCCAAGCCGCGCTCAGGGTCGCCGCCCTGGCTACTCCGGCATAGGACACTCCGCCAAGGCTACGCTCCAGCCATGAGCAAGATTCGCTTTGGCGGCATGGCCCTCGCCAACGGGGTGCTCGTGCATGGGCCGACCTCCTGGGCCTGCGCGATCCGGACCGACTCGGGCGAGATCAAGGTGGCCGGCGCCCGCAAGCGGCTGCTGGCGTCGAGGGTTCAGCAGCCGTTCCTGCGTGGGCCGCTCAGGCTCGCCGAGTCGTTCGCGGTCATCCCCGCGTTGCGACGCATGCTCCCCGAGGCGCGCTTACCCTTCGAACGCCCGATCGTGCTGGCAGCGACGCTCGCGAGCGCTTTTACCGTCCAGGTCGTCCGCCGCTCGGACCGGCTGGGCGACGCGGCGCGCGAACTCCTGTCGGGCGCGCTCTCGCTGGCTCCGGCGATCCTTGCCCTCCGCGGCGGCGAGCTCGCCGCCTACCACGGCGCCGAGCACGTCTCGATCGGGACGTACGAGCACGGCGAGAAGCGCACGAAGGAGCACGAGCGCTGCGGCTCGCACCTGATCGGTCCCCTCCTCGCCGCCTCGGCGGCGGGCAACGTTCTCGCTTCCCGGGCGCCCGCGCACCTCCGCGGGCCTGCGCGAGTCGCAAGCTCCCTCGGTGCGGTCGGGACCGCGGTCGAGGTCTTCGCCTGGATGACCCGCCACCCCGGCCACCCGCTCGCGAAGGCGCTCGCGCGCCCCGGGCACGAGCTGCAGCATCGGATCGCGACCGTCGAGCCCTCGCCGGACCAGCTCGAGGTCGCCGAAGCCGCGCTTGCGGCGTGTCTGAAGCTCGAAGATGGCAACCGAGCAACAAACTAGGCCGGGCCGGCTGCCGCCGGAGATCTTCGACCTTCCCGTGGAGAAGATGCGGGAGGGCTACTACACGGACGCGTACTTCAACCACACGCGCGAGACGCTCCTCCGCGACGACCGTCGCCCACGCGTCGTGATGCAGGTCTTCCAGCGCAACCAGGCCATGCTCGGCGGCACCGACGAGGCGATCGCGGTCCTCAAGCTCTGCTCGGAAGACTGGGACGCGCTCACCGTCCACGCTCTCCACGACGGAGACCGGATCGACCCGTGGGAAACCGTGATGACGATCGAGGGCGACTACACGCTGTTCGCGCACCTCGAGACGGTCTACCTCGGCGTGCTCACGCGCCGGACGCTGATCACGACGAACACCGCGCGGGTGGTCGAGGCCGCCAACGGCAAGCCGATCATCTTCATGCCCGCGCGCCACGACCATCACCGCGTACAGACGGGCGACGGCTACGCGGCTTACGTCGCGGGCGCGATGATCGGGGCCGAGATCGGCGTCACCTCGGACGCGCAGGCGTCGTGGTGGGGCGGCCGCGGCGTCGGCACCGTGCCGCACGCCCTGATCGCCTCGTACGGAGGCAACACGGTGCTCGCCGCGACGAAGTTCGCCGAGTGGGCACCCGGCGACATGAACATCGTCGTCCTCGTCGATTTCGACAACGACTCCGTCCGGACCGCCCTCGAAGTGGCACGCGCCCTCGGCCCGCGGCTCTGGGGCGTCCGGCTCGACACCTCCGGCCAGCTCGTCGACCGCTCGCTCTGGAGCGAGATGGGCGACTTCGACCCCCGCGGCGTCAACGAACGGCTCGTGCGCAAGGTGCGCGACGCGCTCGACGCGGACGGCTTCGAGCGCGTCCGGATCGTCGCCTCCGGCGGCTTCACCGTCGACAAGATCGAGGACTTCGAGCGGAAGGGCGTCCCGGTCGACGCATACGGCATCGGCTCGTCGCTGATCCGCGGCCAGAACGACTTCACCGCCGACATCGTGCTGACCGACGGCCGACCCTCGGCGAAGGTCGGCCGTCGCTACCGCCCGAACGAGCGGCTACAGCTCGTCTCCTAGCTGGCGCAAGATGAGCATCCGCGAAAGCGGATGCTCATCGCGCGAAGACCCCACCCCTAAAGGGGCCGCCCGCGGCCCAAAACCCACGTTCGCATGGCTGTCGTTTGACGTCAAACCTCAGCCGCGAACGACTCGCCGACGACCCCAGGCCATTCGCGCATCGGCACGTCCGAGCGGACGAGGTGGGCGCCCGATTCGGCGAAGCGTGCAAACGCCGCGTCAGCCGTATCGGTGTAGTCAGCCGAGCCGGGGACGACGACGGCCGAGGTGCAGTCCTCGAGCAGGTAGACCTTCTCCTCGAGCCTGCGCTCCTGCACATTCGGGTCGGAGAGTAGGTCCTCGATCGTCCAGGCGACGCAGTGGCTCTTCGCCTGGCCCGCGATCAGAACCGCGTCGTACTGGAGGAGGCGTTCGATGAGGGGCTGGTTGCGCTTCCCGAGCGGCTCCCCCTCGAGGTCGAGCTCGACCTCCGGACCGAGCATCGAGTAGTGCTCCGTGAGCGGGTTGTCTCCCTTCGGTTGAAAGTCGAGCGGTGCATAGCGGGCGATCGAGTGGAAGAAGAGCGCCTCCTCGACGGCGGCGACGAGCGCGTAGCCGATCCCGCCCAGCATCGCGTGAAAGGGCCAGACGGTCAGGCTGTACTTGCCGCCCTCCTCGAGCGTGCGCGTGTAGTAGCGCAGGTGCTTGGCCGCGTAGTCGGAGTCGAGACCGAGGCCCGCGGCCGCCGCCGCGCTGACCTGCCAGCGGCCCGTGGCGACGTCGTCCGCAGTGACCTGAGTGAACGGATCCGGGTGGTTCCCGTTCCCGTCCACGAGCAGGATGCGATGGAAGATCTGGAGGGCCTGGTGGGTGTCGAGCGTCGGCACGATCCGCGTCAGCGAGCAGAGGTTGCGGTAGACGAACTCGCAGAGCCGGCGCGAGTCATCGAGCGCGCCCGTGCCGCTCCGGCCGGCGACGAAGAGCTCGAAGCCGGGCGTGCAGAACGTGTTCTGGACGTCGACGACGACGAGGGCGGCGCGAAACCGGTCGTCGGCCGCGGCCGGAATACCGTGCTGCTCTCGCCAGCGGCCGGCGTCCGCGAAGCGCTCGGCGTAGTCGACGCGCCGGACCTCGCCGACACGGTCGGAATCCCAGTGGGGAGGCAGCGGAAGCTGGTCGGCCACGCCGTTAGTGTAGGAACGTGCTTCCGCCGCTCGTGGAGAGAGCGCTCGCGCTCTCCGAGCGTTCCGGATTCAAGAAGTCGTGCAGCCTCGAGACGGGGCGCCTGCTGCAGGTGCTTGCGGGCCAGCGCGGCCGCACGCGCGTCGCGGAGATCGGCACCGGCTGCGGCGTCGGCTCGGCCTGGATCCTCTCGGCACTCGATCCGGAAGCGAGGTTCGTCACCGTCGAGCTCGACGCGCAGCGCGCGGCCGAGGCGGCCGAGCTGCTCGCCGGAGACGAGAACGCCAAGGTGCTCCAAGGCGACTGGCAGGAGGTGCTCTCGACGGACGGGCCCTTCGACCTACTGTTCGCGGACGGCGGCAGGTCGAAGTACCACGAGGCGCTACTCGGCCTGCTCGCTCCAGGCGGCACGCTCTTTCTGGACGACCTGACGCCCGGCTACAACGGGCGCGATCCGGTCCGGGAGCTCTGGCTCGGCCACCCGCGGCTGGTGGCGGCTGAGCTCCAGATTTCCGCCCGCGAAGCCGTGATCGTCGGCACACTTCAGCGTCGCTGACGTTCTGCCGATAGGAGGCTGGATGCCGGACGTGGGGGGATTTCTCGATCAGGTAGGCAGCTACGCGCTGACCTGGCTCCCGCTTGTCTTCTTCGGCCTGATCATCTATCTGCTCTGGCGGACGCTGCAGTACATGCCGCGCGTCAAGCCGGCCAAGCTCGAGGCGAGCGCCAGCTCATCGGTCACCTGGGGCGACGTGGCCGGCGTCGACGAGGCAAAGGCCGAGCTTCAGGAGGTCGTCGACTTCCTCCGCCACCCCAAGCGCTTCCAGCGGCTGGGCGCCCGTGTGCCCAAGGGGATCCTGCTCTACGGCCCGCCCGGCACCGGCAAGACGCTGCTCGCCAAGGCGGTCGCGAAGGAGTCCGGCGCCAAGTTCTACTCGCAGAGCGCCTCCGCCTTCGTCGAGATGTTCGCCGGCCTCGGCGCCTCCCGGATCCGCAAGCTCTTCGAAGAGGCACGTAAGAACGCGCCCGCGATCGTCTTCATCGACGAGCTCGACGCGGTCGGTACTGCCCGCGCGGGCGGCGGCTTCAATCGCGAGCACGACCAGACCCTGAACCAGCTGCTCGTCGAGCTGGACGGTTTCGACGAGTCGGCTCAGGTGATCGTGATGGGCGCGTCGAACCGTCTACAGGACCTCGATCCGGCGCTACTCCGTCCTGGCCGCTTCGACCGGCAGGTGCTCGTCTCGCCGCCCGACCTCACGGGGCGCGAGGAGATTCTTCGCGTGCACACGCGCGGGAAGCCGCTCGCCGAGGAGGTCGACCTCGCCGTGATTGCGCGCCACACCTCGGGGCTTACGGGCGCCGACCTCGCGAACCTCTGCAATGAGGCTGCGATCTTCGCCGGCCGTGAGGAACGCCAGACGATTCTCGCGGAGGACTTCGAGGGCGCCATGGAACGCGTTGTCGCCGGCCTGCAACAGCGCCGAGTCGTCACCGAGAAGGAGAAGCGGATTCTCGCCTTCCACGAGGCGGGCCACGCGCTCCTCGCCCATCTGATGGGCGACCTGCTCCCGATCCAGAAGGTGACGATCATCGCGCGCGGCGACGCCCTCGGCTACGCGTACTACCTGCCGCTGGAGGAGCGCTACCTGCACACGAAGGAAGAGTTCCTCGACGTGATGAAGGTGGCACTGGGCGGCCGCGCCGCCGAGCAGATCGTCTTCGGGCGGGTCACGAACGGCGCGGCGAACGACCTCGAGAAGGTGACCGAGATCGCACGCTCGATGGTCTTCGAGTACGGCATGTCGGAGGCGTCGCCCTCGCGGACGATGCGCGCCGACAACTACGCCCTCTCCGAAGAGACGAAGCGGCTGCGCGACTCGGAGCAGGCGCGGCTGACCGACCACGCCTACGAGGAGGCGCAACGCCTGCTCGTCAAGCACCGCGCGTCGCTCGACCGGCTCGCAGCGCAACTGCTCGAGCGCGAGACGCTGAACCGCGAGGAGCTGCACGAGCTGCTCGGCGGGATCGGGCCGGAGTCGCGTGCTTCTGAAACCGTCGGCACCGTGCGTGCGCTGCCTGCGGCCGAGACCAGCTAGGAGAGGCCGGGCCGCAAAGCGGCCCCTTCGAGAGGCCGGGCCGCAAAGCGGCCCCTTCAGGGATCTTCGCGCGATGAGCATCCGCTTCCGCGGATGCTCATCTTGCGCCGACTAGTTAGCATCGAACCGTGGTCGTTCGCGGCATTCACCATCTCGGCGTGGCCGTCCAGGACCTGGACGAGGCGCTCGAGACCTACGTGCGCCTGCTCGGCGCGGTACTCGAGCACCGCGCCCGCGTCGAGGACCAGGGCGTCGAGGCAGCGGCCGTGCTCGTCGGCTCCGGCCGAGTCGAGCTGCTCGCGCCGCTCGGCGAGCAGACGCCGGTCGGCAAGTTCCTCGCCAGCCGCGGGCCGGGGATGCATCATGTCGCCTACGAGGTCGCCGACGTCCGCTCCGAGCTCGGCCGCCTAACTGCCGCAGGCGCGGACCTGATCGACGAAGAGCCGCGGCAGGGGCTCTTCGGCCTCCAGGTTGCTTTTCTCCAGCCCGACGCCCTCCACGGCGTCCTCACAGAGGTGGTTTCCGTTGGCTGATGCACCCGATTCCGTCCGCGTCGAGCTCGCCTTCGACGGCGGGCCGGGCCTGTCCGCGCTCGTCACGATCCAGGGCGCCGACGAGCTCGAGCGTGCGCTCACGACCGAGGCGGGCGGCACCGTCATGCTCGACTCGATGGACGGCCGCTATACCGTTGTCCTCGCGCGCGTCGTCTATATGAAGCGCTACGCCCGCGAGTCGCGCGTCGGATTCGGGATCTAGGCGGCCGGGCATCCCTCTCTTCGGATGATTGAGGCGACGCAGAAGGGCCCCACAGGAGCGGAGATCCGCAAGCTCGTCGAACGCGGCCAGAAGGGCGACCGCACAGCGCTCGAGGAGCTGTACCTGATCCACTTCGACCGGATCTACAGCTATCTGCACATGACGGTCGGGAACCGGCACGACGCCGAGGACCTGACGACTCAGACCTTCCTGCGCATGCTCGAGTCGATCGGCCAGTTCCGCTTCCAGACGGCGCCCTTCTCGGCCTGGCTCTTCCGGATCGCCCACAACCTCTCGATGGACCATTTCCGCGCGAACCGGCGTTGGCAACCCGAGGAAGAGGTGCCCGAGCCGCACGATTCCGAGGAGCGCTCGGCCGAGGATGAAGCGTTCCAGTCGATCGGGCGCCATTCGATGCTCGAGCTGATCGACTCGCTCTCTCAAGAGCAGCAGCAGGTGCTGACGCTGAAGTTCGTCTTCAGTTTCTCGAACGCCGAGGCGGCGACGATCCTCGACAAGACGGAGGGCGCCGTCAAGTCGCTGCAGCATCGCGCGCTCGTCTCGCTGCAGAAGCAGATCGCCGGCGACACCGAGTAATGGCGCTCGAGGTCGGGATCGTCGGCCTCCCAGGGAGCGGGAAGACGACGCTGTTCACCGCGCTGACGCGGGCCGGCGGTGCGGGCTTCGGCAAAGAGAACGTGGGCATGGCCTCGATCGGGGACGACCGGCTCGAGGCACTGGCGGCGCTGGTCGGTGCACGAAAGGTCACTCCCGCGACGATCCGCGTCGTCGACGTACCCGGGACGGGACCGGCCTTGCTTGGCGGGCTGCGGCAGGTCGATGCCATCCTCGCAGTCGCAGACGGCTTCTCGTCCGGCTCTGATCCTGCCGCCGCCCTGGAGACGCTCGATCTCGAGTTGCTCGTCGCCGACCGAGATCACGTGGAGCGGCGACTCGAGCGGGTCGAGAAGCAGGCGAAGTCGGGCAACCCCACGCTGCGCAAGGAGGTCGAACAGCTGCAGGCGCTGCTCGCCCATCTCGAGGGCGGCAACACGGTGCGCGACTACGCGGGGGAGCTGCCGGAGGAGCTCGAGCCGCTGACGACGAAGCCGCTGCTGGCGGTCGAGAACGGACCCAACGGGATCGACCTGCAGCTGGAGGCGGAGCTCGCGGAGATGTCCGATGCAGATGCGGTCGAGTTCCGCGAGGAAGGGAGCGCGTCGGCGCTCGAGGAGGTGATCCGCCGCCTGCGCGACGCGCTCGACTTGATCACGTTCTTCACCGCGGGCGAAAAGGAGACGCGGGCGTGGACGCTCCGCCGGGGACAAACCGCGCTGGAGGCGGCTGCGTCGATCCACTCCGACATCGCACGCGGCTTCATCCGCTGCGAAACGATCTCAACGCAGGATCTGCTCGAGGCCGGCTCGCACGCCGAGGCCTCGAAGCGCGGGACAGAGCGGCTCGAGGGCAAGACCTACGTCGTGCAGAACGGCGACGTGCTCAACATTCGCTTCAACGTCTGACTCTCGCTCGTCTGGTCGCCGAGTCTAGTTTCCGTTCACTTCAGGGAGATTCCCTGAGCGCGCATCGCGGCTACGAACTCAGCGTGGTACTCGTCGATCGACGGCGGCTTCAGCGGCCGAACCGCAAACACCGGATCCACCGCGAGATGCCGGCGCCGTGCCCCCGCTGCGGTGAGCTGGAGATCCTGGCCGAGCTCGGCCCATGTGCAACCGTTCCGGCGCGCGTGGATCACCAACCGGGCCTCGAGCGAGTCCAACGTCGCCCGGGCCGCCACCACCTCACGCAACCCTGCGCGCAACGAGTCGGTCATGGCGCCATCCTCGCCCGGCGGGCTCCCGGCCGAAAGTGTCCCTTCGCGACGCGTCTGCTCAAGATAGGGCCAACGCGTGACGCCGATCACGAGGGACAGTCCCTCGTGATCCGCCTCACGCTCAGCCCACTGTGATCATCACGGCGCCCGCGAGTGCGCCGGCGACGCCGAGGCGCTGCGTCGCCGAAACCCGTTCGTGCAGAACGACCGCAGCCAGAGCGACCGTCACGATCGGATAGAGCGCAGAGAGCACGGCAATGACGCTGAGAAAGCCCCGCGTCACGGCAAGCGAAAACAGCACGTTCGCGCCGACGTCGCAGAGGCCTACAGCGGCAAGCGCAGGGAGTGACGTTCGAGCAGGGCGCAGCGACGCTCCGACGACGAGCGCCGCGACGAGTGCGAGCAGCAGCGACATTCCACGAGCCGTCGCAACGGCATACGGCACGCTTGACTCGGCGGCTCGGGCCGCGAAAACGAAATAGAACCCGAACCCGAGTGCTGCCAGAAGCGCCAGGCCGATCCCGTCGGCCCGACGGCCACCCCGCTCGCTCGGCTCGCGCGACGCGATGGCGATCCCCCCTAGCGCCGCGAGAATGCCGGCCAGCTGGAGCACGCCCGGACGCTCGCCCGACGCGATACCGACGACGAACGGGATCACCGCGGCGACCGCGGAGACGGGCGCGACGATCCCCATCGCGCCGATCGCCATCCCACGGTAGAGCGTCGCGATGCCCAGGCAGCCACTCGCCCCTGCAGCCGCGGCCAGCGCAGTCGCGGACCAGCCCGGGAAGCCGTCGCCCGACGCGCCGACCCAGGTCAGCGCCGCTGCAAGCCCGACGACCTGCGACAGCACCAGCACCGTCAAGACGTGCAGGGTCCTTGACTTCAGCCCGCCGAGGAAGTCGCCGAGCCCCCACGAGAGGCTCGCGCCGAGTGCCAGCGCGATCGCGAGCATCTAGTCGCCGACGGGTCTGGTGGCCGCGACGGCGTCGAGCTGGTTGGCGTGGTAGAGGACGGCCGCCTCCGCCGTCCGCGCGGCGTTGCGATCGTGGTGGGTGGCGATCGCGTGCAGCAACTCGGCGCGCACCTCCGCGTCGAGCACCTCAGCACGCTCCTCGATCAGGCGCAGCCCGAGGTGGACGTGGCCGAGCAGCCGCCCCTCCTCGGTGGCACGGAACGACGGTCCACGACCGAGCTCGCGGACTCGCCCGACGTCGTGCAGCAGCGCGGCGGCGAGCAGCAGGTCGGAGCGCAGGCGCGGATGGAGCTGCGCGGTCTCGCGCGCGAGAGTGGCGACGCCGACAGTGTGCTCGAGCAGGCCACCCGCGTAGGAGTGGTGCGTCTCCGCGGCCGGCAGCTCCCGTAGCGCCTTCCGGATCTCCGCGTCCCCGAGGAACCGAGCCACCAGCACAGTCAGGCCGGGATGCGAGAGCTCACCGGCGAGGAACTCGAGGAAGCCGTCCAACTCGTCCGCGTCGCGGCGCATCCGCGGCGCGAAACCCGCGGGATCCTCGTCGGCGGCCTCGACTGAGCGGATCTCGAGCTGCAGCCGGTTTTCGAAGCTCTCCACGCGCCCGAGCACGCGCACGGCGTCACCCTCGGCGAAGCGGCCGTCCAGCAGTTCGACGTCCTTCCAGATCCGCCCCTCGATCCTGCCCGTCGGGTCGACCAGCTCGAGCATCAGGTAGGGCGCGCCCTTCCGGGTCGTCCGCCGCTGCTTGCGGGCGACGGCGTAGACGCCTTCGACCGTGCGGTCGGCGGTCAGCTCGGCGATGGTGCTCACGAGACGGAGTCTAGGCCGTTGCTAGGCTCGCCCCGATGGCCGTCGTCAAGCCCTTCCGCGCCCTTCGCTACGACGAGGCGGCAGCGGGGCCGCTCGAGACGCTCGTGGCGCCGCCGTACGACGTGATCACGCCCGAGCAGCGCAAGGAGCTCCGCGCCCGGAGCCCGCACAACGTCGTCCGGCTGACGCTTCCCGACTCCGAGGACGAGGCGGCGCGGGAGCTCGAGGAGTGGCGTGCCCAGGGGATCCTCGTCGAGGAGCCGCCGGCGGTCTGGGCGCTCGAGCAGCAGTACATCGGACCGGACGGGGTCGCGCGCACGCGCTTCGGGCTCGTCGCGTCGCTCAAAGTCGAGCCGTACGAAACCGGCACGGTGCTCCCGCACGAGCGCACCCACCGCGGCCCGAAGGAAGGGCGTCTGCGCCTGCTGCGGGCGACGCGCGTGCAGCTCGAGCCGATCTTTCTGCTCTACGACGGTGCGGCCCCGGTCGAGCGGCCCGCCCAACCCCCTGACCTCGAAGTCGAGGGCGCCCGCCTCTGGCGGATCGACGATCCCTCGGTCGTCCGCGCCTTCGACGCAAAGCAGCTCCTGATCGCGGACGGCCACCACCGCTACGAGACCGCTGTCGCCTTCCACGAGGAGGAGGGAACGCCGGCGAGCGCGCAAATGCTCGTCGTTCTCGTCTCCACGGACGACCCCGGGCTCGAGATCTTCCCCACTCATCGCGTTTTCTCAACCGAGCGACGACTCGACGGCGAGCGAGAGCCTGCGGCAGATCCAGATGCCGCCCTCGCAGCCCTGGAGAACGGCCGCCCCGCCGTCGTCGAGGTCACCCGGAACGGCGCCCAGATCGTGCGCGGCGAGCCGGGCTCGCTGGGTGTGCAGCTCGTCGACTCGCTCGGGCACGAGGGGATCGCGTACACCGCTGACGCGGCGGAGGCGCAGCGGCTCGTGCACGACGGGGAGGCCGCCGTCGCCTACTTGATGCGGCCGACGCGGATCGAGGACGTCTTCGCCTACGCACGCCGCGGCGAGGTGCTACCGCAGAAGACGACCTATTTCTTCCCGAAGCTGATCAGTGGCCTGCTCTTCCACCCTCTATGACCCTGCTTCATTGAAGCCGTGGCTCGACCTCTGCCGCGACGCTGTCGGCGACATCAAGGCGGTGCTGGCCGAGCTGCCGACGCGCGTGGAGCGCGAGCCCGTGCTCGCCCAGGGTGAGGGCGGCGACGACACGACCGCGATCGACGCGGCCGCCGAGACCGCGGTCGTGCACCGCCTCGAGGCGCTCGACAAAAACTTTACTCTGGTCTCAGAGGAGCTCGGCGAACGCGTCTTCGGCTCCGGTACGCCCTGGCGCGTCATTTGCGACCCGATCGACGGCTCGCTGAACGCCAAGCGCGACATTCCCTTCTTCTCCCTCTCGCTCGCGGTCGCGGACGGCGCCACGATGGGCGACGTCGTCTTCGGCTACGTCTACGACTTCGGCTGCGGCGAGGAGTGGACGGCCGAGCGCGGCGGCGGCGCCTTCCTGAACGGCGCCCGCCTGGGGGACATCAAGCCGAAGGACACGATCGAGATCCTCTCTTTCGAGGCGACCACGACCGCAGAGGTGGCCGACAAGGCCGCAGCGATGGTCGGAACCGCGTACCGCCTGCGGATCATGGGCTCGCTCGCACTCTCCCTCTGCCATCTCGCTGCGGGTCGCGTCGACGCCGTCTGCTCGCTGAAGCCGGCGCGCTCGGTCGACATCGCAGCGGGCCAGCTGCTCGTCCGCGAGTGCGGCCTCGCGATCGACCTGTTCGA
>Ga0183260_10001238_pt1 | contig 21576 bp, 20 predicted proteins | sample AntDrymUQ4972206_2_FD_129768 | JGI IMG/M metagenome (GOLD analysis project Ga0183260, IMG submission 129768) | Polar desert sand microbial communities from Dry Valleys, Antarctica - metaG UQ497 (22.06) (version 2) (version 2) | ecosystem: Environmental > Terrestrial > Soil > Desert | place...
CATCGCGCCGCCCTCGCGCGTCTGGTTCTCGAACGTGTTCGTCGGCGCCACGTCCGGCCAGATCGCGGTCAGGTGCGGCGGCCGCTCGAGCGCCGTCCGGATCTGGGTGATCGCCGCATAGGAGCTGCCGACCATCCCCGTGCGGCCGTTCGACCAGCGCTGCGCCGCGATCCACTCGATCGTGTCGTAGCCGTCCTCGCCCGTGTGGGGCGTGACGCTGTGGAAGTACTCGTTCGTCCCCTCCGAGCGATGGCGGTCGCGGAGATCCTGGAGGACGACGGCGTAGCCGCGCGGGACGAAGAAGTCGGCGATCTCGGTGTAGCGGCGCTCGCCCTTGTCGTACGGGGTCAGGCAGACGATCGTCGGGTAGCGGCCCGGAACGAGCTCGCCGTCGCGGGCCGGGCGGTAGACGTCGGTGGCGAGATGGATCCCGTCGCGCACCTCCACCATCACGTCCTTCGAGATCACGATCCCGTATCTCATGCGCGCTCCCTTTCGACCACGAGGTTGCCGAGGTCGTCGACCGTGACGCCGAACCCCGGATGGACGACGGTGGTCGAGTCGAACTCCTCCACGACGGCCGGGCCGGGGAGGCGCGCGCCTGCCGGGAGCGCGTAGCGGTCGTAGATCGGGCAGTCGACGTACCCGTCGGCCTCGGCGTAGTAGACGGGGCGATGCTCCTTCGGCTCGGCGGCGCCGCCGGCCTCGAGCGGCCGCGCCGGCGGCTTCGCGGTCCTCCCCACGCTCGTCAGCCGCAGGCTCACGACCTCGACCGGCTCCTCGGGCGCGCTGAAGCCATAGGTGCGGTCGTGCTCGGCGTGGAAGCGCTCGAGGAGACCGTCCCCGGCGGGCACCGTCAGCTCGAAGCTCTGGCCGACGTAGCGGACGTCGACCTTGCGGACGAAGCTCATCGCCTCGCTGGCGAGACCCTCCTGCTCGAGCTCGCCGCGGCCCGTCTCCTCGAGGGCGGCGAAGATCCGCTCGACCTCGGCGGCGTCGAGGTCGTCGAGCCGGCGCATCACCGTCACTGCCGCGTCGCGCTTGAGATCGGTCGTCAGCAGGCCGGTCGCCGAGAAGATTCCGGGGCTGCGGGGGATCACGAGCGTCGGCATCTCGGCGTCGCGGGCGAGCGCGTTCGCGTGCACGGGGCCGGCGCCGCCGAAGCCGACGAGGACAAAGTCGCGTGGGTCGTAGCCGCGCTGGACGGAGATCAGGTGAAGCGCGTTGACCATCGCCGCGTTGGCGATCTCGACGATCCCGTTTGCCGCCTCGGTGAGCGAGAGGCCGAGTGGCGTCGCGCAGCGCTCCTCGATCGCGTTCCGCGCGCCCTCGACGTCGAGCCCGATCTCGCCGCCGAGGAAGTACGCCGGGTTGAGCCTGCCGAGGACGACATTCGCGTCGGTGACCGTGGGCTCGACGCCGCCGCGCCGGTAGCAGACCGGGCCGGGGTCGGCGCCTGCGCTCTGTGGGCCAACGCGGAGAAGCCCGCCCGAGTCCACCCACGCGATCGAGCCGCCCCCGGCGCCGATCTCGACGAGGTCGACGACGGGCGTCCGCACCGGATAGCCCGAGAGTGACATCCCGCCGATCCCCGCCCCCGCGTGGCCGCCGACGTTGTAGTCCTTCGTCACCGAGGGCTGACCGTCCTGGATCAGCCCGACCTTGGCCGTCGTGCCGCCCATGTCGAAGGAGAGGATGTCGGGGCGGCCGAGCGTCTCCCCGAGATACGCCGACGCGATCACCCCCGCCGCCGGCCCGGATTCGACCATGAACACCGGCCGGCGGCGCGCTGCCTCGGAGCTGAAGACGCCGCCGCTCGACTGCATCACGAGAAGCTTCGCCTCAATCCCCGCATCGGCGAGGCGGCGCTCGATCCGCTCGAGGTAGCGCTCGACGACGGGCCGGATCACGGCGTTGATCACGGTCGTCGAGGCGCGCAGGTACTCGCGGAACTCGGGCGCCACCTCGGCGGAGAGCGAGACGGAGACCCCGGGCAGCTCTTCGGCCAGGATCGCGCCAACCCGCCGCTCGTGCTCGGGGTTGACGTAGGCGTGGAGGAGGCAGACGGCGACCGTCTCGACCTCCTCGCGCCGGAGGATCGCGGCGGCGGCGCGCACGGAGTCGTCGTCGAGCGGGCGCAGCACCTCGCCGGCCGGGCCGAGCCGCTCCGCGACGGTTACCGCCCGGTCGCGGGGGACGAGCGGCTTCTCCTTCTCGAACTGGGTGTCGTAGAGCGTGGGTCGCACCTGGCGGGCGATCTCGAGCAGGTCGCGGAAGCCCTCGGTCGTCACGAAGCCGCCGCGCGCGATCTTGCCCTCGATGATCGCGTTCGTGGCGACGGTGGTCGCATGGACGACGAAGCCCACCTGACTCGCCGCGACCTCGCCGTCCACGAGCGCGCGCTCGACGGCCTGCATGAAGCCCTCGGAGGGATCGGCCGGCGTCGTCAGCACCTTCGCGATCGAGACCGTGCCCGTCGCCTCGTCGATCAGGGTCGCGTCGGTGAAGGTGCCGCCGATGTCGACCGCGACGCGGACGCTCACGAGACTTTGTGTTGAAACAACACTTGCTCACCTCTCTTCGCTTCGTTCCTCGGCTCGAGGAGGGCTCGTGTTGTTTCAACACAATCTTCTCTGAGCTCGCGCGTCGCGGCCTCGTCGAGCTTCCGGTCGGTGATCTCGACGCGGTAGATCGTCCGCGCGCGCTCGGCGCTGACCTTGCCCTCGAGGACGTCGCGGAGGACGCGCTCGGGCTCGCGCTCCTCCGGCGGCCCGTAACCGCCGCCGCCGCAGGTGCGAACGCTGATCACGTCGCCCGGGACGAGGTCGAGCGTCGACTTCGAGGAGAGCCGCGTCTCGACGCCTTGGTGAACGTGAACGTACTCGGCGATCCGCCCGGAATCGCCACCGAACGCGCCCCACGGCCCCACCTTGTCGCGGTCGGCGAGGACGGTGAACGTCGTCTCGAGGTCGAAGAGGTAGTCCTTGCGGAGACCGAGTCCGCCCCGGAATCGGCCCGCTCCCTCGGAGTCCTCCACGAGCGCGAGCCGGTTCACGTGCACTGGATAGTTGAGCTCGGTCTCCTCGATCGGCGCGTTCTCGGTGTTCTGGCTGTGCGACTGGACGGCGTCGGGGCCGTCGCTCGCGAACCGGCCGCCGTAGCCGCCGGCGAAGGTGTCATAGAAGCACGTGTACTTGCCGGCGGCCACATCGAGAGAACCGAATCCCGCCTGGCACATCATCCCCTTCGTTCCGGCGGGGAGCCGCTCGGGGAACGCCGGCAGGAGCGCGCGGACGAGCACCTCGACCAGCCGCGCGTGCGTCTCCCAACCGCCGACGACCGCGGCGGGCCAGGAGCAGTTGACGACGCTGCCCTTTGGGGCGTCCACGCTGATGAGCCGGTAGAAGCCATCGTTGACCGGAAGGTCGGGGTCGACCAGACACTTGAGCGCGTAGGCGCAGGCAGAGAAGGACATCGCGTAGGTCGAGTTGACCGGCGCGCGGCGCTGGGGGTCGGAGCCGGTCAGGTCGAAGCGGACGCCGTCGGCGGCGATCTCCACCCGCGCCTGCAGGTGAACGGGTTCGTCCGTGTAGCCGTCGGTGTCGACCGAGCCCTCCGCCTCGTAGACGCCGGCCGGCAGCGCTGCGAGCTCGCCGCGCGTGCGCCGCTCGGTGTAGTCGAGCAGCTCGGCCATGGTCGCGAGGATCGTCTCGCGGCCGTGGCGGTCGGCAAGAGCCGAGATCCGTCGCGCGCCCGTCGCGTTGGCGGCGATCTGGGCGCGGAAGTCCCCGGCGGTCTCGTGCTTCGAGCGGATCTGGGCCAGGATCAGCCTGAAGACGTCCAGGACGATCGCGCCCACACCGACGAGCTTGATCGGCGGGATGATCACCCCCTCCTGAAAGACCTCCTGGAAGGCGCCGATCGAGGCGGGCGCGCCGCCGCCGACGTCGACGTGGTGGGCCAGGTTCGCGACATAGCCGAGCAGCTCGCCGCCCGAGTGCACGGGCGAGATCAGGCTGACGTCGTTGAGGTGGACGCCACTCGGGTGGGGATCGTTCGTTACGAGGACGTCCCCGGCGGCCAGGTTCTCGGCGCCGTAGGCGCGAACCGCGTGCGGCACCTGCTCGACCATCGAGCCGAGGTGCACCGGCTGGGCGAAGCCCTGCGCCACCGAGCGCAGCTCGGCGTCGAAGAAGGCGCACGAGAAGTCGGAGCGCGTCTTGATGTTCGTCGAGTAGGCGCTCCGCTTGAGCGCGAGCGCCATCTCGTCGGTGGCCGCGACGAGCGCGTTCCGGATCACCTCGAAGGTGATCGGATCTACGGCTGCCACGCGTACACCTCCCGCGCTCGCTCGGCGCTGACCTTGCCCTCGCGGACGTCGCGGGCGACGAGCTCGCGGTCGCGCTCCTCGGGCGGCCCGTAGCCGCCCCCGCCACACGTGCGGTAGCTGACGGTGTCGCCCGGCTCCACGTCGAACGTCGACTTGGCGCCGAGCGCGGTCTCGACGCCGTCGCGGATGAGAACGTACGCGGCGGGCTTGCCGGGGAGGCCGCCGAACGCGCCGGCCGGCCCAGCGAGCGTCCGGTCGGCGAGGACGGTGAACGTCGTCGCGCGGTCGAAGACGAAGTCCTTTCGCAGCCCGAGCCCACCGCGGAAGCGGCCAGGTCCGTCGGAGTCCTCGACGAGCCCGAGCCGCGCGACTCGAACCGGATAGTTCAGCTCCGTCTCCTCGACCGGCGCGTTCTCGGTGTTCTGGCCGTGCGCCTGCACCGCGTCCGGCCCGTCGCTCGCGAACCGCGCGCCGTAGCCGCCGCCGAACGTCTCGAGGAAGCAGGAGTACTGGTTCGTCTCCCGGTCGACGCCGCCGAAGCCGGCGTGGCACATCATCGCCTTCGTTCCCGCGGGCAGCCGCTCGGGCAGCGCCGGCAGGAGCGCCCGGAAGATCGTGTCGACTAGCCGCGTCTGCGTCTCCCAGCCGCCGACGACCGGGCTAGGCCAGGTGCAATTTGTCACCGTCCCCTGCGGCGCCTCGAGGCCGATCACGCGGTAGAAGCCGTCGTTGACCGGCAGGTCGGGGTCGATCAGGCACTTGAGCGCGTACGCGCACGCCGAGAACGTCTGCGCATACGTGGAGTTGACAGGAGCGCGGCGCTGCGGGTCCGAGCCGGTGGTGTCGAAGCGGACGCCGTCTCGGCCGAGCTCGATCCGCACCTGCAGCCGCACCGGCTGGTCGGTGTAGCCGTCGGTGTCCACCCAGCCCTCGCCATCGAAGACACCAGAGGGCAAATTCGAGATTTCGTGCGTCGTTCGTCGTTCGGTGTACTCGAGCAGCTCGGCCATCGCCGCCACCACCGTCTCGCGACCTCGCCGGTCGGCGAGCGTCTGCAAGCGGCGGACACCGGTCGCGTTGGCCGCGATCTGGGCACGGAAGTCGCCGGCGGTCTCGTGCTTCGAGCGAATCTGGGCGAGGATCAAGTCGAAGACGTCGCGGATGATCCGTCCGCCCGCGACGACCTTGACCGGCGGGATGATCACGCCCTCCTGGAAGACCTCGCGAAACGCGCCGATCGAGGCCGGCGCACCGCCGCCGACGTCGACGTGATGGGCGAGGTTGGCGACGTAGCCGATCAGCTCGCCGCCGCCATGAACGGGGTGGTGGACGGGCGAGATCAGGCTGATGTCGTTCAGGTGGACGCCGCTCGGGAAGGGCTCGTTGGTGATGATCGCGTCGCCGGGCGCGAGGTTCTCCGGGCCATAGTCGAGGATCGCGCGCGGCACCTGCTCGACCATCGAGCCGAGGTGGACCGGCTGCGTGAAGCCCTGCGCGACGGCTCGGAGCTCGGCGTCGAAGAAGGCGCACGAGAAGTCCGACCGCGTCTTAATGTTCGTCGAGTAGGCGCTGCGGCGGAGCGTCAAGACCATCTCGTCCGTCGCGGCGACGAGCGCGTTCCGGATCACCTCGAAGGAGATCGGATCCATCAGCGGACGGTGAACCGCTCCACTGCGTCGTGGTCGAGCTCGAAGCCGAGCCCCGGAGCGTCGGGCACGGCCACGCGGCCCCCGGTCAGGTCGAGCGGCGTGATCGTGAGCTGCGCGGCGAGGAGGTGATGCATGACCTGATTTCCGACGGTCAGGTTCGGCACGCTCGCCAGCACCTGCAGCGCCGCGAACGTGGAGATCGCGCTCTCGACGCATGCGTGGCGGTTGACCGGGATCCCGTACGTCTCGGCGAGATGGGCGAGCTGGCGGAGCCGCCAGATCCCGCCGGTCTCGTGGCTGCCGATCACGATCGCGTCGGCCGCGTCCTGCTCGAGGACGGCCCGGAGCTCGTGGCTCGTGAAGACGGCCTGGTCGGCTGCGATCTTGGTCGCGACGGCGCCGCGGATCCACGCCAGCCCGCTCACGTTGCCGGCCGCGATCGGCTGCTCGACCCAGTCGAGGTCGTACGCCTCGAGCCGACGGATCGCGTCGACCGCCCCGGGCACGTCCCACGCCTCGTTCGCGTCCACGCGCAGCAGTGGCTCCGGCCCGATCGCCTCCCGAACCGCCGCCACGATCTCCTCGTCGTCGCGACTAGGGCGGCCGACCTTGAGGTAGACGACGCGGTGGCCTTCCTGCGCAAGCGCAGCTGCATCCGCGGCCAGCTCCTCGGCCGTGTCGCCTTGGGGGAAGGCCATGAAGTCGACCTCCTCACGGACGCGACCGCCGAGGAAGGTCGAGGCCGGCACCCCGAGCCCCTTGCCGAGCGCATCCCAGCAGGCGACCTCGATTCCGCTCGCGATCTGCTGCGACCAGTGCGGGTAAAAGCGCCAGCGTCCCTCACGCCAGAGCTCGCCGAGGATCGCCTCGACATGGCCGGGCGAGCGCCCGACGAAGCTGCGCGCCATCAGATTCCCGTACGAGACGACCGCGGCCGGGTCCTCGCAAATCGACTCCCCGTACCCCGTCGCGCCCTCGTCCGTCTCGACCGTGAAGAGGACGAGATGAGCGCTCTCCTGGACGCCCGAGCGCCAGTGGAACGGCCGCTCGAGCGGGATCGAGAGCGGCGTCGCGGTGACGGCGGTGATCCTCACGCGCGGTTGCCTGGCCCCCAAACCGAGCCGAACGTCCGGCCCTCGGCGAAGCGCCGCCCCGAGAGGCTGGAGATGTCGATCGCCGGCTCCTGGCCCGCGATCACGGAGGCGAGCGCCTCGCCGATCGCCGGGCCGAGCTTGAAGCAGTGGCCGCTGCCGCCGAAGGCCGAGTAGTAGCCGCCGACCTCCTCCTCGCCCACGATCGGATACCAGTCCTCGGTGATGTCGTAGACGCCGGAGTAGCCGGTCACGTACGTGCCGCCGTAGCCGTCGCTCCCGATCGTGGCGGCGAGCGCGGGCAGGCGGCGGACGAGCCTCGGCACCATCCGGGCGAGGTGCGCCTCGTCGGTGCCCGGGTCGTACGTCTCGGGATCGTCGGGCTCGGTCTGCTTCGGCCAGCCCTCTCCGACGAGCACCTTCCCGTCCCCGTAGCGCCGGAAATAGAGCTGCTGCGACGCGTCCGACATCACCGGGATCTCACCGAAGCCCTCGGGCGCCTCGAAGACGGCCTCGTGCTCGCGGCTGAAGCGGATCGGATAGTCGATCCCGACCATCCGACCGATTCGGTCGCCCCAGGGGCCGGCAGCGTTGACGACGACGCCGGTCAAGATCGTTCCCTCCTCGGTGACGACGCCGGTGACGCGGCCGTTCTCGGTCTCGATTGCCGTCACCTCGCAGCCCTCGCGCACGTCCAGCCCACCGCGCTCGGCCGATCGGGCCAGCGCGCGAACGGTCGCGACCGGATCTGCGTAGCCGGACGTGCGCTCGAAACAGGCAAGGGCGATCCCCTCGACGTCCAGCTCCGGCCAGCAGTGCGCCACCTCCTCGGGACTGAGGATCTCGGTCTGGACGCCGAAGCGCTGCTGCACCGGGACGACGTCCCGGATTGCCTGCTCCTGGTCGGCGGGCGCGATCACCATGTACCCGTGCTGGACGAAGCCGGCCGGGCCACCCAGCTCCTCTTCGGCGTTCGCGAACATCGCGGCGCCGCGGACGGCGAGCCGGATCGCGACCTCGTTCGAGTAGTGCTGGCGGATGTGCGCCGCCGAATACTGGGTCGAGCCGCCGCAGAGCTCCGACTTCTCGACCAGGGTCACCCGGCCGTAGCCGAGCTTCGTCAGGAAGTGGGCGACGCTCGCCCCGATGATCCCGCCTCCGATCACGACCGCATCGGCCTGCTCGCTCACGCGCTCCTCCTCTCCGCGCTGCCGTTGGCAGCGACCTCGACGCCGTAGAGCGCGAGCGCCGCGGCTCGGCTCACCTTCTCGTCCAGCACGTCAGCCGCAACGGCGGCCGGGTCGCGCTCGAGCGGATCGCCCCAGCCGCCTCCGCCCGCAGTCCGATGCTCATAGACGTCGCCCACCTCGATCTCGATCGAGAACATCGGCGGCAGCACCTCCTCGGTTCCGTCCGCCCGGCGCAGCACGTTGCTCGAGAGCGCCCCCGAACCGCCGCCCGCGAGGCCGTAGGGCGGGTGCTTCGCGCGGTCGGAGCGGACGATCAGCGACGTGCGCGGGGTGAGGCAGCGCCAGACGCGCTCGATCGCCAGGCCACCGCGATGCAGGCCGGCGCCGCCCGAGTCGGGCACGAGCCCATACCTCTCCACCACGATCGGATACTCCGACTCGGCGACCTCGACCGGGATGTTCGCGGCGAGGCTCGCCGGGTTCGTGAGCCCGTCGTTCCCGTCGGCCTCGGGCGTTCCGCCCCAGGCGCCGACGACGAGCTCGTAGAAGATGAACGGATCTTCACCAGCCCGCTTGCCGCCAAAGATCGCGAGTGTGTTCCCTCCCTCGCCGGCGGCGGGGACGCGATTCGGGAGCAGTTGCGCGAGCGCGCCGCTGACCGCGTCGAGGACTCGAAACCCGGTCACGCCGCGCATCGAGGAGGCGCCCGGCATCACGACCTCGGCGATCGTCCCCGGCTTCGTGACGATGCGGATCGGGCGGAACGCGCCGGCCGTGTTCGGAACCTCAACGGTCAGCGCCGCGCGCACCGCCTGGTAGACGCAGGCCTCCACGAAGGAGCGCGTGCTGTTCAGGGAGCCGCGCACCATCGGCGCCGAGTCGCTCAGGTCGGCCGTCACCTCGTCGCCCGCGATCGTCACGTGTGCCGTGATCGGGACGTCGCAGACGTCGATCCCGTCCGAGCCGAGATAGTCCGTGAAGGAGGCTGTGCCGTCCGGCCAGGTAGCGATCTCCTGGCGGACGAGCCGTTCGGTGTAGTCGATCAACGCGTCCATGAGCTCCGCGAGCGGCATCGCTCCGTGGCGCTCGGCCAGCGCTACGAGGGCGCGCTCGGCCACCGAGCAGGCGGCGACCTGGGCGCCGAGGTCGCCGAAGGTCATCCGCGGGATCCGCACGTTCGCCTCGATGATCTTGAAGACGTCCTCGACCGGCTCGCCCTCGGAATAGAGCTTAAGCCACGGCAGCCTGAGCCCCTCCTGGAAGATCTCGGTGTTGTCGCACGCGCTCGAGCCCGGGAGGCGACCTCCGACGTCGCCGTGGTGCGCGGTCGTCGCCGCGAAGCCGAGCAGCTCGCCTTCGAGGTGGACGGGCTTGAAGACGAAGATGTCCTGCAGGTGCATCCCGCCGTCGAACGGGTCGTTGAGGACGAAGACGTCCCCGGGCCGGATCCGGCCCTCGTAGTGGGCGAGCAGCGTTTCCATCGCGGCGGGGATCGAGCCGAGGTGGAACGGAACACTGACCGCCTGCGCGACCGTGCGGCCCTGCGCGTCGCAGACGACCGCGGAGAAGTCCATCCCGTCGCGGACGACTGTCGAATGCGCCGTCCGGCAGATCGTCGTCGCCATCTCGTCGGCCATCGACGCGAGCGCGTTGCCGACGATCTGGAGCGTGATCGGGTCGACGCGCGTGCTAACCGCCATCGAGACTCCGCTCCAGCACGAGCGTCTCGGTGCTCGTGTCGCGCCGCGCAGACCACCCCTGCGGAATGACGACCGTGGTGTCGTACTCGTCCACCAGCAACGGGCCGGGCTCAGGCGCCTCGCCGAGAGACGAGCGCTGCCGGATCGGTGCATCCACATCGCCCCCGCCGAGCTGGATCCGGCGACTTGAGCCGGCCGACGCGGCGGCGCCGGCGCCGTCGCCGTCGCCGTCGTAGCCGAACGTGCGAGTTGTCGGGGCGGCGCCGAGTGCGGCGAGCCGCAGCGCGCGGATCTCGACCGGCGAGCCCTCCTGATCCTTGACCCCATAGAGGCGCTGATGCTCTGCCTCGAAGCGCGCGCGCAGCGCACCGAGCACGTCTCCGTCGACCGCCCCCGCCGGAACGCCGACCTCGACCTCCCAGCTCTGGCCGCCGTAGCGGAGGTCGGCCGTTCGCATCCACTCGACGTCCGCTCGCCCCTGAAGCGCGCGCACGAGCCTTGCCTCGAGCTCGGCGAAGTGCGCACCGACGAGGCCCGGGTCGACCGAGTCCACGTCCAGGTGGCACGTCTGCACCTCGTTGAACTCCGGTCGCGCGAAGAGCAGGCCGACTGCGCTGAAGAGGCCCGCCACCGCCGGCACGAGGACGGTTCGCATCCCCAAGTCCTCTGCGAGGCCGGCCGCGTGGATCGGCCCGGCGCCACCGTAGGCGATCAACGCGAACTCGCGCGGGTCGCGTCCTTTCTCGGACGAGACCGCGCGGAGTGCCCGCGTCATCCGCGCGTTCGCGATCCGATGGATGCCGCTCGCAGCCTCGAGAGGTGTCAGCCCGAGCGGCTCGGCGATGCGCCACACGGCCTGCTCGGCAAGCTCGGCTGAGATAGCGACCTGCCCGTCCGCAACGGTGACCGCGGGCATGTAGCCGAGGAGGACGTTCGCGTCCGTCACGGTCGACTCGACTCCCCCGCGTCCGTAGCAGGCCGGGCCGGGATCGGCGCCCGCACTGCGCGGCCCGACCTGGAGCCCGCCGGCCGGATCGATCCACGCGATGCTGCCGCCGCCGGCGCCGACCTCGGCGATGTCGATCGTCGGGATCCGCAGGAGCTCACCCGCACCGCGGATCAGGCGGCTGCCGGCCGACATCGCGCCGCCGACCTCGTACTCCCGGCCGCGCGAGATCGCCCCGTCCTCGATCAGCGAGGCCTTCGCGGTCGTGCCGCCCATATCGAAGGTGAGGAGGTTGGCGATCCCGAGCCGCTCGCCCACCCCGCGGGCCGCGACGACACCCGCCGCAGGCCCCGACTCGAGCGCGAAGACAGGGCGCTCCCTCGCATCGTCCGCAGTCATGACTCCGCCGGAGGACTGCATGATCTGGAGCGGGGCGTCGATCCCGAGCCCGTCGAGCCCGGTGCGGATCCGATCGATATACGAGGACATGAGCGGCCGCACGTAGGCGTTGACGACGGTCGTGGCGGTGCGCTCGTACTCACGCTGCTCGCGCAGTATCGAGCTCGAGAGCGAGACGTTCGCCTCCGGCAGCTCCTCGGCCAGGATCGAACCGAAGCGCTGCTCGTGCTCGGGGTAGAGGTAGGCATGGAGGAAGCAGACGGCGACCGACTCGACTCCGGTCTCGCGCAGGCGATCGGCCAGCGTGCGGCTCTCGTCCTCGTCGAGCGCCCGCACGACGGTCCCGTCCGCGGCGACGCGCTCGTTCAGCTCGAACCGGAGGCGCCGCTCGACGAGCGGCGGCGGCTTGCGCCAGAAGAGGTCGTACATGTGTGGGATGCGCAGGCGCCGCAGCTCGAGCACGTCGCGAAAGCCGGCGGTCGTGACGAGCGCCGTCAGGCTGCCGCGCCGCTCAAGCACGGCGTTCGTGGCCACGGTCGTCCCGTGAACGACCTCGGCGACCGGCCCGCCGTCAGATCCGGCGGCGAGGCCGGCTACCGCCTCGACTACCGCCCGGTCGTAGCTCGGCGGCGTCGAGAGAAGCTTGCGGACGACGACGTTGCCGCCGGCGCCTTGGAGGATCACATCCGTAAACGTGCCGCCGACGTCGACCCCCACCCGGGCGCCAACATTGCTCACTCGGGCAGATCCAGGAACTCGGAGAGGCGCTCGCCCTGCAGGAGCTTGGTTCGAAGAGCGTTCTCCGAGTCCCTTATCGCCTGCGCTTCGGCCGCGACGCCCGGCCAGGCCGCGGCCGCGACGACGAGGATCGCGTCGCTGTCGGCGATCACCTGGTCGCCGGGCGCGATCTCGATCCCGCCGATCATGACCGGCTCGTTCACGGAGCCGACGCGCTCTTTCGCGCAACCAGCGGGCGCGAAGCCGCCATGGAAGACCGGGAAGCCGAGCACCGCGAGCGCGCCCCCGTCCCGGATCGCGCCCGCGATCAGGAGCCCCTGGATCTCGCGGTTCTCCGCATCCATCCCGGCGAGCTCGCCGAAGTGGCCGCAGTCGGTGCGACCGCCGGCGTCGACGACGAGAACCGAGCCCTCCGGCGCCTGCTCGAGGAGGCGGTGGATCGCGAGGTTATCGCCGGGGGCGCAGGCACACGTGGACGCCGGGCCGCAAACCGCAGAGGTGACGACGATCGGGAGGAGACCGTGGACATGCCGGACCGCTCCGCCCGCGGCCTCCAGCACTTCCGGCGTCGAGAACAGGGTCACGTGGATGAAATTTGAAATTTCATGTTGCGGATTTGGCGAGCGTAGACGAGACTCCCCCGGAATGGAAGGGTCGATCGCCAACCTCCCGATCGTTCCGCTCGAGAGCCGCGAGTCGATCGAGCAGCGGATCGCGCGCGAGCTGCGCCAACTGATCGGCGCCGGTCACCTCGCCGAGGGAACTCAGCTTGTCGGCCGCGATCTCGCTCTCCGGTTCGGCGTCTCGCAGACACCGGTGCGCGCCGGCCTGAGCGAGCTCGCGCGGGACGGCTTCGTCGTCTTCGGCCCGACGGGCCGAGCCTTCGTCCGCCGATTGACCCGCGAGGACTTCGAGGAGATCTACTACGCCCGCTACGGGCTCGAGGGGCTGGCGGCACGCCTCGGCGCGGCGGTCGCGGGTTCGGCGGAGGTCGACCGGATGGCCGAGATCCTCGTCTCTCTCCGCAAGGCGGCGGACGATCGCGACGTCGAGGCCTATCTCGACGGACGTTGGAGGTTCTACGGAACGTGCTATCGGGCGAGCGGACGCACGCGGCTCGTTGCCGAGGTCGAGCGGCTCTACCGGCGTTCGGAGCGCTACAACCGGCTTGTGCTCTCGACGCCCGAGCGCTTTCGGGAGTCGCTCGGCCGCTACGAGGACTTTTATGTCGCCTGCGTCGCGAGCGATGGAGCGCTAGCCGAGCGAATCGTCCAGGAGAGCTTGCGCTGGGCCGTCGAGAGCGTGGCGGCCACGCTGCCGTCGGAGTCCGGCGAGTGACGGTCGTCGACGAGAGCCTCCGCGAGACGCTGGCGGGGTTCGTCCGCGTCTCGGACGGCGACTCCGACCGCGACCTCCACGCGGCCGACATCACGTTTCACCTCCCGCGGCGCCCCGATCTCGTCGCCTATCCGACGTCGACTGCGGAGGTCTCCCGAACCCTGGCGGTCGCGAACGAGCGGCGCGTGCCCGTAACGCCGTTCGGCGCCGGCTCGAGCCTCGAGGGCCATGTGATCCCGACGCGCGGTGGGATCAGCCTCGATCTCTCGGAGCTAAACAGGCTCGTCGAGATCGCGCCGGCCGATCTGAGCGCGGCCGTGCAGGCGGGTGTGACGCGGTCGGCGCTCGAGCGGGCGGCCGGCGAGCACGGGCTCTTCTTCCCCGTCGATCCGGGCGCGGACGCGACCCTCGGTGGCATGGCCGCGACGAATGCGGCCGGGACGACGACGATCCGCTACGGAAAGATGCGCGCCAACGTGCTCGCGCTCGAGGCGGTGCTCGCCGACGGAACCGTGATCAGGACGGGCAGCCGGGCCCCGAAGACCTCGGCAGGCTACGACCTGACGAGCCTGCTCGTCGGCTCCGAAGGGACGCTCGCGGTGATCACCGAGGTACGCGTTCGGCTCTACGGGATCCCCGACCACGTCGTCGCGCTCCGCATCTCGTTCCCGACAATCGAGGCGGCCTGCAGGACGGCCGCCGCCGCGGTTGCGGCCGGCTCCGCCGTGACGCGCCTCGAGCTCCTGGATGCGTGGACGCTCGGGGCGATCAACGCCTACCGCGGCTCGAGCTACCCAGAGTGCCCGTGCCTGCTCGTCGAGGCGGCCGGAACGGAAGCGACCGTGGGGGCCGACCTCGTCCTCGTCCGCGAGCTGGCCGAAGCGGAAGGGGCGACCGCGATCGCCCACGAGCGCGAGCCGGCCGGACGCGCGCGGCTCTGGGCGGCGCGACACGACGCGGCCTACGCGATGGCCGCCGCCTCACCCGGCCGGCGCGAGCGCGCCACCGACACCTGCGTCCCCGTCTCCGAGCTCGCCGGCGCCGTCGCGTTCGCGCGGGCCGAGGCCGAGCGCCTGGGGCTCGAGGCTGCGATCCTCGGCCACGCCGGGGACGGCAACGTCCATGTCAGCCTGCAGATCGACCCTCACGATCCCGCCGAGCTCGCGCTCGCCGACGAGCTCGTCGAGCGCCTGGTGATGGACGCCCTCGCGCGCGGCGGCACCTGTACCGGCGAGCACGGGATCGGTCAGGGGAAACTCGCGGCGCTCGAGCTCGAGCACGCCGAGCTCGTGCCCTTGATGCGGGCGATCAAGCGGGCGTTCGACCCACGAGGGATCATGAATCCCGGCAAGGTCTTCAGCGACGAGGGAAGCTCCGATGCCGGATAACGGCCTGCCGTTCGACCGGCCCGGGAAGATCGTCTGCGTCGGCCTCAACTACCGCGACCATGCGGAGGAGTCCGGGATGGAGATCCCGAAGTGGCCGCTCCTCTTCGCCAAGTGGCCGAGCTCGCTCATCGGTCCCGATCGCCCGATCATGCTCCCCGCGCAGGCAAAGGACGTCGACTACGAGGCCGAGCTCGGGGTCGTGATCGGGAGGCGAGCGCAGAACGTGACTGTCGAAAACGCTCTCGACCACGTCGAGGGCTACGTCTGCGCCAACGAGGTGAGCGCGCGTGACATCCAGTTCTCCGACGGCCAATGGACGCGCGGCAAGTCGTTCGACACCTTCGGCCCGGTCGGGCCGATCACGCCCGCCGCGGAAGACCCCGACCCCCAGGCTCTCGGGATCCGCTGCCTCCTGAACGGCAAGGTCGTCCAGGACTCGTCGACCGCACAGATGATCTTTTCGGTCGCTGAGGTGATCGCGTTCATCAGCGACGGGATCACGCTCGAGCCCGGCGACCTGCTCCTGACCGGAACGCCGGCCGGCGTCGGGCTCGGACGGAAGCCGCCGGTGTATCTCGCTGACGGCGACGAGGTGACGATCGAGATCGACGGGATCGGCTCGCTGACGAATCCCGTGCGACGCATGTGAGTGTCCCGAGCCTGACGAAGGGGCTGCGTGCCCGCTTCGGCCCCGAGCTCGTACTGGACGATGTCCCTGCCGCGTACCTCGTCGACGCGACCGAGGCGCGCGGATTGCGGGGACACGCCGATGCCGTTGTCCTGCCGCGGACGACGGCCGAAGTCGCCGAGGTGGTCGCGTGGTGCTACGAGCACGACGCCCCGATCACGCCACGCGGCGGCGGCACCGGCTTCGCTGGTGGCGCTGTCCCTCTCGGAGGCGTCGTACTCGGGCTCGAGCGGCTCCGCAGCGTCCGCTCGCTCGACCCGTTGCTCTGGCGGATGGAGGTCGAGGCCGGCGTGACGACGGCCGACATCCGCCGGCTGGCCCGCGAGAACGGGCTCCTCTTCCCGCCCGATCCGGGGGCCGCAGAGCAATCTCAGATCGGCGGCAACGTCGCCACGAACGCGGGCGGCCCACACGCGTTCAAGTACGGCGTCACCGGTGACTGGGTGACCGGCATCGAGGCCGTCGTGGCGCCCGGGGAGGTGGTCTCGGTCGGCGGGGCGATCCGGAAGGACGTGGCCGGCTACGACCTCAAGAGCCTCCTGATCGGCTCCGAAGGAACGCTGGGAATCGTCACCTCCGTCTGGCTGAGCCTCGCCCCCGCCCCCGAGGCGGTCGCCCCGATTGTCTCCCTGCACGCCGGCACGACCGAGGGCTGCGACGCGCTCGCGCGGATCCTCGGCAGCGGCCTCCCCGTCGCAGCGCTCGAGTATCTCGACACCGAAACCGTGCGCCGCTCAGCGGGCTCGTTCCCTGCCCCACTGGGAGAGGGCTTCCTCGTCCTGACCGAGGTCGACGGTTCCGTGGAGGAGGTCGAACGACTGCGCCGGGCCGTGCTCGAGGCCGTCCAGGAAGACGCGCTCTCGATCTGGGCACCCGAGTCCGCGGCCGAGATCGCGGCGCTCTGGCGCTGGCGCGACGGGGTCTCGCTCGCGGTTCAGGTCGAGCGTGGCGGCAAGGTGAGCGAGGACATCGTCGTCCCGTTCGATCGCCTGGCCGAGGCAATCGACGAGACGCTCGCGATCGGGGCGCGTCACGACCTCGCCGCCTGCAGCTGGGGGCACGCCGGCGACGGCAACCTCCACTCGACCTTCATGATCGACCCTGCCGACGAGGCGGAGCGTGAGCGAGCCGAAGCGGGTGCTGCGGAACTCTTCGACCTGGCGGTGCGACTCGGCGGCAGCATCTCCGGCGAGCACGGCCTCGGTCTCGTCAAGAGCGGCCGGCTCGAGCGGCAGTGGGCACCGGCGACGTTCGTGCTCCACCGGACGATCAAGGCTGCGTTCGACCCCAAGGGGCTGCTAAACCCCGGCAAGAAGCGCTGATTCCCGCGCACGCTGCCCGAAAAGCTCGTCGCCGCGGGCAGCTCTACATCGCCGCGGCGGCCGTGGCGTGGTCGACGGCCGGCGGTCTTCAGCGCGAGCTCTCCCTCGACACGACGACCCAACTGGCCGGGCGGGCGATCTTCGCCTTCGTCGCACTCTCGATCTTCGTCGCCGTCCGGAACCGCAGGCGCACGGTCGAGGCGTTCCGCTCGATCGGGATTGCCGGGCTCGGAGTGGCCGTCTGCACGGCAATCGCATCAGGTTCGTTCATCGTCGCGCTGAACCACGCGAGCGTCGCGAACGTCCTCTTCATGCAGGCCGTCTCGCCGATCGCCGCGGCGCTTCTCGCCTGGATCGCGCTCGGAGAGTCGATCTCGCGCCGCGCCGGGATCGCGATGGCCGTCGCGCTGTTCGGCGTCGGCTTGATGGTCGGCGGGCCCGGGAGCGGCGGCCCCGTGGGAGTCGGCGTCTCACTCCTGATGACACTTGCCTTCTCGGTCGGGGTCGTGATCACCCGCCACCGGCGCGACGTTTCGATGGCGACCGCAATCTGCCTCTCCCAGCTGCTCCTCGTCCTCGTGGTCGGGCCCTTCGCTCAACCCGCCTCCGTGGGCGAGCGCGACCTCGCCTTCCTCGTGCTCCTCGGCGTCGGCCAGATGGGCCTCGGCCTCGTCCTCTTCACGATGGGGGCCAGATTGATCGCCGCCTCCGAGGTCGCGCTGATCACGTTGCTCGAGGTCGTCCTCGGCCCGTTCTGGGCGTGGGTTGCCATCTCGGAGACCCCGGCGCCGCTGACGGTAGTCGGCGGCTCGGTCGTCGTCGTCGCCGTGCTTCTTCAGACGACAGAGAGGACGCCCGTCAGCCTGCTGCCACTGCGCGGACGGCGGCCGCGATCTCGGCCGGCCCGGGCAGCGTCGCCGCTTCGAGGTCCTTTTGATACGGGATCGGGTGCGACGGAGAGCCCACCCTGACGACCGGGGCATCGAGATCCCAGAAGCAGTGCTGGGCGGCATGGGCGGCGATCTCGGAGCCGAAGCCGCAGAACTGCACGGCCTCGTGCGCGACCACCAGTCGATGGGTCTTCGCCACCGACGCAGCGATCAGCGCCGTGTCGAGCGGGACGAGCGTGCGCGGGTCGACGACCTCGACGCTGATTCCGTCCCGCTCGAGCTCGTGCGCCACCCGCAACGCGCGCGGCACGAGCGCGCCGAGCGCGACAACGGTGACATCCGTTCCTTCCCGCGAGACCCGCCCGGACGCCGAGCTCGATCCCGTAGCGCTCCTCCGGCACGGGCGCGGGCTCGCCGAAGAAGAGCAGCTTCTGCTCGAGGAAGATCACCGGGTTGTCACCTCGAATCGCGGCCGAGAGCAGACCTTTCGCGTCATATGGGGTCGAGGGCATCGCGACGAGAAGACCCGGGATGTGGGAGAAGAGCGCTTCCAGGCTCTGCGAGTGCTGGGCGCCGAGCCGGACGCCGCCACCTGAGACCATCCGGATCACGAGCGGGATGCTCACGGTCGCGCCCATCATGAACCGGAGCTTCGCGGCCTGGTTCATGATCTGGTCGAAGACGACGCCCGCGAAATCCGAGAACTGAAGCTCGACGACGGGCCGCAGCCCGGTCAGCGCCGCGCCGATCTCGCAGCCGACGAAGCCGCTCTCGGTCAGCGGGGTGTCGCGGATCCGCTCGCCGCCATACCGCCCATAGAGTCCCTCCGTCGCGCGGAAGAGCCCGCCCACCCTCCCGATGTCCTCGCCGATCACGATCACGCTCGGATCGGCAGCGAGCTCGAGGTCGAGCGCCTCGCGGACTGCCGGGACGAAACCGAGCCTGCGCTCGCTCTCCGCGGCGGGCGCCAGATGGCTCCGGAGCGGAGCGAAGACAGCGGGAAGCAGGTCGTCGGCGCTCGCATCCTCGTCGGCGAGGGCAAGCTCGATCGCGGCCTCGACATCGCGCTCGACCTCGACCCGGATGGTCTCGACACGCTCGTCGTCGAGCTCTCCGCGCTCTCGCAGCAGCCGCTCGAGCCGCGGGAGCGGATCCTTGGTCTCCCACTCCGAGACGAGCGCGGGGTCGCGCACGTCCGGAAGGTTCGCGCGCATCGAGTGCTGCATCCGCCGGAACGTCTTCAGCTCGAGAAAGGTCGGCCCGGCGCCCTCCCTGGCCCGCGCGAGGGCGCGCGCGACCGCGTCCTCGACGCGAGCAGATCATTTCCATCTCCGATCTCACCCGGCATCCCGTAGCCGGCGGCGCGGTCGGCGAGATCCTCGACAGCTCGCTGCGCCCGCCAGTCGGCCGAAAGCGCGAACTGATTGTTCTCGCAGATGAAGACGACCGGCAGCGCCCACGTGGCCGCGAGGTTCATCCCCTCGTGCACCGCGCCCGGGCCCGCCGCGCCGTCGCCGAAGAACGCGACCGCCACCTGCTCCGTGCCGCGGAGCTTCGCGCTCCGCGCGGCTCCGCACGCATGCGGGATCCCGGCGCCCACGATGCCGTTGCAGCCGAGGATGTCGAGCGAAAGGTCGGCGATGTGCATCGAGCCCCCGAGCCCGCCGCAGTAGCCCGTCCGCTTGCCGAACATCTCGGCCATCATCCGGCGCCGATCGGCACCGGCCGCGATCAGGTGACCGTGCGAGCGGTGATGGCCGACGAGGTAGTCCGTGTCGCGCATGACGCCGGCCGCGCCGACGGCGATCGCCTCCTGCCCGACGCAGCTGTGCGCTGTCCCGAAGATGACGCCCTGCTGGAAGAGCTCGGCGGCCTGGGGAACGAATCGGAGCGGGCGGTCGGCTGGTTCAGGAAGAAGCGGCGGAACTGGGCCTCGTCCGTTTGCGGGTCGCGTGCCTCCGCCACGAGCCGCTCGAGGTCGATCCAGACGCTCGCGTCGCCGTAGACGTAGGCGAGCGCGGCCCGCAGCTCGTCGTCGTCGCCGAAGTCGAAGCCGGCGGGCGCCTCCCGGTGGTCGAAGAGCAGGCCGGGATCGCTCAAACGGCCTTCCCGGACCGCGTTCGCGTACTTGTGCGAGGCCTCCGCGACGGAGTCCTCGCCGACGCCATACATCGTGCTCGTCTCGAGGCTCCACGGCTCCGCCTGGCGGCGCTTCGCGAGGTTGCGACGGATCGTCTCGTGCAGCCGGTGCAGCCCGGGCCGACGTAGAGATGGGTCTCGTCGAAGATCGCGAACGTCTCGAGGCCGCCTTCCTTCGACGCCGCCGAGGCTGTCACGGGCTGGACGCGGCCGCCGCCCGGCAGAAACGTGCGCGTCAGCCCGATGTCGAGCCCCGGCGTCCGCGAGATCGCACCGTGCGCGAGCATGAACGCGGCCGCCTGATAGGTGTCGCCAGCCTGCCCCTCCTCCGTCGCCGCGATCCGAACGAGAGGCGAACGCACCGGCCGCCCCTCCGGCCGCCCGTCCGCCGCCCAGCCCGCGAACCGGGCCGGCCCGAGCGCCTCCACGCAAGCGAGCATCGCCGCGATCTCCGACTTCGCCCGCCCCTTCGGCCTCGACAGCACCGCCCGCCGAACAACCCGGCGGCCCCGATCGTCGAGCTCATAGGGCGCGCAGCACGAACCTCGCCTGCTCGTCGTCTAGCTCGATCGGCTGCCCCTCCACGTCGCCCGGCCCGTGGACGAGCTCGCGCTCGATCCAGCCGACAACCTCCGGGCCGAGCGTGCGTTCTACTCGGAGACGACGCGCCGCCATCGCTCCTCCGTCTCCGTCACAGCCGCACCGCCACCGGCGACGGCCGCAGCCCGATCGACCTCCCACTGCAACCGGCGGCGCGCCAACGGCGACAGCCCGAACCGATCCTCGAGCGCCCGGATCTCGCCGAGCAGCCTCGCGCTCGACTCGCCCCGATGAACGCGGTTGACGAGACTCGCCAAACGCGCAAGCGCCGCCACGTCAGCCTCGAGGAACACCGCCGCCATCGGGCTCGACCACACCGTCTTCCACCATTCGCGCGTCCGCTCGAGCAGCCCGTCCGAGTCCGGCAGGATCGGCGTCGCCTTCGCCGAGATCGCCGGAAGCTGCTCGGCTTTCACCGCCTTGTTACGCCTCCGCCGCTGCCCCGGCGGCTTCGGAACAGGCCCCGGCATCACTCCCACCCCCACGGCACCGAACCCGTACGAACCGCGAACGGGGTTATCCGGGGTACGCAAGCAGCACCTCTAAAAAACGGGGCTGTCACTGTTCCCGCCTGATGGTTGCGCCGAGGCGTGAGTTGCAGCTTCGGTGCGCTGCTCTCGCGTTCTCGGCTGTCTGTTGGCCGCCGTGCGCGAGCGGGACGACGTAGTCGAGCGTGTCTGCGCCGGGGCCGCCGCAGATCATGCAAGTGCGGCCGTCGCGCTCGAGCACGTGGGCGCGGAGGTTGCGGTGCCAGGCGGTGCGGTGCGCGCGCCGGGTTGGTTGCGCGCTGCGCTGCGCCTCGCACGTCTGGCAGCGTCCTTTGAGCCGTCCTGGGTCTTGTAGAGGCTCGGTTATCTGGTTGACAGGCTCTTGATGTTGTCTCTCTTGAAATCCTCGTACTCGGCCGGGGAGCGGTGGTCGAGTGCTGAGTGGAGGCGCTCGTGGTTGTACCAGCCAACCCAAGCGACTGTCGCGAGGTAGAGCTCGTCGAGGCTCTTCCAGCGACGCCCGTCAGGGATCGCGTGCTGGTTTCGGAGCAGTTCGTGCTTGTAGGTGTTGATCACCGCTTCGGCCATCGAGTTGTCGTAGGCGTCGCCGACTGAGCCGATGCTCGCGGCGACGCCCTGGTCGGTGAGCCGCTCGCTGTAGACGATGCTCGTGTACTGCC
>Ga0183260_10001239_pt1 | contig 21572 bp, 25 predicted proteins | sample AntDrymUQ4972206_2_FD_129768 | JGI IMG/M metagenome (GOLD analysis project Ga0183260, IMG submission 129768) | Polar desert sand microbial communities from Dry Valleys, Antarctica - metaG UQ497 (22.06) (version 2) (version 2) | ecosystem: Environmental > Terrestrial > Soil > Desert | place...
GTCGCCTCCGCGATCAGGATCGGAAACCCCGCGCGCTGGGAAGAGGCGATGAACGCCTTCACCGCCTCGCGCGGGCGCGTCGCCGCGGTCACCGACGACCAGATCCTGGACGCCTATCGCCTCCTCGCCTCGACCGAGGGCGTCTTCTGCGAGCCCGCGTCGGCGGCGTCGGTGGCGGGCCTGCTGGCCAACGGGCTGCCCGTCGCCGAGGGAACCGACCCGCCCGAGAGCGTCGTCTGCGTCCTCACCGGCCACGGCCTCAAGGACCCCGACACGGCGCTCGGCAAGGCGCCCGCGGTGATCGGCTGCGAGGTCGACCTGGCAGCGGTCGAGAAGGCCGTCTTCGACGACTGACGGCTCGCGCCTTTGGGTGAAGATCGAGCCCGAGGCGGCCCCGGCGGAGTAGAGTCCGCGCCGCTGACCGGCGACGAAAGCGAGGGACGAGATGGGCCTCTTCAAGGGGATCAAGGACATGGCCAACATGACCAAGCAGGCCAAGGAGCTTCAGGCCCAACAGCAGGAGGAGGCGGGCTACAAGCCGGGTCTCGGCGGCCAGATGGCGCAGATGGGGGACATGCTGGGCCAGGCGAACGAGCAGCTCGCTGAGCTGACCGACCAGTCGGGCGACCAGAGCCGCCTGCTCACCGAGGGGATCGCGGCGGAGGGCGTGATCGTCGGGATGGGCATCCCCGCGCGCGGCGCGACGACCTACAACCTCGACATCGACCTCGAGGTCCACGTCTCCGGCCGCGCGCCGTATCGGGTCGCCAACCAGTACATGGTCCCCGCCGCGGCCCAGATCGGCCCCGGAGTGACCCTCCCGATCCGCGTTGACGCCTCGGACCAGTCGAAGATCGCCATCGACTGGAACCAGGCCCCCCGCCCGCCCGAGCGCGGCGAGGTCCGGCCTGCAGGCGCCGGTGCCGCCGGTGCGGCTCCGGCGGCGGCCGCCGCGGCTCCGGCCGCCTCAAGTGGCGGCGGCGGCGACACGGTCGCCGAGCTCGAGCGGCTGGCGAAGCTTCGCGACTCCGGCGCCCTGTCCGATGCCGAGTTCGAGCAGCAGAAGGCGCGCGTTCTCGGCGGCTGACGCGGGGCCGCGCGTGTCGCCCGAGGTCGAGTTTCTGTGGTGGAGCGAGTGCCCCTCGTGGGAGCGGGCGCTCGCAGACCTGCGCGCGGCGATGGTCGAGAACGGACTGGACCCGGCGTCGATCGTCGAGCGCGAGATGGCCAGCGAAGCCCAGGCTGAGGCCGCGGGCTTCCCTGGCTCACCGACGATCAGGGTCGACGGGGCGGACATCGCGCAGCCGGCCGAGGGGATGCCGCGCGGCCTGGTCTGCCGCGTCTATCTGCGCCGCGACGGCAGGGTCTCGCCGCAGCCGGACCCGCTCGACGTCCGCGACGCGCTGGCGGCTAGGTTGAGCGAATGAGCATCGAGTTGGGAGACACGGCGCCGGGGTTCGAGCTGCCGGGCACCGACGGGGCCGATCACCCCCTGGAAGCCGGCGGCGCAAAGGCCACCGTCGTCTACTGGACCTGCAACCACTGTCCGTATGCCCTCGCCTGGCACGACCGGCTGCTGGACGTCGCGCGCGACTACGCCGATCGCGGGGTGCGCGTGCTCGCGGTCAACTCGAACGACCCCGATCGCTATCCGGCCGACTCATTCGAGGCGATGTCAGAGCGCGTCGAGGGGGAGGGCGGGTGGCCCCACCCCTTCCTCCACGACGCCAGCCAAGAGGTGGCACAGGCATGGGGCGCCGAGAAGACCCCGCATGTCTTCGTGCTCGACGGCGACCTCAGCCTTCGCTACGAAGGCGCGCCCGACTCCGACCACGACGACCCCACGCTGGGAGCCGAGTGGCTGCGCGAGGCCCTCGACGCGGTGCTTGCCGGCGAGCAGCCTGAGCGCTCCCGCACCCCGGCCGTCGGCTGTGGCGTCAAGTGGAAGCCGTAGAAACCGCCCGATGACGGCTCGCCGCCGGCTCGTCCGCGTACCGGCCTCCTCGGCGAACCTCGGCCCGGGATATGACGTCCTCGCCGCCGCGCTTACGCTGCACCTCGAGCTCGAGGTCGAGGAGACCGAATCGTTCGAGGTCGACGCGGGCGGCCTGGACATCGCGACCGACCGCTCCAACCTCTGTGTGCGGGCCTTCGAGTCGCTGCGCCCGGCAGACGGCATCGCCTTCCGGATCAAGAGCGAGATACCGCTCGCCGGGGGGCTCGGCTCGAGCGCGGCGGCGATCGTCGCCGGGCTGCTCGCCGCCGACCACCTCTACGAGCTCGCCCTGGAGCCTGCCGACGTGCTGGCGCGCGCCACCGCTATCGAGGGCCACCCAGACAATGTCGCGGCCGCGCTTCACGGCGGGTTCGTCGTCTGCTCTGCGGACGGCGACGGCGCGCCCGTCGCGACCCGGATCGAGGTGCCCGAGGGACTCGAGGCCGTGGTCGTCGTCCCCGAGGGTGAGCGCGTCCCCACTCCCAAGGCCCGCAAGGCGATTCCGGCCTCGGTGCCGCACTCCGATGCGGTGGCCAACGTCGCGGCCGCGTCCGAGCTCGTGCTCGGCCTCGAGCGCTCCGATCTGGGGTTGATCGGCCGCGGCCTGGCCGACCGCCTGCACCAGCCCCACCGCGCGCACCTGTATCCGCTCTCGATGGAGGTGGTCGACGCGGCGGATGGCCTTGGAGCGTTGGGCGCGACGATCTCGGGCGCGGGGCCGACCGTGCTCGTCTGGAGCTTCTGGCAGAGCACCGGCAAGGTCGTCGAGGCCCTCGAGAGCCGCTTCGGCGAGCGAGCCGACATACGACGCGTCCCCTTCAGCGCCCTCGGCGCCGACGTCCCAGAGCTCTGAGCGAGTGATTCAGTCATCCAGACAACAGACGAGGAGGACCGATGGCCGGCGACTACACGATCAAGCACATCGATGAGTTCGAGGAGATGGAGGGCTCCGGAGGGGCGACGTGGCGCCTCGCCCGGCGGACGCTCGGCGCCCAGGCGTTCGGCTTCAACGTCGTCGACATCGAGCCGGGAGGGGAGCTGCCCGCCCACGACGAGGCCGAGAGCGGGCAGGAGGAGGTCTTCGTGGTGCTCGACGGCCAGGCAACCGTCGTAGCCGACGACGACGAACGGCCCGCCGGGGCGGGGACCTTCATCCGCTACGGCCCCGGCGTCCAAAGAACGGTCAGGAACGGCTCGGAGTCGACCGTCAGGCTGCTTCTGATCGGCGTCCCGGGTGACTCCGGGTACGAGCCGATGAGCTGGGCCTAGGAGGCGCTGGGCCTAGGAGGCCGCTTCAGGAAAACTCATCGAGCGAACTGAGTTGGCGGCGGAGCTCGTGGTCGCGCTGTTGGCGCGGAACGCCCGACTCGCCCGTCACTGCTTCGTTGTGGCGCAGGCTCACAATCGCCCTGAACCGCTCGGTCTCGGAGCCGGGGTCGTCATTGGCCGTGCTGCTCCGCTGCTTTCGGTGTTCCTTTCTCCCGTTGCTCTTCATGCTCGGATCCCTCCGTCGAAATTTTGTAGACCCAGTCGGTCAAGAAGCTGCGGTGGCGAGAGCCTACTAGACGCGTTCCAATTATGTGTATTCCCAAACACTCGAACGCACGATTCGTTTCGCTCTCCCGGCTCTTTCTAGAGCCCGCTCGTCTCGATCACATGCAGTGCGTAGCGGCCGATCTCGAGCTCGTCGCCGTCCACGACAGGAGCCCAGTCGACGGTCTCGCCGTTGATGGTGAGGCCGTTCATGCTGCGGTCGTCGAGGACGCGCAGCTCGCCCTCGGGAGTGCATACGACAACGGCGTGCCGGCGTGACACGGTCGGGTCGTCCAGGCGGATGTCGGCGCTCGCGGCGCGCCCGATCCGCGACCAGCCGGCGTGCAGCTCGAAGACGCGGACCCGGCCGTCGACGAACGTCGCCAGATATTTGCCCGGGGCCTCGATCGAGGCGCGAGCTTCTTTGAGCCAGCTGCTCGACGCCTGGCCGGCGGCAGAAACCGACGGGCTCGATAGCGTCGGCTGCTCGGCGAACATCGAAGCCCTCTTGAACTCGGTTCCCCCGCAGTTGGGGCAGCTCGGCAGCGCACCGCTGTGGTCGAGGGACAGCGGGAGGGAGCAGTCGCGACAGAGGAAGGAGCCGGCCCCCGCGCGTTCCCCAGACTCGCGGAGAGCATCCGTGCTGTTTCCGGTTGAGGGCATTCGGGAGTTGGAGGGATCGTACATCCACTATGTACCCCGGTTCGGTGCATCTACACGCAAACTCCGGCATTTCCGGACCGCGGATAGAATCGCGCCCCGGCGATGGGGCCCATCTCACTCGACATCGGCATCGACGCCCCACGGGAAGCTGTCTTCGACCGCATCTGCGATCTCTCGCGCCGCGAGTCGTGGACCGATCACTTCGTCAGCGACCTGCGCCTCGAGCGCATGGAGCCGTCGGGCCGCGGCGCCGCCGCGCGGTTCCGTGTGGACGCGCCGGGGGGAGTGCAGTTCGCCGAGACCGTGATCGACGTGGCCGAGCGTCCATCCACCATCTCCGAGCGGGGCAGGGGCGGGCGGTCGGACCGCGTCGGCATCCGCACCAACTGGGAGCTCCGCGGCGGCGAGGGGTCACTGACCGAGGTGACGCTGACTTTCTGGACCGAGCCCGGGAGCTTCCTCGACCGCGTGCGCGACGTGCGAGCGGGCGGCTGGTGGAAGCGCCGCTGGCGCCGCGCCCTGCAGAGGCTCCGCGACGAGATCGAGTCCGGCGACGAGCAGGGCGAGCCGGTGCGCGTCGGGGGCGGCGACCGGCGCCCCACGGGCTTCTCCCAGTGACGGCCGCGCTCGCTCCCCAGTTAGACTCCCGCCCCTCATGAACCCTGGCCGGGGCAGAAACAGGGCCCTCGCGGCCGCGCTCGCGACAGCCGTCCTCTCCATGGGCGTCGCGGCCTGCGGCGCCGAGGAGGAGACCGAGCTGGTAGACGGCGAGGAGGTCCACTCCGTCGTCGAGGGCGAACCGCTCGAGCTCGGCGACCTCGGGTTCAACGTCGCGCTCACGCGGTTCCTCAACCCGGAGGACACCACCGACTCCGAGTACCTGGGCGGCCTGCCGCCGCCCCCGCTCGGCGAGGACTACCTGGCGATCTTCATGAAGGTCGAGAACGAGGGCGACAACGAACTACGGCTGCCCAGCGCGCTCGAGATGCGCGTCGAGGACACCACCGGCGCCGAGTACACGCCGGTCGAGATGGATCCCGTCTTCGGCCTGGACCTCGGAGGCCTGATCGAGGCCGGCGGCGAGGCTCCCGACGCCAACACCGCCGCCGCGAGCGGGCCCGTGCAGGGCGCGATCGTGCTCTTCCTGGTCGACCAGGAAGTCTCGAACAACCGGCCCCTCGACCTGATCATCCTCGCCGAGGGCGAGGAAGGCCTGGTAACCCTCGACATCTAGATTCCCAGGCCGGGTTAGGTGATGTCCGAGTCGAAGCTTCGCGCAGTGCTGCTCGTCGCCGGTGCGGGGTCGGTGCTCGTCCTGGTCAACCTCTTCGGCCTGACCGGCTCCCTGGTCGGGCTCGCCGCGATGGCCGCGGCGCTCGTGGCCGCGCGAGGCGCGCGCTCGCGCCGCGGGGTGGCCGAGGTGGACTGGTGGAAGCTTCTCGGCGCGGGAGTGGTGCTGGTCGGAGTGGGGATCCCGGCCGGCTTGGTGCTGGAGACGCCCGGCGGCCTGCTGGCCGGCGTCGGCGGGGCGCTGGGCGTGATCGCCGTGGCGCTCGCCCTTCCCTGACCGGCTACCCGCTAGAGACCGGCCGCGAGGATGTCCTGGGCGATCGGGGCGGCCACCTCGCCGCCGTCGGCGTCAGCGTCGGCGATCGTCACGGCGACAGCGAGCTTCGGCTTCCTGGCCGGAGCGAACGCGATGAACCACGCATCGACGATCTGCTCGGGGGCGGGGGGCTCCTCTCCCGGCGCGAGGGGCTCGGGCGGCGGCTGGTTCGGCTTCGGCCCCAGCTCGGCGGTGCCGGTCTTGCCCGCCACCTGGATCCCGGGCAGGGCGGCGGCGGTGCCGGTCCCGTAGTCGACGACGGCCTCCATCAGCGACGTCATCACGCGGGCGTTCTCCTTCGAAGTCACCTGCACGGGTTCGGCGTCCGATTGCAGCGCGGGGTCGGTGACGATCGGCGTCGGGGAGCGCACCCCGCCGTTGGCGATCGTCTGGGCGACGGAGGCCATGCCGAGCGGGGTGGCCAGCACCGTGCCCTGGCCGATCGCGCTGACCGACAGCTCGGTCCCGGTCTCGTCGAAGGTCGTGGGCATGTCCATCGGCTGGGGGTCGGCGGCCTCGGTCGCCTCGGCGTTGTACAGGGTCGGCTCCTGGTTGAAGCCGAATCGCTCGGCCATCTCGATGAGGCGCTCCGCGCCCACCTCGACCCCGAGGGGGGCGAAGACCGTGTTGCACGACTCCGCGAAGGTCTCCTCGAAGCTGCCGCCGCAGACATGTTGATCGGCGTTCTCGATCACCCTCCCGCCGGTGTCGGGCGCGGGGTTGATCTCGCTGACCGGGTCAAAGCTGTCCTCGAGCTTCACCTCGCCGGCCTCGATTCCGGCCGTGGCCGTGATCACCTTGAAGGTCGATCCGGGCGGCCGCAGGAAGGAGTAGGCCTGGCCCGCGATGGCGCGGACCTCGCCGGTGCGGGCGTCGAGCACCACGGCCCCGCCGATCCTGCCCGCGAGGGCCGACACGGTCGCCTCCTGGAGCTCGGGGTTGATCGTCGTCTGGACGTCACGGCCGGCCGCCTGCTGTGAGGTTGCGAGGACCCGCCCCTCGGTGTTCGGGCCCACGTCCGGCAGGCCGGCCTCTTCGCTGACGGCCAGGAGCTCACCGCCCGGTTTTCCGGCGAGCACGGGATTGAACGCGAGCTCGAGCCCGCTGACGCCGGTGTCCTGGTCGTCCGGGTAGCCGGACGCGACCACGTCCGGCTTGAGCTCCTCGTCGGGGGTGCCGACCTCACCGGTGACGTCGATGGCGGCGGATCCGAGCGGCGAGCTGCGGTTCCCGCTTTGGCCCTCGGCGAGTGGGGTGCCGTCGGCGGCCAGGATCGCCGAGCGCTCGCCCAGAACGAGTCGGCGCCCGACGCGCTCGCCCTCCTCGAGACCGGGGAACGTCAGATGCGGGGCCCAGACGATCTTCTCGCCCTGGAAGGGGATCACGATCTCGCCGTCGACGTCGCCGAAGACCTCGGTGCGCACGCCGACCTCCATCGTGATCGCGTCGTTCTCGGGCCCGCTTGCGTCGCCGGGGTCGATCGTCGTGGCGGTCGAGGCTGATTGCGACTCCTCGTAGGCGGCGGTGAACTGATCCAGGGGGAACTCCTGCTGGGACTCGGGCGAGAGCTCGGCGTGCATGGCCGTGAAGTCCTGGTCGGCCCAGGCCTCGACGAAGCGATTGGACGCGTCCTCCTCGGGTGAGCCCGCCGAGCTGACCGCGCCGACCGTGAAGGCGACCCCCGCGGCGAGGAAGATCGGAAGCAAGCGGTGTCGCAGGCGCCGGCGCCGCTCGCTCGCGGGCGGCCCGAGGGGCGTTCTGCGCCGGCCGCCGTTGTCCCCACGCGCAGGGCGCCTGGGATCCCGCTCGCGCTGCCGGGTACCAGCGGTTTGGCCTGCGTCGGGAGGGGTCACGAAGAAAAGGTAGTCGCTGCGGGGCTCCAGCACCGCAACCGGGATGCCACGCCGGTGCTGCTTTGATTCCGGTCGTGACGAGCCTCGACTGGCTGATCATCGCCTTCGCCCTCGTGATGGCCGCGTGGGGCTACCGGCAGGGCCTGATTGTCGGGCTGCTGAGCCTGCTCGGCTTCGCGGTGGGAGCCCTCCTGGGAAGCAGGCTGGGGCCCGAGCTGCTGGTCGACGGCTCCGAGTCCCCGTACGCGCCCGTGACCGCGCTTGCGGGCGCGCTGCTGATCGGCGGAGTCGCCGCCGTCTCGCTGGAGAGCGTCGCCCACGGCGTGCGCGTGAGGCTCGCCAGACGAGGGGGAGCTGCTCGCGCACTGGACGCGGCCGGCGGCGCGCTGCTGCTGGCTTCGCTCGGGATCGCGCTCGCGTGGCTGTTCGGAGCCGTCGCCCTGAACGCCCCCGGGGCCAGAGAGCTGAGGCGCTCGGTGCAGGAGTCGACGGTCCTGCAGGCCCTCAACGAGTCCTTCCCGCCCTCGGGTGACCTGCTGAACGCCTTCAACCGGATCGACCCGGGCGGCGCCATCCAGGGCCCCGATCCGGGCGTGGGGCCGCCCGACGCAGCCATTGCCGGCGACCCCGAGGTCCGCACCGCAACGGGCGGCGTCGTCCGGGTGATCGGGACGGCTTGCGGGCTCGGCGTCTCGGGCTCGGGGTGGGTCGTCGAGCCCGGCCTCGTGGTCACCAACGCTCACGTGGTGGCCGGCTCGGACGACACATCCGTGAGCCTTGACGACGACGAATCCCGCCGCAACGCGGTCGCGGTGCACTACGACCCGTCCAACGACCTCGCGCTGCTCGCCGTCGAAGGGCTCGAGGCGGTGCCCCTGCCGCTGGCCGAGCTCGCAGCCAGCGGGACCCAGGGAGCAATCGTCGGCTTCCCCGAGAACGGCCCGCTCTCGATCGCCCCCGCGCGGCTCGGGACGACGGCAACGACCACGACCGAGGACTCGTACGGCAACGGACCGCTGACCCGCTCGCTCACCGCGCTCCGCGGCGAGGTGCTCTCGGGCAACTCCGGGGGCCCTGTGATCGACGGCCAGGGCCGGGTGTTGACGACGGTGTTCGCATCGACGGTCGCGAAGGACCCCGGCGGCTACGGCATCCCGAACCCGGTCGTGCGGGGGGCGCTCGGGGACTCGGCAGGGGAGGCCGACACCGGTTCCTGCACGCGGTGAGGCGCAGCCGGTTCGGTGCGGAACCCGCAATTACCATTGGTAAGGTCGGTTCGAGGTGAGATCCGAGCAAGGCGGGTCCGCGAACCGGCACCAGACCGGCACGGGGACAGAGCCAAGACACGTATGCCCTCATTTCCACGCCGCGGTCGAGCTGATCGGCAGGCGGTGGGCGGGGGCGATCCTCTACGCACTGGCCGACGAGGGCCCGATGCGCTTCGCCGACGTCAAGGAGGCGGTCCCGGGCATGTCCGACCGGCTGCTCTCGACCCGGCTCAAGGAGCTCGAGCGCGCCGGTCTCGTCAACCGGGAGGTCCACGCGGGCGCCCGCGTGCGCGTGACCTACGGCCTCACCAGCAAGGGCGACTCCCTGAAGCCGGTGATGGGCGCGATGCGCGACTGGGCCCGACGCTGGCACGCGGCATAGCCTCCTTCGCTACCAGCGCCTGGGGTTGCCCGACGGGATCTCGTCCCTGACGAGGGTCGCCTCGACCCGCTCGACCGCGCAGGCCCCCGTCGTCGCCCGGTAGATCTCGAGGCCGTCGGAGCCCAGCGCATCGAACGCCTCCTCGACCGCCCGCGCGTAGGCCGCCAGGATCACTGAGTCCTCGGGCGCCTTCGGCGCGAAGTGGCCCTCCTTCGCCGTGAACGTCCAGATTCGCTCCGGTAGGCCCTCACCGGCGACCTGCTCCGTGACGTCCACCGCGCGATAGCGGATCTCGCGGATCGCCAGCCGCTCGAGCTCCCCCTCGGTCAGCTCGATCACGGCCCCGTTCACGGGCCCCGCCTCGTCCTCGCCAGGCTCCACGTTCAGGCCGAGGATCCACTCCGGCCGGCGGCCGTCGGCGAGCTCGAAAGTCTTCTCGCAGGTCAGGTTGTCGCGGGCCTGTGAGAAGCGGCGCTTCCAGCCCCCGAGATCAGCGGGCAGCAGCTCGACCGGGCGCCCGAGCGTGAGCGCCGCGCTCTCGGCCGAGACCAGCGAGCCGTATCCGAAGACGCCGACGGTCACGGCGGATTCAGGAGGTTGAGTTGGACGGCTTCGCCATCAGATACATCTGCGCCCACCTCCTCGGCTTCGCCTGCGGGGGTATGCGGTTGCGACGCCCTTGTGGGGGATGCTGAGGCTCCGCTCGGTGGTGCGATCGGGGGGTCCGGGGAGTCGCGCAGCTGGTGCTCGGTCTTGTGGCTGCAGAGCCGCTCCTTTGCGGGGCAGTCGTGACACAGGGCGCGGTGGGGGCGGTCGGTCACGGGGAACTCACCTGTGGCCAGGTCGGCCAGGAGCGCCTCGATGCGGCCGCGAGCCTCGGCGAGCCCCGCTTTGTCGAAGGCGGTGCGCACCGGGCCGTCCGGCTCCTCGAGGAAGACGTAGACGGTCTCGACGTCCGAGCCACGGGCCGTGGCGGCCAGCGCGTAGATGTCCCGCTGCACGCCGTAGCCCGAGGCCGCCGCCTCGGGCTCGCGGTCGCGCAGGCGGTCGGTCTTGTAGTCGACGACGAGCACGCGGCCGTCGGGCAACTCGGCGAGCAGGTCGATGGAGCCGCGCACCAGAGTCTCGGAGATCGAGAGCACGAAGGGAACCTCTGCGGCGATCCGGGCGCCCTCGAGCTCGGCGCGCAGGGGAGAGGCCAGCCACGCCCCGACGAGCTCGTGCGCCCGCGCGGCCAGCTCCTCGGCCTCGTCCGGCTCGATTCCCTGCTCGCGCAGCGCGGCGCCCGCCTGCTCGGGCCCCGGCTCCCTCCAGCCGTGGCGGGCGCTCCATTCGAGCAGTGCGTGCACGGCGACGCCGGGCCCGAACCGGTGGCGGGCATCGGTGGGCTCGCTCTCCTCGTCGCGCTCGCCCGGCGGACCGGCGGCCGCGGGCTCGTCCGGCCCCGAGATACCGAGCACGCGCTCGGCGTAGAACCGGAACCCGCAGCGCTCGAACCCCGAGAGCGCCGAGTACGAGAGGCCCCCAGCGAGGGCCGGGGGAGGTTCCGGTCGGCCCAGCGGCGGGCTTCCCGATGCGGAGGCGGGCCCCGGCGCGACCACCCGGGGAGCCGGTAGGAGCGCGGCGCCCGTTCCGGGCTCGGGCGCGACGTAGCGGACCCCGATGCGCCCCGGCGGGGCGTCCGCCGACGCGGCGGGCACGTCGAGCACCCGGGTGGAGGCATCCTCGTCGAGGGCGGTCCGGATCAGCTGAACGGCGATCGGCCGGCGCGCGAGTGGGTCCTTCCTCAAGCCCTTCGGGTTGAACGTCCCGCTCAGGAGGAGGCGCCGCTCGGCTCGCGTGGCCGCGACGTAGGCGAGGCGCGCCTCTTCCTCCGCGCCGCGGTCGGCGGCGCGCTCCTTCAGCTCCTCGTAGTCGCCCAGTCGCTCGGACGGGCGCCCGAGCCGCCCGAGCTGGACTCCGACCCGGGCGGACTCGCTCCCGTCGGGCCGCTCGCCGCCGGCCTCGACTCGCAGCGGAATCCAGCCGAGCTGGAGGCTCCGGCCCAGGTCGGGCACGGCGACGATCCCGAACTCCAGGCCCTTGGCCGCGTGGACGGTCATCAGCCGCACGCCGGCGTGGCCCTCGGCCCGCGTGGCCGCCTCGGCCTCGCGGTCGCGGCTCGCAGCGCGCGAGCCCAGGTAGTCGACGAACGCCGCCAGGTCCGGTCCCTCGCGCGGCTCGAACTCGCGGGCCAGGCGCATCAGCTTGCGTACGTTGGCCCAGCGCTCGCGGCCCTGGTCGCGGACCAGCGTCGCGAGGTCGTAGCCGAACGCCGTCGCCGCCTGCTCGACCAGCGTCTCGAGGCCGCCCTCGGCGCCTCGCGCCCTCAACTCGCTCACGACCCGCGTGAACTCGTTCAGCCGGGCCACCTCGGCTTCGGGGATCAGGGCCGCCCGGTCGGCGAACCCGTTATCGGGGCTCGGCGCGCCGTCAGCCAGCAGGTCGCGCATGAGCGGCCAGACGTGGTTGAGGCGCTCCCGGTGGCCGTCTTCGCGGGGCGGCGAGGACGCAGCGCGCCGCAGGAGCCAGAGCGTGTCCGGCAGTACCGCCCCGCCGGCGGGCGAGGCCAGCGCCCCGAACAGGGCCTCGTCGTTCAGCGGATTGGAGATGACCGCCAGCAGCGCGCGCATGTCCTCGACCTGCTGCTGGGACCAGAAGCCGCGGCCCCCGACGACGTAGGGGTCGAGCCCCGCCTCCGACAGCGCGCGCTCGTAGGCCGCGACGTGGGTGAAGGCCCGCAGCAGGACCACCATCTCGGCCGGGTCCTCGCCCGCGTCGGCGAGCTCGCGCAACCTCGCCGCCAGCAGGCGAGCCTCGGCGACCTTGGGCGCGGGGCTCGGGTCATCGGGCAGCAGCGGCAGGCCGACGGTGCCGTCCTCCCATCCGGCGGCGTCGTCCTTGACCAGCGTCAGCTCGACCACCGGCTCGCCGGAGCCGGGCTCTGGTTCGGCCACCCCCGCGACCAGCGGCTCGAAGCCATCCAGCAGCCCGGTGCCGAGCGCGTTGGTTGCGGCGACGATCTCGGGGGCCGAGCGGAAGTTGCCCGTCAGCGGCAGGGCGACCCCGTTCGGCTCGTTGCCCTCGGCGAAGCGCGCGTGCTCGCGGCGGTAGACCTCGACGTCCGCGTGGCGGAAGCCGTAGATCGACTGGAACTCGTCACCGACCACGAACAGCCGGGTGTCCGGCCCGCGGAGCGCCTCGACGAGGCCGAGCTGCAGCGCGTTCGTGTCCTGGAACTCGTCGACCATCAGGTGGCGGAACTGCTCCCGGTAGCCCTCGCGCAGCCGCTCGTTGCCCTGCAGTAGGGCCACGGTTTGGAGCTGCAGGTCCTCGAAGTCGAGGGCCGAGCGGTCCGCCTTCAGCTCCTCGTAGCTCTCGCCGAAGCCGGCGACCAGCGCGCGCAGCTGCTCGTAGGCCTCGCGCATCGCGACCGCCGCGACGGCTCCGCGGGCGCGCTCCAGGGCCCGCTTGTAGGCGGCCGCCTCGTCGCCGTCGAACGCCTGGCCTCCACCGTCCAACTTCAGGCCTGCCAGCTGCTCCAGCAGCTCCATCGAGGGATCGGCGCCAGGGTCGAGCTGTGATGCGAGCGCGATGCGATCCCGGTTCGCCACGGCCTTGGCTGTCGACTTTCCCTCGGAGCAGGGCCCGGCGGCGGCCTCGGCGGCTTCCGCGAGCTCGGAGATGCGCTCGGAGGTGTCCGCGTCCGGAGGGTCGGGCAGCACGGGGGAGGGCTCGCCCTGGCTGCGGAGCTCGTCGTAGGCGCTTCGCGTCATCTCCAGCAGCGAGCGCCGCCAGTTGGACGCGGCCAGCTCGAGGGCCTCGGGGTCCCCGCTCGATACCAGCCGGTCGAGCGCGGCGTCGAACGCGCGCTCGGCGAGGCGGTCGGCCTCGGGCTCGTCGAGCACCCGGAAGCGCGGGTCGATGCCCGCGGCAGCCGGGTGCGATGCGAGCACCCGGCGGCAGAAACCATGGATCGTCGATATCCATGCGCGCTCGGTCTTGTCCTCGGCCTCTCGAACCAGCTCGAGCGCCCCGGGCTCGGACTCCTCCGCGGCCAGGCCGGCGAGGCGAGCCTTTACGCGGCGCCGCAGCTGGTCGGCGGCCCGCTCCGTGAAGGTGAAGGCGAGGATGCGCTCCACTCCGACGTCGGGGTCGAGCGCGGCCGAGCAGAAGCGGTCCACCAGCACCGTCGTCTTGCCCGTTCCCGCGCCTGCGCGCAGGAACACGTCCCGCCCCGGGTCGCTGACGGCCTCGCGCTGCTGGTCTGTCCTCGGGGGCCCGCTCATTCGTCACCGTCCTCCTCAATGCCCGGCTCCTCCTCGGGGAGCCCCCGCTCGCGGCGGCAGATCGGCTGAAATCCGCAGTAGTCGGGGCACTTCCCGTTGATCGGCCTGCGGCCGATGTCGCCTGCCTGGATCTCGGTCGCGATCTCGCCCGCCCGATCGCGCGCCGCCTCCAGGGCCTGCTCGAAGTCCTCGTCGCTCAGGTGGTCGCGCGGCCTCGGGTCGAGGGGGCCCAGGTCGTCGATCAGCTCCTTGCGGAGCAGGCCCTTCGGCTGGCGGTTGCCGGTGCCGCCGAGAGGGCGATAGACGCCCCCGGCGAGCTCTCGGCTCCACAGCTCGCGCACCGCGAGCAGATAGAGCTGGAGCTGGAACTTGCCCCGGTCGAGCATGTTCTTGCCGCCCTCGACCTTCGAAGAGGACTTGTAGTCCTGGACGAGGGCCTCTCCCGAAGGGCCCAGGTCGATTCGGTCGATCTGGCCGTGGATCCCCGCGGTCTGTGAGATAGCGAAGGGACCCTTGTCGCTTCGGTCCAGGCCGAAGCTCGCCTCGAACAGCTCCGGCTCGGGCTCGAAGGCGACGTCCGTCGCCGCCTCGTCGTCGACGAACGCCAGCACGAGCCCCTCGGTGCGGCGGAGGGGCGCCGCCGTCGCGGACCGCTCGCGGGGCAGGTCGCGAGTGCCGATCTCTTCGACCAGCTCTCGGGCTCGCGCCCGCCACGCATCGAGGGTCGACGGGGTCGGCCGCGCGGAGTCCCCGGGCCGCGCGCGGTAGAGCGCCTCCAGCACCCGGTGGGCGACCTGGCCCGAGGTGAGCGCGTCGCTCTCGGGCCCGATCCGCTGCGGGTTCAACTCGTGCTGGACGAACCAGCGGTAGGGGCAGGTGGCGAACTCCTCCAGGGTCGATGGGCCGAACAGGTCCTTGGAGGCGATCTGCTCGAGCACCGCGGGCAGGCCCAGCGGCCCGGGCTGCACGCGCTCGGGCGTCGTCACCCCGGCCGCCGCCCCGAGCCTGGCCGCGACGCGCTCGCGCACCCCGGGCTCGGTGCCCTCCTCGCCTGTCGGGCCCGCGCTGGCGGCCCCCGGGGTGCCCACCCGCGCGGCCAGGGCGCGGGCCAGCTCGTCTTCGCTCGGGGCGGAGTCGGGCGCGAACACGGATTCGGCGATGCCGCGACCGCCGGCCTCGGCGGTGAGGGCGTCGTCGCGCTCCTCGAGCTCTTCGGGGAGCGGGGGGTCGAGCAGCTCGCGCACTTCGTCGACGAAGGGCGAGCGCGCCGCAGCGCCGCCCTCGTCGTCGGCGAGCCGCCAAGAGAGCCAGAGCCGCCGCTTCGGGCGCGAGAGCGCCAGCGCGAACAGGTAGCGGTCCTCGGCCTCCGCCTTGACCCGGGGACGCAGGGCGAGCGCGGAGCGCGCGTCGTCAGAGAGCAGCGGGCCGCCGCTGTCGCGGCGCGGGAAGTCACCGTCCTGGAGCGAGCACAGGAACAGATGGCGCACGCGCCGGGCGCGGGCGCGGTAGGGGCTGATGACCCGCACCCGGCCTTCGGTCGGCCCTCGCCACAGCGGGACCGCCAGGTCGCGCACCGTCGCGGCGAGCCTGGCCGGGTCGACATCCAGCCCCAGGTCGGCGAGCTCGAGCAGAGCGCGCTCGATTTCGGCCCCCGCCCGCAGCTCCAGCGATCGGTCCTCGGCGGCGACCGCGCCGGCTCCCCGCTGCGCGCCCTCGGCGATCCAGCGCGCCTGGCGGGCCGCTTCGCGCAGGAGGTCGGGGCCCGTCGCCTCGCGCAGGCGCTGGATCTCGGCCAGCTCCCGGCGCGTCTCGCCGGAGTTCCAGTCATCGATCGCCTCGTCGGCGCCGCCCAGCCTGCCGCGGCGGATCCTGCGCTCGAACCAGTCGACGCGGCCCTGGCTGTCGAGCCCGGGCGTGCGCAGGTAGGCGAGCACGTCTTCGGCGCGTTGGGCGCCCACGGCCGCTTCGAGCAGCGCGATCAGGCCGGCGCCGGTCAGAGTCCGGGTCACATCGAGGTCGGCCTGGACGGCGGCCGGGATCCCGAAGCGGGCGAACACGCGCCGGTACAGCGGGCCGAGCGCGTCGGGTTGGCGCAGCACGACCGCGATCTCGCCGGCCGGCTCGCCGTCGTCCAGGAGCCGAGCGATCGCCCCCCCGACGGCCTCGGCCTCCGCCAGCTCGCCGGCCGAGGCGAGCAGCTCGATGCCGCCGTCGGGCTCGACCGGGTCACCGCGCCCCTCAAGGGGCTCGCCGAAGCGCCGCTCGACCTCGAACAGCGAGCGGCTCTCGGTGAAAGCCGGGTCCGCCTCCAGATGCTCGACGCTCGCGCCTTGGACCTCCCGCAACTCGGCGAACAGCGCTCCGCGCGCGCTTGCCAGCACCTCGCGGTCCTCCCACGGCAGGGCGACGGTGACTTCGGCAGCGCCCATCAGGGCACGCAGCAGGTCGAGCTGCTCAACGGTCAGGTCGTCGAACCCGTAGAGGAACACGGGCCGCGCTCCCCAGGCGTCCGGCCGCTCCGCGAGGGTCGCAATCGCGGCGGCTGCCAGCGTGTGGGCATCCGCGCGGCCGAGCTCGTCGCGGACCTCGCAGTAGGCCTCGTACAGCCGGGCGACCTCGAGCTCGTAGGGCCCGGCCTCGCCGGCCCGCGACGCGAGCGTCGCGGGGTCCACCCGGGCCGCCTGCAGGTCGGCGACCAGCTCGTCAAGAGCGGATGCGAAGCCCGCCCTGCGCGATGACGCCGCCAGCAGCTTCAGGTCGCCGGCGCGGGCGACGGCCTCGCGCGCCACCCGGGTGCGCTGGATCGGGCTCAGTAGGGGGGCCGAGGGGGCCTCGGTCGCCTGGGCGACGAGCGAGAAGAGCCGGTCGTAGGTGCAGACGGTGGCGCCGATCACCGCGCCGATGCGCCCCGTCAGTTCGGTCTCGAACCGCTCGGTGTCGTCGAGCGTGGGCACGACCAGTACCGGGTCGCGTGGGATCGCTGCCAGGAAGCCGTCGATCACGCGGCCCGTGCGCCCCGAGTTCGGGGGCCCGACGATCAGCGAAAGCGTCATTCCTCCCACCGTATTGCGCATAACGCGCGGAAACCCCGGTGTCCGTTTTGCCGTCGGGGGGCGACTCTAGATTTGCGCTTCATCACAGACCGAGAGTCACCGGAGAAGGACAGGAACTGACATGACACTTTGCTTCGTAGACCCAGCAGACGCCATCCGCGCCATCGCCGACTCCGTGGGGCGCGAGGCGCGCCGCCAGCTCCTGGGGGAGGCCGTGCGCGCATGGGTCGACGAAATCCCCGAGGGCGAGCTCGACGACCACTACGCCAAGGCCATCGCCGAGCTGGACGAGCACGACATCTCGATGCTCGCCGCCTGGCACGGCTCGATGGAGATGGGCGGCCAGCCGCTCCCCAACCGCGACTTCCTGATGGGCGCCTTCGAGTCCCTCGGCGAGCACCGCCGCGAGGCCCTCAAGCTCGCGGCCGGCTTCCGCGGCGAAGAGGCCTTCGAGGAGGGCATCAGCGAGGAACGAGCCCTGGACATGGTCCTCGAATGGCTCTCGGGCCCCCGCCTGATGGAGCTCGCCCGAGAGGCCACCGACCTCTACATCTGGGACCGGGTGGGCAGCGACAACTGAGCGCCCTCGCTGTCCTGGCTTAGTGCCGTATACGCACAGAAAGTCAGGACAGCCCATTCGCCAGAGCCTCGCGGATCTCCGTGATCGCCTGCTCTTGGTGGCGGAAGTGGACCGCCTGCATGCCCAATGCTCGCGCTGCTTCCACGTTCGCCTCGATGTCGTCGACGAACAGGCATGAGGCCGGGGAAACGCCGCCGAGGCGCTCGAGGGTGAGCTCGAAGATCTCGGCGTCGGGCTTTCGCATGCCGACGAAGGCGGAGTCGACGACCAGCTCGAAGATCTCGTCCACCGGGAGCATCGAGCGCCAGCGCGGCTCCCATTCGCGGACGTTGTTGGTCAGCATCGCCATCCGGTAGCCGCTGTGCTTGAGCTCCCGCATGAGAGCGATCATCTCCGGATTCGGGTTCAGGGCTTCGAAGTAGATCTCCGCGAAGCGATGCATCTCGGGCCGGTGGCCGATCGCGGGCTCGAGCGCGTCGGCGAGCTTCGCCAGGAAGTCCACCTCGGCGATCCGGCCCGTCTCGAGCTCGAATAAGGGGTGAGCCCCGTCCTCGGCTTCGATCCGCGCCATCGCCTTGCCGAGCTCCTCCATCGGAACCCCGGTGTCGTCCTGGACCGAGGCGAAGGACTCGACGAGGGGCGAGGTGAGCACGCCGCCGAAGTCCGAGATCACGACTTCCACGCTCATTGCGCAACCTCCCGGTGGGATGGGGGTCGCTGATGAGGACCCCGGTGGGGTCTCACGGGCGCGCGATCAGGTAGCCGCCGACGCCGGCGGTGCCCTCGGCTGACGTGTGCATCAGCGTGGCGGTGACGCCGTCGGCGGTCGCGCTCAGCGCGCGCGACCCTGCGGCACGAGTCGCCGGGGCGTCGGGGTCGGCGGGCCACAGCTCGAGGCCCGCGCGGGTGGGCTTCCCGTCGTCGTCGTACTGGGTCGAGAGCAATGACTCGACGAAGGGGGAGGGGTCCTCGCCCGGGTCGAGCCGCCAGGCGGCGACTGACTCCGTCGCGTGGTCGTCCGCGCCTGCTGGCCGGGTGGCGATCATCAGGATCGCCCCGTCGCCCGCGACCGGCACGCTGACGTGGCGGACCAGCTCCGCGCCGTCGGCCGGATCGCCGTCCCAGCGGGTGAGGTTCGACGCGCAGGAAACGGTCTCATCCCCGCCCGGGCCCGCGATGCGGACCTCGGCTCGCACGAGGGCCCCGCCGGGCGAAGCCGGCGGGGCCGGCTCCGCGACGAGGTCGAAGCCGGCGCCGGCGCTCGCCTCGACGGTGATTTCCCGATCGGCGACGGTGCTTTCGACCCGGATGCTCTCCCCGTCAATCGAAGCCGACGCGGCGGGATCGCTGAGCTCGCCGCCGAGGGCGAGCAGCGCTCCATCACGGCCGGCGAGCGACCACGCCAGGCCCGCGATCTGTGCGGCCTCGTCGGCGAAGCCGAGTACGAACGCGCTCACAGGTGGTTCATTCCGGCAAGGCTCATCCGGGGAAGGTGCCCCGGCCCTCATCGTCGCCCTCGCCGTCGCCCGGCGGCAGCTCGTCCTCGTCGCCGACCTCGTGCGCGGTGCCCTCGATGTCACCGGGACGATTCCCGGCCGCCGGATCGCGCCACGCGAAGTCCCCGAAGATCGGATCTCCCTGCGGCGCCTCGCGGGGGGACTCGGGCCCGGGGCCCTGCGGAGGCTCCGGCCCTCGGGGCGCGCGGGGTGGGCGCCGGCGGCGGTCCTGGACGCGGCCGTAGCCCCACATCGCCGCCCGCGGCCCGGCCGAGAAGCGCCCGACGACGAAACGCCGCATGAAGCCGCGCACCATCGCTCGGGTCGGCGGGATCAGCAGCAGTAGGCCGACGATGTCGGTCAGGAAGCCGGGGGTCAGTAGGAGCGCGCCGCCGAAGATGATCAGCACGCCGTCCAGGACCTCCTTGGCGGGCGCGCGGTTCTCGGCGATCGCGCGATTGAGCGCCACCCACGCGGACCTTCCCTGCGAGCGCAGCAGCAGCGATCCGAGGATGCTGTCGACCAGGAGCAGGAACAGCGTCGGGACGATCCCGATCGAGCCTCCGATCTTGATGATCAGGTACAGCTCGGCCAACGGGACGATGATGAACACGGCGATGAGCAGCAGTGGCACGCCGCAAGGCTAGCCAGGGCAAAGCGCGCGCAGCCTTCGTATCCTTGAACCATGACCCGTGAGGAAGCAGAGCGCCGCCGCGACGAGCTGGCCGCCGGGGAGCCGGGCGTCACCTGGACCGTCAGCGAGGGCGAAGCCGGCTGGCAGGTCGTGCGGATCGGCATCCCGCCGGTCACCGGCCCGACCGCGACCGAGGTCGCAGCGCAGCCTCGGCCCGACACGCCGGACAGCCCGCCCGCACCGGACAAGCAGATAGTCAACCCGAACTGGGGGTTCTGAGCATGCCCACCGAGGAACAGGTCTACGAAGCGCTCGAAGAGGTGATCGATCCCGAGCTGGGGCTCGACTTCGTCTCGCTCGGGCTCGTCTACGACGTCGAGATGGACACCGACGAGGTCTTCGTCACGTTCACCCTGACAACGCCCGCCTGCCCGATCGGCCCGCAGGTCTCCGAGCAGATGCGCGAGTTCGTCGGCGATCTGGACGGCGTCCAGAAGGTGCACCCGAAGATGGTCTTCGACCCGCCTTGGTCCCCGGACATGATGTCCGAGGACGCGAAGTTCGCGCTCGGGTACTGACGCCTAGATAGGGGGTCACTGAGGGTCGCTCGGGGTCAGTTTCGTTACCTCCCCGTACCCACGCCGTACCCATGGAACGCGGCGTCCGTAGCGCCCGACTCAGCCTCTACTTGCCGACATCGCCTACTCCGAGAGGCCGAGATCGGCAAGCGCACGCTCGCGGTCCCAGTACGTGACGAACCTGGTCACCTTGCCGTCGCGGACGTGGAACACTTTCGCTGCCTTCGCCCGCATCTGCCCGGCCTCCAGTCCGCTCGCCTTGCCGCGCCCGCTCATCCGCAGGAGCACGAGCACCCGCTCGCCGTCGAGCTCGCGGTACTCCTCCGCCTCCTCGCGCCACTCCTCCCAGGCGCTTAGGAATTCGCGCCAGCCCTTTGCCATCTCGGCCAGCCCCTTCCATCTCCCGGGTGCGGGCCCATCGGCGATCACAAACTCGATCTCGGGGTGCGCCCACCCGACCGAGCTGAAGTCGCCACGGTCCCAGGCCGCGAAGATCGAGCGCACCAGCTCTAGGTTCTCCTCCGACATCGCCCGCGCAGTATCGCGTTACTCCGACAGCCCGGCGGTTTTGAGGGCCTCGCGAGCCTCGGCCTCGTTTCGAAAGGTCGCCCACCAAACCGGCCGAGTGTCGCGCATGACGAACGCTTGCCACATTCGCTGCGGAACCTCGACGCCCTCAACAGACCCCGTAACGACGAGTTCTACGTAGCCGCGATCACCCAGGTCGTGGATCTCCACGGGTTCGAAGTGCAGACCACCAAGTGCCTGGTTGACCCTCTCCCACCAATCGCGGACACCATCATGCCCCATGTACGCGCGGCCCTCTGCCTCCGCGATCAAGGATCGGAATTCAACCTCGGGATCGATAAGGGCAAGGAACGCGTCAAGGTCGCCACGGTTGATTGCGGCGTACGCAGCCCGTGCGCTCTCGACGTTCTCCTTCGACATCGCCCGCGCAGTATCGCGCGTGAGGGGGAGGGTCGCGATCACATCGCTCTGAACGAAAAGACCGCCGGGGTAGCGACCGGGGAAAAACACCGGAGAATTCACGATGCCTGACAACAAGGAGATCCTCAGTCACGACGACGTCCTTGAGTTGCTTTCCGCGAAGGCTCGGGACGGGAGCGTCACGGCGATGGTCTCGCTCGAGCGCGCACTGCGCATGACGCCGGACGATGATCCGGACGAGATGGATGACGAGCTTGATCGGCTCCTGCGACGCGACTAGCTATCGCTTGGCATGGAAAGCAGGCGTTGCGGATACTGCGTGGGCGATGTCGGAGGAGAACGTCGAAGATGGGGCGGCGGGGAACTCCACTGAAGCGTAATATGAATCCCCTCACGGCAAGCAACTAAGGGAGGCAGGCATGGGATCGAGGCTTCGCGGGACACGCTGTAGAGGACTAGTGGTCATCGGGGCGAGCTTGCTCGGACTCCTGGCCGCGGCACCCGCCGCCTCGGCGCTCACCTTCACCAACTCGACGCCGATCACGATTCCGGCTGGTGCGCCGACCACAACCCTTGGTCCGGCCAGCCCCTATCCCTCGCCGATCACAGTCTCGGGGTTGACGGGCACGGTCTCGGACGTGAACGCGACGATCA
>Ga0183260_10001240_pt1 | contig 21564 bp, 19 predicted proteins | sample AntDrymUQ4972206_2_FD_129768 | JGI IMG/M metagenome (GOLD analysis project Ga0183260, IMG submission 129768) | Polar desert sand microbial communities from Dry Valleys, Antarctica - metaG UQ497 (22.06) (version 2) (version 2) | ecosystem: Environmental > Terrestrial > Soil > Desert | place...
GCGCGCCGGGCCAGCCGGCTCGAGGGCGGTGGCTACATGGCCCGGCTCAACGACGACCTCGCCCGCGATGACGCCCGGCGCGGACGGATGGCGGAGGCGATCGGCCGCTACCGGGCGCGCCGGGACGCGCGGGCCCCGATCGAGGACTCCGGCGCGCCGCCGGGGGGCGGCGAAGACCGGATCAAATGCCTTCACGCTCATCTGGCGCATGAGCTTGCGCACCCGCCCAATCCGGCCGGCGCCGCGGCGCTTGCAATCACAGGCTGGCCCGACTGCCGGACATCCTGTGTCGGTCCCACATGAGAGTCGCCGCCATCGATGTGGGGACGAACTCAACCCGTCTCCTGGTCGCTGAGGAGCGGCCCGGCGGGTTCCGCTCGATCGACCGCCGGATGGTCATCACCCGCCTGGGACAGGGCGTCGACCGGCGCCGGATTCTGGCCCCCGAGGCGCTGAAGCGGACACTTGCGACCATCGCGGACTATGCGGCTGCATGTGGCGATCTGGGGGTGGAGCGGCTGCGCGTCACGGGAACTTCCGCGGTGCGGGACGCCCATAACCGCAGCGAGTTCATGGACGCGGTCAAGCTGCTCACCGGCGCCGAGCCCGAGCTCTTGTCGGGCGAGCTGGAAGCGCAGGCAACCTACCTCGGGGCGGTGTCCGATCTCGATCCCGGGCAACCGGTGCTTGTGGTCGACATCGGAGGAGGGTCGACCGAGCTGATACACGGGCGCGAGAGGCCGGAGCGTCTCGTCTCGATCGATATCGGCTCGGTGCGGATGTTCGAAAAGCACCTTGCCTCGGACCCCCCTTCACCCGCCGAGCTCGCCAACCTGCGCGCCGAGGTGGGGGCGGCCCTCGACGAGGCGAAGCCGGCCCTGAAGGTCCCGGCCGGGACCCGCATGATCGGGGTGGCGGGCACGGTCACCCAGCTCGCCGCCATCAACGCAGGCGTGGCCGTCTACGACCCGGATGTGACGCACCACGCGATCCTGAGCCACGGTGATGTGAGAAGGCTCGCCCGGCGGCTCGCGATCCTGCCTTACGAGCAACGCAAGAAGGTGAAGGCGTTGGTGCCCGGGCGCGCCGATGTGATCGTCGCGGGGACCGAGATCCTGTTGTCGGTCATGGAGGCGTTCGATGCACCCGAGGTGCTCACCTCCGAGAAGGACATCCTCGACGGCCTTGTGATGGGGCTGCTCGCCGGCGATACCGGGAGCTAGCGGACGCCGCCCCGCGCGATAGCGTGAAGGCGATGTCCGAAACGGTTTGGGAGCCCGACGACAGCTACATCGACCGAGCCAACGTCACGCGCTTCATGCGGCGGCAGGGAATCGAAGACTACGGCGCGCTCGTCCGTCGTTCCCAGGACGACACCGAATGGTTCTGGGACGCAGTGATCGACGATCTCGGCATCCAATTCCATGAGCCCTATTCGCAGGTGCTCGACGCGAGCGCGGGCCCCGAGTGGGCCAGGTGGTTCGTCGGGGGCAGGATCAATCTCGCCCACAACTGCGTCTTCAGGCACGCGGAGTCGCCGCTGAAGCACCAGCCGGCGCTTGCCTGGGAGGGGGAGGACGGCGCCACCCGGCTGCTCAGCTACGGCGAGCTCGGTGATGAGGTCGCCCGGGTGGCGGCCGGCCTCGAGGGTCTCGGCGTCGGCCTCGGCGATGTCGTCGCGATCTTCATGCCCATGGTCCCCGAGGCGGTCATCGCCGCCTATGCCTGCGCCTGCATCGGCGCCATCTACCTGCCGGTCTTCTCGGGTTTCGGCGCGCCGGCCGTGGCCGCGCGGCTCGTCGACTCGGGCGCCCGGGTGCTGCTCACCGCCGACGGCTTTCGCCGCAAGGGAGTGGCGGTGCCGATGGCGCAGGTGGCGGCCGAGGCGGTGGCGGCCGCTCCGGACGTCAGGCACACGGTCGTCCTCAGCCATGGTGGAGACTCCGGCCCCCGGCGGGGGGGAGATGAGCTCCGGTGGGACGAGGCCTTTCCGCCGGCTCAGCAATCAACGCCCGCCCGGGCGCTTGACCCGGAGACGCCGTTCATGATCGCCTACACCTCGGGTACGACGGGACGGCCGAAGGGGAGCGTGCACGTCCACGGCGGCTTTCTTGTCAAGGTCGCCGAGGAGGTCGCTTATCAGACCGACGTCGGCCCGGGCGAGGTTCTCCACTGGGTCACCGACATGGGTTGGATCATGGGCCCGTGGGCGATGGTCGGCGGCCACTGCGCCGGCGCGTGTGTGCTCATGTACGACGGCGCGCCGAGTCATCCCGGGCCGGACCGGTTGTGGTCGTTGTGCGAACGTCACCGCGTCACCACCCTGGGGGTGTCGCCGACGCTGATCCGGTCACTGATGCCGGCGGGCGAAGAGGCGGTGCGGGCCCACGACCTGAGCGCGTTGCGCGTGCTCGCCTCGACCGGCGAGCCGTGGAACCCGACCCCGTATCTGTGGCTGTCGCATGTGGTCGGGCGAGATCGGCTGCCCATCATCAACCTCTCCGGGGGCACCGAAGTTGGGGCCTGTTTCTTGAGCGGCGCGCCGGTGATCTCCACGAAGAGCTGTTCGCTCGGTGCGCCGGCGCTGGGCATGGCCGTCGACGTCTTCGACCCCGCCGGGCGGCCCGTCCGGGACGGGGTCGGCGAGCTCGTGTGCACCAAGCCGTGGCCGGCCATGACGCGCGGCTTCTGGGGCGATCCAGACCGCTATCTGGCGGCCTACTGGCGGCGTTGGCCGGGCGTCTGGGCCCATGGGGACTGGGCGTCGGTGGACTCCGACGGCTTCTGGTTCCTCCACGGCCGCTCCGACGACACCCTGATGGTCGCCGGCAAGCGCATCGGGCCGGCCGAGTTCGAGTCCGCCGCCGTGAACCACTCCGCGGTGATCGAGTGTGCCGCAATCGGTGTCCCTCATGAGGTCAAAGGAGAGGCGGTGTGGTGCTTCTGCGTCCTCGCACCGGGCGTGTCGCCGGGCGGGGCCCTGGGGGCCGAGATCGCGGACGCAATCGCGGCGGAGCTGGGCAAGGCGTTCCGGCCCGCCCAGGTCCGCTTCGTAGACGAGCTCCCGAAGACCCGCTCGGCCAAGATCCTCCGCCGGGTCGTGCGTTCGTGTGTGCTGGGCGAGGATCCGGGGGATCTCTCGTCGCTCGAGAATCCCAGCGCGCTGCGCGCCCTGACCACGGTGCTTGCATGACCACCTTCGTGCTGGTTCGCCATGCGGTCACGGCCCACACCGGTCTCAAGCTGTCGGGCTGGATGCCGAACCTCCGCCTCACCTCCGAGGGCCGGGCTCAGGCCGAGGCGGTGGCCGAACGCCTCGGCTCGGTGAAGTTGGACGCGATCTACTCGAGCCCCATTCTTCGAACCGTCGAGACCGCCCGGGCCATAGCGGCGCGCCATGATCTCGACGTGACGATGCGCAAGGGCATCGGTGAGGTCGAGTACGGAACCTGGACCGATCGCTCCCTCAAGAGCCTCGCGCGCACCAAGCTGTGGACGACGGTCCAGCGTTTCCCTTCGAGCGCCCGGTTCCCCGAGGGAGAAAGCCTGCGCGAGGTTCAGAGCCGCGCCCTCGCCGAGCTCGAACGGCTGCGTGCGGAGCACCCCCGGCAGACGGTTTGCCTCGTCTCGCACGGCGACGTGATCAGGCTCCTCGCAGCGCATTACCTGGGAGTCCACATCGATTTGTTTCAGAGGATCCACATTGGACCGGCGTCGGTAAGTGTGATCAGTGTCGGGGATCAAGGTCCCATGGTGCTGACTTTGAATAGCTCGACGGCGCCGCCTGCTCGAGCCGGGGCGGCGGCTCCGTCCGATGGATCGAGAGCGAAGAGCTCGGAGAAGAGGAGGGCATGAGTCAGATGGAGATAACTCCGGAAATATTCACCGCCGACTACGCGGGCGAGCCCGGTCAACGCACGTTCTTCATGCAGTCCCGGGGCGAGTGGGGAACCCTCACCTATCTCGTCGAGAAACAGCAGGTGGTTGCACTCGGCGAGCGCCTGCGGGATGTGCTCATACTGGTTGACGAAACGGATCCGGTGAACAGCGCCACGCCGGCGCGCGACCCCGCGCTCGCGCTGTCGACGCCGATCGAGCCCGAGTGGCGGGTTGGGACCTTGGGCCTTTCCTACGAAGAGGACGCCGACCGGGTTGTCGTGCTGATGGAGCCCGTCGAGGAGCCCGAGACACAGGTCACCGAGGCAGACCCACCCCCGCCGAGCGAGAGCAGCGTCCGGTTTCTGTTGCGGCGGGATCAGGTGCGCTCCTTCATCCTGCACGCGCTCGCGGTCGTGGGCGAAGGACGCGCAACCTGTCCCCTGTGCGGCTTGGCCATGAACCCGGCGGGGCACGAGTGCCCCGCGTCCAACGGGCATCACCTGACCGTCTGAGCCGTCAATGCCCGCGACCGCCCGCGCCTGCGAGCTCCTGGCCACAGGGGACATCGAGGTCCTCGGTCTTCTGCCCTACTCGTCCAATTACGTCTTCCTGGCGAAGGTCGACGGCCCCGGAGGCGAGGCGCTCGCGGTCTACAAACCGTCGCGTGGGGAACGGCCGCTGTGGGACTTCCCTCCCGGCACACTGGCGACGCGCGAGGTTGCGGCCTATCTGGTGAGCGAAGCGGCGGGATGGGGCTTTGTTCCTCCTACGGTCATGAGGACCGATGGACCACTGGGGCGGGGCTCGCTGCAGCTGTTCGTCGAGCACGACCCCGAACGGCATTACTTCGCTTTGGTGCAGGAACGCCTCGACGAGTTTGCCCCCATCGCCCTGTTCGACGCGGTCATTAACAACGCCGACCGTAAAGGGGGCCACATCCTGGAGGACGCTCAGGGTCGAATGTGGGTGGTCGATCACGGACTCTGTTTCAACCTGGTCGACAAGCTCCGCACGGTCATCTGGGCTTTCTCCGAGGAGCCGATAGGCGGCCCCCTCAGGGAGCGCTTGGCCGGCCTCGGCGCCCAGCTCGCAGACGATGGAGAGCTCGGCGGGCGGCTCGCCGAGCTCTTGTCGCCCAGGGAGTCGGCCGCAACGCTGGCGCGCATCGAGTCACTGCTGATCGATGAGAGGTTCCCGGCGCCGCAAGGAGAGCGTCCGCTTCCCTGGCCGCTGGTCTAGGTCGAGTACGGAGAACACATGAACCTCAGGCGTACCAGGGCGCCATGTGCGCTCTCATAAAACCTTGGTCACCCTAGACTGATTTTGACAAACCCACGCGAACACCTTGAGTGAGAACGGCAGGCTCAAGCGCCTCGTCGCGGACAAGGAGCTCGAGATCGACGCCCTCAAGGAGATTGGCGGAGGGAAACGTTTGAGCCCGGCGCGCCGGCGGAGTGCGGTCCTGATGCTCCAGGAACGCCTCGACATGTTGGCGCGGCGGGCTTGCCGGATAGTCGGCCAACATCGTTCCACCCAGCGTCGCCCGGTCAGACGCACCAAGGCGACGACGCGCTCAGAGCCCGCCTCCACGCCTTCAGCCGCAAGCACAAGCGCTGGGGCTATCGCAAGGCGTGGGGGGGTCTTGAGAGACGAGGGCTGGGCCGCCAACCGCAAGAAGATCCAGCGCCTGTGGCGAGAGGAGCGCCTCAAGGTCCCGTCCCACAAGAGAAAGCGCCAGCGGCTCGGGATCTTGACCTGTCCGGCCGACCGGCTTCGGGCGAAGCGACCCAACCATGTGTGGGGCCTCGACTTCCAGTTCGACCAGACCGCAGACGGCAGGATCCTGATCGGAGACTGGAAGCGCGATTACAACAACTACAGGCTCCACAGTAGTCTTGGTTGGCGTTCCCCAGTTGCGTACGCTATTGCCTGGGAAGCGGAGAATCAAGGTGGACCGACTCTCACACCGACTCTCACAAGGGGTGGACCTATAGATGGGGTCCGGTCAAATGGGCGCGAGAAACATAACGCTAGCTCCCCTCCCGGTGACGCTGATCCTTTCCCGGGGTGAAGGGGAGGGGGTGGTGACGGATTCGGGGACTCTAGGCCCCGCTCGAGCCGTCGACAGTAGATCGGAAATCGTGGGCCTTGCCCGGGGAGGCGGGGCTAATCTGCTCGGTACTGCGTTCAATCAGGCCTTTCGGTTTGCGATCACGTTCCTCCTCGCGCGGTTCCTTGGACGTGAGGACGCGGGACTCTATTACCAGGCGTTTGCGTTTCTGGCGTTCTTCGGGCTTGTTTCCTCGGCCGGCTTCCTGGTCTCACTAACTCGATTCGTCGCTGTGCATAGGGCGGAGAAAGATTACGGTGCTCTACGCGGGACCGTGCATTTGGGGTTGTCTGTCTCCACAGGTCTTGCTGTGGTCCTCGGAGTCTCCCTCTATTTGTCCTCGCCGTGGCTCGCCACAACTATCTTCGACGAGCCGCGCCTGCTTACCTCGCTCCGCATCATCTCGATTGCTCTGATTCCGACGGTATTTACCGACGCAGCTCTGGCCGCGACCAGAGGCTTCAAGACCATGCGTCCTTACGCGCTGATCAATCTCTTCTTCGAGCCCGGCTTTCGGGTCACACTCACCATTGTCTTTTTGTGGTTGGGGTGGGGGCTGCAAGGCGCCGTCCTTGCGCTTCTGATCACAAATACTGTGGCCGCGATCTTGGCGGGAAATATGCTCCGCGATTTGATGGGTCGAATCAAAGCCGCTCCACATTTCGAGCCACGAAAGCTCTTCAGCTTTTCGGTCAAGGGCTGGGTTTCTTCGCTCGCCGACAACGCCAACCTCTGGGGCGATATCTTCCTGCTCGGCGTACTCACAACTGCATCGGATGTCGGCGTCTACGTGATCACAACTCGCCTTACACTGCTGGCCACCCTGGCAGTCGGGCCGTTATCGACCTCCGTTGCCCCCCGCATCGCAGATCTTTACCAGCGCGGGTTTCACGAACAACTGCAACAAACCTATGTGCTCGTCACCAGTTGGATGGTCCGTTTGGCGCTGCCGGGTTTTGTCTTGTTGCTGCTGTTTCCGCAAGATCTTCTGAGGATCTTCGGTCCCGGCTTTAGCGACGGAGCGAGGATAACCTTCATCCTGGCCCTTGCACAGATGATAAGGATGGCGACGGGCCCAAGCGGGCTCCTGCTCATGATGTCTGGACAGGCTACCATCGTAATGATCACCGACGTGTTCGGTGTGGCGCTCAATATCGCCCTCAACCTTTGGCTGATTCCCCGGTATGGAATCACCGGCGCGGCAATCGCGTGGGCGGCTGAGATCATTGTCATAACCATCATTAGCCTTATTGAGGTGTGGTGGATCATGCACATTCTCCCATTTGGTATGGGTCTCGCTAAGGGATTGACGGCGGCTGTCATGGCGTTTATCACCGGATTTGGGGTCAGCTACGTAACGACCGGCGCAATGCAGCTCGTCATGGGCGGCTTGACGCTGTTCTTGGTCTACGTGGGGGCCACCTTCCTGCTCGGAATCGGCCCCGACGATCGCCTGGTGCTTACGACCGTATGGCGCCGCCTGCGACCGAGGAGCGCCTAATGGGCTCCGCATTCCTTATCACCACTCTTGATCGTCCTGAAGAGCTACTTCGGTGTGTGGCTACCATCATGAACCAGAGCATTCTGCCCGAAGAGATCGTCGTCGTCGACGCCAGCAAGAGCTCGATAGAGGACAGGGTGAGGGAAATCGTTGATCCTTCGCAGGTTGAGTTGGTCTATGTACTTGCGCCGCGCGGGCGCACTCGTCAGTTGAACCTCGGCATTCGCGAGAGCAGCAGGGACCCCCTCTTCTTCGTGGACGACGATGCAGAGCTCGATCCGAGTTTCCATGCCGCGATGCTGGAAGCTTTTCGTTGGGGAGGTCCCAGCGTCGGCGGAGTGCAGGCGGTCATGGAGAACAACAATCCTCGTCCCTTGCCGGAGCGGGCAGCGAAGGCTATCTTTCTGCTGTCTCGCCGCACAAAGGACAAGCCCGGACGAATGCTGCCTTCCGGATATCACACTATTCCCGTGAAGCCCTCCAAGCCGCTCCAATCTGAGGTGATATGGCTTGGTGCGACCGGGTATCGCCGGTCCGTGCTAGAGGAGTTCCACTTCGACGAGTCCCCGGACGGTCCTGTCCGCCGGGAGGACATAGATTTCTCATACCGAGTAAGCAGGCGATACAAGTTACTGATTACCCCAGAAGCTCGGTTCCATCACTGCAAAGCCCCGAATGCCCGCTTGGGTGCGAGGGAGGGGCGCCGGAGCCAGCTTGTCAACGATTACCTGGTCTTTCGCAAGAATCTCCCGGTTGCGCCTTTGCAGAACGCCTCATTCGCTTGGGCAATGCTCGGGACGCTTGGACTGGAGCTTCTCAAGATGGCGCTCACCGGTAAATCTCAGCTTCTGATGGGGACGCTTGATGCTGTTGCAAAGATTGCTCGAATGGAACGGTGCCGGGTGCTGAGCCGGCGTCAAAGGAGGCGGGACGGGTACCAATCCGCCTGAGTGAACCCTTGTTAGCTTCGAGCGTTGCTGGTTGGTTCAGCGACCTATTGTCCATGCGCGCTTCCGCTATCCTGATGCCGTCTGGAGACGAATGCACGCGGAGCACCTTTTCCGAGCTGTGGAGGGGGGTCGACCATGGCGATCAAAGGTGAGTTGATTACGGACGCCACCGACTTAGAAAGGTGGCGGGCCGACTGGGACGGTCTGGCCTTACAGTCCCGGCTACCATATTCGTCCCCCGCGTGGATGCTGTCCTGGTGGGGTCACGTCGCTCCACCGGACGCGGGATTGCGCGTTGCCATTGTCCGTGAAGGCTCGCATCTGATCGCGATTGCCCCCTTTTACTTTCGCAAGCGGAACGGCCTTGTCGACTACCGACTGCTCGGCACCGGGACGTCACAACAGCGAGAGCCACTCCTCGCCGTACCAGACGACGCATCTGCGATCAAGGTGCTGGTCTCCTCGATAGCATCAGCGCAGCCCCCGCCGGATCTGCTCACGTTCGAGGGCATCCCAGCGAATTCCTTGGTACCTGCACATCTACAGGAGGAGTGGCCGGGCAGGAAAAGGCCCTTCTTGGAACGCAAGACCTTTCGGGGTCGTGCTCACAGAGAAGTTCCTGCTATTGCGTTGGAGGGACAAACCTACGACCGATGGCTCGCATCCAGGAATCGGCACTTTCGCAAGGAAATGCAACGAATACGCCGAAGGCTAAGCGATCACGGGGCGGTCTTCAGACTGGCCACATCGGGAGAAGAAGTAAAGAGAGGATTGCGTTCATTCGCCGATCTCCATTACGCCCGCTGGAGATCCCGTGGAGGATCGGCAGTCCTCAACACGCGTGTCGAGGCCATGCTCGAGGAGGTGGCCCGACAGCTAGTGACCCAACTTCGATTCCGGCTGTGGAGCATTCAGATCGAGGGGCAAATCATATGTGCCGAAATCTTCGTCTGTGCCGGCGGCACGGTCTGTTCGTGGCTCGGTGGCTTTGACGAGGAGTGGTCGGCTAAACAACCATCGATTCAAACGTTGATTGCAGCTCTGGAACATTCCTGGGAATTCGGCGACGATCGGTTCGAACTGGGTCCCGGGGGACAAGACTACAAGTATCGCCTCGCGGACCAAGCAGACATCCTCGATACAACAATTCTTGTACCACAGACGTTACGGTACCCTCTCACACGAGCTCAGCTCATCTCTAAAGATCTTGCCCGCATCGGCTTTCGGCGCCTACCTACGCAGCATAGACGCCATGTGAGCAAAGCGTTAAGGAGGCTCAAGACTCCACCGTAGCCAATGGATGACTGCAAGCCGAAGAGCCTCAGCTCTATTGAACCCCTGATGATGAATGAGCCGCGGTTGAGAGCCGCTCTGCAACAGAACTGTTCGATTTCGGGCTTGCAGTTTCCCATGTGCTCATCGGCACCTGGTTGGAGCTTCGTCATCTGATGCCGATTCTCTGCTACCACTCCATTCATGACCGCTGGGAATGGCAGTTTGCGGTCACGCCTCGTCTGTTCGCTCAACACTGTACTTGGTTGGCTCGCACCGGACGCGTCCTGGACCTCCAGGATGCCCTCCAATACCTGCCCGCATCCGGCGGGCTTCGGCGGGACATTATCGGCATTAGCTTTGACGATGGGTTTGATGATTTTTATCATTACGCCTTCCCGATCCTGATTCAGCATCGGCTCACTGCAACGGTCTTCCTTGTAGCGGGTGCACTCGATGGGGAGAGCCGGGCTGTCGAGTGGGTCGACGATCCTCCCCCTTTCGAACTCAACGCACTGACACTGGATCAAGTCCTCGAAATGCAGGACGCCGGAATTCGCTTCGGCTCACACAGTTACAAGCACAACGATCTCACTTTATTGACTGATGATGAATGCGAACGTGACCTAAGGACGAGCCGCGAGCTTCTCGAGGATTCGCTGCACGGGCCCGTGACCTTGCTGGCGTACCCTCGGGGACGGTACAACGAGCGAGTGCGGCGAGCCGCTCAGCGCGCCGGCTTTACGCATGGCTTTCGAACGGCAAGAAGGCGGGCGGCTACAGATCATTATGCAGTGCCCCGCACGGTGCTGTATGCAGGCGACGGAGTTGGCCGTCTTCGATTGAAGTCGTCCTCACTTTACGAGCAAGGACACTTGGGTCTTATCCGCTCGGCGAGGCGCCGGATAAAGCAAGCCAAGTCCTTCCGGGGATGATGGAGGCCGCCTGCGTCCAAGTTCCGTTGGTCAATGAATACCAGCTCTGAACGGAACGCCGATGACGAAAGTCTCCGAGGGCGATCAGGGGTTCGGAGACTTTTTGATTACGGTGACCCCTCCCGTACCGATCTGCAAGTCGGCCCAGGTGGCTTGGTTGGCCTCGCTGGATTCCATAAACCAATTCGAGTCGTCGGCAATAGCCCAGAGACGATATCGGCCCGGAGTGAGACCCGTGATGTCGATGTACTGGTCCGGCAAAGCAGCGTTGTACTTGTCACCCCAGCCGACGGAGAGACCCATGGTTACGCTCAGGTCCGTAGATTTCCCGCAGTCCCTGTAGACGGGCGACCCGGGAGCCCCCGGCAGATTGAGGTTGTATATGTAGTTGTCGTAAAAGCAGAACCCGTGTTTTGCCCCCGTGCCTACTTTGGAACCGTTATCCGATCGGATCAGCTCGTAAGTTTCAAGGTCCCGGACGTGCCAGTGGGTGTGGCCGTCCCCGGCGAAGTACATATAGGCACCCGGCGCGTCCACGTTACGATAGCCTCCGGCATCGTTGAAGATCCGTTGGTTCACGTCCCTCATGCACGCAGTAGACGGCTCGGGGTCGCAACCGGCACCTCCGGTATCGGGACGGGTTCCCGTTGTCTGGAAGGGTCCCTTTCCTACATTGACGATTATCGTCGAGAAGCGAAGCAAGCGTTGTCCGCTGTCCGTGTTCTGGATCTTGAAGTTCCTCAGTCTCGCCATCGCCAGATCGGGCAGCCGGTCGGTGGCCGCCCCGACCGATCCTGCACCCGAAAGGAACATAGAAAGCACCACGCCAAGCAAAACAGAAGACCTACGGACTGCTCTCACGAGCCCACCTCCACAAAGAATCGCACCCCTGGACGCGAGCCTACCCCTTGGTCATGGACATTGATTTCAGAAGCCATCCCAACGGCATCCGGATTCACTGCGGGGGCACCGCCACCCGGATGCACCAAATCTTCTAGTCATTGCCATTTCCCCACGGGGGATTGGCCGCCTTCTTGATCCTCGTGCCTCCGTAGGCGACGCCCCCCCGCACACGGCAGAGCACGGCCAACCAGGCGCAGACACCTCGTTCGAGGACCCACGCCGGGGCCAGCAAGGAGGCGTGCGCAGGAAAGACGGTAGGCCCCGATGCCCTTCTGCGCCCCACTTCGGCGAGTGTGACCGCGCCCCCGGCGAGGCAGGCGGCGCTCCGCCAGCGCCTGCTCCATGCGACCCACAGCATGACCGGCACGACCGCAAGCCACACCGCCATCCGGAAGGGCAGCGCAAAGTCGTCATAGGCCTGCCGAACCCGCTGCGAGAAGAACCGTGCTCTCGTGGGTGCGAGCCGTTCGACGTAAAGGTCCAGCGGAGACGCCACCCGGCCCCCGTTGCGCTCGACGGTCCGGATCAGCTCGAGGTTCTCGAACAGGACGTTTCCGTCGTAGCCGCCCATAGCCAAGAAGAACGGCCTCCTCAATGCCAGGGTGCCCGGATAATCGGCGCCGGTCGCCCTGTTGAGAAGGGTTCGCGCGGTGTCCCAGTGGGCATGCCACGGCACCGGCTGCTTGAAGTAGTTCTGAGGGCGCACCAGATCGGCGTGGCCGAGCATGTGCTCGACCCGGGACAAGGCGTCGCGGTCGTAGCGAACGTCGTCGTCGGCGACGATTATCTTTTCGTATCTCGCCGCCCGAATCCCGGTCGTGGCCCCGAGGGCCTTTCCGTTGGTGAAGCAAAGGCTGGTGTCGGGGGCCATGTGCCGGGCGAAGGAACTCCACATCGCTGCATTGACGGCGAAGTCGGCCGGTTCGGAGCCGTCGACGACGATTACCTCGGCGACAAGATCCTCGAGTCGCTCGAGGTACTCGGATAGCTCCCCATGGTCGCCCTCACCGATCCACCTGAGGGGCAGCACGTATGACAATGGGAGCAAGTTGCTCAAGGGCTCAACGGCCACCCGCGTCGGATTCGTATAGCGAAGATCGCCCTGTAGCCCACGAGCTCATCAGGTGGCGGGCGAAGGCAGCGTCAAGATCGACAAGCGCCCGGGCCCCGAACAAGATGTCACCGGCCAACGCAGGCTCGTCTTCGGCGAGCGCGGCGGCCATGTCGTGGAGGGCAATCATCTCGTGTGCTGCGTCGGCTTCGACATGCTCGTCGAAGAAACCGGTCGCTCCGCCGGCCCCTAGGCGCCGCAGTGCGCTCGCGTACTTCCCATTCGGAATCGAAGAGGTCATCTCGAAGACGGCCAGGTGTCCCACCGTGGCCCCGCGCAAGCGCCGGTTGAGACCGAACATGGACATCAGGTTGACTGTGGCAAGCGACACCCCCGGGATGACATCCACATACCCGCCATAGTCTGAATCCAGTTCGAGGGCGTCCATTGTGTCTGCAAAGAGCCGGGCGTGGATCCGTTCCGCCGATCCGGAGCCGTACTCGTCTGCCTGAATCTCGACGAGCGCTGCTTTAGCCCTTCCCTGCAGACGCGGGATCACCCACGAATGCGGATCCGCCTCTTTCAGTTGATAGGCGGAGCGGTGGACGACGAATTCCTTGAACTGCCCGATCGTGGACTGCCACCGCATGTAGTCGGCGAGTGAAGGCCCGGAATCGGCCTCGGTCACGGCGCGCAACCGGGCGGCAATGTCGGCGCCGGGGGGTTCGACAGGGATGCGTGAGCGCAGCGCGTCTTCAAAGCGCGCCTCTAGAGATTGCCGAAAGGCAATCTGTGAGGGGTGCCATTCCCATGCTTCACTCACGCCGGGAAGCCCCCGGTAGTGGAGCTCGTAACAGAGGTAGAGGGCGAGGTGGAAGTCGTCACCCCACAGCGGGTCTCCTTCAGGCCGGGGCGAGGAGAACTCATGCGGACTTTGAACGAAGTGTTCGAGCAGGTGGCGGGTCAGGGGGCCGCGAGGTTCACGCAGGAACATGGATCAACCCTACGGTGAACACGACGCCGCGCGCCTCGGCAGCCTCAGGTTCGGCGCCGGCCCTCGCTGCCGCCGGCGGCCCTGAACTTCGTCGTGGTGTGGCTGCCGTCACAGAAGGGACGGATCTTCGAGTGGCCGCAGCGACACAGCGCAATCGTCTCGCGCCGGGCGTCGATCTCGTTACCGTCCTGATCGGTCAACTTGAACGGGCCCCTGACCAACAAGGGGCCGTCGCGGTAGGGGGTGATGCGGCATTCGTCCACGGTTATCGGTTCCCGTTGGGCGCCCAACTCAAACCTCGCCGAAGGGCGGTTCATGCGGGCGTCTTAGGTTCCAGCCCCCCACGGATGGCCTGAAGGTCGTCGAGCTGATCTGAGATCCACCGGCGAGGCCGGCGGCTTCCGACGATGGACCGCAGCTTCTCGGCGCGCCGGCTGCGTTCGGTGGGCTGCATGTCAAAGGCGCGCTCGAGCGCTGCGGCCGTCGCGTCGATATCGCAGGAATCGTCGATTCCGACTGCGTGCCGGCCGAGCTCCTCGTAACTTCCGGCCCCCCGGGCAAGGACGAGCACACCGGCCGTCTCGTTGATCGCCGCACCTTCCTTGGAGACGAGATTCATCCCGTCCATGAGTGAGTTCACCAGCAGCGCGTCGTAGACGAGGTATGCGCCCAAAACCCGGTCGAAGTCGGCTTCGAGAGAAAGCTCGATCGAGCCGGGATGACGGTCGTTGACCTCCTGGACGGCGCGCCGGATCTGCTCGAGGTAGCTTCGGTACTCCGGCATCGCTTCGCGCGTCGGATAAAGACACGCAATGAAGCGGACGTCTCCGGAAAGGTCGGGTCTGTTGTCGAGCATCTTCCCAAAGGCGACGAAGCCGCGCACGATGTTCTTGGACGGCTCGGCCCGGTCCGCTCGAAGAAGAAGTCGCCGGCCGTAGGACTTGTATCTCTCTGCCCATCTCCGGGCAGGCTCATTGCCGGCGCGCTCCTTCAAATCCTCGAGATCTATGGGGATGGGGTAGGAACGCACCCATGATCGGCGCCCGTCATGGGCGACCACACCCCTTTCATGATCCACTTGAGCTCCGATGAGCTCGCAGCATCTGAGAAACCCGTGGGCCCAGGGCGAGACGTGAAATCCCAGCAGGTCGGCGCCCAGCATTCCTTCGATCACCTTGCGTGGCATCGGATCGGGAAGCTTGTCGAGACACTCGGGTCCGCAGAACGATGAGTGTGTGAAGTGAAGGATCGTTCGCCCCTCCCCAAGCCGGCGCAGATGTCCGGGGGCGGTCGCCAGGTGGTAATCCTGAAAGAGTACGAGCGCGTCACTGTTCGAAGCGTCTGCAACGGCGCCGGCGAAACGCTGGTTCACCGGTTCGTAGGCGTCACTCCACGCATTCAGCGTCTCGTCACCGACACTATGGACGCCGAGCTCGTCCCAGAGGCAGTGGTTGGCGAACCACAACAGCCGGTTCGAGATGTCGTTGTAGTAACGGTCGTAGATGCCTGGTTCGATGTCGAGAAGGTGAACTGGATATCCGAGCAGCGGGCGGAGATCGGCCGTCTTTCCGGCGTGAAATGCGGCGCGATCTACTGGGGAGCTCGCCGCGGCGATCCACAGGGCTCGGTCCCCGAGGTCGCGCGCCACCCAGTCCAGGGCCCCCGCAAGCCCACCGGCGCCGCGCGTGATCCCGTAATCACCCGATGGCTTCTCTTGGAACGACACCGGCCCCCTGTTCGAGACAAGAACGATGTCCGGACCTTCGGTGGTCACTCGCCTCCCCCGCGTTTACCGGCTTATGTGACCGGTTTGCCTTTCCCGATTGCCACGATTCCGCCGGGGGAAACGGTGAAACGCTCGCGATCGGCACCGGCGTCCACGCCGATCTGGGCTCCTTTAGGGATCCGCACGTTCTTGTCCACGATCGCATTGCGAACAACGGCTTGTTGCCCGACCTCGACCCCGTGCATCAGCACAGAGCTTTCCACGACGGCCTGGGAATCGACGGTCACGCCGGGCGAGACGATGGAGTCGCGCACGAGTCCGCCGGAGATGATGGCGCCTGCACAAACCATCGAGTTGACGGCGTGGCCCGGCCGGGTCCCTTCGTCCATGAACTTGGCCGGTGGGAGGGGCTCGTGCCACGTCAAGATGGGCCACTGGTAATTGTAGAGGTTGAATTCAGGTTCGGGCGAGATGAGGTTCATGTGTGCGTCGTAGTAGGTGTCGAGTGAACCGACATCGCGCCAGTAGTCCTTGTCGCGATCGGTGCTGCCGGGGACGTTGTTGGTCGAAAAGTCGTACACGGCGGCCTCGCCCCGCTCGACGAGCTGCGGAATGATGTCGCCTCCCATGTCGTGGGTTGAGCTTTCGTCGTCTGCATCTCTGTTCACCGCATCAACTAGAACATCGGTCGAGAACAGGTAGTTGCCCATCGATGCAAATATCTGGTCCGGGTTGTCCGGGAGACCCTTTGCTTCGCTGGGTTTCTCCAGAAACGCCGAGATACGCCGCCCATCTCTGCCCGTCTCGATGACCCCGAAGTCACTCGCCTGCGAGCGCGGTACCCGGATGCCTGCGACCGTGACGCCCGCCCCAGTTTCGTTGTGGAAGTCGAGCATCTGGCGAGGATCCATGCGATAGATGTGATCGGCGCCGAACACCACGCAAAGGTCGGGGCGCTCATCGGATATGAGATTGAGACTCTGGTAGATGGCGTCGGCCGAGCCTGCGTACCACCGAGGGCCCCTGCGCATCTGAGCCGGCACGGGGGTGACGTAGTTGCCGAGCAGCGGCGACAGCCGCCATGCCGTAGCCACATGGCGGTCGAGACTGTGGCTTTTGTACTGGGTCAGGACGGCGATCTTGAACAAGCCCCCGTTGACCAGGTTGGTGAGTGCGAAGTCGATCAGGCGATAGATGCCTGCGAAGGGGACCGCCGGCTTGGCCCGGTCTGCCGTAAGTGGCATGAGGCGCTTGCCCTCCCCGCCGGCGAGGATGATCCCGAAGATGCGCTGGTTCATTGCCCTTTTCTTTTCAGCGACGGGTTTGGTTCAACAGGAAGCCGGTTGAGATGCTCCAGGCTTCTTCCGCCGCCAGCGGGTTATAGAAGATCTCTGATTCGTGGTTGTCGAACGCGTGACCGGCGTCTTCGTGGACATGCAGCTCGATGTCGCCGCGGCCGGCCACCGCCCGTTCCACCTCAGCGACCTTGTCGCGGGCGATGAAGTCGTCGCTGCCTCCGAAGTGCATCAGCAGCGGGCAGGTGATGTCTTCGAGACGGTCGAGCGAGCCGGGCACTCCTGACCCGTAGTAGGCAACCGCCAAGTCGGGTGTGGAGGCCGCTGCCACGAGGTACGCCAGTGTGCCGCCGAAGCAGAAGCCGAGTACGCCGGCTGGACCGGTCACCTCGGGAAGGGTCCGAAGGTGCTGCAGTGCAGAGTCGCAGTCCCTTACCCCGTCCTCCCAATCGAAGCGGCCCGCGTAGGACATTGCATCCGGCAGGTTGGCCGCTCCGCTGGGCAGGGCGACCCCGGGCTCGATGCGCCAGTAGAGATCCGGTACGAGAACTGCAAACCCCAAGTCCGCCGTGCGTTCGGCCACGTCTCGGACGTAAGGGGCTACGCCGAAAATCTCCTGGAACAGTACGAGGGCGGCCCCGTTGCTCTTTGGGGGAAGCCACAGATACCCATCGAAGCTGCCCCCGTCGTGGGCCGCAATCCGTTCGGTGCGGGTCTCGGCCATAGCCGGCAGAGTAGCCGACTTTCCCAGACGCCTCGCCTTCCGCGGGCGATCAGCTCAGCAGCTGCCTAGCCGCCCTCGTCGATGTCGGCAAGGATCGAATCGCCTGGACGCCATTGAGATCGGGATCGCGTCTTCGAGGATGGCTGTGTCCCGGTCAAGGAGGCCACCCGAGGTCACGATGTCGACCTCTGTACCCAGCAGGTTTGTGAGGGCGCGTCGAAGGCGCACCTGATCGAGCAAGGAACGCCCAGGTCCCATGTCGACAAGCAAATCCACATCGGATGCTTGGTGTTCCTCTTTGCGGGCTACCGAGCCGAAGACGCGCACATTGGTGGCGCCGTTGCTCGCGGCTATATCAAGAATGTCGGCACGGTGATCACGGAGGAGCGTTGCCAGCGCGTGAGTGCTGCTTCTTTCCCGGCAGTGGTTGCGTGCCGATGCTGACTCCGGTCGCGCGAAGTAGCCGGTCGAGGGTATCGGATGTTGGAACCTTAGCGCGAACACGACACCGATTCGTGCCCCCGATGGGATTCGAACCCATACTGTGAGGATTTTAAGTCCCCTTCCTCTACCGGTTGGGATACGGGGGCCGGTACTCAGACCTTATTAGCGTCCGCCCCGGGCGCGCCGCAGGGCGGCGCACAACGCGATGTAGGCGTCCAGCTCGTCGCGGATCGGCTCGAGTATCCGGCGGTCGGCGATCTCCCCGACCCCCTCCAGCAGCTTCCGGCGCGCCGAGCGCGCCCGGCGTTTCGCCCCCAGGTGGGCCAGTGCGCGTGCTATCAGCGCCAGCAGGAGGCCGGCGGCAAGCCCCCCGAGGAACAACAGCGTCGGAAGCGGTACGCGGGTGACCACCGGGGTTGGAGGGTCGGGAAGCTGAAGCCACTCGACCCCGAAGAGCAGTGCAAGCCAGGCGAGCCCCGCAAGCGCTGTGGCTGCAAACAGAAGCTGCAGGGCGCCCGCCATCCTCCACCATGCGGGCGGTCCCCCTGCGTCAACCTCGGCGGCGCCAACGGTTCGATCGAGGAGGTCGGGAAGTTGCGCTTCGTGCGAAGTTCCGGCGCGCCGGACCAGCGCGGGCCAGGGGGCCGGCAGGTCCTCGCCCGCCCGCTGGGTCAGCTTGCGAATCGCCCCGCCGGCGGCTGCGCGCTGAACCTCACTGGGGGCGGGAAGGGACGTGCGTGCGCCTTCGGCGGCGCCGCGCGCCAGGTGCAGCCGGGCGAGGGGGTCGGGCCTGAGCCGGCGAACCCAGCGGGTGAAAGGCCACCCGGTGGCGGCCCGCGCCCTGTGCCGGTGGGCCCCCGCCACCGCGCCGACCACGAGGTCGACGTTTGCCGCGCGCGCCAGCGTCTGCACCAGGGCCGCCCGGTCGCCCGGTGCGATGGGATCAGGAGAGCGCCGGCCACTCCCCGGGTCACCGCAGTTCGAACCAAGTGTGACTGCTGCCCGGTCGACCTCCGCCGCCAGGCGCTCGGTTGCCGCCCGGCGCGCCGACACCCGGCGGGCAAGCTCGGCCCGCAGGTCGTCGAGTCCCTCCCCGGTACGGGCCGAGGTCGCTATGACGGGGACCCGTCCGAGGCCGTCCTCCCGGAGCAGACGCCCGAGATCCCCGGCGCAGGCGCGCCGGGCGGCCGGTTCGAGCCGGTCGATGTGGTTCAGCACGACGACCATGACCGAGCCGTATCCGGCGAGCGGCCTCAGGTAGCGATCGTGCAGCGCAGCATCGGCGTATTTCTGAGGGTCGACCACCCACACGAGGAGATCGACCAGGTCGGCCAGGCGATCCACCTCGAGCCGGTGCTCGACCTCGGTCGAGTCGTGGTCGGGCAGATCGAGGAGCACCAAGCCGTCGAGCTCCGGCTCGATCCCGAGGTGCCGGTGCCGCCGTTTGATCGCCAACCAATCGAGCAGCATATCGGCGGCGCTGCCGGCCCCCACCTCTTCGCTCCAGATGCAGGCATGGGCCTCGCCGGTCGTGGGGCGGCGGGCACCCACGCTCGATAGGCCGGTTCCCGCAAACGCATTGAAGATCGAGGACTTGCCGCTCCCGGTCGCCCCGGCCAGAGCCGCCACGGTCAGCTCCGGCCCCCGGCTCAGCCGCGCTCCGGCATGGTCGAGAACCACCCGGGCCCTGGCGACATCCTCGGACCGCAGACGGCCCTCGGCCAGGGTCGCCGCGTCGCTCAATCCCTCGAGCCGGTCGCCGAGGCCAACGCCCCGCGTCCTCCTCGCCACTGCCCCGGTCACGGTCGGACCGTCCCGATCTTCGCGCCGAAGTCACGAAGCCGGCCGGCTTCGGAGGGGCTCGGCGCGACCGCATCGACGAGGCCATGGAAGCGGGCCGCCTCGGCCCCCAGAAGGCGGTCGACCCGCTCCATGAGGTTCGCGCGCGCTGATGCGGTGAGGGTCCTGACCGCCTGATCGCCGAACAGGGCCTCCAGGAGCTTCTGGCCCACCGTCGCGGTTCCCCCGGCGACGACGATCTCACCGCCGGTCAGGCCTCCGGTGTGGGCGAAGACCGTCACCATGAGCGCCACGCCCACTCCGTTGACCCCCAACGACAGGGCGCGGCCCACCGCCCGTTTCGAAGCGCCCTCGGCGGCGACGAGAGCGAGGACGTCGCTCTGCCACTCGCGCACCTCAGTGGCCACACTGGTACGAAGCGAATCTGAGGAGCGGTCGAGCCCGCGACCACCCGCCGCCACGAGCGGTTCACCGCCGGGGGTGGCCTCCCAGGCTTCGACCACCTGTTCGGCAGCCCGGTCGCAGGCGGCCATGACCACCGTCTCGACGCTGTTCTCGAGAGCCGCCTTGACCTCCTCCGCGGCCGGAGGCGCTCCGGTCAACGTGGCCCGGAGGCGATCCCGCACCACCCCGATGCGCGCCTGGATCGTCTGCATCATCTCGCCGGTCCCGACGACTTCCTGCCAGCGGGACAGGACCTCACCGCGGAGCAGGGTTCCGCCACTGAGGGCGGCCTCGACGTCCGAGCGAGCGCCCGAGTAGGCGTTGTCTACCCGCGCCTTCAGGATCTCTGCGCCGTCGCGCTGGCGGTCGACGTGGGCGGCGAGCACCTCGATTCGCCCATCGAGGCTGGTGAGAGCGCCCTGCAGTGTGCCTCGGATCATCTCGGCGCGCCGGCCGGCGTCTGCGGCGAGGTTGTCCAGCCACAATCTCAAGGGGCCGAGCGCAGCATCCGGGATCAGACCGCGGTCCAGAACCGTTTCCGGAAGGGTGAATACCGGCGCTGTGGCGAGCCCCTCCTCTTCCAGCATGGCGCGCAGGTGCCCACCCACCTCCGCGAGGGCTTCGGGCGGCACCCGGTTCAAGACCACGGCCATCGCCGTGCTCCGGTCCGAGGCCGTGCGCAGCAGATCCCACGGCACCGCGTCCGCATAGCGGGCCGCGGTGGTGATGAACAACCACAGGTCGGCGGCCGCAAGCAGTTGCCCGGCGAGCTCCCGGTTGGCGACGACCACCGAATCGATGTCGGGCGCGTCCAGCAGGGCGAGCCCGGCCTGGATATCGCCGTCCTCGACGAGGTGGAGGCCGCGGCTCTGTGGTTTCAGCTCGCCCGTGTTTCGTGGGAGGCCGGGAAGGACGCGGTCGTCTTCGAACCAGACCAGGTCGGCCGGGTTGCAGATGAGGACCGGCGCCGAGGTCGTGGGGCGCAGCACTCCAGCGGGGGAGACCACGCGGCCGGCGATGCTGTTCACGATCGTCGACTTGCCGGCCCCGGTCGAGCCGCCGACGACGGTGAGCAACGGAGCGTCGATCTGGCCCAGACGCGGGAGAAGGTAATCGTCTATCTGTCCCAGGAGCTCCTGGCGCCCCCGGCGAATCAGCTCGACTCCCGGGATCTCGAGTCCGAGGCGTGAAGACTCGAGCTCGCGGCGAAGGGCGAGCAGTTCCCGGCTGGCTTCGGATGCAGGCGACGGCGGCGAGGGATTCATCCCAATCACCGTACCCAAGCCTCAGCCGCCACAGGGCCGGAGTCCCACATGGATCAGGGACCGAGAACCGTTTCTGGTGCGGGAGACCACACCATGACGTGGTTCAGCGCCGGAGAAGGCCTTTCCGTGCGCTGGGCCACGCCCCCGGCCCGCACCACATAAGGATGGGTGGGCGCTACTGTCCCGGGCGACGGCTCAGGAAGGTGACGGCTCAGGAAGGTGACGGCTCAGGAAAGTGACGGCTCAGGAAAGTGACGGCTCAGGAAAGTGA